>Ga0335074_10000414_pt1 | contig 62108 bp, 50 predicted proteins | sample Lox_Sample_23_FD_206715 | JGI IMG/M metagenome (GOLD analysis project Ga0335074, IMG submission 206715) | Soil microbial communities from Loxahatchee National Wildlife Refuge, Florida, United States - Lox_Sample_2.3 | ecosystem: Environmental > Terrestrial > Soil > Wetlands | place: USA...
GGAGTGCCTGGGAACGTACTTTAGAGGAAAAACAGCGGATCAAGACCTGCTAATTCGTCATGCAGAGGAATTCGGCAACGGTGCCGTGTTCAAACGGCTTGGATTCCTCGCCGATGCGCGACTCGGTGACAAGCGACTCGCGGACGAATGCCGCGCGAGGCTCACGCACGGCTACGCCCGGCTCGATCCATCCCTTCGCACTACAAAATTGATCACCGCTTGGCGCCTCTGGGTGCCGGAAACTTGGAAGGCCAGAGCGGTATGATCGACAAGCGCGAAATCCTCGAAGCAACGTCTTCGTTTTCGCTCGGGTTGCCGAGCGTTGTCGAAAAGGACTACGTCCTGGGCTGGATACTCGCCGGCATCGACGCCCATGAGGAGCTCGCGGATAGCTGGGTCTTCAAAGGCGGTACTTGCTTGAAGAAATGCTATTTTGAAACCTACCGCTTCTCCGAGGATCTGGATTTCACGCTGCGCGATGAAGGCCACCTCGATGAGGACTTCCTACGTCCTGTGTTCGAGGAAGTCGTAGCCTGGGTTGCGGAACAATCTGGTCTGAACTTTGCTGCCGACCAGCTCGACTTCGACATCTACGACAATCCGCGTGGCAAGCCAAACTGCCAGGCCAAGATTGCGTATCGCGGGCCAGTCTCCCCAACTTCGGGCGGCTGGCCCAAAATCAAGCTTGATCTGACAGCGGATGAAAGGCTCGTGCTCCCTTCAGTTCGGCGCGAGGTGTTTCACCCGTATAGTGACAAGCCAGAAGGAGGAATCTGGGCAAACTGTTACGCCTACGAGGAGGCCTTCGGCGAAAAGCTCCGGGCACTTGGGGAGAGGACTCGGCCCCGCGATCTTTACGATGTCGTGAACCTCTACAGGCACGTTGACAGCCGCCCAACCGCCACTGTGCTTTTGGACGTGCTCCGCCAGAAGTGCAAATACAAAACCATCGCGATCCCCACTTTTGCATCGCTCGTTTCGCATCGGCAAACGCTCGATGCCACTTGGTCGGACATGCTTTCCCATCAACTCCCGGTCCTCCCACCCCTTAATGACTTCTGGGATGCGCTTCCGGAAATCTTCACTTGGTTGACGAGCGGTGCACAGGTTCCGCAACGCGCAATCCTCTACCCTAGCGCCAACGAAGTCGCAGTGCGCACGCGCGTGCTGCCGATAGGCGTCCCATTCTCCTCCCGCTCGACGCTGGAGATCATCCGCTTTGCTGCGGCTAACCACTTGTGCGTAGATCTCTCCTACGACGGCCGCGTGCGGCGGATTGAGCCGTATTCGCTGCGACAAACCGCGGAAGGCTTTTTTGTGCTGCATGCAATTCGCAGCGATTCCGGCGAGCACCGTTCCTACCGAGTGGACCGGATGCAGGGAGCAACCGTAAGCTCACAGGTCTTCAATCCTAGCCATACGGTTGAGTTGACTTCTACTGGGCCCTTAAATGTGATGCCTTCAACAGCGATGCCAAGAATGCCGCGGATCGGGCGGGCTGGAAGGAGCATATCTCAAGGACCCACGTATGTCTACCGGTGCACCGCATGCGGAAAGACCTTTAACAAAAAGAAGATGGACGGGACCCTGAACGCTCACAAGAATCGCCAGGGCTATCCGTGCTACGGAAGATACGGGTCAGCCGATTGCTGCGAACAATAGGATTGCGCATGCGATGCGAAAACAAAGCGAAGCTCGTTGGCGTCTCGGGATTTTCGTTGCTACAGCCCCTGGCCAACCGCCGTCATACTTAGGCACGCGAGAGAGGAGTCCGTACTTTTCTAGCACGTTCTCCGCCTCCTCAAGAGTTGAAGGGTCGGGAACCTGTTCTGTCGTGCGAAAAGCAAAAACCGCACCTGTCCATTGCTGCTTGACAATATCCCGCTTAACAGCCTAAAAATGACTTTGGTTCAGCCATACAGCCAATTCCGGATGAGGTTTAATTCTAGGCGGCGGGTATAAGAGTGCACCACGGGTCGTACGAGGACCGAACGGGCCTTGAAAGGGCGAAACATGGACAGGCGTGACTTTATTCAGGATTCTCTTCTCCTGGCCGGCACAATGCTGCTGCCCGTCCATCAGGCGAGGACCTCCACAGTGCAGAAGCTGAATATTGGATACATCCGCGAGCAGATCCCCGCATTCGATGTCCCGCCTTACGCCGGAGTCCACTATGAAGACGAAGTCCCCGATACCCTGGATATCGCAGAGCGGGCTCGCCTCGGCATCAATTGTCTGACCGGCATTACCGATCCGCTTGCCGATAGTGAGATCTTCTGGTTCGCGGATTTTTACCGCGATCCTCCGGTCATGGTTCACGACTTTAGCGATTGGTGCCAGAATGTCGAAGGCATGATGGAATCGCTGCCCCTTCTGCGCATGGCTAGCGGCAGCGAGCAGAACAGCGATGTCGACAGAATATGGATGAAGACTCTGCTGAAATCGATCGGCCCCGATGGCCTCGTCTATATCCCTCTCGAGGGCCGCCCCTGGGCGCGCAAGAATCCCTGTTGGGTGACACCGATCTGGAAAACCGACGGAACCACAACCGATCCCTCCGACACGTCCATCCGCCAAATCACGAATCCCAACCTTTGGCCCCGGGCCATGGCGGCGATGATGATCTACCAGACTCGCGATGGGAATCCCATTTGGCATCAGGCCATCGAGAAAATGATTCAGGGCATGTCCGCTCTGACTTCGGACCAGGGCGACTATGCTTTCTTCCCCGCTGGGGGGTATGAGCCCAATATGCACTTTGCTGGCGGAGGGGCGGCAGGTCAGCAGGAGATGCCAACCGGTTACCTCGCTCTCGATGGAGGCAATGTACGCGTTATTCAGGGACTGGCACAGTACTACCGCCTGACCGGATATGAGCCGGCTCGCGTGCTGGCCCGCAAACTCGTGAACTATATCAAATACCACTCCGACGCGTATGACGCACGCGGGCGCTTTCGCTTCTCTGCTTTTGAAAAAGCCAATCCGCAGTGGTTCGTCGATTACTCGCGCGCACACGGCGGCACTCCGACCCTTGAGGAAGTGGAGAGCCAAACCTTAGGCGGCCATTTCCATAGTCATACCCTTGGCGTGCTCTGCGTACTTGAATATGCCATGACCGTAAACGACCGCGAATCATTGGAGTGGTGCCATTCGAGCTACGAATGGGCTAAGACCCAAGGTAATACCTTGATCGGCTTCTTCCCCGAATTCATCGTACCCGGATATCCAAGCTGCGAAAGCTGCGAAGTGGCGGACATGATAGGGATCGCCGCCAAGCTCACCCAAGCCGGACTCGGAGATTACTGGGATGATCTGGACCGCTGGGCCCGAAACCAGTTTGCCGAAAATCAGCTGACGGACGGTGATTGGATATACCAGCAGAATCCTTCCATTCCGAAGAGAGCCGTTGGCTTCAACGAAACTGCAGATAATGTGGCAAAGAGGAATCTGGGCGGATTCGCCGGCTGGGCCTCCGGAAACCAATGGGCTTTACACAATGGGATTATGCACTGCTGTACCGGCAACTCCACCCGCGCCATTTATTACATCTGGGAAAACATCGTGCGCGCGACGAGCGACGAGTTCAAAATCAACCTTCTTATGAACCGCGCCTCCGCCAGCGCAGACGTCTACAGCTACATCCCATACCAAGGCCGGGTCAACGTGCGGATGAAACGGCCCCATGCCCGTGTTCTGATCCGCGTGCCCGAGTGGGTCGAGAGCGGCAGCACGGATGTCAGTTGCAAAGTGAATCGGGAACCGCGCAACTTCGGCTGGAATGACCGCTATATCAGTTTGGGTCCAGCCAAGCCAGCCGATTTGATTGAAGTCACTTTTCCCATCGCCACTCGCTCCGTCGCAGAGACTATCGGCACTAGACGCTATACTCTCGAGATCAAAGGCAACACTGTCATTTCTGTCGACCCCCCAGGTCGTCATGGTGCTATATACGAGCGAACTCGCTACAGGTCCGCTGAAGCTCCAGTACGAAAGCTGCAGCGATTCGCCCCCGATCCTGAAATAACCTGGTGAGTGGGGAAAGATAGCCTTTCCCGTGGAGATTACAATCGGCGCCGGCCACCCGCGTATGATTATTCTCCAGGCTCGCGTTGCATTGTTCCACTTCGCCAACGGCGGAGCGATCTTTCTTATTGCGTAGCCACGGCACGGAGAGGAACATTGCGCTTACTGGTTCCCGACGCGCCTGGCTCATGCTCTCCGCCTGCCGGCATGGTTGCCATGCCAGCGCCAGTCTCATGCGTCAGACGCAGCAGGCAAGGGAGAGCTTTTGCGCTCGAGCGTGCTATACGTCTTCCCGAATTCTCTGATCTCAATCAATTGGTTGACGTGGAGATGGTGCAAGATCTGCCGTGTCTTACTCGTAGGCCACTACACTTCGATTGCTTCTATGCGATCAGCTTTAGCGAGACCGTTATGTTGCTGCCGCGGCGAACAGCCGAACGAGGTAGTGTCCAGGTAGTGTCCAGTATTTTTCGCACTTTCGATGAGACTTTGGAAGGTTGTTGGTTGAGTTGCTGATCCGGCATTGGATTTGGCCGTAGTCGCCGTCGAGGCTGTGCGAATGTGGGAAGCGCGGTTTGCTTTCCACATTTGCATAGCCTTCTCAGGCAATAGCTTTGACCTCTGCCAGCCGATTCATCTGCGGATAACGTTTGGTTCCCCACATGGTAGCTGCCACGTGTCGCAGTCTTGCTGCTACCAGCATCAGCGCGCTGTTTCCATCAGGAAAGGCGCCGACGACGCGCGTTCTTCGTCGGATATCACGCATCAGCCGTTCCAGAGGGTTGTTAGTACGCAGACAGCGCCAGTGTTCTTCCGGCATCGAATAGTAGGTCAGCGTTTCGTCGATGCCGGCTTCGACGATCTCTGCAACTCGAGCCAGCCGCATCTCCCGCAGCTTCGCTGCCACTTGGTGAGCTTTTTCTCTCGCCGCTTGTGCATCTTCCTGAGCGTGGATGGGCTTCAGCATGGCCGGTGCAGCCTTCACCTTGCCCGACGGAAATGCAGTCCACACGTTCCTATAGAAATGCACGACGCAGCGCTGCCACTTCGCTTTGGGATAGAACTCCGCCAGGTTCTCCACCAACCTCAGACACTTGTCGCTGACGAACAACTGCACGCCTTTTAACCCACGTTCCTTCAGCTCCCGCATGAACTGCGTCCAGCTGGCCTTGTCTTCCTTGGCTCCCTCGCTCACCCCAAGGATCTCCCGGTACCCGGTCTGCGCCACTCCGATAGCCACTAGCACCGAGGCGCTCTTGACCTCGCCACCCCACGAGCGCTTCAGCCACAACCCGTCCAGAAACACATACGGAAAGTCGCCCACCAGGGGCCGTAGACGCCACTCGTCGATCTTGCCGTAGATCTTCTGGTTCAGGTCGCTCACTGTCGAGGCTAATACCTTCGTCCCGCACAGGGCCTGGGTGATGTCTTCCACTCGACGCACGCTCACTCCCGCCAGGTACATCTCGATCAGCGCTTCCTCCACCGACGACTCCCGACGCCGGTAGCCCTCAATGATCGCCGTCTCGAACGGCAGACTGCGAAGCTTCGGCACCGTCAACGTCACTTCGCCTGCCTTCGTGTGCAGGTGCCGGTCATAGCTCCCAGCTCGCTTGTCCTTGCGTCCCTCGCTCCGTTCGTACTTGCGCGCTCCGCACAACCGATCCGCTTCCGCATCCAGCAGCGCGTTCAGCGTCTCTTCCACTGTCGAGCGAACCACCTCATCCAGATGCGCCTGGATCCGCCCCTCATCGATCTGCACTACTGGCCCACCACTGCCTTCACACCGCCCCGAACTGCTTCATCTTCCTTGGTTGGCTCCATCCCACTCGCCTCAGAGGTCTCGCTCCTCATGCTTGTACCAACCCTCACCGTCTTCAATCAAATCTGCGAAAAATAGCCTACGTTATCTTTTGATATCCTCAATGATGCATTTCGGCGGCGCCACTGTCACGGAAAGGACTCAACACAACGCAGCATTGCTCTATCCTTTGTTGGCATCGAGAGCCTGCAGGTAGACTCCCCAAGCCGCTTACAGGTCGAATAAGCCGGATGCAATGACCTCCGAAAGCGGAGGTCATTCAGGGGCTTATGACTCCGTATTTTTTAAGAAATTCGAATATCGCACTTTGGGCTTTCCAGTTATCCTCGCGGCTCCAAAACTGACTACCGTGCACGCCGCCGGGAATTGTGACGAGCTCATTGGGCGCCCCCACTCGGTCAAGCGCTTCGTGCAGCCGTACTGCTTCCTGATATGGAACCAGGGAATCTTTGGTCCCATGAATCGTAATGATCGGAGGAAGCCCGCTCCTTACGTATGAAAGAGGTGAAAGGCGTTTCGCAAGGTCCATTCTGTCGGGAAGACTGCCAAACCACGCAACAGCCCAGTCTTGCTGATTCTTACCTTGGAGAACGTCGGTCACATCGGTGATGCCGAAATAGTTGATGATGGCGGCCACTCTTAAGTCTTCCTTGCCCGGGCAATTATTGTCAAATCCAGCGCTCGCGTCGAGCATCCCCGTCATCAAGCTTAGGTGGCCGCCGGCCGAATGCCCATCCAACACGAGCTTGTTAATGTCGAACCCATATTCCTGGGAGTGGCGGAATATCCAACGCAATGCGCAGCGGCAGTCTTCAACCGCTGCAGGAGCCAGCGACACGCTAGCCACACGGTATTCAACATTGACGACATTCATTCCCGCTGCAATGAACGGCAATGTAAACCACTGGTACTCTTCTTTAGTACCTCCAGACCAACCGCCTCCATGGATATAGATAAGCGTCGGGCGCATCAGTCTATCCGGCCCGGCGGTAATCACATCTAGTTTGAGTTCGTGCCCTGCTCCGACCCCATAAATGATATTGGGATAGATTCTGGCTTCATAAGCAGAGGCTGTGGCCCAACGTAGCGGCGGATCAATTTGCTGTCCATGTGTGAGACAAGCGTTCGCAAATACCGTGATGACAACGCCAACAAGGATTGTCGTTATGCGCACGCGGGTGCTTCGCATTAGATAACCTGGGTAGAAGGCGCGCTGCAGTGCCAGGGCTGCGACCGGTTTTCGGGTAAAACTTAGGATTTTGTCCATTTTCGCAGATCGACCAGGTGTTCACCGGCAGGGATTGTGAATCGTAACTCGCCATCTCTAACAGAAGCACGAGCACTTTCGCGTCCATCAATAGAAAGCACAAAAGTGCCGGAACTGAATTCTCGTACCGCGATTCTCACCGCTTTCGAGGCATGGACTTCAAAGGAAAGGGCCGATTCTGCGAGAGCGTAGTTCCGTATGGCAATCCCGCTATCCGCATGAAAACGAGGCGTTCCATCGCGAGAAAAGCTGGTTAGGTTCGGACCAATGGAAATGTCATAGTGATGTCCTTGCCAGGTGACGTTGTTTAACGTCCCAGCGGATGTAGGATCCAGAGCCCCGAAGCGCAAGCCCCCCCAATAGTCGACATCCATGTACTGTTCAAGTGGCATGAGTAGGAGTACGCCGCTCCACATGTAGTGGGTCTCGCCACCTCCGTTGCCACCCGAGACACGATATTGTTCGTCGTAGTTTTGGTTCGCATTCCAGTCACCCATGAAGAGGTTGTAGCTCTTCTGGGCAACATCAAAGGCGACCTTATCGAAGTGATACCGATTCAAGCCCAGATAAACAAGATAATTAGTTGCCCCCCAGATATCCCCTCGCCAATAGAATTGATCGTCAAAGGAAGGATCATTACGGGAGATACTCGGAATCACGTATGTTCCCCAGAATTCTCGCGGATTTAATAGGTGCTTGTTCACCATGATCTCGGCTTGCTCCGGGGTCGCGATTCCGGCAAACATCGGATAGAAATTGGTGGGTGAAAGCCGCTTCGAGAAGCTGCCGTCCCAAAGGCGGTTTTCGTAGATGCCGTCAGCCGGGTTCCACAACTTTCTTTGCACCAATTGCTTGATGCGAGCATAATCCTCAGAAAAGTGCCGCGCGTCGTCGTCCTTACCCAAGATTGTGGCGATTTTCGCAAGACATTCGGCATCTGCCGCATAAAGTGAGTTGAGGCCCACGTCATCCTGGGTCATGGTATAGGTATGGACATCGTAGCTTGCATCATCCCACATGGGACTATCGTCCATGCCACTCTCCCACTTGGCGGCTTGCAGCATGCCCCGGCCGCCGACGGTAGGTGAGGAGCCACGATCGCTGCCCCATTCGAGGAGCCCATCGCGGTTACCGTCACGAAAGGGCTGGCCGTCGCCTCGATCAGCAAACCACCATTCATGGAACTTCTTTAACCGCGGATAAGCCCACTCTAGAAAGTCCCGGTTGTGCCATCGCTCATAGATTTTCCATACTGTAAATGCTCCCACGGGAGGATTGGACCGGTCAGTCGTTGTCGCCGCTGCAGAGACCATGTTGGGGATCATGCCTGTTGAGGTTTGACTTGAGAGGATTGCTCTTAGGTATGCCTCAGTTTCGTTTAGGTCCTCGACGCTGGTTAGAAACGTGGTAAAGAAGTCCCACTCTCCCACGATCCAGCCACCCCACTGATTGGCGTCGATTCGGCTATCGCTGGGAAAAATCAGGTTCTTTGAAGGCGCATAGAGAGTGTTCCAAAAAATCGAGTTCCCTATAGCAGTGGGCGTACCAGCAAACAAGCCCGTGATTTTGGGTCTTCTCGAGTCGTAGGCTTGAGCTTTCTCAGAGAGGATGGAGTCAATCCTTCCCGCAGTTAGGAGCGACTTCGCATCGGATAACAAGGTGTCTGGATTCCATCCGATCTCAGCCACAAAATGAATCGCCCCCGAGTCGCCTCCATTGAATTCGAGACCAGCGGCTTCCCCGTTTGGTTCATCAGCCAAAGAAGACACAAGTTTCTGAGTGCTGCGCATATTCTCAGATAAATTTTCCAGAGACGGGTAGGATCCACTCCCGACGAGCGGTTGATCCGCCATCAGCACGAAACGAGAAGTGGGCCCATAGACCTGATCGAAGAACCGTTCGCCCAGGATGGCGCGATCTGACTGATCGACGGTGAAGAAGCCCGCAGTTGGCCCTCCGCTTTGCGTGGGGAAATAGGTCTCAAGCACAAGACGGAATCCGGCTTTGGCAGAGAGACGGCCCACTACTGTCGTGCTGTTTATGCGGGACCATTCCAGCGTAATCAGTGCGGCTCGGGGAACATTCTTCCAGGACATTCGGCAATAAGAACTGTCTGGAGCATGGGGGCCGACCTCGCCGATGTTGCTGTCGACGGCCATACCTTCCACGAAGTTGCCTCCCGATTTCGCGGACTGTGAGCCTATGCGCAATGCAAAACCCGACGGCTGATGAAAAGCCTGCGCGAGAAACACGATTCCGTTCCAGGCCGTGGGATCAAAAGCGCCGACATCAACCCGATCGTAGGACTGAGCGCACGTCAAGCATGGGATGATGCTCAACGTAAGAATCAGAAAGGCGGCTCTGGCAACGGCAAACCAGTTTAACCTTCGCGGATCAGGTAGCATAGACTCCCTCTTCCTTCAGCGCAATCCTTACTTCTGCAAAATCGGATCTTCACCGTGCGAAGTTATCTGCTGTTGCACCCCTTGCGCGATTCATTGGTCTGGATTTGGGGGGAGTTCGTATTTCTCAAGCAGGCCCCGCTGGTATAACCATTGTTCCAGCAAAGTGCGCCAAACTTCGTGGTAAGGCTCGCCAGCCGTCAATCCAAACCCGTGGTTGCCCTTTTCAAAGATATGCAACTCTGCCGGCACACCAGCCTTACGCAACGCCAAGTAAAAATCCAATGTGTTTTCGGGGGGCACCGTTGTGTCTTCCGATGTCGTGACCAGGAATGTTGGGGGTGTCTGAGGTGTCACATGCAATTCAGGCGACAATTCTCGCAAGAGTTTCGGGTCAGGATGATCTCCGAGCAGCGCGGTGACCGAGCCCTGATGGGCATATGGCTGAAACAACGTGATTACCGGGTAACCCAAAACGAGGAAGTCCGGGCGGCAACTCACCCGATCGATCGGATCAGCCGCCGTTAGACTGCCGGAATCAAAATGAGTTGCCACACTTGCCGCAAGATGACCGCCCGCAGAAAAACCCATGAGACCAATGTGGTCGGGGTCGATCCGAAACTCTGCCGCATGAGCCCTGACGAATCGCATGGCTCTTTGCGCATCTCCCAATTCAATGGGGTGGTGATAGCGGGGACCAACCCGGTACTTCACGACAAACACCGAAATTCCTATCGAGTTCAACCAATTTGCAATTTGCCGACCTTCATGGTTGGTTGCAACAAAGGAATACCCACCGCCGGGGGTGACTACGATCGCGGTGCGAGTCGAATAGACCGGTGTGTAGTATGTGATTGTGGGACGGTCGGCCTCTTCATCTCCAAGCGCACCTGGAGCAGGCCCATCCCAAAGCGGAAATGTCTCGGGTCCCGCAACCATGGCGTCCATTGGCCTTTCGGGGACTTGAATCTTTGTTTGTTGCGCCAATACCGGACCCCCGGACATGCCGAATAACAGCAACCACACCACCATGGGGCTGATCTGCGACTTGAGCGTAAACGCCATCGATTACTGCCTTCTCCCGAAATTCCCCTGTTAACAACTGCGCAATGTAATCGCTAGTTCGAAGATTCTGCAGGCTTCCAGTGACTGATATAGGGCCGCAAGGCATCTTCCAAGTGAGCTGCTGCTTTGCGCGAACCGGGAACATTGGGATGAGCCCCGTCGGTAAAGTCGCCAGAATCCATCCAGCCATCGGAGTCGATATAAATGATGCGTGGATCATTCATAGTTTTCACGATGGCGGCGATGTCGTCGCCGTGAAAACTTGCTCCGTGAAAGGGCCTCATCGCAAAGATTACGGTATTCGGGCAATGTCGCCGAATCTCTCGCAACAACTTTGTGTATGCCGGGACAAACTCGTCGGAGGAATACTGATCATTGGTTCCCAGATTGATAAGGATAAAATCTGGAACCACTGAAAAATCTGCGGGAGACCCAGCAAAATTCCACGCGAACGAGAGCGGAGCAGGAGGCACATTGCCCGAACCGCTACGAATTACACCCGATCCGCCAAATGCGATTTGCACGTGCGTCGTACCGAGAGCCTCGCCGGTCAACCACGCATAAGTCGCCAACCCATCGCTGTTAATCACTTGTCCGCCAGCATTCAGAATCCCCTCTCCCTGGGTAATCGAATCACCCAAAAACTCGATAAAGGGCCTTTTGCCTCTGGGGGGACCGGGGTTCACTGTGGCAGTTGAATCCAGCTCGAAACCTGTAAAAACAATGGCGCTACGAATCGGCAGAAGCCAGCGGTCGCCGTTACCATCAATAGCTTTGGCAGCAACCTCGAGATGATGACTTCCCGAGGCAAGCCCCTGCGGAAAGAATTCAATGTGAGACTGATCGATAGTAAATAAGGTCCAGTCGCCGTCGTCCACTCTCACGTCAATCTGTTCCAGGTACTCGATATCTTCTAAATCGAAGATGCCCGCGACATGCGTGCCGGTGAAGTTAAGGTAAATTTGAGAACTACTGTTAATTGTGGCCATTTCGATGTGATTACCCCGTTGGACGGGTCCCCAATGTCCTACGTAGACGACCCTGTCGTCGTTTGCTGGAACGAGGAGAGACTCCGCCGCCACGATGGAAGGCGCCGCCACGGCAACTGCTAAACACACTACCAAACGAGGGCAGTACATTTGCGAGAAACGCATTCTCATTGAGCAAGTTCCTTGTCGATCGCTGCTTGTGCAATAGGGGCCATGATCGAGAACCCGCGGGAATTGGGATGAAGGCCATCTTCCGACAAGCCCTCTTTGAGGAAAGCCCTCTGGTCGACCAAGGCCGAGTAGTAGTCGCAGTAGGCCGCCCCGGCTCGCGCCGCAAAGTCTTTGATCCAATTGTTTAAAGCAACGATCTGCTCTGGAGGATGGCGAGGCGTCTGAGGCTGATCGGTGTAGTTACTCACGGGGAGAATTGAACATAGAATCACCTTGATTCCGTGCTTTTGCGCTAGCTCAGTGATGGCCTGAATATTCTCTTCAACCATCTCCATTGTCTCGAATCCGTTGTTTGCTGCTATATCATTCGTGCCGGCCAGGATAATAACAACCGCCGGATGCAAGTCAATCACGTCCGGAAAGGTCCGAACGAGCATTTGGGACGTTGTCTGCCCACTCACGCCGCGATTCAAATAAGGTTTACCTGGAAAGAACTCTGGAATGTTCCAACTCTCGGTGATCGAATCTCCAAGAAATACCACCCGATGCGGATCGACCGGTTGAGACTTAAGCAGTTCGTTGGCGTTGTGGTAATAGCCGAGCTGGTTCACATCCTGAAAATGGTCGGCCAATCGTTGGGCGTCAATGCGGGGGCAGCAGTCTTCCTCTGGGGGATTGAATTTGTCAACCAGCTGAGCGTGAGCCCCGAGAGTGAAAACAATGACTTCCACCGTCAATGCAAATGCGCGGAAAAGCCTCTGACTCATCTCATGTTCTCCGAAACCGCTAAACAAAAAATGCTGTTAAAGCTCCAATTTGGGCACGTAGCGCGGCCTCTGTTTCATTGGAGTGTTCGTTTGCACTTTATAGACATCCCTCTGATACAGAGGATACCCCCGGGTAAACCCAAACGTGGAACCGGCATCCGATACGCCTTTTGGCCTCAACGGCACTCGAAATCGCGGAGAAATATCAACAACCGTATTTCCTCTCAGATGGATGGTGTATTCTACCCCGGAAGTCAGTTCCCTATACTTCTCTACCGTCTCCACCATCGGGAATGTAACGGTAATCTTGTCCCCTCGTCGCAATCCTTCGGCGATTATGTAGTCGCCGAACCAAGCCGGAGTAATTTCCGCGTGATTCATCCAAACACGCGCTGCTTTCTTGTTTGCCCAACGCGGAACTCGTACATAGACCTTGCGAGAGGTTTTGTTACTCAGTACGACCTTGCCTTCGTATGGAAGATAACTCGCAACGTCGAGGGCAACGGAGTTGCGATTGAGCAGAAGATTGACCCGGCTAACATCGCCCGTGGTCTGCACAATCCCCTTCCAAGCTGAATAAAGCCCTCCGAATGCACAGTTCGCGTTACAACACATGGTCCACCAAGGCTCTCCGACCGTTGGATCCGCCGATGACATGAACGCTCCGACGTTTCTCTCGATTACATTGTCATCGGTTTCCGTGACAGGATCAATCTTGTGAGCAGGACTGCCGGCCACAATTTCTTCAAGTATGTCTCTGTTGATCATCTGGTATTCGACCAGCTGATTGCGAACCCATTTGTCAACGTCTTCCCAGTAGTCGCCGAAGCCGGCGGTGCTCAAATGGGTGGCCAGAAATGTCATGTCTCCTATGTCGCATCCTTCCATCATTACTGCCTTTGCTCCCCAGGAATTGAGGCAGTTTTGCTGGACTTCACTTAGCGGTCCCGCGAAACAGGGGAACCACCCAATGCGTGAAATCCCGAAATTTCGGCTGTATTCGTAAAAATCGACCACAAACTGAGCGACTCGCGCGTCATTTGTCGCCGCAGCATACTCCATCAAACCGGCCATCCCCATGGAATGAGAGTGGAAGTGCCCCTTCCAGAGTCCATGAACGCTGGCCTCAACTGTAGTGGGGCCTTCACCATTCCCCCAAACCTCGGGACGGAGAAGAAATCGAGTCAGCCGTTGCGCCATGTCGAGTGCATTTCGATCGCCGGTGACAGCGTACCAGCGCGAAAATGCGCGCAGCGGATGGCCATCGGTAAAAATGTAACCGCCGCCGCCTGCGCGCGTGGGATCCGAGTCCGCATCGGGATCCGTGCTTCCCGGCCAACCTGAGCGGGTGCGGATATAGTGGTACCATGCGAGATCTTCATTCTTCATGGCTATCTTGGCCATGCCATCTGACATCTTACCCGCGAGGTCAAGCCACTTGGAGTCGTTCAAGTATTTGCTGTAGCAATCAATTAAAGCAACCATCAAGCGGGTTTGCCCCAATACGCAGAAAATGTCGCGGCCACCTTCCGTTCCTCCCGGTTCACCGCTGCTCTTTCCACGCCAAGGACGGCCCTTTGTGCTGAGCCAATACAATCCGTCCTCCTCGACCTCATTGGTGCAAGCTTCCAACATTTTCAGATCGTAATTCGCATTCTGCTTGCTTCCACTCATAACGCGAAGATTTGGCAGAGCATGCACCGGCTTCGCAGCACACATACCGTTCATATTGCTCATGTTGGCGGGTCGGAACACCAGATGGCCGCTCAGGTACGTCTCATAATTTCGCTGCGGGTCAGCCGCGCCGGTCAAGGCATTGATAGAGAGCGCTGCACGTTCCGATAATTCCAGTGTGTCTGGAATCAAGTCGTCCGCTGGTTCTTCCACAGCAGCAGAGAGGCTCGCTGGCTGAGCAGAGACCGGGCTAACAGCTTTTCCCAATTGGGACGTCAGCATTCCACCTCCAATGGCGGTGACTGCCCCACTAATAAACGATCGCCTTCTCATAATAAAAACCCCCTTCTGGATGACGGTTCTGATTCTCAAACCGTTTTGTGGGCGGCTCGACAAACAAACCCGATTTTTCGCTCCGTCTAAGTCGAGAGTCCAGCAGCCTTGGCCGGCTTGCCCTTAACCAAATTCCCCGCGAAAACTCTGGCATTTTCTTTCTGAAAACCAGCGAGAGGACGATCCAATTGCCGGTATTTTGGGACCGATGGCTGGACCACCAGTCGAGAAGAATGGTAGTGGTATTTGTCACCATGGTCAACAACTTTATTCAATTGCCCCCGGGAAAGCTCATTCGAGCCTCAGAAGATGCCGGCATTGCCAGACAAGACAGCCTCCAGCGCCGCAGGCCCTGCACCTTTATTCATCACAATCAATCCCCTCATTTTCTTCGGGGAAAACTGGTTGACAGAGGCTTAGACGGGTGTTAGAGTTGTTCCGCTTGTTTGGTTCAGCCATCGGTCCCAGACTAAACCGTCGAGCTCCACCTTCTTGACGAGGCGGGGTTACGTGATCTTGGCGGTTGTCAATTGTGTTTTCAACTGTGTGCCCATGAAGAACAGCAACTCTCACCAGGAACCGTGGCAGCTGAAGCCCATTCATGCTCCCACTATGTTGAACGAAGCCTACGACTACGCAAGGCCGAGCTCATTTTCCCGTGGAATGCGCATTGATCTTGGGGAGTTTGCCCTGATCTTCCTTTCTGGGACAGCCAGTCTGGACGAGAAGGGCCGCAGTATCCACATTGGTGACTTCAGAGCGCAAATCCGGCGTACGCTCGCCAATCTCACCGCTTTGCTAACTTCGGAGGGCCTCAACTGGAACAACATTGTCCGCACTACTTGCTATCTGCGCGATATAGAGCGCGATTACGATGCGTTCAATGAGGAGCGTACGGCCTTCTACAAATCGCAGGGGCTAGCGGTCCTGCCGGCATCTACCGCTGTGCAAGCCATTCTCTGTCGTCCCGAACTTTTGGTCGAAATTGAAGCCATAGCGATTAGCAAGTCGGAGAAGCCTCATGTGGCGTAGGAAGATTGACATGAACCGGTTTGCCGCACTGACGATAGCCTTTCTGGCTTTGTTATTCACAGCTTCCTCAAGTAAGCCTGCGACAGCCGGGTTGACAATTGATTATCCTTCCGGCGGCTCAATATTCCCTCCCGAGATTATTCCACCTACGTTCATTTGGCACGACCAGGCAAAGCAAGCGAAGATCTGGCGCGTTGAAGTCGAGTTTACCGATGGCGCCCCATCGATGCAGTTTCAGTCTATGGGCGGTCCGATGAAGCTCGGCGACATCGACCCGCGCTGTGTGGCTCCCACTAACAACCTTCCGGAACTATCCCCTGAACAGGCCACTGCGCATACTTGGATACCTGATCAGCAGGCTTGGGAGACGATCAAGAAAAACTCCACCGCGCATCCTGCCACCGTGAGAATCCTTGGTTTTGCGGCTGAGGGGCAAGAGCAGCCTGTATCGGACGGCAGCGTCATGATCGAGACTTCGACGGACCCCGTTGGAGCGCCGATTTTTTATCGCGATGTCCCACTGATGCCAGCGGAAACTGAGAAAGGGATTATCAAGCCATTGGCCACAAGCGCCATTCCGCTAATTCAATGGCGGCTGCGAAATATCGCAATGCCTCAAAGCCGGGTGGTGCTTGAAGGTATGCATACCTGCGCCAACTGCCATTCGTTCTCTCGCGACGGCAAGACCATGGGCATGGACATGGACGGCCCAGCCAATGACAAGGGACTCTATGCCCTAGCTCCGATTAAGCCGCAAATGTCGATTGGCACTAAGGAAATGGTTTCTTGGGATCCCTCCGAGGACCGTCAGTTTGCCTTCAATCGAGTCGGATTTATGTCGCAGGTAAGCCCGGACGGCAGCTATGTTTTGACGACGGTCAGTCGTGCCGACAGCGCGCCGCAAAATAACTTTTACGTCGCCAATTTTAAAGACTATCGCTTCCTGCAAGTTTTCTACCCCACCAGAGGGATCTTGGCATGGTACCAGCGCGGCACTGGACAGCGCCATCCTCTACCTGGAGCCGACGACCCGCAATACGTGCAAACTGACGGGGTCTGGAGCCCCGATGGCAAATACATCGTGTTCGCCCGGGCGCTGGCGAAGGATCCCTATCCTGCCGACGGAAAGATGGCTCAATTTGCGAACGATCCCAAAGAGGTACAGATCAAGTATGACCTCTATCGGATTCCGTTCAACCATGGACGGGGGGGGAAAGCGGAACCAATTCTCGGCGCATCTGCAAATGGCATGAGTAATACCTTTCCGAAAGTCTCACCGGACGGCCGATGGATCGTGTTCGTGCAATGTCATAACGGTCAACTGATGCGGCCCGACGGCCAGCTCTACATTGTCCCGGCAGCAGGAGGTAAAGCGCGCCGCCTGCGGGCAAATGCGCCTCCGATGAATTCATGGCATAGTTTCTCGCCCAATGGTCGGTGGCTTGTATTTTCGTCGAAGCGCAGATCCCCTTATACGCAGATGTACTTGACCCATATCGATGAGCAAGGAAACGACAGTCCGGCAATTCTGATCGAAAACTCAACTGCGGCCAATCGCGCGGTGAATCTTCCCGAGTTCGTGAACATACCGCAGGATGGACTGTTGAAAATCTCTACGCCTGCCGTCGATGTTTATAAGGAATTCGATGAGGCCGTCGAACTTGCAAAGACGGACGATCTCGAGGCAGCGATTGCCAAGTGGGAAGAAGTCGCAAAGCTGGATCCAGAAGATGCGCGAGTGCAAAACAACCTCGGAAGCGCCCTCGCGTGGGTTGGGCGCTATCGGGAGGCCATCTCTCATTATCGGAGGGGTCTCACACTGAATCCTCAATACCATGCCATCCATAACAACTTGGGTCTCGCTCTCCTTGCGATCGGGCAAATTGACGATGCAGAGCAGCAATTTCGGCAGGGCCTGAAATACTATCCGGAGTCGGCTGATCTACACAACAATCTCGGCCAGGCACTCGCGGCGCAGCGCCATCTCGAGGAGGCGAAGGTTCAGTTCAAAGCGGCCCTCGCCATCAACCCTAACTCCGGAGAAACAGAGAACAACTTGGGTCGTGCTTTGCAAAGAAGCGGGAATTTGGAAGATGCCATTGCCCAGTTTGAGAAGGCAGTGCAACTCAATTCCAATCTCGCCGAGGCACAAAACGATCTCGGCGTCGCGTTGATGTCGGCCGGCAGACTCGAGGAAGCCAAGCCACACCTGGAAAAGGCACTCGAGATTAATCCGCTGTTCGCGGAGGCACATTGCTACTTGGGAATCGTTCTGTATTACTCACAAGGGGACGTGAGAGGCGCACTTGCGCACTGGCAGCAGGCTCTTCGGCTGCAACCAAACAATTTGCTTGCGATGAATCAGGAGGCCCACGCTCTCGCCGCAAGCCCCGAAAGCGATGAGCGAAATTATGGTGAGGCTCTCAAGCTGGCCCAGCAGGCCGTCAAAGCATCCGAGGGAGACGATCCAACAGTGCTTGACACGCTCGCAATTGCCTACGCCGCAGCCGGAAAGTTTGCGGATGCGGATCAGACCGCCCACCGGGCAATGGAACTGGCCGCCGAGCAACATCGGACTCAGCTCGTAGAGTCTCTGAACTCAAAGATCAAACTGTACGAGTCGAATCAGCCTTATCACGACACGCGGAATTAGCTGAGCGAACGTGTTGCTGATGTTCTGCGATCACGAAGCTCGATGCAAGCTTGGCCCAAATCCTGAGGACCCACAATGAGTCCAGTAGAAACACCCTCCGGGCATCAGATTTCTACGTCCGACGACTACACCAGAATGTTCGAAGGCAGGTTGTCAAACCCATATCCCTTCTACGATCTCCTACGCACAGAAGATCCAATTCACTGGAGCGAGCGCTTTGACTGCTGGCTACTGACCCGCTATGCCGATGTGACGATGGCATTGCGCGATGCGCGCCTCTCGGCAAATCGCACAGGCGTATTTATGAAGCAGCTTCCCGATGAAATGGGACAGAGACTCCAGCCGCTTCGTGATCATCTGGCAACCTGGATGTCGCACTCCGATCCCCCGGGTCACACACGCCTGCGGAGTTTGGTGAGCAAAGCATTTACAGCGGGGATGGTGGAGGGCGTGCGGAACCACATCCAGGAAATCGTTGACGAATTGCTGAACTCAGTTCGGGATAAGCACGAATTCGACATCATAAGTGAAATCGCTTACCCGCTGCCGGCGGCTGTCATCTCCGACATGCTGGGGGTTCCAGTTGAGGGCCGGGAGCAGTTCCGGCAATGGGCAGAAGACATTATGGCTTTTACTGGCGGCGGAGCACTGGCACTGCCTAAAATTGCCGAGAAAGCCCAAAAGAGCTTGTTCGCAATGTACGACTACTTTGGTGCCCTGATACGGGAGCGACGCAATCGACCACAGAACGACTTGATAACTGCCTTAACCCGCATTGAGGAACAAGGGGACAGGCTTACTGAGGATGATCTTATTGGTCTCTGCGACCAGCTCCTCACCGCCGGTCACGATACGACACGAAACCTGATTGGCAATGGCATGTTGGCGCTGCTCAAAAACCAAGACCAGCTTCACACACTGAGGGAAGACCTCTCCCTGATTCCTTCCGCGGTGGAAGAATTACTGCGCTTTGATAGCCCCCTCCAACGCCAGACACGAGTTGCCAAGGAAGATTTCGAGTTGCATGGATGCCCGATACGCAAAGGCCAGCCGATTCTCTCAATGTTGGGAGCGGCTAACCGCGACCCTGCACGCTTCGAAGACTCGAACCGGCTGGACATTTGCAGGCGCAACAACGGCCATGTGGCATTTGGTTCCGGCATTCACTATTGCCTTGGAGCTCCCTTGTCTCGCCTTGAAGGGCAAATTGCGCTAAACTCCATCGTCCATCGATTCCCCGCCATACACCTTTCCAATCCTGTCGAACAATGGCGTGAAAATATGTCGGTTCGAGGATTGGTCTCGCTTCCGTGTTCAGTTTGAACAGGCTCCAAAACGCTCGATTCCACAACTTCCCCTGGGGTACTTAAATGAATCGTCGACGCTTTCTGCAAAAGTCCGTGAAGACCGCGGCCGCGCTCGCCTCCGTATCGGCGCTCTCAAAGTCTTCCCCAGCTTTAGGCTTGAATTGGACCAGGCCTGGGAGCCCGTCTCTCGAGTCAGAAATCGCGCTTGATGGCGAGTTTTACGAAGCCGAGGTGCCCGACACCCTCGACTTGGCGAGCCGCGCGCGCATCGCAATTAATGGCCTGACTCGAGGGGTCGATCCTGAGCACGACTATGAGCATTATTTTCTCATCCTGTATATGAAAGATCCTCCGGAGATGTGGCATACGGGCTCGGGTGACATGTCGTGCTGCAATCCCAAATGGTCTGAGTCACTGCCGATGATGCGAATCATGAGCGGCAGCAAATTAAATGTGGCGGTCGAACAAAAAATGATGGACGCAATGGTCGGCATGATCGATGCCGATGGCCTTTATTCGGTACCGCCGACAAAGGACCCCCAAGCTGAGCCATGGCGGCCGGTCGGCGGATCATCGATTTGCGCGTTCGGCAATGGCCGCATGATGTTGACAATGATTGCATGGTATGAGCGAAGCAAAAATCCGATTTGGTTGGAGAGAATTCGCAACATGGGACGAGGCCTTTCCAAAACCGCGGTTCGTAAGGACGGTTACGCATTTTTCCCTTGCATGGGCGGTTCCGGCGCCGCAGCGGAAGAGAACATATTGAAAAATCCAGATGGACCAGTCTGCCAAGGTCACCCCATCCGCGCATTGGTTAAGTTCTACCAAATCACCGGCGATCAAGAAGCATTACACTTTGCCGGGGAGTTGGTGAATTTCTGCATGAAGAAAGAGCTCTGGACAGATCGGGAACACAGTGAGTGGAAGTGGATTAACTCCGCCGAACATGGTCACTATCAGGGGCAGCCGCATTCTTACACACTGGCACTCAGAGGGATGCTCGAATATGCCTATGTAACGAATGATGTCACGCTGAAAGAATTCGTCAAAAATGGATATGAATGGCAGCGCTCGTGGGGCATTTCCGAGATTGGATGTTTCGGCGATCACGTCTGGGGCGGCAATACCGAACCATGCCTCGTCGCGGACATGACGGCGCTCGCGATCAGGCTCAGTGATTATGGTGTCGGCGATTATTGGGACGATGTTGATCAGTATGTACGCAATCATCTGACAGAGGCGCAACTTTTGCGCGCAGATCTCCTCGAGAAAGTCTCGAAAGGCTCTGTCGAGCACCCTGACGCCTGGAAGAATTATCCTTCTGGACCGAGGGGAATGCAGGGAGTCGCGGACATAGCGGTCGGCAACGAGGGCATCCCTTGGACGCCTCCCATGCAACAACGCGAATTTAAGTCTGTAGCGGGTGAAAAGCCCGGCACTGAAGACGTAATTCCACGCACTATCGGTTTGATGGCGGGAATGGTTGAAGTCAGTACGATGGCCTACACCATCGAAGCCGGCTGCTGCTCAGGGAACGGAACGCAAGCGATGTATTACGCCTGGCACAGCACAGTTCGCTTCAAGGATGCAGTTGCGACGGTCAATCTGCTACTCAATCGTGCATCTCCATGGATGAACGTGAGCAGCTACCTTCCTTATGAAGGGAAAGTCGTGCTCACAAATAAGCAGGCTCGCCGAGTAGCCGTTCGCATTCCACGCTGGGTCGACCGTGCAGCCATCCAAACCCGTGTGAATGGAAAACCTGCTTCCGGCTCGTGGATAGGAAACTATCTTGTCGTGGACGGACTTCGCCCACACGACGTTATCGTTCTGGACTTCCCGATCATTGAAAGGACCGCGAAATACACCATGGCTTTTGATCGCATGTACACACTTCAATTCAAAGGAAACACGGTGGTGGATATTTCTCCCCGCGACACAAATCCGACCGGCTATCCCGTCTATCTCAGAGATCATTTCCAGCAGACCACGGCTCCGGTCCACAAGGTAGCGCAGTACGTAGCGCCGACCCTGCTAAACTTCTAACCACACACCACAGACGAGGAGAGGGATGAAGTCAATCTTCTACGGGGCATTTTCTGTCTTTATTGCCTGCTTGGCGGCTGTTAGCTCCCTGGCGGAGGTCAGAGTTCCCACGCTAATTGGTAACCACATGGTGATTCAGCGGGATCAACCGGTTCACATCTGGGGAAACGCAGATCCAAATGAGTCAATCAGCATCTCCTTTCGCGGCGAGTCCGCCAATACCAAGCCCGATGAGTACGGACGTTGGAGCGTTTATCTTCCGCCGGTTACCGCCGGCGGTCCTTACGAATTGGTGATTCGCGGTACAAACACAATAATCATAAAAGACGTTCTCGTGGGTGATGTATGGGTAGCTTCCGGGCAATCCAACATGGGCTTCAATGTCGCGCGAGTAGATCACGCTGAGGCAGAGCTCGCTGCGGCCGATCAGCCGGAACTTCGTCTGTTCCATGTGCAGCAAAATGCTTCCGACTATCCCCTGGACGACGCTCTGGGTGCCTCTTGGCAGGCTTGCTCACCTGAAACCGTCAGGGATTTTTCCGCGGTGGCATATTTCTTTGGGCGCAAGATTCAGGACGACCAAAAAGTTCCGATAGGGATTGTCGAGGCCGCCTATGGCGGACCCGCAGAGGCTTGGATGAGTTTGGAAGTTCTGGGCCGGGACGCATCTCTAATGCCCCTCTTTGAAGCGCGAGCGCAACTGACTGAAGACGAAACATCGCTCGTCCTCCGCGACAATATTTGGCAACACCTTGTTCGTGTAGCCAAAGCGATGGGCAATCCTTTGCCACCGCCGCCCCCTCCACGTGCTGGGCTCGCCCTATTCGGGCCGGCGAATCTCTATAACGCAATGATTGCACCCCTAACTCCAATGCGAATCCGCGGAGTGATCTGGTACCAGGGAGAAAGCAGTGCTGATCCCGTCAGGGCGCCATATTACCATCGCCTTTTGCAAACTCTAATTGAAGACTGGCGCACGCATTGGGCAGAGGGAGATATGCCCTTCGTCGTCGTCCAGCTTGCGAATTTTGGAGGCGGGGATCCCAATGCATGGGCTTTGGTGCGAGATGCACAGCTAAAATCAGTCTCCATTCGCAATGTCGGCCTTGCAGTCACGAACGATATAGGTAATCCTGCTGACGTTCATCCCACAGACAAGCAGGATGTCGGCGCCCGCGTCGCTCTTGTCGCTCGGGCGATTGCCTATGGCGAACCAGTGAAGTACTCCGGGCCGCTTCTTTCCACTGCTACGTTGATCCAGAATCGAGTATGTCTCACGTTCGACGGCACGGCCGACGGCCTTATCTTGCGGAACGAGAGGCCAAATGATTTTGAGATTGCCGGATCAGACGGCATTTTTATGCCCGCACAAGTCACGATACAAGGGGACGACATATTTCTATCAAATGCCCAAATAGAGACTCCTGTACGAGTCCGTTATGGCGGATATCACGGGTTGCCCGGCACTCTTTTCAACGGAGATGGATTGCCCGCGGCCGCTTTTATCGCGAACATCGCACACTGAAGGATTTGAGATTGTTATGACTCGACTTTTTCATTTTCTCCTTCTGCTCCCGATCATGATTGCGGGAGCCGCCGACGCCGCTGATCGAACCCTACCAATTATTGTCGAACATGACGTACCGGTTAAAATGCGCGACGGCGTCATTCTCCGTGCCGACATATACCGCCCAAACGCCGAGGGGAAGTTTCCCGTCATCCTTCAGCGCAGATATGTCGACAAGCGGACAGTTGCAGATTTTGGATACGCGGCGGCTGCGAGAGGCTATGTAGCGATCGTTCAGGATATTCGCGGTCGTTTTGCATCTGGAGGCGACTTCTATCCGTTTCGAGATGAAGCGAACGACGGCTATGACACCGTGGAGTGGGCCGCGGCTTTACCCTATTCCAACGGTAAGGTGGGCATGTGGGGTGCGTCTTACGTAGGTGTATCTCAGATCCAGACTGCGATGGCGCATCCTCCGCATTTGGCGGGCATCTGTCCGATGGTGACAGGCAGCGACTATCATAATGGCTGGATCTATCAAGGTGGCGCGTTCGAGCAAATGTTCGCCGAATCGTGGACCGGGAGCATGGCGCAGGATACCTTCAGCCGCTATATAGCTGGGAATACGAAGACGGTTCTCGAGAAGTGGCATCCGCCAAGCGATTTCGATCTTTTTAATTTTCCGCCCCTCTCCGCAAATCATGCCTTGAGCGCAAAGATTGCTCCCTACTTTTTCGATTGGTTGGCGCACCCGAATGACGACGAGTACTGGAAGCGCTGGTCTGCGCCAGATCATTTTGCCGAAATCAATGTCCCCGCGTTGCATATGGCTGCATGGTACGACATATTTCAAGGTGGCTCCCTGGAGAACTACATTGGCCTGAAGGCCCACGGTGGGCCCGCTGCGCGCGCCCAACAAAGGCTGATTGTGATCATCGGCGGACACTCCGGCGGCGGACGGAAAATAGGAGATGTCGATTTTGGGCCTGATGCCGATCAGTGGGACGAAACCGCCGTGGTCCTCGATTGGTATGACTACATAATAAAGGGAATACACAACCACTTCGCCGAAGACAAACCGGTGAAGATTTTTGTCATGGGAATCAACAGGTGGCGCCAGGAAGACGATTGGCCGATCCCTGGCGCCCAGACCACCAGGTATTTCCTGCACTCGAACGGCAAAGCAAACTCTCTCAAAGGCGACGGCTCCCTTTCGACTGATCAACCGCAAACGGAGAAGCCTGACCGATACACATATGACCCTAAGAACCCGACCCCGACCCTCGGCGGCCAGGTGTTGGGTTACCAACCGGGAGGGCCTTACGACCAACGTCCTGTTGAAGCTCGTAAGGACGTGCTCGTCTACTCGACCCCGCCGATGGCGGAAGATACTGAGGTGACCGGTCCAATCAGCCTTGAGCTCTATGCCTCCTCGTCCGCTGTCGATACAGATTTCACTGGCAAGCTTGTTGACGTGGCGCCCGATGGCTACGCAAGGAATTTAACGGACGGCATCCTGCGCGCGCGGTACCGGATTTCACAAGAGACACCAACCCTCATGACCCCGGGGCGAATTTACAAGTTTACCATCGATTTGTGGTCAACCAGCAACGTGTTTCTCAAAGGTCATAGCTTGCGGCTGGAAGTGTCCAGTAGTAATTTTCCTCGGTTCGACCGCAATATGAATACGGGCAAGGAGCAGGCGACCGCGCGGCAGTCAGTGCCTGCCCTCAATACGATTTTTCATGACGCTGCCCACCCCTCGGCCCTACTACTCCCAATTATCCCGCAAAAATGAAATGGTCAGGAACTCTCAACCAATCCGCCGGATGACCTTTGACGAAAGACGGCAGTTAGGGGGTATCGGTTGAACATTTTAAAAAGGGTCTTCAAGCAATTCCCAACGAGCTGTCCTCTAGTTCCTTGACGGCACAAGCGACCATTTGATCGCAGTGGCTCAGGAACCGACAGATGCTTTCCCGGATAGGGGGCCTCTCACGAAAGCGCTCGATTGGAACAATCCCGGCTCGTGATCGCTCAAGCCTGAAACCTTCTGTTAGGAGATTGACATGTGCGCGTCGCGTATCATCGTAGGCCTTTCATTATTTTTCTCGGTTGCGGGACTGACACCTTCGCTGGCTCAAGCCACATTTGTTTCGGCAACCGATCCAGCAATCTCCTATGTCGGCCGTTGGGGAGCTGTCAAAACGGGGAACCAGACATCGATGGTGACGGTAAATAGTAGTTCGCAAATATATGCGCGCTTTACCGGGCGCCACGTAGCCGGCCTATTTGACCTCGATAAGATAACCTGTCTGGAACAAATAGTCGTCAAGGTCGACAATGGGGGGTGGAAGCTTCTGACTCTGGACAAACCGCGGATCGACTTTTTCCCTGCCGGACTGAACGAGGGCACTCATCATTTTGAAATCGTTGTCAAGTCCTTGGATAGCAAAGCAGCGCGCTGGCTAATGCCGCTGCAGAGTGCAGTCAAATTCCGTGGCTTCGAACTTGATCCAGGAGCCGAGATCGAGCCCGAAACGATTCTGCAAGGACGGGCTCGGCTTGAATTCCTTGGCGACTCTATCACACAAGGAGACGGCATAGAAGGCACGAATGCTGCGTCTGTCATGAATGGAGATGCGCTGGCCTCCTATGCGTGGCTTACAGGGGAGTCCCTTGGCACGATTCATGCCCAGATCGCTTTTCCCGGGCAAGGCGTGCTCACGAGTGATTCCAGGGAGGTTCCTCCCGCCATTATGTCTTTTGGTTGGAATTTCGCAGGATCCCCGGCCGATTTGTCACCCGGACCCGATTTCTTGGTTGTCAACCTAGGATTGAACGATAACGGAATCCCTTCGAATGAATTTGTCCAGGCCTATGTTGAACTGTTACACGACATTCGCGAGCGCTGTCCGCGAACTGTCGTCTTTGCTGTTCGCCCCTATAGTGTCGGTCATCAACAAGACGACGGTATTGCGAGCGCCGTACGGATGCTCGCGGATCCAGACGTGCACTACGTGGATTCAACCGGATGGTTGACTGAGAGCGATTTCACGGATGGTACCCACCTAAACGTTGTTGGATCCAGAAAGGCTGCGACGCATTTGGAAGCACGATTGAGACCCTATATCGAGCGCTGGAATTCGGAGCACAGATAAAAGTTGCTTTTTCGCAACTTTGTGAAGCTACTGAGGTCCACGGCTAGAGTCTAGATCGAGTGCTTTCGAGATCGATCGTCCTATCTGAGGGTCCAAGCGTACACCGAGCTCCTCTTGACGCGCGGCAGAGTGTATCAAATGGGTAATGGTGCATAGTAAAGAGACCCGAGCATCGGCCATGTTGGCGCTCCTGGGCACTGTTGACTTCCGCCACATAGACGGGCAGGTGCAAAGGACGCAGCGGAGGGCATTGAAGGCTGTGAACAGTCGAGATTTTCTAATGAAGACGGTGCTAACGGGGAGCGGTTTAGCGCCGCCTGATCTTTTGTAGAGGTCACGCGAGCGCCGGTCTCTTCAATGTTAAAAACGGCGTGGATCAGTTTCGCATCGGGTTCATAAGGAATTATGTTCTTCCGTTCGAAATTCCTCCGTGCCGAGGACAATGGTACGAAGACAGAGTACCCGATATGTTCGACATATCCGAGCGCGCGAAGCAGCGCTCGAGGCCGCGCAACGGCTGGTAAAGGCAGATGATGATGTTAGACAAGCGACAAGGCGCGATCTGGAGCACACGCATTAACTGGCGTCACTGGCATCGCGCCAATACGAAGCCGTCGATCCTGCCCAGCGTTACATGTGGCGGCAACCAAGTAGGGCGCCAAGCGCTATCTGCAGATGGACCGGCTGGCCGAAGTTGTCGCCATCGCCTGACCGCTTTGCTTCTGGCCCCGTGGGTCCAGAAGCAAAGCAACCCCAACCGAAGAACCTTCCTGGACAAGACGGAAGAACCAAAGCGCGATAAAGTCTGGACGCTACCCGGACGCTTACATCCGACTGGACGAGTCAATGTAAATAATGTGAGGATCATCCGCAGGCGAGCGTGATCAGAGGATCGGGGTGAGTGAGATGTCCAGGTTGCCTACCCGAGAGAGTGCCAGCTGTGAGGTGCGCTGACAAAGCTTCACTCTTCGGCTACATATTGATAGACATGGCTTCAACAGAGGCATAAGCCTCCAACATGGCCTCGGATAGTGTCGGATGAGCATGGATGGTGTAGATCAGCTTGTCGATGGTGCCCCCGAGTTCCATGTGGGCGACGGCTTCAGCGATAAGCTCTGTGGCGTGAGGCCCGATGATATGCACTCCGAGAATTTCGCTATTTAGTGCATTGGAGACTACTTTTACGAAGCCATCGTGACTGTCGACTATGGTTGCTTTCGAATTTCCCGCGAACGGGAACTTGCCTACTTTCAATTCGTAGCCCCGTTCCTTGGCCTGGGCCTCCGTCAAACCAATTGAGCCGATCTGTGGATCGGTGTATGTACAACTCGGGATGCGGTCGCGCAACACCGGACGGAATGGGCGATCGGCAATCTTGGCCATGGCGACGAGTCCGCTCATGGAGCCGACGTGGGCGAGTTGCGGCAGGCCGGCTACGATATCCCCAATCGCGTAAATGCCTGGCTCGGCGGTCTGCTGCATTTCATTCACCTTCACAAAACCACCATCAAGCCCGATTTTTGTGGACTCGATTCCCAGGCTGACCGTCCGCGGTGCCCGCCCTATGGCAAAGAGAACTTTCTCTGCTTCCTTTTCGACCGATTTTCCGCTCGCGTCGATCCAAGTAACTTTCACGCCGCCCTCTGTTCTTTCCACCTTCTGCACTATGCAGGCGGCGTTTACGTCAATACCGCGCTTCCTGAACACCCGGGTCAGTTCCTTGGAGACGTCTTCGTCCTCGGATGGTACGATGCGCGGAAGATACTCGACAATCGCGACATTCGTGCCGAAGCTACGGAAAATTGAACTGAACTCAACGCCTACCGCGCCTGCTCCGATGACAATCATCGATTTCGGTGGTCGATCGATCGCCAGTATTTCGATGCTGGTCAGAAGCCGGTCATCCGGTTGCAGATCGAACAATGTGCGGGCCTCGGACCCCGTGGCGAGGATGACATTTCTAGACGTCAGAGACTGCACCTCCCCTCCCGCCCCGGTGACATTTACGATGTGCAGACCATCTTTCGCCGGGCCGGTAAGCCTGCCCCAGCCGTCAATCACCGTGACATTGTTCTTCCTCATAAGGAACTCGAGGCCTTTGGTGTGCTTACCAACGATGGCATTCTTGCGCTTCTGCACGGCGGCCCAGTCAAGTTGCGGTGTTCCAATGCCAGCGATGCCATAGTCAGCCGCGCGCTTGAAATGGTCCCAGATCTCAGCATTAAACAAAAGGGCCTTCGTGGGAATGCAACCCGCGTGCAGGCAGGTACCCCCCAACCGGCCCCCGCTTTCGATGAGAACAGTTTTCTGTTTGTATTGGCTGCCGCGAATAGCGGCGGTATATCCCGCTGGACCGCCTCCAATGATCGCAACGTCAAAAACTAACTCAGGCAAAAGAACACTCCCTTCACGTGATATGCAAGCCCGCATTGGGTCGCGCCGGTATCGTCACCGCTCATCTCGGCATGGCCCGTAGCTTCGGGGCTCGCTCTACTTCACGGAGCAGTTCAACAGGTGTCTCGTCAAATTCAATGAGGTCACGAGCAGATGCCGTGTCCCGGTGGGGTTGAGAAACCGGACTTCGTCCTTGTGGAACGCCGGATCAGAGGCAGGTTAATATCTGGTTCAGCCATTGGACCACAGGGTATTTCTACCAACCACGGCAAAGAAATGTCAAGACTTAGCTTACGGAGAAGATTCGCAAATTCTGCCCGGCGTAGAGGGCGACAGAATGCGGGAATAGGATATGGCCGACCGGCAACTCCGTTTTTTCCTCGTGGTTACCAAGGCTCCCGAAATGTCTCAACCTGGTTTACGGGCAACTTCGACTCGACTTCGTGGATACCGCTGGGCCAATCAATCTCTAGTCTGTCTATTCTCGTGGCATCACCCAAACCAAATCGCACCCGGAGGTCGCTTTGAGACAGGTAACTACCACCGCTTCGCACCTCGTCCATCTGTACCCGAGTGCCCGTCGTAAGTCTGAGGCGAGCGCCTATCGCACTGCGATTTGAGTGTGTGCCTTCAAGCCTAATGATGATCCAGTTCCCATGGGGTTTTTGAACCAGCTTTAATAGCGATGGCGGCTCGTTCTGGTTGTTGATAACAATTTCTACCGAACCATCATTGTCATAGTCAGCAAACGCTGCTCCCCTTGCTGAATGGCGCTCGGCGAATGCCGGGCCTGCACGCGACGTAACATCGGCGAATTGCCCATTTCCCAAGTTGCGATACAAGATTGCATGGTCTCTGTAATGAACGTCTGTATCAAGGCGATCGACCTCCGGATACACATGCCCGCTAACCCAAAATAGATCCGGCCAAGTGTCGTTATCAACGTCAATAAACCCCGTGCCCCAACCGACATAACTAGTGCTGTTGCCGAGTCCCGCCTCAAGAGTAGTTTCATTGAATACACCTTTCCCCTGATTCCGATAGAGACTGACGCGCTCATCCGAGAAGTTAGTTCGAAACAAGTCGAGCCAACCATCTCCGTCGTAATCGGCCGAAGCCACGCCCATGCCGGAAAGTGCATTCCCCTCATCATCCAGTGCGACGCCGCGAAAAAGCCCTTCTTCTGAGAATTGACCATTGCGTTGATTGATATAGAGCAGGGAGGGAGTTCTGTCGCAAGCAACGTAAATGTCCGGCCAGCCATCGTTGTTAAAGTCACCAGTGACGACACCCAGCGAATAGCAGGCAGGTGCCGCGATACCGGAAGACTCGGAAACGTCCTCGAAGGTCCCATTCCCACGGTTTCTGTACAGCAAGTTTTTTCCCAACGGAAATCCACGGGGCCCACATGCGACGGGCATGCCGCGGTACCAGCAATAGGCATTTTGCCCCGGCTTGGGGGCGGTTGCGAAACTAAACTGCAAGTAGTTTGCGATGAACAAGTCGAGATAGCCGTCCCGGTTGTAATCGATAAATGCGCACCCGGTGTTGTACCTCAGACTATCTTCAGCGAGTCCCGCTTGTACCGTTACATCATCGAAATAATGACCCTGTCGATTATGGTAAAGGACATTCTGCCCCCAATAAGTAACGAACAGATCGACGAAGCCGTCGTTGTCATAATCCCCCACGCATACTCCCTGTCCCCAGCCAGAGTGCGTCAGCCCCATTTCCTTAGTAACATCGACAAAATGCCCCTTTTGGTCGTTGTGATAAAGTCGATTGCTTCCGCCTGGACCGGAAACGACGAAGATGTCAGGAAATCCGTCGTTATCATAATCGAGAAATGCAATGCCGCTTCCGGTCGTTTCGACAATGTAGCTCTTCGAATTTACGCCTCCATTTGGAAACGACCGCGTCAGCCCAGCTTGAGCAGCTATGTTTTGAAATTCTAGTGGCTGAGTTGTGGAAGGAGAACTTGCTTTTGATGCGCTGATCGAATGATCTATTCGTTTGGTCGAGGCGGGATTTTTCAGCTCGACTTGGGCGAAAGAACTAGAAGCCAGCAAGCCACCTATAAAGAGACCCCCGACGATAAATGTGTGACGCAATCCATTCACGGTTTAGGTGCCTCTTGGCCCAGTCTCTTTAGGAAATCCGAGAACTCCCCCTCGGGCGGCTTCTGCAGTTTATTGAGTTCCTCCTCTTCACGAACTGCATCCTTGAACCGGCCGGCGTTGCGATATGCCATCATAAGGCTATACCGCGCGGCTTCACTGTTCGGCATGAGTTGAACGGCGCGCTCCAATAGTGAAACTCCCTCATCATCAGCATTGGCCAATAGTTTTAACTTGGCAAGTGCAATGAGTGCTTCTGGAAATTGGCTATTCAGTTGAACCGCGCGCTCCAGGTGATGCATCGCTTCATCATTTTCCTTCTGCGTCACTAGGATTTCGGCAATCTCATATTCTGCGACCGCATCCGTTGGATTCAGGCCTAATTCGGCTTCAAAGTATTCCTGAGCTTGCCGAAGGGTTTCCGGGTTGTGTGAACTCATGAGGAGTGCCCGCCCGGCCTCAAAATGGAGGCCCAATGCCTTTGGGTTTTTGGCGATAGCTGCGCGATATTGTTCAACGGCCTCAGCATAACGCCCCTGGGCATCGAAGATCTCTCCAGACAGCTGATTCACGCGGTATGATCCAGGGGTCTTCAGAAACATTTCGCGTAAGACATCGTTCCATGCTTGCATATGCAGACGTGCGGTCTCATACAGGACATCCTCGTCGGCGGGATAGAGACCTCTCAAACGCTCCAACACTATGGAAGCATCATCGAAGCGATTGGATGAAAGCTCGCATTGGGCTAAACTGAGCCCTAGAAGGCGACGCAACTTGTCGTCTGCAATGGTTGCGAACTGAGTTTGTAGATCAGGAACCGCATTCTCGCACTTCCCGTCCATGGCGCGTGCAAGAGCCAAGAAGGCGATGGCACGCGGGTCCGAGTGAGCAGTGACTGCTTGTTGGAGACTGGTTTCAGCCTTTGCGTACTCACCTCGCTCAAAATGCGCGACTCCTTCCGTGAAGGGATCCGATTGTGAAACAAACAATCCGAGGATCACCACGAGATGTTTAATGCTAATGGCCAGCATCGTCGACCACCAGATCGAGCTTCCCCAAACGATAATGCTCGTCTCGCTCGAGTGTCCGAAAACTGAGGAACGGCGCCGGTCCCGGCGGAATTTCCGACAGCCGTGTCAAGCGCTCGGAGGGTGATTCCTCGTTTGTGAGCACCCCTCCAGATCGTTCGATCTGCTCAATGAGCTGTTGAATCATCTGATTTACATCGGGCGAGCCACAGGCGATAGGATTCAGCCTGGGTCCCGGCGATCGCGAGGCTTTAGCAGCATCTTGGCATTCGAGCCGGCCGCAGCATGAGAGAAATACACAGAAGCTCAAGAGCGGAATGATTAACCGGAGCGGAGTCTCGTACAGCCGATTTGTCATAGTGTTCTGGGCTCCGAAGTAAAGCTGGGCAAGATTGAATAGCGACCGAAAGTCCTACGCTATTTCAAGCCCCGGGTGTTTGTTGCCTTTGAGCTGCTGCGATACGCCTCTTGATGGTCCAGATATCTTGCTCCCAGGCCACGGGACAATGGACTATCAATCGGATGGCCGAACCAACAGTTTAAAAGCCTTTTTAGTCCGCTGTGCCTTCGATTGTCAAGAAAGAAATCCGCGTGACCGCAAATCCAAACGCTTCCTTGATCTCCGTGATCCCTCGCTCCATGGCAGAGCAATCTTGGCGGGCACTTGAGCTTAGGGAAGCTTAAATACGGGGGTCAAATCGCGGATCGCAGGGGTGGCGGGCGGTTATGGGGGACCCAAGAGCTCCACGCTGAACGGGCCACCTCGTAATCGCCAACAGTCCTTTTCGATATTGCACTAGTCACACGCGGATCCAATTCCGCCTTGCTCTGCCGGCTTCACGTTCAGCTCCAGCAGATTGGTTCCAGTCGAGCCCGTCTCTAGCAAGTCCCCCACTGCGTGCAAGGCTGTGTAGACTCATCGCAATTGAGATGGTCAACGAGCGAGAATCCTCTCGCCGCGGTCGTACCATCTACCAGGGCCCCTACGGCATCGGTCGGCCCATCTGTCCCATCAGTTCCGGCCGCGAGATCTACCGCACCACCAGGCAGTCCTGCCATGGAAATCGCAGCCGCAAGGCCGAATTCCTGATTTCCGCCGCCTTTACCGGAACCGTACACCGTAACTGTGGCTTCGCCGCAAGAGAGGATACAGGCCGGTGGTGCAACCGGATTGCCGCTCGATGTCACTTCACGCAGAATCTCCGCATGTGCATGGGCAACTTCGCGCGTTTCCCCCTGAAGTGCTGTCGACAGAATCATCGTCTGATGCCCGAGGGAGCGCGCTCGGTCAGCTGCAGCCTGAATCGCCAATCGATTGCTGCCCACGATCAGGTTGTACACCAAATGCGAAAGCCCATTGAAGTCCTTTGGCGTATCACCGATCTGACCGAGGCGGCCCCTGGCAAGCCGATCTCGGATCGAAGCAAGTAAGCATTGGTAGGCACCATCTCTAACTACAACGGACACGAGCAGTGGGAGTTGATCGAGCCATTGTTGCCCCAACCACGGTGCGGGAAAGACAACCGAGCCCGGCCCTCGGCATCGAATCGAGCCTGTTTTGGGAGCATTCTATGGATCCTGCAGACCGGAGCGGCGTGGCGATTTCTCCCCGACGAGTTTCCCTCGCCCCCCACCTGCTGGCGGCGGTTGAAGCCGTGGCAGGGGGAAGGCGTGTGGCTGGATGCGTCGCGTGCTTTGCTGGGTGCGCTGGACGCAGAGGGCCTGCTGAAATGGGACGAGACGTTTCTCGATGGCAGCTTTGCCCCGGCCCAAATAGGGAGCGAAGCGGTCGTTAAAACCAAGCGCGGCAAGGGAACGAAGTGGATGGTCCTAGTCGACGGTCAAAGTCTTCCGCTGGGAGTTCAGCTGGAAAGTGCCCTTCCGGCAGAAGTTACGCTTGCGGAAGCAACGCTCAAAGAAGTCCGTGTCCCACGAGCGAAAGGCCGGCCGCGGCAAAAGCTGAAACGGGTGATCGCCGATGCCGGTTACGACTCCGAGGCTCCGCCGGAGATCAAGACGAAGAGCAAATCTGACACCTTAAGGGCAGAGAGCAAGCTCGCGATTTTCTCGGATCCGGCGATACCAGCCGCGTTAGGGACCGGATGACCACAGTTCTGAACCTGAATCTAGCGCGGGGGCGGAGATGTATGTCCGTATTTGACGTTGATCAGGCCTTGGGGCTCGAGAACGTGACAAATCAAATGCTCGATTGCGACCACCATCGGAGCAGCCGCCTCGCCGGTGCCGATCACCAACAGGAGTTTGAACTTTGAAATCGGGAACGATTGACCGGAGCTGAGATGCAAGCAGCAAGGACGGTATCGAGGCGAACATGGCTGGCGATGGCCTTTTCAGCGTCGACCGCGTCTACGCCAGCCCGAAGGATCTCAACTGCCTCGTGGCGCAGTTGAGAAGGTTTTCTGGTTTGCATAATTAAGGTGTCCGTAAATTCTCAGAGGAACTCAGCTTCGCGTCGGCAAACGATGCGCGTGCTAAGTTTCGATAGAGCAGTGCCTGGGCATACCGATCAGTCTCTTCCACGAGTTGCCCGTACTGATTCGGGAACATACGCGCATAATAAGTCTTGGGGGGCAGGATCTCAGGCGCGAAGATCAGAATGTCACCCGGCTGGGCGGCGCGAAGAAACCCTGACATAGCGCGAGTCCAGAGTTCCCTGAAATGCAGAAGGTAGTCTGCAGTGCCGTGGGCCTGCCGCGGCCGCGCCGTAAGATCCGGTTCGATAGGGACCTGCATGCATCCAGGACTCGCGATGCGCCCGTGCATGAAGGCGATGCGCGAGAAGATGGGCTTCATAAACGCCATCTTCTGTGCCCAATTTCCGTAAACCATTTCGAGCCCGCAGTAATAGTGGCTGAAGTCACCGTTAAAGCGTACTTCCGGAAATTGCTTGGTAATCTGTACCGTTCGCCAAAGGTCTTGGGTGATTGTCGACCGGTGAGTTTCGATGAACATCGGCAGATGGTATTTGAGCGACGCCGAAAGGACTCCCTCCACTAGCCGAAATACTTCCGCATCGTCTTCGATGCCCCAGCCGACGTGCAGGGTGACGCAGAGTTCGCCGCGATCTGAGTGCCGGGCGGCTACCGCGTCGGCTTCGCATTCGGTATTGATTCGGTCCAGCCCGCAATGTGGGAAATCAAGATTGGCTTGGAATGGAACGTTCGCCGTATATTGGACTCCTTCGAATCCGTCGACCTGAAGGCGATCGAAACACGCGCGACGGCCGCGTTCATCCTGAAGGTTAAATTCTGGATGGTCAATCAAAGTGTCAAGGTTCAGGTAAACCTGCAGACGAGGAGTATCGCTAGAACCGCTGTTGAGAAAATGCGAGGTAGCGTTCATATCGGATCTTCCAAGATTGGGAGTAGGGCGTGGTCTGTGAACTTACTTCACACGTCAGTCGTAACCCGCCGGCAGCCCAGGATGTATGCGTCATCCCCGCTTTGAGAGCATCTCCCGGACCAAACACGACAGATTTAAATGATCGATCAGGTTGGCCTCCTATCCATCCGCACATTCCGACTTCGCAGCGTTTCGAGACCTTCCTCGTGCGTCAAAGCGGCCCGGAACAGTCTGTTCGTCATTAATGCCTCGTAGATGTCGGAAACCTGCTGAACCGTGGCAGTGAACGGAGGGTCTCCGCCGACCAGTTCGTCGAGGTAACCCGATCATCGAGCCTCTCGTGATGATGGCGAATCACGGGCATTATCGGCGAAAACGATCTCAGGGGTGCAAATCCGTTTCCCAAGCATAAGATGTTGCTTCGTGCGAGTTCACCCTTCGGGCGCGAGTAGACCTGCCTTCGGCAGCATCGTCTCGGGAACACCGATCTTGCCAATATCTTGAACTACTCCCGCTCTGCCCAACGCCGCCGGTGATCGCGAGAAAGTCGAGGGACTTGGACAACGCGACTGAGTGGAAGACAAGCAATCACAATCCTTTTGAGTGCTCCCGTTTCTGATTTCGATGCTATCGGTCAAGCTGAATATCACGGCCTCGGTATCGTCGAGTGCGCCTTTGTATTCCTTGACGCGCGGCTGAGAGGCGTGAGAGTTAAGGCTCCTGCCGGTTGACAGGTTTACTCAAAAAGTCGTCCGCACCGCCGTGCGCCGCATTTGAGCTCATGCCGTCGCTCAAGATGCGTCTGCCAACGACTTGAGTGCACTCAGTCGTTGGCAGAGCGTGCTCATACATTCTTGTCAGCAAACTCCTAGTATTTCAATCGCAGTGAAATCTGAGTCTGGCGTGGGTTCCACGCGCCCGTAATCAAATTGGTGCTACAGGGGTTATCTGCCGGGCAAATGTTGGAACTGGGGTTCTCGAAGTTTGGATGGTTCAACGAGTTGCTGTTATCCAATCGGAGCTCAAGAATCCTCTCTTCATGACCCGGCCAAATTGGGAAGTCCCTCTGCAATGATGTATCGAGTCCTAACCAGCCCGGACCAATAATCACGTTTTCAGGACAATTGCCACGTGTATACGGAGCAGGGGTTGAAAAAGCAGCGAGATTGAACCAATCGTCTAGCTGTTTCGGTCCTGAGTTTGGATTCCCGATACAATTCGGGTACATTGCTCCCGGGACACCCGATAAGAATGCTGCTATTGGCTGGCCGCTCTCCACGTCTAGTGCAGGCGCTAAACGCCATCCTCCAAGCACGTAAGATAACGGGCCACTCGTTACATATCTTCTGCCCTTTCCTGCGGGAAGATCATAGCTTCCGGCAAATACGTACTGAAACTTCCTGTGTGCGTTGGAAAGACCCCATTTTACGTCGTACACGTCCTCCCCATTCCCCGAGGAGTAATTATTCATCCCCTTTGACCAAGTAAAATGGGTCATGAACGTCAAGCCGCTCCCGGCTCGGTGTGATGCTTGGGCGTAGAACGCGTTGTATGCACTGTTGTATATTGAGGGATTCATTTCTGTTACCGATGTAAATTGCGGGAATGGCAAGTCCTCTTGGGTAAAGGTCGGGCCTTCTGTTAGCAACTGGGCCGGGCTTAGGACATTCAGCTGAAGGGCGCAGCCATAACCACCATTGCACACGGCCAAACGATGACCGAAATTGCCCATGTACCCGCCTTCGACGACAGTATCCATGACTTCGTGCTCGACACTCAGTGACATGTCTTCTTGATATCCGGATCTGTTGTTGCGTGGAATGAATGTTACCCCTACTTGAGGGCTGAATTGTCCGTTAGCGGCGGGAGCAACCGCCCCATAGCCGGGTACCAACGCAGGATTTGGCAAAGGCGGTAGCCCAGTTGACAAGAAAAAGGGCGCCGTAAATCCGTCTGGAGTATTCAGGTTTTCTGTGTGGTCAACGTCGGGTCGGTCCTGGGCTGGAATCGACCAAATATCCAACTGCTGAAACTCATTGGAGAAGATTCCGAAGCCTCCGCGAACGACCGTCCTTCCGCCTTCAAGACTGTACGAAAAGCCAACTCGAGGCTGGAAACGGTTGTATTGAGGATTGGTAAACCCGTTCGTTGGAACATCCGTATACTGAGAGCTCGGAAAATTCGCGTTCGGAAAGGTGATGACTCCCGGAGTACCGGAAACTGGGTTGATGGCCGTGGGGTCAAAGCCATTAATTCGGTTCTGTGTCTCCGTCAAAGGAGTGTCAATTTCATATCTCAATCCAATGCTTAGGTCGAGATCCCGAGTAAGCTTCCAGTCGTCTTGAACAAACAATCCGAAGTAGTTGGTGCGAAAGTTCTGAATCTCGTCGTCAGTCAAGCTGCCACTATTAGGATAGTCAACGAGAAGAGACGCAACCGAATTCCCTGATGTCGTACTGATTTGACTGCTTCCCGTCATACTGGGGCTAAAGTTGTACGTTCCGGAAGAGTTCGTCCGAATATAACGACTCGCCGTAGAATACTGATACTCAAAACCTGCCTTGATTTCGTGTCTTCCCTCGAGCTTAGAGATGGTTTCGAGGAAATTATAATTATTCAGCAGGGGAACGACTTGACCGGCGCCCACGTTTGCTCCGGGAAGAGTATAAGGACCCCCCGTAAATGTAGGAAAATGGTTGTTGGGAAGACCTATGGTTGAAATAGTGGGGTCAGGCAGCGTTGGTACCGGCAAACCAAGCTTTTCAGGAAAATTCAGTCCCGCACTGGGATGTTCGTCAATATTATGGTTTGGCGACACTGAGAAATGGAGATCAGAGACCAGAGTTGGGGTGATCGTCCTCGTCCATCCGGCGGCGATGTTCGCTTCGTAAGTCGGGTTGACACTCTCGGTTGGATCTGCCGGGTTCATGGCAACCGTTGCAAATTTTATCCCTTGAAAACTGGGATCTTGAGGCCACGGTCCATACTGTTGACCAAGGTTCTTAAGAAACAGGACTCGTCCAAAGATTTTGTCCTTGTTAGTTGGGTCGTAATCGATCTTGACAGTTTCCTTGTTCCAAACGGTTAGATTGGTCGTAACTCCAAAAAAGTTGTTGGCGTTACTCGGGTCAGTAGGGGTGTGATTGGGGAGCGGTTCCCACGCTAAAACTGCCTGCGCGATCGGGCTAATCTCGCTCGGGCAAATTACGTTCGGGACGCCATTGCACGAAAACTGCGTCCGCGTGACCACGCCATCCGGTCCCACTACCGATGAGCGGGGATCATAGATCGGTACAAGTTGTCCCGCCGAATTGTACGATTGTGAAAAGTCACCCGTCCGTTGCGCCTGGGTTGGTACGGTCTCAAAACTTGCCCCACCGCCTCCGCCGCCTGCCACGGTGTTGGTCGAGTGGCTCCTTAAGCCCTCGTAACTGAAGTAGAAGTGCAGCTTGTTTTTTCTGATGGGGCCACCAATGTCTACGCCGAAATCGTGCTGCAGGTCCGGTGTTCTATATGGGACAAAGTAATTGTCGGCATCAAGGGCATCTGATTGAAAAAATTCAAATGCAGAACCATGAAACTCATTGGTGCCCGATTTCGTTGTCATCATTACGACGGCACCGCCGTTTTGTCCGTATTCCGCTTTAAAGTTGTTCACGACTACCTGGACGTCATTTACATCTTCCAAGCTGGCCGGACTGACAAAATTTCCCGTCTGGACACGAGTGTCAAGAGCATTGGCACCATCAACATAGTATGCCGTGCTCCCGGGAATCCCGCCCGCAAAGGCCGGATCCCCGCTCGTTTTCCAGGGGGTGCTGAACCCGAGTGTCAATGGCAACAACGCATAGGCGTTCCTGGCTAATACCGGGAGGTTTTCAGTCAACTGTTGGGGGAGTTCACTGCTCACCGTCGGAGATTCCTTGTCCAATTCAGCGGCCTGAGCAGAAACACTTACAGTAGTGCTTGCGGCACCTACACGAAGCACGAGATTCACCGTCGCAACATGTTCGGCAATCAAATCCGCGCGGCTCTGAAAGGTCTCAAATCCATTCGCGGAAGCTTCGATTTCGTACGGCCCCGGCTCCAGTTCGACAAATTCGTATATCCCCGACTCATTCGTCGTGGTCGAATTCGTGACACCGGTTAACTGCTGAGTAATCGTGACCTTCACACCGCTGACAACCGCGCCGCTGTTGTCAGTGGCCGCACCTGTCAAACCGGCCCAGCGCTGGGCCCAGCTTACGGGGGTAAACATGATGAAGAGCACGCCTAATACACCTATCTTGCTGGGAATACGGGCTTGCATGAATGACGACCTCCTAAATGGCGTTCCATGTCACCCTAGGGAAGGGTTGTGGCTCAAAAAACGTGTCCAATGGCTGGACCAATGAGAACGTAAGTGAGCTGAAGGCGATCTGTCAAGAAAAATTTAATGGCGATTCCAACTGCATTAGAATCAATTATTTATGCAAATGGATTGATCGGAGTGGCCATTTTTCTCCTATGCCTGGGTCATGCGGAATTTGAGACTTAGAATGAAAACAGCTATCTGCGGCAGAGGGCGGACTGCAGCGAGAGCCGCGGGGCGCCGCTCGGTCGGGCGTTGATTCTGGATCGGATGCCGAATTACCCGTTGCGAATTTTCGACAGAATTGCGGACTTCGCTTGACATTCAGTCGACCAGTGCCGCATATCTCTGAAATGGGAAATTAAAACTCTTCGTGGAGCCTTCACTTCCAGCTTTTGGTTAACCTATGCGCGAAGCAAATTTAACCCGCAGAAAGTTCCTTGCATCCGCTGCCTCAGCTGGTTTGTATTTGAAAAGCTGTCCTTGGCGATTAAACGCGCTTGAACCGAGTGCAGCCCCGTCCCACGATCTTCCAGAGATTGCATTTCCCGTTCACTTTCACAAGCAGCCTCCTTACGAAAGCCTCATTCCGTATATTCAACCGGGAAACGACGAATTCTCCGGCGAGAAGGAAGCAGCTGAGATTTCCTCACATCTCTCGCGCCTGATCGAAACGCGCACTCTTCCGATATCAAGCGAGTTTCAAGGAGAATCGCCACTACCAACACAATACCACGCGATCACAGAGGGCGTGTATCGCGCCGAATTCGGCTCCAAGGCACCGGTAGGTGCGGTCGATTACCAGTCAGCATTCCTGCGCTGGTTAGATTTGTTTGGTCGAATTCGAAACGCGCGGTTCTTCGTGCTTCGCGATTGCCATGTGCGTTATGAGATTGCGAGCGAGGACCCAACCGGCTTCCACTATCGCGTCGGCCAATGGAAACAACTGTGGACAAACGGCAAATTGCTAAGCTCGGAGTGTATTGGGGAGGTCCGTACTTTGTCACCACAAAGGTTGTTTCAGGATGTGACGGGTTCAGTATTCAAAGGCGTCGACTCGCTTTCTCGTCAAATGCTGCGGGGTGTGCCGTATTGGCGCGCGTGTCTCGACTCGGCTTCGGGAATTGACATATATGGCCAAAATGGCGTAGCGGTGGGGGACATCGACAACGATGGCTTAGATGAGATTTATGTCTGTCAGCCAGGAGGGCTCCCCAACCGCTTGTTTAAGACTACGCGCGACGGTGCGTTCGCCGACATTACGGAACAGGCCAACGTGGGTATTCTGGATGATTCAAACTGTGCTTTGTTTGTCGATTTTAGAAACTGCGGTCTTCAGGATTTGCTCGTGCTGACCGACGATAGCCCATTGCTTTTTCTGAACAACGGCAATGGCTCGTTTACATTCAAGCCTTATGCCTTCCGATTTGCTTCTAAACCTGACGGCACGTTCAGCGGAATGGCTGCTGCAGACTATGACCGAGACGGTCGGGTAGATGTTTATCTATGTTGTTATGTTTATTTCCAAAGTGAAGACCAATACAGGTACCCAGTCCCTTATCATGACGCACAGAATGGCCCTGGCAATTTTATGTTTCGCAATGAACTGACACCCGACGGCGGTGGACATTTTGCAGATGTCACAGAAGAGGTGGGGCTGAACGAGAATAACAATCGATACAGTTTCGCACCATCTTGGTGTGACTACAACGACGACGGATGGCCAGACCTTTACGTGGCCAACGATTTTGGGCGCAATAACTTCTACAAAAACGATCATGGCCATTTCCGCGACGTCGCTGCGGAAGCAGGCGTTGAGGATATTGGACCTGGTATGAGCAGCTCGTGGTTCGATTACGATGGCGATGGCCGGCCAGATCTATATATCAGCAACATGTGGACGCCGGCCGGACAGCGCGTAACAGAATCTTCACAATTCATGCCGACCGCAGATCCTCAATTGAGAGAGGTGTATCAGCGGCACACAAAAGGCAATTCCCTGTATCGCAACTTGGGCAACGGAAACTTCGACGAAACGGGAGCTGTTGAAGGAGTGGAAATGGGTCGTTGGGCTTGGTGCTCCGACGGCCTGGATTTCGATAACGATGGAACGCCGGAGATTTTGGTTACAACCGGCATGTTAACGAATTCAGTAAACACGGATCTCGAAAGCTTTTTTTGGCGCCAGGTTGTATCAAAATCCCCAACAGACAAAATGAGTGCTCCTGCGTACGAAGAAGGCTGGGATGCTCTCAATGAGTTTGTCCGCGAGAACTTCAATCAGAATGCTCACGAATCCAACGTCTTCTACGTGAGGAAAGCGGGACGATATTACGATTTCTCCGGGGTATCCGGTCTCGATTACGCGGACGACAGCCGGGCTTTCGCCGCTATTGACTTTGACGGAGATGGGAATCTCGACCTCGTTCTCAAAAGCCGCCTCGGGCCGCAGATTCGTGCTCTTAGAAATGAATGTGGAACCGGAAAAACAGTACTTGCCATTCGCCTTAAAGGAACCCGCTCGAACCGCGATGCAATCGGAGCAGTTGTAGAAATAAGATGCGGATCAATTAGGAGCTGTCAGTTCGTGCGCGCAGGTTCTGGGTATATCTCGCAACACACGAAGACCTTGCATTTCGGATTGCAAGACAGTTCCTTGGCTGAGAGTGTGCGAATAACCTGGCCGTCCGGCGCGCGCCAGGAACTTCGGAATCTGGAAACAGGCTTTACACACTTCATTGAAGAGGGTAGCGGCGAGACTACTAAAAGACCTTTTCGACCTCGGGGCAACATTAAGTCGTCTGAGGAGATCGTAGCGGGCGACAATCAACCGGTATCTCAGCCCATCTGGCTATTGGAACCAGTACCCCTGCCCGAGCGACGAAAAGGCCCCTGCTTTGTTTGCCTGATTAATGGTTCTGATTTCGCGCCCCCAACTGATGTTCCCTTCGAGGTCGTGGACCTTGCGCACGAATCCGCCGACTTGGCTGCCTCCTACGCCTTGTTTCGCAAATACCTACTCGACTATCGAAGTGACTTCATACTTCCGCTTGTCATTCTGGTTGATGAGCGCGGGATGGCGCACAAGATCTATCCGTTTGTCCCTTCCTCATCGATTCTCAAAGCGGACTTGAGCCGGATGAGGGATCCCAACCGCATTGGGGTCGCACTTCCATTTTCTGGAAAGTACTACACGGCGCCAACCCGGAATTTCTTCCGAATGGGGGCCGCACTCCTCTGGGCTGGCTATCCGGAACAGGCCGCAATTTACCTCGATGAAGTAGTCAATCGATCTCCGGATAACTTCCTCGCCCACCTCAGCCTGGGACAAATTCATTTGGGCGCCGGGCGCGTCGAGGAAGCCAGAATGCATTTAGAACGAGCCGTAGTACTGAACCCCGCGTCGTCTGACGCCTGGAATGATTTAGGGGGAGTGGAGATGAGACAGGGCAACTACTTGGCCGCGCTGAAAGATCTGGAAAGGGCCTTGGCCATTGACCCTGACAGTTCCTCCGCTCTGATCAACAGCGGCCTAGTATATGAGAAGCTTGGGAAGTTCGGCGACGCAGAAACAATGTTTCACCGCGCGCTTGCAGTTCAACCAAATGACGCTGATGCCGCGCGCCAATTGGGTTCGATGCTTTCCGACCGCGGCAGATTGGAAGAAGCGCGAAAATATCTTCAGCAGGCCATTTCTCTCAACAGAGACGACGTTCTTGCAATCAACAATCTCGGCGTAGTCTACATGCAGATGCAACAATTTGACGATGCGATTGCGGCGTTTCGATACGCCTTAGAAACGGCGCCTGACAATGAAGTTCTGTACTTGAACCTGGCGCGCGCTTACATCCGCACGGGGGATTCTTCCCGTGCCCGCGAGGTTCTACTTCGGCTCCTCGATCGAAAGGACAGTTCGCTTGCTCGGGAATTGCTTCGGGAACTCGGTGGCTCTTGAATCTGTCAAAGCCCTTTCGAGGTCTCAACTTAGTCTGTAGTTCCTCAGCTTGCGACCACCGGTTTTTGCATTGAAATTGTCTCAGCATGCATCATGTGAAGTATCCTGATCGGAGCGTCGCAGGGGCTGATTTCGTGGAGAACTGAAAGTACCCTTGGGACGGTTGCGGCGACTTTTTAGACCCCGCACGAGTTTTCATCATGTTCTCCACTTGTACGCCGGAGTGCGTCCCGCGCGATCCCCTGAGGATCAGCGATTTGGTGCGCCCCCAACAGTTCCAGCACGCGAACTAGCCCGGAGTGATCGAGGTCGTTCCCAAAGTTCGCGGTAGCCGAATTCAGCATTTCGTGACATAGGGCCGTACAGGGCAAACAGAGATCCAGTGAGCGCGCCCCGTCCAGCGCAAGGCGAAGGTCTTTGCGGTGTAACCCGATCCGGAAGCCAGGTTGGAATTGATGGTGAATCATACGCTCACCGTGTACTTCCAGAATCTTGGACGAGGCGAACCCCCCCATCAAGGCGTGACGAACCTTGGCCGGATCCGCTCCGGCCTTTGACGCAAACAACAAGGCCTCGCCCACGGCTTCGATGGTTAAAGCCACGATGATCTGATTGGCTACCTTGGCGGTCTGACCGGCTCCATTGTCACCGATAAGGGTGATGTTCTTGCCCATCATTTCGAAAAATGGTCGCACGCGTTCGAAGGCATCGGATGGCCCTCCTACCATTATGGTAAGGGTGCCTGCCTTGGCCCCAACTTCTCCACCGGACACAGGGGCATCGAGATAGCTGCAATTCCGTTCACCGATGCGGCGTGCGAAGTCACGCGTGGCAATCGGGGAGATTGAGCTCATGTCGACAACGGTTTTCCCGGGCGACAGCCCCTCAGCAACTCCTTTGGGACCAAAGAGAACGTCTCCAACATCCGGAGTATCAGGAAGCATCGTGAAGACGATGTCGGCACGATCCGCAACTTCTGAAGAGGTCGCACACGGCATTGCTCCGGCCTTAAGAGTATCCTCTGGCACAGAGCTGCGACTGTACGCAAAGAGTCGATGACCGGCTGCGAGTAGATGACCAGCCATGGGACGTCCCATGATGCCGAGACCAATGAAACCGAGATTTGCCATTCCCGAGAGTTCCTTTCTTCGTCTACAGAAGCTTTGGGGGGAGAATCAGCAACTGCGCCCGGCAGGATAAGTTGTGAGAGAACCTCGCCGACTTCTGATTCGCAATAATCCTCTTGATGAAGCAAGCATAGCTGAGTACAATAATGGTGTAAAGGCCGAGCTGTCGGACCATAAAGTAACCATCTTTTTCACAGCAATGCCTTGTATCTCTCTTGTGAGGAACTTGCCAATGCCTGAGATTCACGTGTATGCAGCGGAGGGACGGAGCATGGACCAAAAGCGTCAATTGGTCCGTGAAATTACAGATTCTGTGGTTCGGAATTTTGGAATTGACCCTCAATTTGTCGTTGTTCAGATTATCGAAGCGCCCAAGACCGCAAAGGCGCGAGGCGGTGTTCTCTTCAGCGAACAACCTCCGAAGGCTTAACTGCACCAAGAGAATCTGTTCTCAACAATAGCTGAGAATTCATCCGTCCAGCGGCGGTGGGCGCTGACCGGCTTCTTGTTCTTGGTTGAGGATTTCGTCTGGCACATTTTCTCACCGAACCCTATACAGGTCTTGGGGTAAGCATATGCTGAGCTGCTGCCGCTCTAGTCTAGCGGTAGAGCTCCGCAGTCAGCAAGACCTACGGGATCGTACTGCCGCAACACCCTGGGCAAGTCCGCCGAGAATTGCCGACAGTGCTCGAGGATGCCGAGAACCAGCTGACAGGCGCGGGCCGGGAGTTGTTTCGGAGCCTCTACGAGGAGTCGGCCGAGCCGGACGAGAAGATCGCTGCGGCCGACAACCGGATTCAGATTGCCTTCCAGAATACGCCGAACTGCCAGCGGATTGCCTCGGTCGAGGGGGTAGGACCGCTGATTGCGACGGCGGTTGCTGCCGCCACCCGCCCCGAGCCCAGGCAGGTGTCTGCCTAGTTATCAACTTCCCTCCAGATTTCATCGTCCGAGGGTGTCCTCGCCCCCGCTGGAGGAAATCCAATCCGGGTAATGTTCCGCAGATGGGTGAAGTCCAGATTCCCTAAAAGCGCGGTATTGCCCCAGAAGCCGGTCCCGAGCGTCGTTGTGGCACCGAAGCCATTCAGGAAGCTTCCGCCGGCGCTCGTAGTTGCGCACTGATTGACAATGATGCGTGTGACGGGGATCGCCATGGCAAGTTGTTCGATGTGCTTCTGATTCGCGGAATGGATCGCGACCGAGTGACCTCTTCCCTGCAGGAGGATATTGGCCTTGGCAATTTCAATTGCCTGGTCAAAAGTTGAGTACGCATAGAACAGTGTCACGGGGCTAAGTTTCTCTTTTCGCAGTTCTTCAATGGAACTTGCGTGTACTGCGTCCAGCAGCAGAATTCTGGTTTCAGGGGAAACAGAGAATCCTGCTCTGGATGCCAATTCCGGAGCAGGAATCCCCATCGATTCCCGGCTGAGAGCACCATTCACGTAAAGTGTGTGGATCGTCGACAAAGAAGGCCTTATTGTCTATAAAGCTCTTAAGGATTTCTGAGCGGTCATCCTTATGAACAATCACGGCCTGCTCGCACGCACAGGGAAGACCATTGTTGAATGCCCGGCCGTCTACAATTTTCGGAACGGTATCTTCGATACTCACATCGCGGTCGATAATGCATTGCACGTTTCCGGGGCCCACACCGTAAGCGGGCTTACCACTTGAATAAGCCGACTTGACCATCGGCATGCCCCCGGTAGCCACAATCACGTCGGCCTTCGACATCAATTCCTTGGCCCGCTCGATGGATGGTTCTTCCAAAACCTGAATGAGTCCTTCAGGGATCTTCCATTTCTTGAGTTTGGTAAACACTGCCGATGCAGTTGCTGCGACTGTCCGCATACTTTTGGGGTGGGGCGCTGCCACTACCGCATTGCCGCTTTTGAGAGCAAACATGGTGTTGCTCATGAAGTTGGTGACCGGAATCGTCATCGGAAGAATCGCGGCGACAACCCCGATGGGTTTGGCAACCTCTACCAGTCCACTCTCCTCATCTCTTTTTATAATTCCCACGGACTTTTTGCCCTTCAGGCTCTGCCAAATAATGCAAGCCTTGCGTTTGTCCTGCCGCAAGTTGTCTTCGTAGTTGCCTACTCCCGTTTCCTCAACAGTGAGTCTTGCCAATTCTTCAGCGTTGTCGTAGATGGCTTTTCCGATTTCGCGCACCACGCTGTCGATGCGCTTCTGATCTGATTTTTCCCATTCCGCTTGCGCTTTGCGCGCAACGAGAATGACCTTGTCGATAGTTTCCATTTCGATTACTCCTGAAGAATAAAAGTGCGAATCCCGTTTCTGCGATGTTTTGGTGCCGATCTGCCAGGTGCTCGGTTAAGACAGACCTTCAAGAGTGTTCGCCAGATCGTTCAGGAACTTGGCAGCCCGTGCACCGTCAACCAGGCGATGGTCGCATGACAAGTTAATTGTCATGAACGGCTTTACAGAGAAGTTTCCGACCACCGCGACTACCCGCTCCGCAATTCGTCCTACGGTCAGGATTGCTGCTTGTGGAGGGTTGACAATGGCCTGAAACGAATCCACTCCGTACATGCCAAGATTCGTGATCGTGAACGTGCCGCCGACCAGATCATCTGGCCGTGGTCTGCCGGATTGAGCACGTCGAACAATCTCGGTACGAGTCTGAGCGATTTCCACCAGCGACAGATGGTCAGCACGGTGGATGACGGGAACAGCAAGACCTTCATCCGACGCCACAGCCAGACCAATATTGATTTCCGTAGTCGATTGGGGTCCACCGTTCTGCCACAAACTGTGCAGCCGGGGATGACTTCGAAGGCATTTTCCAACCGCATGCACGAGGAGATCCGAAATCGTCACCTTCAAATCCGCCGAGGTTTGGGATGACTTGAGTGAGAGGAGTTGTGTTGCGTCTACTTCCCGAGACAGATAAAAATGGGGAATCGATGTCCAGGCTCCCGTCATCCGCTCGACCATGATTCGCCAGGTGCGGGTCATCTCCAGTCTTTCTCCAGACGAGATATTTCCGATTTCAGATTGGTGTAAATCTGACGCTACCAGCGGGCGGCCGGCAGTGGCGCTTAAGCTGCTAAGATCAATGCCCTGCTCAGCAGCCAGTCTTCGCGCCTTCGGAGAAGAAGGGAGGCGTCGTTCGCCATGGGTGGCCACATTCGTTGGAGCTGCCTCTAGGGATCTGGGAGCATCGGGTGCAGAGGAAACTGTCTCGCTGATCGTTTGATCACCAGCTCTGGGCTCCTTGCTCTCTGTTATCGCGGCGGAGCCAGATTCAGGCTTGAATCCCGGGGCACGAGAGTCCGCATTTATGACTTCGTCCTCAGTCCAGATTTTCGCGATCACCTCGCCGACCGGTACTTCAGTCCCGGCTTCGGCACAGATGTTCTTCAGATAGCCAGACGTCTCCGCCTCGAGCTCAAGAGTTGCCTTGTCGGTTTCAATTTCGACCAAGAGCTCGCCTTGGGCGACGAAATCACCATCGGCTTTGAGCCATTGCACCACCTTGCCTGTATCCTGTGCGAGACCAAGAGCGGGCATGATAACGTCTTTGGGCAATGGGGCCTCCTGATGCGAACTGAGCGACCGGGAACGCAGGGTCCGATGGCCGGACCAATTTCAACTTGATTCTACACGAAAACCGGTTCCGCTGCTCTCTTTCAATTAGGCAGGCTTCAACGACTCACTGGACCATAGCTTCTGGTCCGAGATCGGCGTGCTTTCGAGCTGCTGCCGCATCGAGCGTTCCGCCTTCTCGCTATCGTGCTGCGATACCGCACGGTAGATAACACGGTGCGTGCGAAAGCTCTTTTCGCTGTGAGCAGCCGCGTGAGTCGTTCTCATGAATCGTTCAAGCACAATGTTCAACCCCGAGGCCACCGCCAGCATCAAGGTATTGTGTGATGCTGCGGCCAATGTGAGATGAAATTGCGCATCCGCAGCCGCCAATTGTGCCGGATCTTTGATCTCCCAAGCCGCTTCAAGATTGCGCAGAACAACTCCAAGCCTTTTGACGTCTTCTTCGTCTGCGTTGGCTGCCGCCATTGCTGCAACCTTCGGCTCAAAGATGATGCGGAAATCCCACAGCTCACGCTGACTGCAGTTATTAGTGACAAAGAACCGGTCGATAGCGGCGCCGACGCTATCCGGCAGCATGGCCACAATATGCGTGCCTCTTCCGTTCTTTCGTTCGGCGAGACCTCTCTCCCGCAATAAGTGGATCGCCTCTCGGACTGTAGCTCGATTGACCTTGAGCAGGGCTGCCAGTTCTCGTTCCGGTGGCAGCCGGTCGCCTGGTTTCAATCGTCCATCCGTAATCTGTTCTTGTATTCTCTCAGCGATCTGCTCATTGAGCTTCTGACGGTCCAGAAGCAACACATCGAACCCTCTGCTCTCGTCCACCGAAGAGCTCAATCGCATCATCCCCTTTCCCGGGCGCCAAATCGCTTTGGCCGACAAATCCTAGTGTTCTTCATCTCATATTGATAACACTGTTCGGATGAACTCACAAGATTTCATTGATTTGGCGTAATCTCCCTAACAACATTGCCAGCCGCACGAGTGTTCCTTTGCGCGAAAATTAAGCCTTTCCAGCCTCGTGAGGGCGCTTTTCTCTGATCTTTCGCAGAAAAGCGACGTCGGCGGGAAGCACGTCCAGTGGATCTTGGCCTTGGTATTCTAAAAGGATCGGACCCGAATATCCAATCTTATCCAATTCTTCGACCACTTGACCGATGTTGACCAGCCCCTCACTCAGGGGAGTGCTTACAAAGATCTCCCCGCTGTCGGATTTCTGGATTCGCTCCGCCTGCTGATGAGGATGTATCCGCCTTGCATTCTTCAGGTGCACGTGGAACAAATACGGCGCCATGGTATAGAGCGTCTCGATTGGATCTTCGTTGACGGCCAGGGAACATCCTGCGTCGTAGATCAATCGAAATGCAGGCGAATCGACTTGCTCGCAGATATCCCGGCATTGTGCTCCGCTCCCCATGAGCGGTCGAACAGGGGGATAGTCTATGTTTTCGGCAAGCAACATCAAGCCAAGCGCCCCCGCATAATCGGCAAGGGGGCGCAGTCCTTCGATCACCCAACTCCGCTGATCGGACTTTGACAAATCGGGCTTGAACACCGCCGGCACGACCATGGCTCTCGGGGCTCCGATTGCAGCCGTTCTGTCGAGCAGCCTTCGTCCGGCATCGATTTGCTCCCGGCGATCCTTTTCAGGTAATGCAAGATCTACGAAAAATACATAGCAGGTAATCGGGAGACCGAGATCATCGGTCATGGTTCGGAGCACTTGCGGACTACAGTCGTGCCAGTATTCATCCATAAGCTCAACTCCTTCGGCACCCAGCTTATGATAAAACTTCAGTACGTCCTCTCGGGACATCGACCCTGGCGTTGAGCGATTGATTTGAAACGCGTCCTTCATGACCCAGGCACAGCAGTAGTCAACGATCGTTATTGGAACCATAAGATGCCTCCTTCCGATTCCCGCATCCGCTCTAGGAACGAAGAGTCTTCAAATGTAAAACGCGCGGCAAGTCAGCTTCTCGCCGCGCGTCATAGATAGCGGCTTCCCCATTTCTCGCTCCGGCGGCCGCGAAAGTCACCAGTAAGCGGCATCACCGAGGTTTGCCCGCCATCACAGATGATGGTTTGCCCGACGATATAGCGCGACGCATCACAGGCCAGAAACAGAGCCAGGTTGGCGACGTCGCTGGGTGTTCCTATAAAACCGGCCGGGATCCCACGGGCGGCCGCCTCAAAATCGAATTGCTCGCCGAAAGTTGAGACATGGTTCTCGACAAAGATCCAACCTGGCGCGATGGCGTTCATTCTGATTCCCTTCTGAATCAGTTCGAGAGCGGCTACGCGCGTGTACGATACGATGGCTGCCTTTGTCGCCGCGTAAACGGCATGCTCAGTCAAACCCGAGTAGGCGTGAATGGAAGTCAGGTTGACAACGATGCCCTTTCCTCTCCGACTCATCTCCGGGAGTAGAGCTTGGGTCAAGAAAAACTGAGCCCTCAAGTTCACCTGGAAAAGAGTGTCGAAATCTTCCGGTGTCACATCCTCGAATGGAGCATTGGCGGTAATCCCTGCATTATTAATCAGGATGTCAACCCCGCCGAGAAAATCCTCAGCCGCCCTTGCTGTCTGGCGCGCACCTTCAATGGTGCGAAAGTCGCCATGCACCGCAATTGCTTTTCTACCCCGCTCACAAATAACCCGCGCGGCTGATTCTGCGCCGGAGCTGGAAGAGTAATGCAAGACCACATCCGCCCCCGCCTCACCGAACTTCAAGGCAATTCCGCGCCCAATTCCGGTTCCGGCGCCCGTCACCAATACTTTCTTGCCTCTCATTTCGTCGATCGTGCCATTGGGATCAGTTCGTTCTGTTTTTCCGCACATTCTCAGACTCGATTCTCATGGATTTGCGGCCTCGGTTTTGCTCTTGCCAGCCCTCAATCTAAAGCGGGACTAAAGCATCACCATGCCACCGTCAACGATAATTGTCTGCCCGGTAATGTAATCCGACGCGGGAGAAGCAAGGAAATGGGCTAAACCAGTAACGTCCTCAGGCGTTGCGACCCGGCCCAGCAGGATTCCAGCGGCAAAATTGCGCATTGCTTCACCGGGTTTGGTCGTTTCCCCTATTTCGATGTGCTCCCTGTCAATCTGCTCCCACAGCGGGGTGTCCACCACACCGGGCGCAAATCCATTTACGGTGATCCTATGCTTGGCCAACTCTCGGGCGGAAGATTGAGTCAGGCTAATAACCGCGAACTTACTCGCGCAGTAAGGCGCAACATTCGCATATCCTTGCCTTCCGGCAATCGAAGCCGTGTTGATGATCTTCCCGCCGTCCCCCTGAGCAATCATCTGTTTCGCAGCTTCTTGTGTACATATCAGCACACCCAAAGCATTTACGCGCATGATCCGGTTCCAGTTTTCCTCAGTGGTTTCCATAAATTGCTGAATGTGATTGATGCCGGCATTATTGAACATGATATCGAGCCGGCCGAACTCTGAAACTGTGCGGGCAATGAGTTGTTGAACCTGGCCCCGAGCTCCGACGTCGACAGCAATGCCGAGGGTCTTCAGGCCGGATTTTTTCCCTTCGGCAGCCGCGGATTCAGCTTCGGCTTGATTGATGTCAGCCAAGACCACATTCGCACCATCCTCGGCAAGGCGTAGTCCGATTGCTTTGCCCATTCCGCGTGCGGCACCGGTCACGATACAGGTCTTACCTTGAAGAGACATGTCAAAACCTTTCAGGTGGTTTCCAAGATTACGTTGATGGACATCAGATCACTAAGGTACCGCCGCAGACATTAAACGCCTGGCCGGTAATTGCAGCAGCCTCGTCGCTGGCAAGAAACACAGCGAGCGGAGCGATTTCTTCCGGCTCAAGTCTGCGGCCCATGGGTGTGAGGCGACGCTCGAGCTCTTCGAACGGCATACCAAGTCGCTCGGCGTCGTAACCGACTCGCTTGTCATTTGCAGCGCTGCGCACGGGTCCCGGGCAGATCGCATTCACAGTAATGCCTTGGTCCGCAACCTCCAGCGCCAATGTTCTGGTCAAACCGAGTAGGCCATGTTTCGAAGCAGCGTATGCACAACCGTGCAGCAATCCGGTCTTTCCGGCGAGCGAGGCAATGTTGATGATTCGTCCTGCCTTCTTCTCCAGTAGAGCTGGCAAAAGCGCCTTGCACAACAGGTACACTGCAGTGAGATTGACCGCGAGTGTACGAACCCAGAATTCATCGTTGAAGTTGACCACAGGTCGGGGATCTTCGGAGCTCACCACTCCGGCGTTGTTTACCAAAATATCCACACTGCCGAATTCAGCTTGAACTTCTGAAACGATGCGCGCCGGCGATGAAGCCTGCGACAAATCCGCTTTCACCGCCATGCCAGCGCCGCCCAAATTACGGATTTGCTGCAATAGGCTGTCGAGCTCCGAGCCCGAACGGGCTGTCGCGGCGACGATTGCACCCTCCCGCGCTAGAGCCATTGCGATCGCACGACCTATCCCTCTTCCGGCGCCGGTCACTAGTGCGACCTTGTCCTTCAGTTTCCTATTCATCGTGGCGACCAGGGACTCGGAGTGCCATATGGATCATTGAACAGATGGCTGAACCAAATAGCTCGATCGGTTGTACCGGAGCTGGAGAACGTTGTCAAGTTCGTTTTGAGATCATCGCCATTCTGCTGCCGGGGATCGATGACCCAAAATGAATTTGCGGGATGAAGGAATAGTGGCAGTTGCAAATGCCGCCCCCAACGATGCCAATTACTTCGGCGCGAGAGATTCGGCTGCGGCCACGATCATCGCAGCGCCGGGGACGGTCAAATCCTCCAGGGCCGGAGAAAACGGGATGGGCACATCCATGGCCCCCAGCCGCTTCACCGGGGCGTCCAGAAAATAGAACGCCTCCTGGGAAATCACCGAGGCAATCTCTGCCGTGATGCCAAATCGTGTGTAGCCTTCATCAATGACCAGAACGCGTCCGGTCTTCTTTGCAGATTCAACTAGAGTTTTCTTGTCCAGGGGAAAGATTGTTCGTGGATCAACAACTTCCGCCTCGATTCCCTTCTTAGACAGTTGCTCTGCTGCTGATAATGCTACGGAGACCATATTGCTGGTAGCGACCATGGTGATGTCCTTGCCAGAGCGTTTGATATCGGCAACCCCAAACGGAATTGTGAATTCGCCTTCGGGCACTGGTCCTTTAATGCGGTACATCATTTTGTGTTCGAAAAATGCCACTGGATTATCGTCGCGAATTGCCGACTTCAATAGCCCCTTTGCGTCCGCGGGCGTCGAGGGCATCACCACTTTTATCCCCGGAATGTGGCTGAATAGTGCGTGCAGAGATTGAGAATGCTGAGCCGCAGAGCGTCGGCTGGCGCCCAATGTGGTGCGCAGTACGATAGGCACCTTGAACCTTCCGCCCGACATGTAGTGAATTTTGGCGGCCTGGTTCACCATTTGGTCCATGATCAGAGTGATGAAGTCGCCGAACATAATATCGACTACCGGGCGCATACCCGTCATCGCCGCACCCACTGCAATCCCCGTAAAGCCAGGTTCGGAAATTGGCGTATCTATCACACGTTTGACGCCGAATTCGCCGACTAGCCCGGAAAGGACCTTAAATGGGGTGCCTGCTTCCGCTACATCTTCGCCGATGACAAACACTCGATCATCGCGACGCATCTCTTCCGCCAAGGCTTCGCGAATTGCTTCGGCAAGGGTTAACTCGCGCGTCTGTGTATCAACTGTAGACATCCTCGTCGACCTCGGTTTCAGCCGGAAAGGGGCAATTCAGGGCGAATTCCACACCTGCCGCGATTTCCCGTCGAACTTCCTCGCGAATCTCGTCAAGCTTTCGTTGCTCCAAAATCCGGCGCTCGATGATTCGCGCAGCCAGCATGCTGATCGGATCACTTTTAGTCATCCACTCTTGCTCCTCCTCCTTTGAGCGATAGTAAGCCCGATCAACGTCGCCCACATAATGCCCGTGGAAACGGTATGTGTCGCACTGCAGGAAGGCAGGTCCCAAACCAACCCGCGAGCGCTCCACTAGACGGCACGTCGCGGAATAGACCCTTTCCACGTCTTGGCCGTTGACCGACTCAGCATGTATGGCGAATGCACGAGGGCGGTCGAGGATCTCCCCCGCTGTTGTCTCGCGGTAGTGCGTGTATTCGTTGTACAAATTGTTTTCGCAAACATAGATCACCGGCAAGCTCCAAAGAGATGCCATGTTCATTACTTCGTACAACAAGCCTTGGCCGAGCGCCCCCTCGCCAAAGAAGCAGACAACCACCTGCCTGGTGCCTCGCATCTTGGCCGAGAGAGCAGCTCCAGTGGCTATTCCGGCGCTGCCGCCAACAATGGCATTTGCGCCCAGGTTCCCGCTCTCCTGCTCGGCGATGTGCATTGAACCGCCCTTGCCGCGACAGTAACCCTCTCGCTTTCCGAGTAGTTCAGCAAACATGCGATCAGGGGACCCGCCTTTTGCCAGGCAATGACCATGACCGCGGTGTGTGCTGGTGATGAAATCATCCGCGCGCAGGGCTTCGCACACTCCCACCGCCACAGCTTCTTGTCCGATATATAAATGGGCGAGCCCTGGCATTCGCGCGCCGCGGTAGAGATCGTTGACCTGTTCCTCGAAGAGGCGGATTTTCATCATCTGCCGGTAAAATCCAACGAGTCGGTCGCTTACCTCGAGCGAGCGAGAGCTCTCGGGGGCAGATTCGACATTGATGGGATGAGCGCTCGTATCCACCGCGGCTTACCCGTCCTCTCCTGGGATGTTTCTCGCCCGTCCCAATTCGGTCACGCGAGCAAGCCAAGGAATAAGTTGGCCCAATGGCTGGTCCACATTGCCCGGACACTTTTATACATACCGCGCTGGGTTTGTGTCAACAACAGCTCCAATGTTCGTTTTTTCTTGACACCCAATCAGTTGATCTACTATAATTCTTTCGCAGATGTGTCTGGTTCGACCATCCAACCATTCTGAACTAGACCCTTGGCTCCTTTTCTCCCTCAGCCGCCGGAGATTCTTTGACCCGTTTTACTTTTTGTGATGCACCTTGGTTGAAGCGGGCTTCCCGCAAGGCTCTGCACAGGGGCCCCGCCTTTTTGCGGCATGCGGAACTTCGAAACTTGAAACAGCGCCTCGCATCCCTTGACCGCTCACAGAGGAGAACTCGCCAAATCTTTGTGCTTAAAGAGATGCCGAGGAGGTTCGAGATATGAGTTCACAAAACAATCGCAGTCTGCGCGTCCTATTCCTCCCTCCAGGTCCATCCCAAAAAGTTCCATGGTTCAAAGACGTCCTCGATAGCATCGGTCCGCGTCATATTCTGACCGTCTTCGATCCCAATCTCGATTTGGAACCGCAATTCTCAGGTGTGGAAGTCGTGATCGACTTCGGGGGAAAACTCGGAACTCATAAGATGGCCGATCTCGCGGCTGGGCGGGTGCTTTTATGGCAAATCTTGGGATCAGGATTCGACCACTTCGACATTGCTTATTGGAATTCCCGATCAATTCCGGTGGCCAATTGCCCCGGAATGCTAAGTTCCTCCCCCTTGGCGGATTGCGCCCTCATGTTCATGCTTATGCTGGCGCGTCAGTGGAATCGGTCCGAGGAGAATTTGCAGCGAGGCGATCTCTACAACCCTGTAGGCACAGAAATGGAAGGCAAAGCTTTGGGGCTAATCGGATTTGGTGCAAGCGCCCGCGAACTCGCACTGAAGGTCCGTCCCTTCCATATGCGCACGCTTGCCATAGACATCCTCGACATTTCCGCTGTTGACCAAGACCGTTTTGGATTGAATTATGCTGGCAAACCCGCCGACATCGATCATGTCGTCGCAACTAGCGATTTTCTCTCATTGCACCTCCACCTGAATGAGGCAACATATCATTTGATCGATGCCCGCAGAATTGGGTTAATGAAATCAACGGCATTCTTGATCAATGTTGCTCGTGGTGCTCTGGTGGATGAGGAAGCCTTGCTGACTGCCCTGCGCGAAAGGCGGATCGGGGGAGCGGGTTTGGATGTCTTCGCATCGGAACCCATTACGTCGGACAATCTCCTTCTCACACTGGATAATGTGGTTGCGACGCCGCACATCGCAGGAGTCACCGAAGAGACATCGAAGCGACGGGCAGCCTTTGCAGCAGCTAACGTCGAACGAATTGCCGCTGGCCTTGAGCCCTTATCCCTCGTCCCATCTGATCTGGCCCATGCGACACGCCAGCAATGATAGGTATGCTCATATCTTTGGCAAAAGCCTCATATAAGCCGCCGAAAAAGAGCGGCTATTGCGTTGCGCCGTGACAAGAGGCTTCAACGCATACACAGCATGGCCTTCTGAGAGCTTCACCACGATGACGTGTTCAAACAGGAACCACGGACCTGGTATCCGAAGATGGACGGCGATTCTCACCTCAGGGGCGTCGTGGCACGCGCTCACCCTTTGCCTCAAGCTCGTTTCGTTGCCGACGGTCATCGATAGGAAAAGGCGTATGACAGAAATGAGCCAATGTTTCGCGGAAGAATAGAGGCCCTGAGGGGACCCGACTGCGGTGTCAGGCCGGAGCGCCGGCGAAGCAGATGATCAAAGCCATTGGAGAGTCGCGTTTCATTATCGTGAGCTCAAGATCCTCTTCCGCGTAAGTACTTTTTCGGCCTCCTGCGCCATTGCCGCATAACCCGCATCGCTGGGGTGCAAATGGTCCCCACTATCGTAAGTCGGCAGCAAATGATCCGGGTGCTGCGGATCGTGGAGCACTTGGTCGAAATCCATCACCGCATCGAATGAAGCGTTGCTCCGAATCCATTGATTAAAGGATTTGCGCGTTTTTTCTCCGCGCACTGTGAAGTACGGAGCGCCGCTGTACGGCGGCAGTGTGCCGCCTACTATTTTAATCCCGCGCATATGGCAACGCGCAATAAGTTGTTGAGCCGCGGCTTCAAGGGCATCGGCAGTGACATACTTCCCGTCGGGGCTTGGATTACTACCGATGTCATTGATTCCTTCGAGAAAAATAACGGCGCGCACGCCAGGATGATCGAGGGCATCTCGATCGAAGCGAGCGAGAGCGTTGGTATCCGATAAATCATGAGATGGGAGCAGAATTCGGTTCCCTCCGAGTCCTTCGTTGATAACCGAAATACTGGTACCGGAGGACCGATGAAGCAACAGTTCCCCTAACACACTCGGCCAGCTCCCATCCGTGTCAACCGTGGACCGATAACCATTGGTTACGGAGTCTCCAAAGGCTACAAGCAGTGCTGCGGGTGCACTGCGCGCGACGTAGACCTCCGTCAGCCAGTAGTACGCAAGAGCGGTCGAAGCCACCGGCATGATTGTTGCTCCGGTAAAATTGCCAGTTGGAGAGATGTAGGTGGTCCTCAGCCCTTGGCCTTGGCCGGTGGCTATGCCGGCCGTCTGCGGAACGTACACCGTAATTGCCAGACGGCTGACTGGAGGGACTTGCAACGCGATCGGGTCGCTGATCACATAAGCGCCTGGCGGAATCGTTATTGAACTGCGTCCACTGAAGGTAAGTGTGCGGTCTGTCCCCGGAATGATGGCAGGACCACGTTCGTCTATAGCCACATGAGCCTCTCCTATCGTCAGAGCATCTGCGCCAAAGCGATTGGACAGCCTTATCACTACTTGGTCGCCGCCAACAGTCGTACGAACGGTCATGCGAATAGTCTGCCGAGTGAAAATGAGATCGATGGGATGCGCGGCCGTTGCCCACGTAGAAACCCAGTGTATCTCGGGGTGTTCTTTTGCCAACCCGGGCAGGCAATGGGCGGTCAGGAGAACAAATAGAAATGCCGTCACAATCCATGGCAGCGTTCTAGTCGTGGCGGTTGGAGATTTTAATGTTGCTTGGTGATGGGTGTGCATTGTCAATTATGCTGCCGAGCCGACGCTCTTGTGATTTACTTCACATTGAAATGGGGCCTGAAGTCCTGAACTCGCTTTTGAGAAGTCAGCTAGCATTCTCCCCCGGCACGTATTCGTGCACTCAGTGCCTGCGTGGGGTCGGAGGTGCAATTTCGACAATCGAGCGGTGTAATGAAGCGTTTTCGGACCGGCTTCGGAAGACGGCATACTTCCAAAGCTGAATCTTCGTCCTCATTCTGAATCTACCGAACTGCCATCGATCGATCTCGACCCTACAGTCCGCGTTGTACCAGCTGGCAGTGGCGTCTCGGAGGTAGTTATCCAGTCAGCCGGGGCTAGACTGACGGCCTCGCCTCCGTCAGACGGCGCCCCGATCGGCGGTTTGTGCCTGGTTACGAATTCGATATCCAAGTGGATCGGCCACTGCCGGCGCCGCAGCGGCCAGTGCGGCCGAACTTGCGGGTTTACAACCGCGCGAGGCCAATATCCGTTCGCCAGAGCAAGAACGCTTTCCACCGAGAACCGCCAGAATGATTCCGGAAACGCATCGGAATAGCCCGCGATGTGCGGAGTGAGAACGACATTCTCGAGCCGTAGAAGTTGACTTTCAGAGGGCAAGGGCTCCTCTTCAAAAACGTCCAGTCCGGCTCCGCCGAGGCGCTTTTCTTGCAGCGCCGCTATCAGCGCCGCCTCCTCTACGATTTGCCCACGCGAGGTGTTGATAAGTATTGCGTGAGGTTTCATCAGCTCGACCGCATTTCGGTTGATCAGATGTCGCGTCTCAGGCGTTAAAGGGCAATGCACCGAAACGAAATCGGAGGAGGCCATTAAGGTCGGAAAGTCGACCGGCTCTCCACCGCGCGAGCGAATCAGTTTCTCCGAAATCAAAGGATCGTAGACGAGAATACGAACTCCAAAAGCCACCATTTTCCGAGCAACCAGCTGAGCAATATGTCCGAATCCGATAAGACCAAGAGTGGTGCCGGCCAAGTGCCACCGATTATTCTCCCTTCGGAATTCGTAGACTCCAGAACGCATTAGCTGATCCTGCGCGCACGTCTGTCGCACGATGGAAAGCAGCAAAGCTATGGCATGGTCCGACACTTCCTGCGCAACTGCGCCGGGAGTATTGACGACGAGGATGTTGTGCTGCGTAGCCTCTTCTACCGGCACGTTGTCGGTGCCGCTACCCGAACGAAGGATTGCGCCGCAGCGCGTGAACAAATCAAGTCCGGTGGTCCGAAGTACGGGATTCCCCCACACCCACACTAAATCAGCGTCAAAGGCGATGGCCTTCAGGTCGGACTGAGTGCGGCACCCTCGAACTATAAATTCCACCTCTTCGGATTGCAGCGCCTGCCTCACCCAGGCTGGAACGCTTGTGGCCGGTTCCGTAATTTCGATAAGCGCAGTCTTGAACGGTCTCATAAATTTGGAGATTCAACCTTTCATTTCGCGGCTTTTCCATCGGCTGGTGAAGCCAGCTTCGTTTCTCATCATCTCCGCGAGTCCGTTCTTTCAGCTCGGCGGGCGACGCCGTCCTCTTACCTACACCGCTGGGCTTGCTCAGGTGCCGGGAGATCTTCACGCTCGGGGAATAGTTTGGTTCGGCCATCCATCCTACCGATAGACCAATCAATATCACGACGCCCAACCGCTGTCAAAGCAATTTCTTTGGCGTAAACACTCGGTTGGCCCTGCAGCACGACCACTTCCGGGGTCGAGGCCTTGGGGGCCAGGCAATATCCGATCCGGGTCACTGTCCCTCCTGGGCGCGCCGCAGAATCTCGCGCAGTCTTTGTGCGATCGGCTCATCTATCATCTTGCCGTCAAACGCAACAGTGCCCGTTCCTGAAGCCTGAGCAAGCTCGAACGCCGCAAGCGCTGCTCGCGCCTCGCCAATTTCCGACTCATCAGGCGCGAATACCGAATGGATTGCCCCAATTTGCCGTGGGTGAATGGCGAGCTTGCCAGTAAATCCCATATTCCTCGCGATTCGGGTGTCCTGCCAGAGTCCGTCCGAGTCTTCGAAGTCGGTGAAAACCGCATCAATAGCCGCCAAGCCATTCGCGCGCGCAGAAAGCGCAATCTGCCAGCGCGCGAAGATCAGTTCGGCGCCCCCGCGTGTGCGATTGATGCCCATATCCAGACAGAGGTCTTCCGCGCCCAACGCAAGGCCGGCTGTTCGATCGCTCGCGGCCACCAGAGAGGGAAGATTGAGTAACCCGCGTGCCGTCTCGATCAGGAGAAATAGCCGGATGGGACGACCGACAATTCCTCGTCTCTGTTCGGCCGACTGCAGCGCGCGGTCCAACTCGATCAGGTCAGTTGCGGATGCGCATTTGGGAGCCATCAGGCCAAATACTCCCGGATGGATCGCGTAGTCGAGATCTTCCTTCCATTCTGAGGGGTTGCCATTAATACGCACCAATACATGGGGCAATCCTGAAGGTAAGGAGGCAAGGGTATGGTCGACAGCCTGGCGCGCAACCATTTTTTGGTTCGCAACGACGCCATCTTCGAGATCAAGGACGACACAATCGGCCCCGCTTTGCCATGACTTTGCAATCTTTCTGGGCTGATCGCCGGGGACGAAGAGCAAGGATCGCATCGAATGCGAACTGAAATTTGGCAAGCGTGCCTCCGGAAGCGATGAGGGACCGAGCGAAAGGTTTGAGACGACTTTCTGAATTGGTGACGGGCAAGCGACTCAACGTAGTATACGTTGTCTTGGCCGTTTTGGACCAGCCATCCATCCACAAAGATCACTTGTCTCATGAGCCTGTGAACGCGCGCAGCGACTCTTCCGAAACCAAAGTTCCATCTTCGCTCGAAGAAGCCATTGTCGCGGGTCCGTAAAAGGTCTCACTTTGGCCCAATCGCGCTCCGAGGATCTTGGGAACTGCTGACGACGACCAACCCACCATCACGTATTACCTCCGGTCGACCCGAACGGCACCGCGAATCATCGTCATGCCCGGCGGCGGGTACTCGCTAGTGGCTTTAAATCACGAGGGGAGGCAGATTGCGAACTGGCTCAATGCCCTCGGTGTTTCAGCATCTGATCTGAGATACCGAATTGGTCCGAGGTATCATCACCCGATCGAGCTGGGTGATGCACAACGGTCCGTCCGCCTGGTGCGATTCCGCGCAACGCAGTACGGTCTCGATCCCAGACGGATCGGAGTGATGGGATTTTCGGCCGGCGGACACCTTGCATCATCTGTTTCCACTCATTTCGACTCCGGAAATCCAATTGCATTGGACCCTGTTGACCGAATCGATTGCAGGCCTGATTTCGCCATTTTGGACTACGCCGTGATCTCCCTCCAGGCACCGCTCGCGCACAGAAGTTCGCTTGTTTCATTGCTCGGCAAACGTCCGGACCCCTCTCCCCTGCGGGATCTGTCTAACGAAGTGCATGTGACAACCCAAACGCCGCCTATATTTCTCTTTGCAACCGGTAAAGAAAACTCTGTCCCGCCGGAGAATTCCCTGCTCTATTTCGAAGCACTAGGCAAGGCAAAAGTACAGGCTGAAATTCATATCTTCGGGAGAGGGCCCCACGGCGTGGGGTTGGCGCTTCACGATCGCGCTCTAAGCAAATGGCCTGAACTGCTAAGAAACTGGATGGCCGCGCGGGCCCTGCTGCCCAACGAGTAACCCGATCGCAGGGAAATGCTCTCACAGAAACCTGGCGAACCATCGTGTCACTCAGGCGCACGGAAGCTCGCTGAGGATTCTTTCGCAGTCAACCGGTACCTGTGACAGAACAGATACACAATATCGGCCTCGAACTGTTACTAGCGTTATCGAGTTTGCGGCGTTCGTGTGGAGTCCTGCCACCATCGTGCAATTTCTTCGAGCCGCTTCTGCTTGGTTTCCGGCACCATCTTCCAGCCAAATAGAAAAATACACACGCACACTGCAGCAAATATCCAGAAGGCTGGCCCGATAGAGCCAAATGTCCTTTCAAAATAGCCCATCATCGGGCCGAGGAATTGGTTGGAGAGATAGGTCGAAACCCAGACCGCAAGCGTTCCCACCGACTGCCCTCTCGAACGAAGCCGGGTTGGAAAGATTTCAGAAAGTATCA
>Ga0335074_10000416_pt1 | contig 62087 bp, 55 predicted proteins | sample Lox_Sample_23_FD_206715 | JGI IMG/M metagenome (GOLD analysis project Ga0335074, IMG submission 206715) | Soil microbial communities from Loxahatchee National Wildlife Refuge, Florida, United States - Lox_Sample_2.3 | ecosystem: Environmental > Terrestrial > Soil > Wetlands | place: USA...
TACGGCCTGATTCGACAAACCGAGGCCCGCGACATATTGATGATCGGCTGCGGTGGCGGCACGTTGGGAACGATGCTCTTTCGCGTGGGTCTCAAGGTCAGCATCGTCGACGTCAATCGAGCCGCCTTTACACTGGCGCGGCGCTATTTCGGCTTGCCGGACGAAATCGCCTGTCACGTCGCCGATGGTAGCGATTACCTTCAGTCGGAGCCCCACATCTACGATGCCATCGTTCTGGATGCTTTTCACGGCGATCGTATTCCGGCGCATCTTCAGTCTCTCAGTTTTTTTCAGCGCGTGCGTTCGCGGCTCGGCCGGCACGGCTGTCTCTTCGCCAATGTCCACGTCACGGACGATCAGGATTACGCGCCGGACCGAATCGCGGAGTGCATGGCGGGAGCCTGGGCCGATGTGCGCATCCTGGACTCGCTGGGCTGGTACGGTAGAAACGCCATCGTCGCCGCAGGCAACGTGCAGCGATTGGTGCCCCCGGAATTGTGCATCGAACCTCTGGGACACGCCGGCGAAATCAGCCGGGAGCTTGATACGATGCGATTTCGGAGTTGGTGGAAAGGAACCTAGGCTGTTTCAGCGTACGGGGCGGTTCTATTCTATTGCCCGACAGGCGTGGAGAACGCCCATTGTTACCGCGTAACGATCGCCCGGTCTGAAACGAAAGCGTGTTGAGTTCGTTTCGCCGATTTGCGTTCATTGATGTCCGGGGTCGTGGCTAATGCACCTTGTCTGCCATGGCGCCGGATCGGCTAGAGACCAATCTCGACTGTATCTCCGTCCCATCGTGGCGAGGGCCAAGCAAGTCCCGGCCGGTCCCGCATGGCACGTGCCTTCGACTGCTGCATGAAGTCTCCACGATGCAATGCATGCAGGTTGCGCCGCTGTTCGGGCAGAAGACAGTCGATCTGCTTACCGATCAATTGCCGCCGCCGCCCACGCCAATGAGGCCCACAGGTTCTCGCTCAAGCACCATGCGAATGTCGCGTTCCTGCTGCCACAGCCGGTCGAGCGCATCGTAAAGAAGGTTGATCACGGCCAGGATGACTGAGATTGAACACAGACAACGGCAGGGGTCAGCACCTGCACCTGGAGTTATCACGATGGAACTGAAGGTTCGCAGCATGCAGAAGCAATTGCCAGCCCGCACGGATAGCACGACGGTGCCCATGGCGGGATGACGGGCTCGGCGCCGGCCCGGCATCGTCGGGGTTTATCAGCGGTATGACTTCATGCCGGAGATGGGCGATGCGGTTGGCAACCGGGAGAGGCACGTGAACAGGTTGTGCGCAGCGCAGGACGACAAGGTGGGTGCCGTCGATGGTCGATTTCGCCAAAATTTATTGGTGGTGCCAGGGCGGAGTCCGCACGCACAGGCTAAGGCGGAAGAACTCCTCCGGAGGGCTCGACATCGACGCGGATGCTCCTTTTAAGTCTCCACCCATTGAGTTGCACCATGTGCAATCGGATCCCACCTCAATGTCGGCATTGCCCATTGCCGAACTGGCCGCTCCCCGCAACGTGCGGTCGTTTTCTGCTGCGTCTTTAGCGCGGCCGCACTCGGCTTCGTTCTTGGGCCGCTGGCCACCCGCTTTGACGAACAGACTCAATCGCTCATGAACGCCGCTACCAGTCTGATAATCGGCCTCACCGCATTTACCATCGGCTTGCTAATTGCAGGTGCGAAAACGCCTTCGATTATGGCGCGCATGAGCTGATAGCCGTTTCTGCCAGATTTCTCTTGCTGGATGGCCTTCTGCTTCAATACGGGGCTCCCGCCAGGAGTGCGAGAGAGCCATTGCGCCAAGCCGTGGTCCAAGCGGTTCAATTGTTTCGATCGACAAAAAAGTCGAACTGACTGCAGAATTTGGCATGGCCAATGTATTCGCTGCGATACTCTTGTCCGTACCGAAAACCTCATCCTTTGATGATTCTGCTGTATCATGTTGTCCCGTCGGGCGCTGTCAGATTGCCCACCGCCAAATGGGACGCCTCAAGCGGTTTGCGGCAAACCATTGATTTCGAATCATCGCATGCGATTGCGAATTCCAGGACCGCTTGATGGAAAATGAGTGGTTGAACCTGAAGCCGTCACTGCTGAATGCTTCAGCGAGACTTGCGCGGCGGGTGCTTGAAAATCTCCGCGACGCGCTCACGGGCCAACTGCTTCCTCATCTCGTCTAACGCGCTATCTCTCAGCTGCGCTCGGATAACCGGTGCTGCCGCGGCGGGAGGAGACGTAGGTCGTCCGCTCGGCTGCGAGACGGCGCATGCTGTGCTCTCGAGTGTAACCGTCGATGTATTCCTGGGTGTAGTAAAATCGACACCCAATTCTGACGTAGCTTATTCTGCCTCGCATGGGCTCGGCATCGCTGCTCCCGAAATATTCCTGCGTGAGCCGGAGCATCATCGGCTCATCCTCGTCGGGGATACCGAGAATCGACATGATCACCATCAGCGGGTAGTGCACGGTGATCTCGCTGACGAAATCGCATGGCCATCCGATTTCCTTCGACCGTCAATCGATGCGATCAGCGTCAGCGTCGAATTCGACGCTGCAGAAGGAGCCACCCTGGAACAGGCTTTCGACTGCCGGTTCGGGGGCAGGGTTTCGGTCGAGAACGTCAGCGCGATAGCGATCGGCGTCATCGCCGGAGACAAAGCCAAGCGCGGCCGCTGCGCCATCGTCATAAAAACCCGTGCTGCTGGCGGAAACTCCGTAGACAATCTGAAAGTGCACGTCCGGCGCGTCGAGGCAGCGGCGCGTAAGCTCCACATAGTCTCGCTCGCTCAGCCAATTCGACAATGACCGCCGGTGGGGTGGAGCGGGACGCGAAACGCCGATGCGTTGACAGATGACGCTCAACCCATGCTTGTCGGCGTAGAGTCGGCCCAGCGCTTCACCAAATACCTTGCTGACGGCATAGCGTGTGTCGGGGCGCACCGGATCGTCGACGCCCACCTTGCGATCGCGGCGATAAAAGCCCGTCACGTGGTGGCTGCTGGCATAGATCACTCGACGGACACCGCAACGGCGGGCCGTTTCGAAGACATTATACGTACCGACGATGTTGGCGGGGAGGATCGTCTCCCACGGCGCTTCGGCCGAAATACCGCCCAGATGGACCACCGCATCGACATCGCGCATGGCGGTCTGGAGCGCCATCATGTCCTCAAGCTCCGCGTGGTAGAACTCTTCGGAGGCACAGAGCGGAGTCGGAAGCGGCAGCCGATCGCTAAGGCGCAGCTTTACGATGCCTCGCAGCCCCGCCCGCAGGACACCGCCGAGGTAACCTGCCGCGCCGGTGATCAGGACCGTGCTGCGATCGTTGTCTGGCAATTTCTTTGTCACGCGCGGACAATCCGCCATGGCCGAGCGAGCTGCAACAGAGAAAAATCCAAATTTGGCGCGTCAGGTCGCGAGTCGCGGTTTCGATCGCAAGAGCTGCGGCTCGCTCTTCGCCTTCATCGAAGCCCAACCTTTGCGATACCGCTCGACCAGCCAGATATTGAGCTGACGCTGCGCGCCTTCCTGCCAGGAATAGCGCCCGCGCGGCGCAAATCGCGACTTCAATCCTTCCTGAACCAGTTCGTCGACGTGCAAATCCTGCGAGACGATTTCGTGTACCGATTCCTGATTGAACGCCATCAACCGCTCGAACATCGGGTTGTTCATCGCGCCGGGCGCGACCAGCGATCCCATCATCAGCGAATGATGATCGGCGTCTTCGGCCTGGATGATGAGGTAGAGGACCAGATCCGTATTCATCACCAGTGACAGCGCCGGGGGCACGTTGACGAAAACGACACGGCTGCGCTCGGCATCGGTCAGGTTGGGAAAGACCGGCAGCAGCGCCTTATGGGTCGGATTGAAACTCGCGTCGGGATGGAGCGATCCGTTGGTCCGGTAATACCCGCCGCATCCCTCGGGAAGTTCGGGAAAGCTTGCGAGCGCGCTTGGAACCGGATCGTGAAGCGGCCCCTTATGCAGACGGTTGGCGTGATATCCGTCGTTGTTGTTCTCGAACATCACCTTCCAGTTCCAATTGTACCGGTTTGGCTCTGAAGGCGGCGGACCGTCCAGTTCGGCAAGGCCGTAATTGGCGACGATTACGTCGAGAGCACGCAAGCGGGGGCCCAGCGGCGCGGCGTCTCGATCGAAATTGACGAAGATGAATCCCTGCCAGGTCTCGACCTTCAATCGCGGCAGATTGTGTTTCGCCTTGTCGAAGTTGCAGGTTTTTTCCATTTCGGGAGCGGCGACCAGTTCTCCGGTCAACGCGTAGAACCAGTGATGATAGGGGCACACAAGACCGCGTGCGTGCCCTTTGCCTTCCGCGACCAGCATGCCGCGGTGCTGGCACACGGCCGACATCGCGGCGATCTCGCCGGTTTTCGTTTTCGTGATGACCAGCGGCTCGCCGATATGCTTCGAAGTGAAATAGTCGCCCGACTCCTTCAGCCAGCTTTCACGACCGACGCACAGCCACTCCGTCGAGAACAACGTCTTCGCTTCGAAATCGAAAAACTCCTGGTCGACATAGCAGGCGGGCGGCAGCGACTCGGCTTGCAAGACATCGAGCACCGAAGAAGAGAAGCTGTCGAAGAACTCGTCATCGAGTATGGAGCGAGACATGATTGGCGTTCCCGTATTGATGGCTGTTCCGCCTCAGGCTCGAAGACGAAGTGCGCATCGAAAATGCTGACTTTTCCAATCCTAGCCGCTCGCGATGTCAAGTACTTGTCGCCGAACGCCTGAATTTTTGTAGCAGTGCACGCCAAAGCGGCAAAATGCTCCGAAACCGGTAACCGACGCGAGCGGCGGGCAAGATGCAGTGCGCTCAGGGTCAAGAAAGCCCCGGCCGCCGACCCTAGTGTCGACCATCTCACTTCGATGAGTTGCGGGGCTGCCAATGTCATTGTTAGAGGGAGCGGGTTTCGGCCATGGAGAACGTGTTCCGTCGGCACTGCACAAGATAAGGGCGACACCCGAAACGGTTCACTGGGGCTACTTCGACGCCGCCCGCGCGCCGGTCCTCAAAGTCAAAAGCGGCGACCTGATCCATGCGGAGGCCGTGACGCATCACGCGGGCGATGATCCCGATCTGCTGATGGATGCCGGAGTGGCGGCGATTTTCAAGGGCGTTCCGGAAGCCGACCGCAATCCCGGCGTCCACATCATGACGGGGCCGATCTATCTCGAGGGCGCAAAGCCCGGCGATATCCTCGAAGTCCGATATCTGAGCATGACGCCGCGTTTGCGCTATGGCTCCAATCTCGCCGCAAACTGGGGCTATCTCTATAAGGAATTTGGCGAGAAGGAGCGGGTCACGATCTATCAGATCGATCCGGGCGGGAACACCGCCGAAGCGCTCTACGCCTATGATTTTCCTGGAAAGTATCTCGTCCCCGGCACGATCACGCGCTGCCCCGAATGCGACCGGGAGAAAGCGTTGAACGGCGTGCGCATCCCGGTGCGGCCGCACCTGGGAACGGCCGGCGTAGCACCCGATGCGCGCGGACGGGTAAGCACCATTCCGCCCGGCAAGCACGGCGGCAACATCGACAATTGGCGCATCGGCGCGGGCGCCACCATGTACTACCCCGTTCAAGTGGACGGCGCTCTTTTCTCCATCGGCGACCCGCACATTTCGCAGGGCGACGGCGAATTATCCGGTACGGCCATCGAAGCCTCGCTCGACGTCGTTTTTCAGATGATCCTGCGCCGGGATTTCACCTTTCCATCGCCACTGCTCGAGGCGCCCGATTGCTGGATCGTTCATGGTTTCGACAATGATCTGAACGTCGCCATGCGCTCGGCATCTCTCGATATGTTGGGCCTGCTGAGCGAACATGTCGGCCTATCGAAGAACGACGCCTACTCGCTGATGAGCGTCGCCGCGGACTTTGCGGTCACGCAGGTCGTGGACGGCCGGCAGGGCATCCATGTCCGCATACCGCGGACGATTTTCCCGCCGGGCAAGGGTTGAACGTCGCGCCGGATCAGGACCAGGCGTTCAATATGGCGGCCGTATCGGCCAACAATGCGCAATGCCGCGAGAGGGCGTTCAGCGCGCCTCTATGCAGTTCCTGTTCATAGGCGGCGCAGGCGTCCGCAACGACGAACACATCGTAGTCGCGGTGAAAGGCGTCTCGTGCGGTACAATCCACACAACAATCGGTTGTGAACCCTGCGACCACCAGCGTGTCGACACCGTGCGCCCGTAGCCGCGCGTCGATATCCGTGCCCACGAAGCTGGAATAGAGCGTCTTTTCGATTTCTATATCGCCGCCTTGCGGCCTGACACGGTAATAGTCCGCGCCCGGGGTGCCCGCGCGACAGATCGCCAGTGCCTCAGGCGGATCGCCCATGCGCAGGCGCAAATTCCTGAGTGCCTGGGAATCCGTCTCCGGCCGCGTGATGACGCGCGCGAAAGCCAAGGTCACGCCGGCTTTCCGGGCCGCGGAGATGAGCGCCTGGATCTTGTCCAAGGGGGCCTCCAGCGCTCCGAGATCGATGCCCTGCCGGCCGATGACACCCGTCGGCGAAACGAAATCCACCTGCATATCGACGATCAGGAGAGCAGTTCGCGATGGGGCGATCTCGCTCGCCAGGTGTCGGACGCCGGCTCCGGATTTGGTGGCAGGGCCTTCAATGGACATGCGTGCATGCAAAACGAAGCGTGATTTCAAAGCAACACTCGCCGGCATCTTCGGAGCACGGGCAATGGAAGTTTGCCCGCTTGCGCCCTGCGGGCGGCGAATTGGCGCTCAAGTCTTACCTGCCTTGATCCGGGGACAGAGCATGATCTTTGGCCGCGGGCCTGCCTTTTCGTTTGTTTGGACCATTATTTCGGCGCGAAATTCCGCCGTTTTGGTCGCCGGCCTCAACGTTAACGCGACTGGCCCACCGAGGCTTGCGCGCGCACGCCCTGGTTTTTGAGAAAAGCGGCCGTGTCTTGCGCGCATCGGTCTGTGCCGCAGGAGCACCAAACAAATTGTTGTGCGCTGCGACACAAGAATGTCGAATTGCGACCTCCTATGATTATCATCTGACATTGTAGGGGGCTGTGCATGTCGAACCGTTTCCATCTTCTCAGGAGACAACTCCTGGGCGCGACGAGTGTGCTAGCGGCATTTGCGTGCATGAACACGCCCGTGCACGCGCAAACCTCGGAGGGGACCGCGGCGCCTGAGGTCGTCACGGTGACCGCAGAACGGCGGGCGACAGACATTCAGACGACACCGCTCGCGATCAGCGCGATCAGCGGCGACGCACTCCAAAAGTCGAATGTCATGAAGCTGGCCGACATCAATGGCCTCGTACCCAGTCTTCAGGTGACAAGCAGCGCGGGTTTCGAAACCGTCGTGACGATCCGCGGCGTCGGTCTGGAGACACCGGAAAACTCGCTCACCACGTCGCCGGGCATCGCGCTCTTCGTGGACGGCGCCTATGTCGCCAACAGCGTCACGCTCGATCAGACCTTCTTCGACGTCGACCATGTCGAAGTGCTGCGCGGACCGCAGGGCGCTCTCTACGGGCAGAGCGCAACCGGCGGCGCCATCTTGCTTGTTACCAGACAGGCCAACCTGGACGGATGGTCGGGCGAGGTGGAGGGTGCATACGGCACCTACAACCTTCACCGCGAATTTGGGGAAGTGAACATTCCGATTGCCGATGATCTGGCCGTGCACATCGCCGTCCAGCAATATCAGCACGACGGTTTCTCGAAGGATCCGCTCATTCCCAACTATCAGCCCGATAACGCGGACGATATCATCGGCAAAATCGATTTTCTGTGGCAGCCGACGTCGAATTTCTCGGTCAGGCTTTCGTCCGAATCCTATCACGCGGACCAGGACGCTGCTGCCCAGAAGAACATCAACGACCCCGATCCCGATCCCCGCGAGATCACGCAGGACTACGGCCCGAAGTTCAACATGGCGACCAACCTGTCGCATTTGACGGTCGAGTGGGACGCGTCCTGGTTCACCGTGAAGTCGGTCACCGGCTATCAGTGGCTCGACAACGTTCAGGGTGAAGACAGCTCACGCAGCGCATTCTCGATTCTTGGCGCGTATGATGATGTCGCAGGCTGGGATACGTCGCTCGTGAACTACAACGAGGAATTCGACCTGCAGTCCAACAGCAACTCGCCGTTCCAGTGGGACGTCGGCACCTTCCTCCTCAGCCAGAAGAGCAGCCAGTTCGTTGAGGAATTCGAGTGTGCGCCCACCTATGGCCCCTGCGCCGCTCCAACGCCTGCGGCTCTGACGATTGTGTCGCCTTATGGGCCGCTGCCGGGCAATCTCGACTACGGCAATCTCTCCGAGGTCGATCGCAAATCCTGGTCTATCTTTGGGCAGGCAACCTATCAGCTCACGGATGCGCTCAGCGCAACGCTGGGCGGACGCCTGAACTCGGACAGCTACGCAGATAACAGCTACAACTTCTCGGCGTTCGGCACGAGCAACCCGGACAACAAATCGCTGGATCACGTGCCGACCTATCGCGCGGAGCTGGACTACAAGCTGAATCCTGCCGAGATGGTCTACGTCAGCACGAACCGCGGCTATAAACCCGCCGGTGTCAACGGAATCTATGGCCAATCCTATCAATGCACGAGCCCGTTCACGTTCGGCGGCTGCAATACCAACGCGCCGTTGCTCATTCCGAACGAGTTCAAACCTGAAACCAACACGTCGTACGAGGTTGGTTCCAAGAATTCCTGGCTCGACAATCATCTGATCGCGAATTTCGCTGCCTTCTACTACGACTATAAGGATATGCAGTACCTCGCGACCGATCCCGTACCGTTCGACGGCGGTATCGTGAATATTCCCTCCACGCACATCTACGGTGCGGAAGCGGAAGTCCACTATACCGGTCTGGAAGACCACCTGCACATGAACGGCAATCTGTCGCTCGAAAACGGCGCCATCCAGGGTAACTACAAAACGATCGATTCGACTGTCGCCAACCAGATCGAAAATACGAGTCCGGCCTGCGCGGCCGGCGCGCAATATTACTATCCGGGTTGCTGGTACACCGTTTTAGCGTCGGCAAAGGATATCGGCGGCAACCCGCCGGCGAAGATGCCCAAGGTGCTGGGCTCGTTCAACGCGTCCTACGACTACGTGCTCGGGTGGGGAACACTCACGCCGCGCTTCGAAGTCGTGTACCGCGGCGCATTCTGGGCGCGCGTCTTCGACGAGCCGTCGCTCGATCGCGTGCCGGCTTACACCATCGTGAATCTCAACCTCGACTTCGTCCCGCCGGACAGCAACTTCAAGCTGTCGTTGACCGCGACCAACGTCGGCGACACGGCGGGCGTCGATTCTCGTTACACCGATCCATACGGAACAGGTCAGACGAGCCAGCAGTACATTCCGCCGCGCCAAATTATCGGCACGATATCGTACAATTTCTAAGTCGGTTTGGTCATTTGACGGAAAGCCCTTGCCCTTACGGGTGAGGGCTTTCTTGCTGTAATTTGAACGGCGCTTGGGACCGCGGGAAACGTCAAATGCCGGAGCAGGATGCCGACATGGGAACTCCGACAAGACCGCGCATCGTCGTGCTCGGCAGTCTCAATCTCGACCTGGTGTTTCAGATGTCCCGCATGCCGGCCGCAGGCGAGACGCTGGCGAGTGAGGCGAGCGCGATCTTTTGCGGCGGCAAGGGCGCCAATCAGGCCGTGGCCTGCGCGCGGATGGGGGTTGCCGTGTCGATGATCGGCCGCGTGGGCGATGATCCGGCCGGACACAAGCTGCGCGGAGCCCTGGCCGAAGAGGGGATAGCGCTGGGCGGTGTCGTCACCACACCGGGCGTCCTTAGCGGCACCGCCGTGATTTTCCTGACGCCGGGCGGTCAAAACCGCATCGTGCTCGCTGGCGGCGCCAACGCGCTCCTGTCGCCCGAAGATGTCGCCGCGCACGCGGCCGAATTTGACGGCGCGCGCGTATTGGTATGCCAGCTCGAAGTTCCGCTGGAGACCGTCGAAGCCGCTGCGGCCCTGGCCGCCGCGCGCGGCGTGCCTTTGCTGCTCAATCCCGCTCCCGCGCGCGCTCTGCCGGACGAACTCCTCGCCCGCGTCGATTATCTCGTTCCAAACGAGTCGGAAGCGGCAACGCTGACCGGCCTCGACGTCCATGACGCGACGTCTGCAGCGGAAGCGGCGCGCCGACTGCTGGGTCGCCGCGTTCGCTGCGTCGTGATTACGCTTGGGCCATCCGGCATTCTGATCGCCGACGAACGCGGCTGCCGTCACATGCCGGCGATGCCGACAACGGTCGTCGACACGACGGCCGCGGGCGACAGCTTCATCGGCGGCTTTGCCACAGGTATCGCGGAAGGACTAAGTGTCGACGATGCTGCGCGTCTGGGCTTGAGCGTCGCGCGGGTTTGCGTCAGCCGCGCCGGCGCGCAGGCTTCGTTGCCGCGTCGTGATGAGCTCTGGAACGTGTTCTAAATCTCTCCACTTGAGTGTCATTCCCGCGCCCCGGTCCGCGCGGAGCGCGGCCGAAGCGTGAACTCCAGCGGGAACCCAGAAGAACATGGAACGCAGCGGCCTTCCCTCTCTGGTCCCAGCGTTCGCGGGGATGACACTATTTTTGTGGACCGATTACATCAGCCGAAATGATAGGCCGAGACAGCCTTGTTCCAGATCGTGCCGCTGAAGGCCTGCCGGCCTTTTTCCTCTGAGGCGGCGCCGACCGCGACCATCAGGGGGAGGAAGTGCTCTTCGCGCGGATGGCACAGACGCGCCGCTGGCGCCAGGCTCCATTGCTCCAGGCGTTTCTCGCGCTCGGATGCAGGCACCTCGCAAAGCGTTTCCGTCAGCCACCGATCGAATTCGCGCGAGGGCTGATCGAAACGCGGATCGCCCAGCGCTCTGAGATTGTGGAAGCTGAGGCCGCTGCCGATGACGGCGATGTTCTCCTCGCGCACGCTCGCCAAAGCCTTGCCGATCGCGATGTGCCGCGCAGGATCGAGTCCGTTCTGCAACGAGAGCTGAAGGATCGGAATATCCGCATCGGGAAAGGCGACCTTGAGCGGAATGAAAATGCCGTGATCGTAACCGCGCGTCAGATCCTGGTCGGTCTCGATTCCGGCCTCGGCGAGCAGGCCCCGAACTTTAGCGGCGAGTTCGGGCGCGCCCGGAGCGGGATAGGTGAGCCTGTAGGTGTGCGGCGGGAAGCCGCTGTAGTCGTAGAGCATGCCCGGCCGCGCCGCGGCGAGAACTGTCGGACGCGGCATTTCCCAATGGGCGGACACGACCAGCAACGCATCGGGACGACGCGGCAGCGTGTTCGGCAGATTGCGGAGATAGGCCTCCATGCCGACCCAGCGCGTGGGTTCTTCCGGCGGTGGGTCCATGAAAAAGCAAGGGCCGCCGCCATGCGCAAAGTAGATCGAAGGTTGGGTCATAGCCTGTCACATCGAAGAAGCGTTCCTGCCAAGATAGGGATCGCCCCCGTGAATGTCATTGCGCCCGGCGCTCGCAAGATTTGCCTCGGCGCGCATGCCGGGCAGGGTCACCGAATGGGCCCGCGCGCGTCAGGTTTTCGATTGTACAGTGAGAAGGTTCGCGAATTCGGCGCGGATGCGACGGCCTTGGGCCAGCAGGAAACTCTGGTCCGAGCCGCAGACAAACACGGTGATCCCCAGGGTCAGAAGTTCGGGAATCTCGGCGGTGTCGCCGATGAAAATGCCGACCGTTCGTCCGTGGCGGCGGCCGGCCTCGGCGGTTGCGGCGACGGCCTCGACGACTTTGCGGTCTTTCTGACTGTCGACCTTGAGCGACAGGGCAAGATCGGCACGGCCCAGAAAGAGGCAGTCGATCTCTTCGACGGCCGCGATGGCATCCAGTTGGGCGAGCGCCGCCACGTCTTCGATCTGGCACCAGACCGAACTTTCGCGGTCGGCCGCGTCGCGATAGGCCCTGGGCTCGACGTTTCCGTAATGCGCGGCGCGGGTCGACGGCGAAAATCCGCGTTCGCCCAGTCCATATTTCGCGGCCGCCAAAGCCGCATGGGCGGCGCCGGCGTTTGCGACGTGCGGCACCATCACGCCGGCCAGTCCGAGATCGAGGACCTGGCCGATCGCGGTTGCGCTCAATTCGGGGACACGCGCGAGGCAGGGAAGGGCGGCGGCTTTTGCCGCAAGCGCCATGCGATCGAGCGCCGCCGCATCGAAGGCGGCGTGTTCGCAATCGAGGACCGCAAAATCGAACCCGGCGACGCCCAATATCTCCGGGATATGATGCGCCGGCGTCTTGACGAACGTGCCGAGCCTGACTGCGCCACCGCGGATAGACTGCCGAAAATCTCGCATGCTCGTGTAAAGCCTCGTCGGCAACGCCGTTATCCGCACCGGTCAACTTTCGATGCGCGCGAATGCTAGACTCGATCCGGCCCGCATGGGAGCTTTTTCAAGGTATCGGAACATTGTTTCGCTGATCGGAACAACCGGGAGCGACATGGGTCTCATCGAACGGACAGCGCCTCACGAAGAGCCGGGCTTGGCTTCGGTCGACCTCGTGATCAGCCTGGTCGAACTTCTGGCGAGTTCCAAGCGCTCGCATGCGATGTCGGATATCGCGCGCCAGATGGGCATTTCGAAGGCGCGCACGCATCGCCACCTTCGCGCGCTGATGCAGCACGGCTACGTCCTGCAGGACCGCGCGACGGAACGCTACGAGATCGGCACCAAGCTTCTGGCGCTCGGCGAGGCCGTGCGTGATCGTTTCGACGTCCTGGCGGCGGCGCGAACGGAAATGAGCAAGCTCAGAGACGAGACGGGACAGACGGTCACCGTCTCGACCTTGATCGAAAATGCGGTCGTCGTCCTCGAGCTGCTGCGCGGCAAGACGGTCGTGGAGTTCGGCGTTCGGCCGGGTTCGACGCTCGACTTCCACGCCTCGGCGCACGGTCTGGTCGCCCTCGCATTCGGGCCTTCGCATCTGGCCGAGCAGGTTCTGGCGCGTCCGCTGAAAGCCTGGACGCCATCGACGCCGACGGATCCCGCAAAACTCAAAAAGCTGATCGACAAGGTCCGTGCGCAACGCTGGGCAACCGCGGCCGATCAGTTTCTCGTCGGCGTCAACGCGCTCGCCGTTCCCGTTTTCGACTATCGCGACGCGTGGTGCGGCACCATCGCGATCGTGGGGCCCACGCAATTCATTTGCGCCACACCTTCAAAAGAACAACTCCGCCAGGTCTCTGCGGCCGCCGCCGAGGCTTCACGGCGGCTGGGATGGAGAACGCCATGAGTTATTCGCTCGCCGTGGACATCGGCGGCACCTTCACCGACGTGGTCCTGCGCGGCGATGACGGTTCGCTGACGACGGACAAGACGCTGACGACCCACGGCGACCTTCTGGAAGGTTTCTTCCGCGGCGTCGACCAGGTGCTCGACAAAGCGGGCGTCTCGTCGCACGAGATCGGCGGCGTCGTCGTCCATGCCACGACGATCGTCACCAACGCGTTGATCGAGAGGAAAGGCGCGCCGACGGCCCTCATCACCACCAAAGGGTTCGGCGACGTCCTGGCGATCCGCAACGAGCACCGCTACGAAATGTACGATCCGCAGATCGAATTTGCCGATCCGTTGATCCCGCGCGAACTCACCTTCGAGATCGACGAGCGCATTCTGGCGGACGCGACAGTTCTGAAGCCCGTCGATACCGCCGAGATCGAGAGGCTGGCGCAGACGCTCCGATTGAAAGGCGTCGTTTCGGCGGCCGTCTGTCTGATCAACGGCTTTCGCAATCCCGCCAACGAGCAGGCCGTTGCGGCGATCCTGAAGCGGGTGCTGCCCGATCTATATCTGTCGCTCTCGTCGAGCATCGCGCCGCAGATCCGCGAATACCCGCGCACGTCGACGACCGCAATCAACGCCTACACGTCGCCGATCACCGGGCCCTATCTGCGCGCGCTGGCCGTGCGCCTCGCGCAGCGCGACGTGCCCAACAAGCCGCTCATCATGCTGAGTTCGGGCGGCATCATCGGAGCCGAAGTGGCGGCGCGCAATCCGGTGCGCATGATCGAGAGCGGGCCGGCGGCCGGCGCGCTCGCCGCGACTTATTATGCCGAGCGCCTCGGGCTCGATCGCCTTCTGTCATTCGACATGGGCGGCACCACGGCCAAGGCCTGTCTCATCGAAGACCGCAAGCCGCTCGTCGCGAGCAGTTTCGAGGTTGACCGCATCTACCGCTTCTGCGAGGGCAGCGGCATGCCGCTGACAATCCCCTCGATCGACATGATCGAAATCGGCGCCGGCGGCGGCAGCATCGCGAGCGTCGACAATCTGGGCCTGCTCAAGGTGGGACCGCGCAGCGCAGGCTCCGAGCCGGGACCTGCCTGCTACGGGCGCGGCGGCACCGAACCGACCGTGACCGATGCCGATGTGGTGCTGGGCCTGCTCGATGCCGACAATTTCCTGGGCGGCAGCATGCGGCTCGACAAAGGCGCCGCCGAAGCGGCGGTCACCCGGCTTGGAGACAAGCTCGGCACGAATTTGGCGCAGACGGCCGGCGGCATCTATCGCGTCGTGGCCGAAACGATGGCGGCGGCCGCGCGCACGCACGCGACGGACAGAGGCGTCGATCATCGCGGACTTCCGTTGCTCGCGTTCGGCGGGGCAGGGCCGGTGCATGCGTGCTCGGTCGGCGAATTGCTGCAGAGCACGGCCGTGATCTTCCCGCCGCAGGCGAGCGTTCTGTCGGCTTTCGGAACACTGGTGACGTCCGTCCGCTTCGATCTCGTGCGCAGCGCGCCCGGGACGCTGGATGCGCTCGATTGGGCCGCCGCCGACCGCCTGCTTAATGAAATGACCGACGAAGGCCTGGAGGCGTTGTCCGAAGCCGGCTGCAAGCGCGACGACGTCCGCCTGATCTTCGGCGCCGATCTGCGCTATTTCGGTCAGCAGAACGAATTGACCATCACATTCGAGCGCGATCCTCGCGTCGGGCGCGACATCGGCATGATCAAGCGCACGTTCGAGGCCGCCTATCTCGCGCAATACGGCGTGAACCCGTCGCACGTGCCGATCGAAATCGTGAGCTGGCGGTTGACGGTTCGCGGACCCGACATCGCGACCGGCGAGGCCAACACATTGCCGCGCGAGCCCGGAAAGCCGAAGGCGAAGCGGACGCTGTTGTTGTGGCCGGAGACCGCCGCCACCGTCTACGATCGCGCCGCTCTGGCGTCCGGTCAGACCATTGCGGGACCCGCGATCGTCGAGGAACGCGAAACGACGATCGTCATACCGCCCGGATGGGACGCGACGGTGAACGCGATCGGGTGTGTCGTCGCCAAGCGGAGGACATGAGATGGACGGAATCGAGCTGGAAATCCTCTGGTCGAACCTGATCAGCATCGTCAGCGAACAGGCCAAGGCGCTGCAGCGCATTGCCTTCAGCCCCATCGTGCGCGAGGCGGGCGATCTGGCGAGCGGCCTGTTCGATGCGCGCGGCCGCATGGTGGCGCAGGCCAACACCGGCACGCCGGGCCATATCAATTCGCTTGCGTCCGCCGGGCTCGCACTTGCCGCGCATTTCGACGGCAAGCTCGTGCCGGGCGACATCGTCATCACCAACGATCCCTGGATGTCGGCGGGGCATTTCTTCGACATCACCGTCTTCTGCCCGATCTTCCGGGACAAGCGGCTGATCGGCTATATCGGCTCGACCATCCATCACACCGACATCGGCGGCTACGGCATCGGCGCAGGTGCGCGCGACATCCATGAGGAAGGGCTCTGGATACCGCCGTCGAAGCTTTACGAGGCGGGTGTGCCTAACGCGCTCCTGCACGACATCATCAAGCACAATGTCCGCACGCCCGATCACGTGTTCGGCGATCTGGCGGCGCAGGTGTCGAGCGGCCGCGCCGGCGGCGAGCGGCTGATCGCGTTGTGCGAACGCGCCGGCATCCCCGATATCGAAGAGCTGTCGGACGAGATCATCGCCCGCTCGGAAAAGGCGACGCGCGATGCGATCCGCGCGCTTCCCGGCGGCGTCTGGCACGGCGAGTCGCGTTTCGACGTGCCGGGTGGCGCCATCATCGAACTCAAGACGGCCGTCACGATCGACAACAACGCCGGCGAGATCACCATCGATTTCACCGGCAGTTCCGGCGCCAGCCCGATGGGCATCAACGTCGTGATGAACTACACACACGCCTATTCGACATTCGCGATCCGGAGCTGCCTCAATCCCGAACTGCCGAACAACCACGGCTCGCTGTCGCCCATCAAAGTCACGGCGCCGAAGGGCTCGATCGTCAACGCCGCCTATCCTTCGCCGCTGAACGCACGCCACGTCGTGGGCATGTTCGTGCCGATGCCGATCCTGAAGGCGCTGCATGAGGTCATGCCCGAGCGCGTGCTGGCGGAAGGCTCGGGCGCGGTCTGGACGGTGCAGATTCAAGGCAAGCGCGCAAACGGCGAGGCCTTTACCTCGTCGATGTTCAACTATTCGGGCGGCATGGGCGCACGGGCCACGAAGCCGGGGCCGAGCGTCGTCTGTTATCCGACCGGCGTGGCGGCCGTGCCGGTCGAAGTGCTGGAAGCGGCGATGCCCATCGTCTTCGATCGCAGAGCCATCCGGCGCGGCTCCGGCGGCAATGGCCGCTCGCGCGGCGGCGACGGACAGATCATCGAGTTCCACATGAATACGGAGCATCCCTGGCTTCTCAACGCCGTTCCGAGCCGGCTCGATCGCGGTCCGGACGGACTGGACGGCGGCGAGCCGGGCGCGCATGGGCGCTTTCTCGTCAACGGCAAGCCGTTCTCCGAGGCGCGCAAGGTTCTGATGAATGCGGGTGATACCGTATTGCTGGAAACGCCCGGCGGCGGCGGTTTCGGCGAGCCATAAGAAGCAGGGAGACGCGAATGATGGACATTCATGCGATCGATTGGGAGAAGACGCCCTGGGAGCGCGTGCGCGACGGCGTCGAGCGCAAGGCCTTTTCCGGCGACGGCGCAACGGTGTCGCTGAATCGCCTGCACCCCGGCCACGAGCCGCGCCCGCATCATCATCCGAACGAGCAGATCGTCTACATCCTCGCCGGCCAGATCGATTTCCACATCGGCGAGACCGTCACGCGACTCAAGGCGGGCGGCTTGCTCGTCATCCCGCCGAACGTGCAGCACTGGGGAGTCGTCGTCGGCGACGAAACCGTGCTCAATCTCGACATCTTCACGCCCAAACGGGCCGAATACGCGGCCTGAGTTAAAGAGGAAACGCCATGACGACACCCAATACGCTCATCTTCGTCGATCTTGCCGCCGACGATCCCGCTGCGGCCGGAAAGTTCTACAGCGAAGTCTTCGGCTGGCGCGACGACGACCGCCCCTACGGCGTGTTCCATCGCATGGTGCCCGGCGGCAATTTCAAGAATGCCGACGGATCGGATAGCGAGATCGGCAATCTGCACCTGGGCATCTTCAAAGCAGCCAATGCGCGGCCGCATCCAAAGCCGGAAGGCGTCGAGCCGCGTACGCTGGCCACGGAAGGCCGCAAGGCGCGCATCTGGATTCTGGTCGGCGACGGCCAATCCTATGAAGACATCCTGGCGCGGGCCGTCGATCGCGGCGCCAAGATTCTGTGGCGCGATCACTACTGGAAGGAATTCAACGGATACAATCACGCCTTCCGCGATCCTTGGGGCAACGAAATCGTGCTCTGGGGCAAAGCCGGGCAGGACCCCAAGATTCCGGACCATTTCACGCGGGAGTAAAAGCGTTTGCGCTATCAGGTCGCCCACCCACGGATCACATTTGCGGCGCTGAGCCTCATCTTCTTCGTCGTATCGGCGGGCGCCTTCAGTTCGCTGGGTGTGGTCCTGCCGGAAATGGTGAGCGAACTGCATTGGAGCTGGACCGACGCAGGATGGGGCTACACGTTCCTGGGCCTTGCCTGCGGGCTCGCGAGTTTCGTGCCCGCGATCCTGATCCGGCGGATCGGCGTGCGCGGCGACATGGTCGTCGGCACGCTCTGCATGGTCGCGGGCTTCGCGGCGATGGCGATCGCGCATTCGGTCTGGCTCTACCTGCTGGCCACCTGCTTGATCGGCCTTTCCTTCGCACTGGTGAGCACCGTGCCCGGCACGCATGTGCTGAACGACATCTTCGAGAAGCGTTCGACGGCGCTTGGCATCTATTTCACCATCGGCGCACTCGGCGGCGTGGTGGGACCGGTCTTCTACACCAACCGCCTCAACATCGGCGTCTACGACCTGACCCACGACTGGCGGCTCTTCTGGGTCGTGTTCGCGATCTTTGCAGCCGTGGCCGGGCTGTTCGCCATCGTGGCCACGCCCAAGAAGCACGACGAGTCGCAGCATGAGACTCTGCCGCCCGAACAGGTCAGCCCCGGCGAGATGATCGAAGGCCTCAAGGACTGGACCGTGTGGCACGCACTGGCGACGTCGCAATTTTACATCATCGTTTTCGGATATACTTCGTACTTGCTGATCAACACGACGGCGCACGGATTTGCCGTCGAACATTTGAAAGAGCATGGCGTCAACCCGAAGGACGCCGCTGCGATGCTGGCGCTGGAACAGCTTCTGGGCGCCGGGATCTCGGTCGTAGGCGGCGTGATCGGCGAATGGATTTCGGCGAAGGCGATGATGATCGTCTCGCTCGTTGCGCTCACGTTCGGCATGACGGCCCTGGCCTACGCCGACGGATGGCCGCTGATGTGGGTCTATGTCGTGGGCGTCGGCATCGGCTTCGGTCTGTCGTTCATCGCCTCGACCATCCTGCTCTACAACTATTTCGGCAAAGGGCCGAACCTCGAACTCTTTTCGATCATGTGTTTCATCAGCACGTCGGCCGCGTTCGGGCCCCTCTTCGGCGGTTGGGCACGCGACACGCTGGGAAGCTTCTCCGGCATGTTCCTGCTGTGTGCGGCGATCTCAGCTCTGATCCTGCTGGCCACCATCTTCATGCGGCCGCCGGTGCACGTAGACTCGGTCAGGCTTCTGAGCGAGGCCGCCGAATGACTGCGATCGAAGCCGATCTTCTGATCTCGGGCGCCACGCTCATCACGATGGACGGCGAACGCCGGGTCATCGAGGACGGCGCACTTGCCATTGCGAAGGACAAGATCGTCGCGGTCGGCAAGCGCGCGGCGGTCGCGCCGACGGTGAAGGCGAAAGAGACCCTCGACGGACGGCGTTTTGTCGTGACGCCCGGCTTCATCGACGGTCATATCCATATTACCGGCGATCCCTTGACGCGCGGCTTCCAGCGCGGTGCGCCCGAAGACAACTGGTCGCAAAAGCTGCAACGGTGGGTCATCCCCATCTTCCGCGCACAAACCGCCGCGGACGAGCGGCTCGCGGCCCAATGCGCGGCGCTGGCCATGATCCGCTACGGCACGACGACGTTCGTCGAGGCGGGCACCGTTATCCAACTCGACGCCGTGATGGAAGGCCTGGCCGAGACCGGCATCCGCGGCCGCGTCGGTCAGTGGGTGGAGGGACGCGCCTTCGATCCCGCGCAGGATCAGACGAATCTGTCTGCGGAGGCGATCGCGATCCTCGAATCCGAGGTCGAGCGTTATCCCGACCGCGGGGCGCGCCTGGCCGCATGGCCGCTGCTGGTTGGCCACTCCACGAACTCGGACGACGTGTGGCGCGCGGCGAAGGCGCTGGCCGACGAGTACGGCCTGCGCGTGTCGGCGCATATGAGCCCGCGTGCGTCGGATCCGGAATGGTTCCTCGCCAAATACGGACGGCGTCCGCTGGAGCATCTGGCCGACATCGGCGTTCTGGGCGAGAGCGTCATGATCACCCATCTGGCCGCTATCGATCGCAGCGAGCTCGACCTTCTTGCGCAATCGGGCACAAGCGCCATCCATTGCCCGCACGCGGCGCTCCAGGGCGGGTTCGGCGTGTCGCATATCGGCCTGTTCCCGGAGATGCTGGAACGCGGCGTGGACGTGCTTCTGGGCACCGACGGTGTTGCGGCGGACATCCTGTCGTCGGGCCGGCTTATGGCGAGCCTGTTTCGCGACGCGCGCCGTGACCAGGATATTTTTCCGCCGAGCACCATCCTGGAGCTGTGCACGGTGAACGCCGCCGTCGCCATGGGACTTTCCTCTGAGATCGGTTCGTTGGAACCGGGCAAGAAGGCCGACTTCGTTTTGCACGACACCTATCTTCCGGAATGGGGTCCGATCTTCGATCCCGTCGAGCAGCTCGCCTTGAGCGCGCCGCCGGGAGGCGTCCACAGCGTCTGGATCGATGGCGTTCGCGTGCTCAATGCCGGGCGGTCGGTGTTGCTCGACGAAGACAAGATCCTGGCCGACGCGCGGCAGGCGGGACGCGCGGTGATCGCGCGCACCAAGCTCCCCAACCGAACCGTATGGCCCGTCCTGTGATACCTGCACCGACTCCGGCCGACTGGCGCGCAGCGATGGGCTATTTTCCCACCGGTGTGACGATCGTCACGAGCTGGCAGGAAGAGAAGCCCGCTGGCGCGACCATCAATGCGATCTGTTCGGTGTCGCTCGAGCCGCCGATGTTGCTGATCTGCCTGGGCTCGGCCAACACGCTCCTCGAACCGATAAAGCGCTCCGGCGTTTTCGGCGTGAACATCCTCGACGAAAACAGCGGCGATGTGGCGCTGAGATTTGCCAAGCCCCCCGAAGACACGCGCTTCGACGCGTACCCATTCCGGTTTGTCGATGGAGGGGCACCGCAACTGGAGACATCGCCCGTATTCGTCGATTGCGTACTGGAAAGCGTTCACGCGGCAGGCGACCATTTCGTGCTGATAGGCCGCGGCGTGCGCACCGACCGCCCCGCGGCCGTTCCACCCCTGCTTTATCACAAAAGCCGCTTTTCCAAGCTTCCGTCGGCAACGTGATCGGGCCTGCCGGAGCGCGCCGGAAACAGTTCGTGCGTCTATGGACAAGTTGCGGAACTTGGCCGCGTGATAAAGTTTCAAGAAGATTTGCCCCAGGAAGCGACCACCGATATGGCCCAGAACCAACACGCAATCGGACCCAAAAAGGCGACTTGGACTCACATCGCCTTCGCTGTGAAAGACATCGACGCGAGCATCGCCTGGTACGAAAAGTTCACGCATTTGCGCTTGCTGTCTCGCGGCGAAGACAAGGACGGCAAGAACGCGTGGCTCGGCGATTCCGCGCATCCCGATTCGCCCTTCATTCTGGTGCTCGGACAGTTCTATGAAGGTCACGATCCTTTCGCACCGGCCGTCCATCCTCCGCTCGGACCGTTCGCCCATATGGGCATCGAGCTGCCGAGCAAGGAAGCCGTCGACGAGATCGCGGCAAAAGCCAAGGCTGCCGGATGTCTCGCGCTCGGCCCCATGCAGATGCCGAAACAGATCGGCTATATCTGCTTTCTCAAGGATCCGGACGGAAACACGATCGAGTGTTCTTACGACCAGGGCGTTTACGAAAAGGCCCGCGAGGTCTGGGGGAAACAGTCCGAGAAGGCCTGAGACGGTTTCGCGAATTCAACAGGCGGCCGGCATTCGGTTGGCGTATTAAGGGTTCGCGATGTCCGCCTTCGATCGTCTTTCCGTCACCGCAATCGCTGACGCCGTTCAATCCGGGACGCGGACCGCCGCTGACGTCGCGCGCGCAACACTGGAACGCGTGGACGCCTACGAGACCGTCCAGCCTCAGGTATGGATCACGCGCGTCGATCCGGCCGCGGTTTTCGTCGCGGCGCGCGCCGTCGATGACGAAATCGCCGCCGGCCGGCAGCTCCCGCTCGCCGGCGTACCGTTCGCCGTCAAAGACAACATGGACGTTTCGGGTCTTCCGACCACGGCGGGCTGTCCGGCCTTCGCGTATCGGCCGCGGGACACCGCGCCGGTCCTCCAACGCCTGCTCGACGCCGGCGCGATCCTGATCGGCAAGACCAATCTCGATCAGTTCGCAACCGGTCTTGTCGGCACGCGCAGTCCCTACGGCGCGTGCGCGTCGGTCTACAATCGCGAATATATCAGCGGCGGCTCGAGCTCGGGCTCTGCGGTCGCGGTTGCCGCCGGTCTCGTCGCATTCGCGCTGGGAACCGATACGGCCGGCTCGGGCCGGGTCCCGGCGGCGTTCAATCACCTGGTCGGGCTCAAACCCACGAAAGGGCGATGGAGTGCGCGCGGCGTCGTTCCGGCCTGTCGAAGCCAGGACTGCGTCAGCGTCTTTACCTCGACCGCCGTGGATGCAGCACGCATCGACGATGTCGTCGCGCATTTCGATGCGGCCGATCCTTATGCGCGCCACGCGCCCGAACGCTTGCGCACGCGCGCGCCATCGACGTTTCGTGTCGGCGTGCCTTCGCAGCGCCATTTGGAATGGTTTTCCGACCGCCAGTCCGAGCAACTCTTCCGGGACGCCGTCGCACGCGTCGGCGCCATGGGCGGCAAGCTGGTCGAGATCGACATCGCGCCGCTGCGCGAGGCGGCCAAGCTGCTCTATGAAGGTCCCTGGGTTGCCGAACGCACCGTTGCGACCGAGGCGTTGCTGGCAAGTCAGCCAAGCGCCATACATCCGGTCGTTCGCGGCATTCTCGAGCACGGTCTTCGTTTCTCGGCCGCCGAAGCTTTCAAGGCGGAATACCGGCTTCGCGATTTCCAGCGCGCGGCGGAACGTCTCTGGGAAACGATCGACGTGCTGCTGCTTCCCACCACGCCGACGACGTATCGCCTTCGCGACGTGTTGGCCGAGCCGCTGGGACTCAATTCGAACCTCGGCACTTACACCAATTTCGTGAACCTGCTGGATATGAGCGCGATCGCCGTGCCGGCCGGCTTCCGCGACAACGCCACGGCCTTCGGCGTGACTCTGTTGGGACCGGCGTGGTCGGATCGCCTGCTGCTCGATCTCGCCAACCGCTACGAGGACATCGCGCCCATGCCCGAAACGCGGCCTCTCGATCTCGCAGGGACCGAACAAGGCGTCAAACTCGCCGTGGTCGGCGCTCATCTCGCGTCCATGCCGTTGCACTGGCAGCTGACCTCCAGAGACGCCAGGCTGGTGAAGCGCTGCAGGACGGCGCCGGCATACAAGCTCTATGCGATGGCCAACACGACGCCGGCGAAACCGGCGCTCGTGCATGTGGGCGAGGCCGGCGCTGCGATCGAGGTCGAGGTTTATGATCTGACGGTGGAGGCGTTCGGCAGCTTCACCGCCGAGGTTCCGCCCCCGCTTGCGATCGGCACCGTGACGCTCGACGACGGGACGGACGTAAAGGGCTTCGTCGCCGAGCCGCGCGCGCTCGAAGGCGCCGAAGACATCACCGCGCTCGGCGGCTGGCGCGCCTATGTCGCCCGCGAAAAAGCGAGGACGTAAAACGCCGCGTATTCGGATCAAGGCGTTAAGCGATCGCGGCAAGGGTTTGCGATGCGAAAATGGCGACGGCGCGGCAACGGACGGTGACCTTTGCGGCGCCAAAGATCGCCTAAATGTCTCTCTTCACAAGTCGAACGCGCGCGGTGCAGACTCGCTACCTGCGCGACGGTCCGGACTTCGCGCGGACGTTCTTTGACACTGTGAAGACCGAAACGGGGGGCCGCTTGTCTTTCGACAGCGCGCGCCATCTCGGCGCCTTTGCGTCTTTGCGGTAAATTCTTTTTGCGACGCAGGCTCCGCCGCGGGAAAATAACGCCCACGATGCGATGTTACGCTGCTTGTTCCCTGTATTTGTCCTCATGCCGCGGGCGCGATGTGCAAGAAAGCCCTGCGGCGCCTGCCTTGGATGCGCGCCCGCATGCGGGGCATGTTCGAAAGGCCCTGATAAAATCGCTGTTACCAGGGATTCCGGAAATATCGGACGTGAAAGCCTATTCCGCGGCTTCCGCCTGCGACACGCTGATGGGCTTGTCGCCTTTCGCCCAGAGCCGGTGCATCAGACGATCGTATTTCTTGTCGTCATAGAGGGTGCCGGTGTGCAGCGTGCAGCGATTGTCCCACACGAGAACGTCGCCCACCTGCCATTTGTGGCGATAGACAAAGCGGTCCTGGGTGACGAATTCCACAAGCTCGTCGACCAGCTTCAATCCTTCCGGATTGGGCATGCCGACGATCTCCTTGACGGTTCCGGTGCTCACCCACAGAGCGCGACGGCCGTTGGCGGGATGGACGCGGATAAGCGGATGGAAGACGTCCGGATTCTCCGCCTTGAGCTGGGGGCTCAGTTCCATGCGGCCATATTCCCGCGTCGCCATGAAATACTGATAGCTGTGATGCAGCACCAGCGGGTCGAGCTGGCGCTTGCGCTCGGGCGAAAGCGCATCATAGGCCGCGCAGAGATCGGCCAGCAGCGTGTCCGACCCTTCGGGGGGCACCTCCACCGCGTAGAGCATGGTGCACATGACGGGAAACTCCTTGTAGGAGTAGTCCGTATGCCAGCCGACACCGTCGTTGTGGGCGCCGATCGGCTTGCCGTCGACGACCTTGTTGGAAAGGATGTAGACGTAGGGATGGCCGGGGAGCGTGAATTGCTTCTGCGTATGCCCTTCCGGCTCGTTGAAGCGGGCTATGAAATGGACGAGTTCGTCCGGCGACATCGTCTGGTTGCGCAGGAGCACCGCGCCGTGTGCGTTGAAGGCATCGACCACCTTGTCCAGCGTCGCGTCCGTGCTCTTCGACAGATCGACGTTCAGGATTTCGGCGCCGAACCCCGGCTTCAATTCCTTGATTTCGAGCCCGCCGGCGGTGATCATGCATTTCTCCCTTTTCGGGTTGAGCGTTTGTTGACGGCAGCCTAACGCGGGCGCCGCAACGGGTCTTGCCGGTCCACGCCGCAATAATTGACCGGCACCGAAGGCCGCGGCGCGCCGGGCGCCCCCATCGGCAATATTTCGGGTGTCCGGCGGCAAGAATAAACCCCTGTTTTCCGCATACAGATTGAGGGGTCGAGGAGCCGTCATGGACTACCGCACCATCGAGGTCGTTCCCTACACCGTCCGCATCGGGGCGGAAATCCGGGGTGTCGATCTTTCGAAGCCCCTCTCGGCACGCCAGCTCGAGGAGGTGCAGGCGGCCCTGGCCGCGCATCTGGTCATCTTCTTCCGCGACCAAAGCCTCGATCTCGAGCGGCACCGGGCGCTCGGGCTCCAGTTCGGCAAGCTCGCGATCCATAGCGGCGTCGCCGGCATCGAGGGCTATCCCGAACTCGTCGCCATCCACAGCGATGCGAATTCAAAATACGTCGCCGGCGAGGATTGGCATTCGGATCTGACCTGCGATGCCGAGCCGCCCATGGGCAGCATCCTTTATCTGCACACGGTTCCCGAGACCGGCGGCGACACCTGCTTCGCCAGCATGTACGAGGCCTACGACACCCTGTCTCCGCGGATGAAGGCCTATCTCGAAGGGCTCTGCGCCGTCCACGACGGCGAGCACGTCTATCGTTCCATCGTGAACGACCCGAACAAGAAATTCCCGTGCAATACGCATCCGATCGTGCGCACCCATCCCGTGACGGGCCGGAAGTGCCTTTTCGTCAATCAATCTTATGTGACCCACATCGTTGGTGTACCGAAGGACGAAAGCAGCGCGATCCTTTCCTATCTCTACAATCACTGCACCAATCCGAATTTCCAGGTCCGGTTCCGCTGGAGCCCGGGAGCGGTCGCGTTCTGGGACAATCGGTGCACCCAACATCTGGCCGTCTGGGACTACTTCCCGCAAACGCGATCCGGCCATCGCGCGACGATTGCAGGCGACAAACCGGTTTAAAACCGGCCGATCACCGCCGGACGACTTCGCTGTCGCCGCGCGGATCGGTTTTCGGGTTCTCTGGACAATGCTATGAATCGTCCGATCCGGGGCGAACCTGGTCGCAAAGGGCGCGCCGATCGTGTCGCCCGGAGGAAACATGCCGACCTTTTACAACGACGCGTCGGCGGTCCCGCTTGAGAAGGGACGCCCGCTTCTGATCGTCGATGCCGACGAGGTGCTGCTGCGGTTTGTCGACGGGTTCGATAAATTTCTCGCGCGACGCGGCTTCTATTTCGATTTCGTCAGCTATCAGCTGCACGGCAATGTTCGCCGGCGGGAGGATCGTGCGGTGGTGCCGGAGGAGGACGTAACCCGGCTCCTCGATGCGTTTCGCGACGTGTTCGACTCGCTGTCTGCGGTTGAAGGGGCCGTGGACGCCGTTGCCGAGTTATCGCCGCTCCTGGACATCGTCGCGCTGTCCAACATGACCCCGTCTCAGGTCCCGGCGAGGCTGCGCAACTTCGAAATGCTGGAGCTCGCGCTGCCGCTGATGATCAACAGCGGCCCCAAAGGGCCCGCCGTCAAGGCGTTGGCCGCAAGGGCCGGGCGCCCCGTGTTTTTCGTCGACGACATTCCGCGGCATCTGGCGTCTGCCGGAAACGAAGCGCCCGAAGTCTTTCGCATCCATCTGATCGGCGACGAGCGGTTGAGGCCGTTTGCGCCGCCCTGTCCGCAAGCCCATCTTTGCGCGGGAACATGGAGCGATGTGATCGCATTTATCCGCGGACAGTTGGCGGTTGGGGATCGGTGACGCTTCTTCGCGCCTGCGCAGCGCGTTCGATCAGCCCGACAAGATGCTCCGTCGTCCGGACATCGGCGAAATTGAGACAAAGATTGAGCAACGCGGCGTTGTGCTCGGCGTCGGTGACGGCGGCGGTGGCGTCGGCCGCAAAGAGAACGCGATAACCGAGCATATAGGCGTCGCGCGCGGTGCTTTCGCAGCACACATTCGTGAGCGTGCCTGCGACGATCAGCGTGTCCACGTTGCGTCTGATGAGCGCGGTGTCGATGTCGGAAGCACCCTGGATGAAAGCGCTGTAGCGATATTTGTTCAGAACGACGTCACCCGGGTGGATGTCGAGCGCATCATGCAGGCGATGGCCGTCGGCGCCGTCGGCCAGAGCGTCCATTGCTTTCCGGACAAAGGGATCGGTCGCATCGAATTGCCAGCGCGGATGGGCCCAAGGCGGCTCGGAGGTGATGGTCTGCCGCGTCCAGACAATATGCCCGCCGGCATTCCGCAGCGCCTTTGCCAGACGATTGACGTTCGGCAGGATATCGCAGGCATGGTCGTTGGCGAACACCGCGCCGGGCCGCGTAAAGGCGTTTTGCAGATCGACGGCCAGAAGCGCGGTGCGGCGGGGATCGATACGGTCGAACCTGTTCATCCTGCGACCGCGTTCGATGGCCCAATCGGGGAGATCGATGCGATGCATGCGCCCCTTCGCTGTTTCAGGATTGTACGCGTCGACCAAAGTCCGGAAGCCGCCGGAGAAGTCTTGCCTGAACGTGCACAAGCACTGGCCACGCCGGTGGCGCCGGTTGACCCGATTTGCGGTCCGTATGCAGATTTCGGCCCCGAGAAAGAGGAGATTCCATGCGTACGACGCGAGCCTGGTTTATCACCGGTGTCAGCACCGGTTTGGGCAAGGCTCTGGCTGTAGAGGCTCTCGCACGGGGTGATCGCGTGGTCGGCACCGTGCGCGGCGAGGCGGCACGCGCCGCGTTCGCGGCCCTGGCGCCCGGCCGGTCGACCGCCGTGATCCTCGACGTCACCGACGACAAGCGCGTGCGCCAGGTGGTCGCCGATGTGGAGCGCGACACCGGCGGGATCGACGTTCTCGTCAACAATGCAGGTTATGGACTGGTTGGCGGCGTAGAAGAAGCGAGCCTCGACGAAATGCGGGCGCAGTTCGAGGCGAACGTGTTCGGCGCCGTCTCGGTCATGCAGGCGGTCTTGCCCTTCATGCGGTCTCGCCGGGCCGGACGCATTGTCAATGTCACCTCCGTGTCGGGCCTCGTCGGCTGGCCCAGCCTCGGAATCTATTCCGGCAGCAAATTCGCCCTCGAGGGAATCAGCGAAACGCTCGCCTTGGAAGTCGAGCCGCTTGGGATCAAAGTCATCATGATCGAGCCGGGCGGTTTGCGTACGGATTTCGCGACGCGCTCACGCCACGAGACCGCACGGATCATCGAGGATTATGCCGCGACCGTCGGAAACTGCCGCAACATTCTCTCCGAACACGCCGGACACGAGTCCGGCGATCCGGTGAAAGCGGCCAAGGTCATCTTCGACGTCGTGACTGCCGCATCGCCGCCATTGCGCCTCCTGTTGGGTTCCGATGCGGTAGGCTACGCGACCCAAAAGCTCCGGACCCAGAGTGCGGAAATCCAGGCATGGGTTTCGACGTCCGAAAGCATCGCTTTTGCCTCGGATCACGGGGCTTCTGCTTAATCTCTCGTCACTGCTGCGCAAATCAAGGGCAGTTCGGCAGCCGCCGGACGCCGCCTTCCGTGCTGCGCTGCGCTTCCCCGGCCAGCACGCCTATGGCATAGTATTTGCGACGATATAAATAAGGTCGTGTGAAAAAGACCTTGGGGACTTTTGGTTGCATGAAAGCGTGGAAGTGCTCGACAGAGCTGGTGAACGGCGGCGACAGGGAACGCGTCTGGCAGGACGCCTTGCGGCAAATCTGCCTGCCGACAACGCGGCTGCAGGACCGCTCGGGTTTCTCCGGCCAGGTGTCGAACGTCGTCTCGCCCTTGGGCATCGAGCTTTCGCGGGTGTCTTCGTCGGCTCAGACGCTGTCTGGTGCCTGTTCGAGCTCGCCGCCCTGTCTGTGGCTCGCTTTGCCGATCGAAGGTGTTTTCCTGCTGGATGACGGCTCGGACGACGTGGATCTTCGCCTCGGCGATATCCTCTACGGGCCGACCGGATGCGACTCGACCCTGAAGCTGCCGGAAGAGTTCGTGATGCTCTACATCCGCGTTCCGCAGACGATGCTCTACCCGCGCATGCTCAATCTCCAGGTCATGCCGCAGGGCACTCTGACGGGGCAGGCGGCGGTCAACCGCATCTTCTCCCGCTTGCTGCGATCCATCGTCGACGACCTCGAAGAGCTCGGCGATGAGGACATTCGTCCGATCGAGGTTGCAATTTCGGAGTTCGTGATCTCGAGCCTCGCGGAAAGCGCGGCGATGAGCTGTTTCGACGTTGCGGGTGCCAGCAATTTCCATCGCATTTCGCAGGCGATCGAGCTCAACCTCGGCGATGGCGATCTGACCCTGCATCGCATCGCCGAACAGCAGCGCGTGTCCGCGCGCTACATCCAGAAATTGTTTCAGCAGGCCGGCATGAGCTTCAGCCACTATCTGCGTCAGCGCCGGCTCGCGCATTGCCACTCCGATCTCGCGAGCCCCGCTCATCGGCACCTTTCGATCAGCGAGATTTGCTTCCGCTGGGGCTTCAATGACGCCGCGCATTTCAGCCGCTCGTTCGGAGCGGAATACGGAATGACACCGCGTGCCTACCGTCAAATGCGCCTGAACGTGCAGGCCAGCAGTCACTGACGCAGGGCTGCGCTCGCTGCTGATCACGGAACGGGTTCAAGCGCCGCCGGCATCACGGCGGCTATAGCGCGTCGCCACGTGTTCCGCGCTGCGGAACGGACCCGGAGCATGGTTCGTCCGGGTTCGGCCCTGTGCCATATGTTCCGGGCGGTTGCGAACGGCGCGTCGTCAGTTCATGTCTTCGCGCGAAAAAGCGATTGGCTCGTCCTGGTACTTCCTGCCGCGCCGAAAATTTCACGCACCGGCAATCCCACGACAGCATACAGATTCCCTCAAGCGAATGTGAGCGTGCGGCTGGGGGCGCGTCTGATAATGTTGCCTCAGGCGGATATCTTCGCGTCCGTCCCATGAGTGGGGCATTCCTTCGACATCCGAACCATCGGAGCGCGCATGAGCAGCCTTGGCGCCCGCGTTTACGGGCTGGCGGCGATCGTCATCGGCGTCACCGGCATCGTTTGGGGCGGTCTGGCTGCCGGCGGGATATCGATACCGAAGGCGTGGCCCGACCGCGTGGCGCTGGCGGATGCCGCGAGTGCGCTCTTCATCGTGGGCGGCGTGCTCATCAATTGGCGGCGCTTCGCCGTCTGGGGCGCTGCATTGCTGACGGCTTTGTTCGCGCTCGATCTCTTCGTCCTCTGCCTGCCGCGCCTGGCGACGCATCTCGCCGTCTTCGGATATTGGGATGCGACCGCGGAACCTGTCGCGCTCGGAGCGGCGGGACTGATCGCATGCGTGATGAACGGCACGCTCGCGCCGCAGCTTTCGTCGCGTCTCCAATATGTGGGTCGCGCCGTCTTCGGCCTGTGCCTGTTCGCGTTCGGCTGGGCGCATTTCGCCTATCTCGATCACACGGTGTCGATGGTCCCGGCCTGGATTCCGCCGAGCCAGATGTTCTGGGCGTGGTTCACGGCACTGGCCGCGATCGCCGCGGGCCTCGCCTTCATCTCGGGCGTGTGGGCGCTGCCGGCCGCGCGGCTCCTCACCCTGATGTACGTCATCTTCGGGATATTCGTGCACGTGCCGATCCTCATGGCCGGCCACACCACGGCGTTCAACTGGGCGGAGAACGCGGTGAATCTCGCGCTGGCGGGCGCGGCCTGGGTCATTGCGGATTCGCTCGCGGCCCGCACCGCCGCCTCTTAAAGGACTTTTTGCGGCTTCACACGTTAGCGTGTGAGGAGCCATGGCCATGAAACCCGACAGCAGCAGCCCGAGCGCCGCGGACAAACGCCGCTCCGCCATCGATGCCCTGCTTGACCACGCCCTCGAAGAGACGTTTCCCGCCAGCGATCCGACGGCGGTGTCGATCGAGGATGTCACCGTCGCGCGTGACAAGCCGAAACCGGATGCGAAGGCAGGGCGGGTCTAGCTCACTCGCGTTCCGGGACCGGCACGTTGAAGCCGTTGAGCGTCGTCGAGACGAGGCTGTAGAGCCCCACGAGATAGATGAGCTCGTTGGTGCCGTGCTGGCCGAAGGTCTTGACGGCGAGGCGATAGAGCGGTTCGGGCAGCGTGCCGCCGCGCACGAGCTTGTACGACACGTCGTAGGCCACGCTCTCGTCCGGCGCGAGATCGTCGGGTTTGATGTCGGCCACGAGCGTCGAGAGCCTCTTCTCGGGCATGCCTTCATGCTCGGCGACGGCGATATGCGCGTACATCTCGTAGGCCGCGTCGAAGCGCGCGCCGACGACGGGGATCGCGATCTGGCGGACATTGTCCTTCAGCGTCGCATTCGCCGTCATCGCCAGCGTCAAATCCCAGATCGCCTTGCCGATGCCGGGCTCGTGCAGCCACGGATTCCACGGCCCCATCAGGGCGCCGTCGTCGCGCACCGCGATGAAGGCGTTGAAGTTGCTCTGGATGCCTTTGCGCATGTTGTCGTAAAGCGATTTCTGTTCGGATGTCAGGTCTTTCGGGGCGATGAGTGGCAGGCGCACGGGGTATCCTTTCGCATGGGGGCTTCGACCCCAACCTAACGCGCGAACCGCCGAATCTGTGTGACGGATCGATATGCGAGTTCCCGCCCGCGAACCGCGTTAAGCGTTGTCCGGCGGGTTCGGGTCTGTAGCGACTCCCTTCCCAATCGCGCCGACGCCTGCAATCATCGCAGGTGCCAGAATCGAGGACTATCGAATGGACACCTCACTCGACAGACGGCAATGGCTCGCAGGCGCAGGCGCTTTCCTGTTGACCAGTTCCGCTTGGGGCAAGCCGCGGCACGCGATGCCCACGTCCGTCGTGTTTCCGTTTCCCGACGGTGTCGGCGAACGCCCGATAACGACGGCATTCCCACAAAAAGGGCCGATGGTCCTTCAGCGCACGCGGCCGCCGCTGCTCGAAACGCCGTTTGCGGTTTTCGACGAGGGCGTCCTGACGCCGGTCGATCAGTTCTATGTGCGCTGGCACTGGGCCGTCATTCCGACGCAGGTCGATGCCGAGTCGTTTCGCCTGAATGTGCACGGTCAGGTGGATCGCAATCTGTCGCTGTCGCTCAAGGACCTGCTCGCCTTTCCGGAATACGAAATTACGGCGGTCAACCAATGCTCGGGCAACTCGCGCGGATTCTTCGCGCCGCGCGTGGCGGGTGGGGAATGGGGCAACGGCGCGATGGGGAATGCGCGCTGGACCGGCGTCCGGCTGAAAGACGTTCTCGATCGCGCCGGTGTAAAGGGCGGTGCTGTGCAGGTGCGGTTCGACGGACTGGATCAACCGGTCGTCGCCGACGGACCCGATTTCAAGAAGTCGCTCGACGTCGATCACGCCCGCGACGGCGAGGTGATGATCGCCTACGCGATGAACGGCAAGCCGCTGCCGCTGCTCAATGGTTTTCCGCTGCGGTTGGTCGTGCCCGGCTGGTACGCGACCTATTGGGTCAAGATGCTGAGCGACATCGAAGTGCTCGATCAGCCCGACGACAATTTCTGGATGAAGACCGCCTACCGGATTCCGGATACGCCGTTCGCCGACATGAAGCCCGGCGAGACGGGCGTGAAGACCGTGCCGATCAACAAGATGGTCCCGCGCTCATTCGTCACCAATATCGAGCAGGGCGCGAAGGTCCGTCATGGAAGGTCGACGCCTATTCGCGGCATTGCGTTCGGCGGCGATACGGGTGTGGCGAAGGTCGAATTCTCCGGCGATGGCGGGAAGACCTGGCATGCGACACAGCTCGGCCGCGACGAAGGCAAATATAGCTTCCGCCGCTGGGATGCCCATTTCGCGCCGCAGGTGCCCGGCGAATATACGCTGATGGTCCGCTGCACCAACAGCGCGGGCGCTACGCAGCCCGATACGCCCAATTGGAATCCGTCCGGCTTCATGCGGAACGTCATTGAAGCCACGCCTGTGACGGCGGTGTGAGGAGGATGCTATGAAAGCCGCGCACGCCCTGCTTCTTCTGCTGCCGATGATCGCGTCGACGCCCGTGATCGGCGCGGCTCCCGTCCTGCCGAAATCGGTGAGCGTCAATCTGCCGGACGGTCTCGATCCCTTTCCGGGGCCGGGGGCCGAAGCGATCAACGGCAATTGTCTCGGCTGCCATTCCTCCGACATGGTCCTCAATCAGCCGCCGCTGACCAAGGACGCGTGGCACGCCGAAGTCGCCAAGATGATCCAGACCTACAAGGCGCCGGTTGCGGAGAAAGACGTCGACGCGATCGTCGACTATCTCGTTCGCACGAAGGGCAAGCCCTAGGCGGCGTTTCGCTACAATACAATGCGAGCGCCTGCGTTCCGCCGGCGGGCGAGTGCGCGCTCAGAAATTCTCCGACCAGGGACGCACGTCGAGTTCCAGCGTCCAGGCGCTTCGCTGCTGATGATGCAGGAACCAGTAGGCTTCGGCGATGGCGTCGACGTCGAGCATGCCGTCGGGTCCGCGTTGCTCCTTCAGCTGCGGCATGCGCGAAAGGAGCCGTTCGCCGTCGATGCCGCCGTCCACGACGACGTGCCCCACATGGACATTTTGCGGACCGAATTCGCGCGCGATGCTCTGCGCGAGATTGCGTAAGGCCGCCTTGGCCGCGGCAAAGGGCGCGAAATTGGCTTTACCGCGCAGGCTCCCCGAAGCGCCGGTGAAGAAGAGCGAACCGCCGCCTTGCGCGAGCAGGGCGGGGATCGCGGCCTGCGCCAGGTGAAAGCCGCCGAGCGCATGCTCGCGCCAGTGCTGCGTGAAGCTTTCTTCGGCGATCTTCAGGAACGGCGCCGGACTGTTGCCGCCGGCGTTGTGAACGGCGATCGCAAGGGGTGCGAGAGCCTCCGCCGCAGCGACGAAGCGTTTCGCGTCAGCGGCCGAAGAGGCGTCGCCCACGATCGAGACCGCCTTCGCGCCCGTCGCTTTCAGCTCCTGCAAAACCACATCGAGCTTTTCGGCGTTTCGTCCCGCGATGGCGACAGGAAAGCCGCCCTTCGCAAATCGCCGCGCGATCGCCGCACCCAATCCCCGCGATGCGCCCACACCCACGACCAACACGCTGCCTTGCTGAGACACGATGAACCCTCCTTGGGATGCCCCAGCCGATATAGGGACCGTTATCAATTCGACAAAGACGGATGCGAACACGGAACCTGGAACGCATCCGCCGGTGTGGAATCGAGCGTGCGCGCCGGCGGCCCTTTCCAAGGGTCCGAAGGGTCAGCGAAACGCCAGCCCCTCGAACGCGCCCGAGCGCCGCCAGCGGTCGATGTATTTGAAGTAAGCCGAGGCGCCGCCGGGGTAGCCGACATTGTAGCGTGAGGCCGGTCCGGGATCCTGGCCTTCGTTGTTGTAATAGCCGGGCGTGCAATCGGGCGAGCCGATCATCATGCGTCCTGGTCCGGTGAGCAGCAGATCGACCCATTCCTTCTGCGCTTCGGCGGTGACTTCCACTTCCTTCGCGCCGCGCTCCTGCGCCGCGCGGATGACGGCGGCGATGGTCTTGCCCGCTTCGGTCAGGTTGTGCGGCACGTTGGAGATCAGATTGGCGCCTTGCGTCGGCTGCACGAAGAAGAGATTGGGAAAGCCGTGCACGTGAATGCCGTGCTTGGTGCGCATGCCGTCGGCCCATGCCTCCGACAATTTCACGCCGTCGCGGCCTTTTAGGTCGAAACCGGCGCGGCGCGTGAACTCCGTGCCCACTTCGAAGCCCGACGCATAGATGATGCAGTCGACTTCGTACTCCTTGCCGGCGACGACGACGCCTTTCTCGGTGATCTTCTCGACGCCTTGGCCGTCCGTGTCGATGAGATGCGCGCCGGGCTCGTTGAACGCCTGCAGATATTCGTCGTGGAAGCAGGGCCGCTTGCAGAGCTGGCGATACCACGCCTTGAGCTTCTCCGCCGTTTCGCGATCCCGGACGATGGTCTCGGCGCGCTTGCGGATTTCCTCCATCTTCTCGTTGTCGGAATCTTCATACGCGGCCAGCATGGCCTCCGGCGTCATCTGTTCGCGCGGCAGGTTCATGATCTTTGCGCGGATGCGGCGCGAGAGATCGGTCCAGCCGTCCATGACGAGATCTTCTTCGGCTGCGCCGCCGGCCTGATTGTCGGTGAAGTTCTCGAGCCAGCGCTGTTGCCAGCCGGGCGTTGCGATGCCTTCGAACCACTGCGGGTCGATCGGTGCGTTGGCGCGCACGTCGACGGAGGAGGGCGTGCGCTGGAAGACGAAGAGTTCTTTGGCGGCGCGCGCCAGATGCGGCACGCACTGCACGGCGGTCGCACCCGTGCCGATGATGGCGACGCGCTTGTCCTTCAGGCGGTCGAGCGGCGCGCCGTTGGGATCGCCCCCGGTGTACGCATAGTCCCAGCGGCTCGTGTGGAAGGAATGGCCCTTGAAGCTTTCGATGCCGGGAATGCCGGGAAGCTTCGGAACGTGTAAGGGGCCGGTGCCGACACCGATGAACTGAGCCGTGAAACGGTCGCCGCGGTTCGTATGGATGACCCAGCGCTTGTTTTCGTCGTCCCATTCGAGGTCCTTCACCTCGGTGTGGAACAGCGCGTTGCCGTAGAGATCGAACTGGCGGCCGATGCGCCGGCACTGCGCCAGGATCTCGGGCGCGTGGGCGTATTTTTCGCTCGGCCGGTGCCCGGTCTCCTCGAGGAGGGGCATGTAGACCATGGAGGCCGTGTCGCACTGGGCGCCGGGGTAGCGGTTCCAGTACCAGGTGCCGCCGAAATCGCCGCCTTTCTCGACGATGCGGACGTCCGTGATGCCGGCCTCGACCAGGCGGGCGCAGGTCACCAGGCCCGCGAATCCGCCGCCTACGAAGGCAAACGTCACGTGGTCGGTCTTGGGCTCCCGGGGGACGAAGGGCGTGTAGGGGTCGTCCAGGTAGTGCTGGAGCCGGCCTTCCAGCCGCAGATACTGGCCGTTGCCGTCGGGCCTCAGCCGCTTGTCCCGCTCGGCGCGGTATCTGGCCGTAAGGGCCTGTTTGTCGATCGCCATGTCCCGTCCCTGATAATTTGTCAGTTCTAATAATAATCACTGGAACGCCGTTGGCAATCACCCCGCTTCCGCCTTTTTTGGGAACGGATCTCGTCCAACCGGGGCGCAAAGGGGGATGTAATGGAGCCTGATTGTCTGCCTTCACAGGCGGTGCGTCCGGGCGCAGACTCGCGGCTCGTTTTTTGAAATTGTGAAGACATCTGCAGCTTCGCCGTCGTGCCGGAGTGCCTTGTCGCGAAAAGATTCACCACAGAGGCACAGAGACGCCGAGATGGCGGCTTCGTTTCCGACGGCAGCGCTCATCTTGCAGATGAATTCTGCGCGCCAAGCGCGCCACAAACATTGCCGGCGGCGACGCACGCCTTCTGCAGACGGCTCCGCCATCTCGGCGTCTCTGTGCCTCTGTGGTGAATCCTACATCGGCGACGCCTGCACGGCGCTGAAAGGACGTGCACGGACGAAATAGTCCCTGCGCGGCCCTGTTTTTCGACATGGGGATTTGGCCTCGCGTCAAGAAAAGCCCTGCGGCACGCCACTTTCCCGCATCCGCGCGCGCCCGAAAAACGCGTCGCCCTGTTCGCAGCCCTGTTCGCAGGGCGGGCCTGCAACGTGCACGAAACGCGCACACGCGCAAAAAAATGGCGGAGCCGCTTACACGGCCCCGCCAAATACCCCACCCTTGTATGACGCTTAGTGGAAGAGCGCGAGCGCGATCTGCGGCGCCTGATTGGCGATCGAGAGAGCCTGCACGCCCAGCTGCTGTTTCGTCTGCAGCGCGGTGAGCATGGCGCTTTCCGTCGCCATGTTGGCGTCGACCAGGTTGCCGATGCCTGTCGTCAGCGTATCGGACAGGTTCTGCACGAACGTCGCCTGGATCGAGAACTTCGCCGAACCCGAGCCCAGAGTCGCGAGCGCTGCGTCGACGTTGTTCAGCGAGTTCTCGATGGTCGTGACCATCGTGGACGCGGCCGTTTGCGTCGAGATCGAAGCGTTTGAAGCAACCGTCACGATGGAGCCGGAGAGGCTCATGTTCTCGGCCGACACCGTGATGCGATGCTGACCGTCGGCGGATGCCAACGCCATGATCTGGTTGGTCGAACCGTTGATCAGATTCGTGCCGTTGAACTGCGCGTTCTGAACGACGGTCGAGATCTGCTGGACCAGGGCCGTGAAGTTGTCGTTCAACGCCTGACGGCTCGCCGTGTTGAGCGAGGTGTCGGACGCCGAAAGGGCCTGCTGCTTCATCTGGATGAGCAGGTCCGAGATCGACTGGCCGGCGGAAAGAGCAACGTCGACGGTCGAAGATCCGTTCTCGAGGCTCTGAGACACCGCGGCATAGCCCGCAACGTCCGCGCGCATGTTCTGGGCGATGGCGAAGATGGCGCCATTGTCCTTCGCGGTTGCAACGGTTTCACCCGTGCTGATCGCGTTTTCCGTCGCGGCCAGGCTGCCCTGGGTCTGGTTGAGATATTCCAACGCCGTCATGGCGTCGGAATTGGTGTTCACGCTAATCATGTATGCCTCCATTCTGGTTCGTAATTGTGCACCGAGGGCATTTTGCCCCACACAGCGAATGGCAAACCGCGTGCCGGAGGCCGGTTACGAATCGTTAGCAATCGTCTTGCAGACGTTGCTGAGAATAATTTTCCTAGCGAATTCTTGCCGCGATCGCACAGACGCGGGAATAAGTTGCCGGGCCCGGCAATTCTTTCCCACCCGGCCCGGCAGATTTTGCCGGGCGGCCTCGAAATCAGGCCTGTTTGCGGGCTCTTTTCATGATGCGCGAAGCGACGAGCGCGACGATGCTGTCGGCGTCGAGACCGGCCGCCGCGTATTGTTTGGCGGGATCGTCGTGGTCCTGGAAGACGTCGGGCAGCGTCATGGTGCGGATTTCGAGGCCCGGCCGCAGCAATCCCCCGTTGGCGAGGTACTGCAGGACATGCGCGCCGAACCCGCCCATCGCGCCTTCTTCGATGGTGACGAGGAGCGCGTGATTGCGCGCGAGCTGGCGGATGAGATCGTGGTCGAGCGGCTTGGCGAAGCGCGCGTCGGCGACGGTCACACCGATGCCGGACGCTTCGAGACGTTCGGCTGCCAGAAGTGAAGCTTCGAGGCGCCCGCCGAGACTGAGGATCGCGACGTCTTCGCCTTCGATCAGCACGCGGCCGCGTCCGATGGGGAGGATCTCGCCGCGCTCGGGCAGCGCTACGCCCGTGCCTTCACCGCGCGGGAAGCGGAAGGCGATCGGGCCTTCGTTGTAGGCGGCCGCCGTCGCCACCATGTGCACCAGCTCCGCTTCGTCGGCGGCGGCCATGACGATCATGCCCGGCAGGCAGCCCAGATAGGCGAGGTCGAAACTGCCTGCATGCGTGGCGCCGTCGGCGCCGACGAGGCCGGCGCGATCCATGGCGAAGCGGACGGGAAGGTTCTGGAGCGCCACGTCGTGGACGACCTGGTCGTAGGCGCGCTGCAGGAAGGTCGAGTAGATCGCGCAGAACGGCTTCATGCCTTCCGTCGCCATGCCGGCGGCGAAGGTGACGGCGTGCTGCTCGGCAATGCCGACATCGAACGTCCGTTCGGGGAAGCGCTTCTCGAAAACATCGAGGCCCGTGCCAGACGGCATCGCGGCCGTGATGCCGACGATCCTGTCGTCTTCTTCCGCTTCGCAGATCAGCGCATCGGCGAAGACGCGCGTATAGGTCGGCGCTTTTGGCTTCGATTTCACCTGCACGCCGGTCGCGATGTCGAACTTGGCGACAGCATGGCCCTTGTCGGCGGATTTCTCCGCCGGCGCGTAGCCGCGGCCTTTTTCCGTCACGATGTGCACGAGGACCGGACCGCAATCCTTGTCGTCGCGCAGCTGTTCGAACACGGGCACGAGCGCGTCGAGGTCGTGACCGTTGAGCGGCCCGATATGCCTGAGGCCCAGCTCTTCGAAGAAGCTCGCTTCCGGACGTTCCTTCTGCATGCGTGCGAAGTAATCCGACATCGCGCCGACGGGTGGAGCGATCGACATCTGGTTGTCGTTGAGCACGACGATCAGGCGGCTCTTGAGCGCGCCCGCGTTGTTGAGCGCCTCATACGCCATGCCTGCGCTCATGGCGCCGTCGCCGATGACGGCGATCACGTGATTGCGGCCGCCCTGAAAGTCGCGCGCCACTGCCATGCCGAGGCTGGCGGAAATCGATGTCGAGGAATGCGCCGCACCGAACGGATCGAAGACGCTCTCGGTGCGCTTGGTGAAGCCCGAGAGCCCGTCGCCTTTGCGAATGGTGCGGATGCGGTCGCGGCGACCGGTGAGGATCTTGTGCGGATAGGCTTGGTGGCTCACGTCCCAGACGATGCGGTCGACGGGCGCGTTGAAAACGTAGTGGAGCGCAACCGTGAGTTCGATGACGCCAAGGCTCGCGCCGAAATGCCCGCCCGTGACCGAGACGGCTTCGATCAGTTCGGCGCGCAGCTCGCGCGCCAGATCGACCAACTGCACCTCGTCGAGGCGCTTCAGGTCGTCGGGGGTGACGATCCCGTCAAGAAGCGGCGTCGATGACATCAGGACTCCCGATCCACCATGAAATACGGCAACTCCCTGAGAAGGCCTGCCTTCTCGCCAAACTCGTCCAAATGGGCGGCGGCGCTCGCAGCCAGTTTGTTCGCCTCGGCACGGGCACCGTCCACCCCATAAACGGAAACAAGCGTGGCCTTGCCTTGCTCCACGTCCTTACCTGCAGTTTTACCGAGTTGCTCGGTTGTTCCGGTCACATCCAGAAGATCGTCGGCAATCTGGAACGCGAGGCCGAGATCGCGCGCGTAGTGCCGCAGGCGTTCCTGTGCCTTTGTCCCTACCTCCGCGAGAATCGCACCTGCTTCACACGCATATTCAAACAGAGCCCCGGTTTTGAGGCGTTGCAAATGGATCACATCGCCCGGCTGAAACGCACTGGAAGGTGCCTGCATATCGATCATTTGCCCGCCGATCATGCCGTTGCTTCCGGCGGCCTCTGCAAGCCGCGCGATCAGACGACAGCGCACTTCGCCCGATTCGTGTGTGGCGGGATCGGAGAGGATTTCGAACCCGATGGTGAGAAGCGCGTCGCCCGCGAGGACCGCCGTCGCTTCGTCGAAGGCCTTGTGGGTCGTGGGACGGCCGCGGCGCAGATCGTCGTCGTCCATACAGGGCAGATCGTCGTGGACGAGCGAGTAGGTGTGCACGGCCTCGATCGCCGCCGCCACACGGCGCGCGCGGGCTTCGGGAACGCCAAAAAGCCTAGCACAATGCAGGACCAGAAAGGGGCGCAAGCGCTTGCCGCCGGCAAACGTGGCGTAGCGCATGGCCTCGTGAACCCGTCCATGGAGGCCGTGGGGCCGGGGCAGAACCTCGCCAAGCGTCGTCTCGACATCGCGGGCGGCATCCACCATTGCGGCGGAAAGTTCCGCGCGCCGCGACTTCGGGGTTTCGGTGGACTTATCCATACGGAGGCGCGGGTTTTCGTTCACGTTGTCGACCACTGCAAACCACATTTCACGAGGATTCAACGGCAAATTGACCGCCAAGGGCCCACTCGCGGCGATTTTCGTTCGTTTGTGCTGGGAGGTTGGGATGTCATCATCCGATAATACATTCGGTAGCAGGGGGACAACCCCTTTGCTGGCCAGGGCGACGTCCGACGGGCGGTTTTACGCGCCGCGAAGTGCGGTTTCCCTGGTTAACCGGCAACAGCCGCCGCCTTGGTCGCAGCGGTTGCGCGGGGACGCTTTTAGTTTCTATACGTTGGATAGTGAGTTCCGCCGGACGCCCGGCTTTTCGAGGGAAAAGAGAACAGAACCGATGAAGGTCATCCTGGCGCAACCGAGGGGATTTTGTGCCGGCGTCATACGGGCGATCGACATCGTCGAACGGGCGCTGGACAAGTATGGAGCACCCGTCTACGTGCGCCATGAGATCGTGCACAACCGCCATGTGGTGGAAACGCTGAAGGCGAAGGGTGCCCGGTTCGTTGACGAGTTGTCGGAAGTCCCCGAAGGCGCGGTCACGGTGTTCAGCGCTCACGGCGTTCCCAAGGTTGTCGTCCGCGAGGCACAGGACCGTGGGTTACCGGTTCTCGACGCGACCTGTCCGCTGGTCTCGAAAGTCCACGCGCAGGGCAAGCGTTACGCGGGGCAGGGACGCGCGCTCGTCCTCATCGGCCATGCAGGCCATCCCGAGGTCGAAGGGACGATGGGGCAGGTCGACGCCCCGGTGCATCTCGTCTCCTCGGAAGAGGACGTCGAAACGCTGGACCTGGCGGATGACATTCCAGTTGCCTATGTGACGCAGACGACGTTGTCGATCGACGACACGCGCAACATCATCCAAGCGCTGAAGCGCCGGTTCGTGAATATCGTGGGACCGGAAACCTCGGACATCTGCTACGCGACCCAGAACCGCCAGTCGGCGGTGCGCGACCTTTGCAAGGTGGCGGACGTTATTCTTGTGGTAGGTGCCAAGAACAGCTCGAACTCCAACCGGCTTTGCGAGATTGGCCGGGAGGAGGGTGTGCCGTCCTACCTGATCGCCGACGCGGGCGAGCTCGAGGAATCGTGGCTCGCTGGCAAGAAGGCCGTGGGTCTGACCGCGGGCGCGTCGGCGCCGGAAGAGTTGGTGAGCGAAGTCATCGAGGCCTTGCGCCGCATGAACGGCGCGGTGGAAGTCTCGCAAATGGACGGCAAGAAGGAACACATCGAGTTCCGCCTTCCGGCCGAGTTGAGGAATTAGGATTAGCCGCGCGGTATTTTCCGCACGAAATCGAAAGAGGCATCGCGTGGGTGTTCCATTTCATCAGGCCGCCAAAGTCGGCACCTATATCGTCAAGCAGCACCTGTCGGGCAGGAAGCGTTATCCGCTCGTGCTGATGCTCGAGCCGCTGTTCCGCTGCAATCTCGCCTGCGTCGGCTGCGGCAAGATCGATTATCCCGATGAGATACTCAACCAGCGCTTGAGCTATGACGAGTGCATGGCGGCGATCGACGAATGCGGCGCGCCCATGGTGTCGATCGCGGGCGGCGAGCCGTTGCTCCATCGCGAGATGCCGCAGATCGTTCGGGGCTTCCTCGAGCGCGACAAGTTCGTGATCCTGTGCACCAACGCGCTTCTTCTCCAGAAGAAGATCGATCAGTACGAGCCGCATGAGAATTTCACCTGGTCGATCCACCTGGACGGCGACAAGGCGATGCACGACAAGTCGGTCTGCCTCGACGGCGTGTACGAGAAGGCCGTGGAAGCGATCAAGCTCGCCAAATCGAGAGGCTTCCGCACGCAGATCAACTGCACGCTCTTCCATGGCGCCGAAGGCGAGCAGGTGGCGAAGTTCTTCGACGAGATGATGGCGATCGGCCTCGACGGCATCACCGTGTCGCCGGGCTACGCCTATGAGCGCGCGCCGGATCAGGAGCATTTCCTCAGCCGCGAACGCACCAAGCAGCTTTTCCGCGACATCCTCAAGCGCGGCAACGGCGGCAAGAAATGGGCGTTCACGCAGTCGGAGTTGTTCCTCGACTTCCTGGCGGGCAACCAGACCTATGAATGCACGCCGTGGAGCATGCCGTTGCGCTGCGTCTTCGGCTGGCAGAAGCCCTGCTATCTGCTCGGCGAAGGCTACGCCAAGACCTTCAAGGAGCTGATGGAAGGCACGGACTGGGATCTGTACGGCGTCGGCAAATACGAAAAATGCGCCAACTGCATGGTCCATTGCGGCTTCGAAGGCACGGCGGTCGCCGATTCGGTGAAGAAGCCGTGGAAGATGATCCGGCTGGCGCTCCGCGGCGTGAAGACCGACGGGCCGATGGCGCCGGACATCCCGCTCGACAAGCAGCGACCGGCCGAATTCGTCTTCTCGCGGCATGTAGAGCACAAGCTCGCCGAGATCCGCGCGCAGAAGACCGCGCTGCAGCACACGGAAGCGGCGGAATAGCCGATACGGCTTCTCAAATATTTGTCATTCCCGCTTGCGCGGAAATGACAGTCATATTTTTGAATGATCAAAGCGATGCAGCGCGGCTGAACGCGCTCTAACCCACGTCCAGCGAAAGCGCGCCGAGCGGGGCGGGAACAAGGCCGGGGTCGAGGATGTGCCGGCAGCGGTGCAGGGCACGGAAGGCTTTTTCCGCCTCCCAGGCCGTTCTGATCAGCGCGGGGATCTGCGTCGGCTGCATCGCCAGCGACCGCAGCACCGCCAGGATGTCGACTTCGCCCGATTTGGTCATGGCGACCATCGCCGCCGGCGGCAATGCGCGCGATGCCGAGTCGGAAACCACTCTGACGGCGGCAAAGGGCACGCCGCGCTCGCCCGCGATCCGCGCCGCGACATGGGATTCCATGTCGGCCGCCGCCGCATTGGTCATTCGATAGAGATATTCCTTCTCCGCGCTGCTCGCGAGAATGGTGTCCGTTCCGGCGAGCGAGGCGGGTTGGGCGTACGGAATATTCTCCAGCAATTCCTTGGTCCAAGGTCCGTGCGTCGCCAGACGCTGATCTTTGGTAACGATTTCGGTGGCGATGACACAATCGCCCACTTCGAGCGTTGGACTGAGAGCACCGCAAATGCCGATGCTGAGCACGCGCTTGGAACCTGCGTCGAGCGCGTTCTTGATGCGCACGCGCAACGCCGTCGCGTCGCCGCCACCGACAACGGTCGTAATGTCCGGCCGCGCGATCAATTTCGCTTCGCGGTCCAGACCGGTCACTGCAACGATCATGAGGATCGACACACTCGAGGGTGCGCTTCGCGTTAGTGAGAATGGGGTATCAGTGCCGCGCGCACAAGACAAGAATCGGTCTCGGATTACCAGAAGTAGCTGATAAGCCGCGGTTTTCTTGGGATTTTCGGGTAAATCGCGTCAAAGGCGCGCGCTTTTTATACAATTGTAGTTGAACCGGATTAGGCGGCGGCCGGGCCATATCTCGACCCGTCGCGTGTTGCTCCTAAGGAGATTCCGGGCGCGCATTTCGCCGCGCGCGGCCGAGCACCATCACCGGAAAGAATTGTCGATAGAGGTCCCAGCGCAGCATGAACGCGCGGGAGAGTTCGGGGCCCTGCATGAGAGCGTCGGACAAAGCAGCCGGTCGCGCAGCGTGCCCGCGCGCCGCCTCGCCGTCCTGGTGTCGCGCATGCCGGGCGCGCGCGAGCGCCGTCATCGGGAAATAGTGGCGATAGAGATTGTAGTTCAGCATGAACGCCCGGGAGAGTTCAGGGCCCTGCATCAAGCGCTTCTGGAGCGTCGGATCGGTGAGCTTGATGGTCTGACCGACGCCGTAACCCGGAAAACCGGTGCCCGTATATTCGGGTTCGACCCAGGACCCTTCGACCTGGCGCTCGACGAGGAAGAGGCATCCACGCTCGATCGCGTCGCGGTCCTCCGGGCGGTTGGCGGCCAATAGGCCCATCAGCGCCCAAGCCGTCTGTGAGGCCGTCGGCGCGCCGCGTCCCATCATCTCGATGTCCATGTAGGAGGCGCAGCTTTCGCCCCAGCCGCCATTCGCCTGCTGATGGGCCACGAGCCAGTCGCAAGCACGCGCGATATAGGGCTCAGACATGTCCTCGCCGATGGCGGCCAGCGCCGGCAGGACCGCACCCGTGCCGTAAACGTAATTCACACCCCAGCGCCCGAACCAGGCGCCATTCGTCTCCTGCTCACGGCGGATATAGGCCAGCGCACGGACCATTGCGGGATGCTCGCGCGAGATGCCGAGCTTGCCGAAGGCTTCCACGATATGCGCGGTCACATCGACCGACGGCGGATCGAGCGCTTCGCCGAAATCGCAGAAGGGGATCTTGGTCATGATCGTCTTGTTATTGTCCTTGTCGAAGGCGCCCCACCCGCCGGGCCTGCACTGCATGGCGACGAGCCAGTCGACGCCGCGCCGGATCGCTTCTTCGATACCTTTCGCTTGCCATTTCGGATGATGGCGGAGGGGCGCAAGGGCAATCAGGGCCACGGCCGTATCGTCCGTGTCCGGATAAGAGTTGTTGGCGTATTCGAAGGCCCAGCCGCCCGGCTCGACATTGGGGAGCTTGATCGACCAGTCACCCTTCACACGAACCTGGCGCGCGAGAAGCCAGTCTGCGGCCTTCTCGATCTCTTCGGGATAATCACCCGTGAGCTCCGCGTCGTCGAAGGCCATGAGCGTCAGCATCGTGTCCCAGACGGGGCTGTTAGTCGCCTGAATCCACGTTGCATCGCCTTCATCCACGCGCCAGCCAGGATCGTCGAGGCAGGCGAGGCCTTTCGCCATTACGGGATGGTCGAGTGCATAACCTTCCGTCTTCAGCGCCATCAGGCTGTAGATCCAGGGCGGCTGGATGCCGCCCCACCCGCCGTCCGCGTCCTGGTGCTTGATAATCCATTCGACCATCAGACTGATGGACGGATTGCGCCACAGGCTTAGTCCCAGCTTTCCGCCGAGGCTCTGCAGCGCATGCAGGATCTTGTCGGTGCTGCGGAAGAAGGCGTCCCAGAATCCGGCGCCCACTTTGACCGGCAAGCTGTAATCGAAGCGCTGACGGCCTTCGGGAAACAGCGCGTCGAGGCGGCGATCCGCCGGCAACGGCCTGCTGGGCCTGCGCGCAGAGAGGATCGCGATCGGCACCAGCGTCGCGCGCGCCCATTGCGCGAAATTGTAGATCGAAAAGGGAAACCAGTTGGGAAACCAGATTACTTCCGGCGGCATGTTGGGCGTTTTTTCCCACGGCCATTCGCCGAGCAGCGCGAGCCAGTAGCGCGTGAAGACGCGCACCTTGCTTAGGCCCCCTTTCGAGCGGATCCACGCAAGCGCGCGCTCGAGTTCGGGCTCTTCATCCGAATGGCCCATCGAACGCAGGGCGGCGTAGGCCTCGACGGTCGTGTTGATGTCGCCATTGGGCGCGTTGTGATAGATCTGCCAGGAACCGTCGGGACGCTGTGATTTGAGCAGCGACTGCGCGAGACGGCGGCGCAGCGGATGGTCGTCGAGCCCCAGGAACCAGAGCGCGAGGCACCACTGCGCTTCCATGCAGGCATTGCTTTCGGCGCGGCCGACCCAATGTCCATCCGGCTTCTGCCGTGCGATGAGCCAGGCCGCTGCCGTCCTTATCGCGGCGTCGAGCGCATTGCCATAATTATCGACGCCTGCCTGAATGCTTGCGGGGCCGGTCATTCCATCTTTCATGGAGTTCCTTCGGAAGACCGGATTATACGGCTCTTCGCGAGAACGCCAATTCCGCGGCCTTGTGGCCGGACCGGATGGCGCCTTCGATGGTGGCGGGAAGGCCCGTGTCGGTCCAATCCCCCGCAAGGATCAGGTTTTTCCAGCGCGTGTCGGCTTTGGCGCGCTTTTTGGCCTGCGCCGGCGTGGCGGCGAAGGTGGCGCGCTTTTCCTTCACGATCTGCCAGGGCGGAAGTTCTTCGGCAAGGCCGTGCACCTTTGCGACATCGCGCCACAACAGCTGCGCGAGCTCTTCGCGGCCCATGTCCACGAGACGATCCGCGCCCGACACCGTCACCGAAATGCGATCGGGAAATGCGAACACCCATTCGGCCGTGCCGCCGATCAGTCCCAGCATGCCGGGCGCGCTTGACGGCGGCTCGATCTTGAAATGCGCGTTGACGATGGCGCTGAACTCATCGGGCACGGAGACGTCCGGCAGGAGTTCGCCCGTCACCCAGGGCGGGGTTGCGAGGACCACGACGTCGTCCGATGAAAGGGCCAGCGTGCGATCGGCGATCTCGAGCGCGGTGGCGCGGTCTTTGTCGCGATGAATCGTTTTGAGCCGCTCGCCCAGCCCCACACGCGCGCCTTTGCCGGAAAGATATTGCACGGCCGGTTCGACGAACGCTGCGGCCAGCGTCGGGTGTGCGATGCGCGGGCGGAAGGCGCGGCCGCCTTTTGCAAAGGTCTCACGCACCAATTGCGCGGCCAATGCCGCCGAACCGATCTCGGGTTTCGTGTTGAGCGCGGCCAGAAAAAACGGTTCGAGCAGCCGGTCCCACAATGGCCCCTTGCAGGACAGGACGTCACCCACTGTCTTGTCGCTGTTGGCAATGAGAAGCTTGCCGAGCTCGAGATAGTCGAGTGTGTGCGTGCCGGGGACGCGGGCCTCCTTGTCGAACAACCAATAGGGGATGGGACCGTCGCTCGGTTTGATGGTCCAGCGCTTGTCGGTTTTCAGATCGACGAAATTGGCGTTCGCATTGTCCGGTCCCACGAGGGCATTCTGCGCGCCGATGGCGCGCAGGTAACGCATCGTCGAACCGTTGCCAGACAGAACGAGATGATTGCCGTTGTCGATCGTCATGCCGAGACCGCCATCGAAATAGGAGCGGCAGCGGCCGCCCGCCTGGCCCGCGGATTCGAAGACCTCGACGCGCATGCCTTTGTCGGCCAGCTCCACGGCGGCCGACAGACCGGCGAGGCCCGCGCCGATAACATAAGCCGTCATCGCGAAAGCCCGTGCCGGAGCACGATCATCAGAAGTTCGCTTTTGCCGATCTTCGCGCGCGCGCGCGGCGGCGCCCAGCCCTGCTTCTCCATCTTGGAGAGGATGGCCGAATAGACGGCGCCCATCAGACGCGGCGCGCGCAATTGCCCTTGGGGCTTCTTCGCGAGCACGGCTGCTGCGGCCCGATAATGCCCGTGCGCATCGCTTGCGACGGCGCGGCAGGTCTGATCGATTGCCGGCGCCGCGATGGCGGCCGCAGGATCGTCGGTGGTGATGCCGGCCTGTGTCAGGTATTCGCGGGGGAGATAGAGGCGACCGATGCCTGCGTCCTCATCCAGGTCGCGCAGGATGTTCGTCAATTGCAGCGCACGGCCCAGATAATGCGCAAGCTCGAAGCCTGGACCATCGTCCATGCCGAAGACCTTGGTCGAAAGACGGCCGACGGCGCTCGCGACGCGTTCGCAATAAAGATCGAGCGTCGACAGGTCCGGTGCACGAATGTCGCGATCGACGTCCATCTCCATTCCGTCGATAACGGCCAGGAAATCTTCCTGCCGCAGATGATAGGCGCGGATATGCGGGATGAGGAACGTGCTCAGCGTCGGCGCGCCGCCCTTGTAGAGCGCATCGAGATCGCCTCGCCATTGCGCCAGCCGTTCCGCGCGCTCGGGCCGCGTGCCTTCGCCGTCGTCGGCGATGTCGTCCACCGCCCGGCAGAAGGCGTAGATCGCGTACATGGCATCGCGCTCCGCCTTCGGCATGAGGCGCATGGCGGAATAGAACGAACTACCGGCGACCTTTTTCTCGATCGCTTCTGGATCCGGGGCCGAGGCTAGGGTCATGGCTGGAGGGCGGGTTTGGAACGGGTGGTGCGCGCCAAGGAGAAGCGCGTCGCGGTCAAGAGCGCAAGTCCCAGCATTTCGCTTTTGCGGTGATGCACGCGCTCGGACAGCGGATCCTTCGTGAGAAGACCGCGGTTCAGGCTTTCCGCCAGCCGCTGGATGACGGTCACTTCGAGACCCAGACGAAAATCCGCGATCCGGTTCGCAAAGGGCTTGGCGTTCTGGAGCAAGGCGTCGGTCTTGCGCGCGAGGTCGGCGATGACGCTGCGCAGCGCCGGGCTCGCATGCGTTGCCTTGAGATCCTCGAGCTTGGCGCCGGCGCGTTCCATGGCATCGAGCGGGAGATAGACGCGGTCGAGCGTGCGGTAGTCCTTGCCACAATCCTGCAGATGATTGATCACCTGCAGCGCCGCGCAGAGCGCATCGTTGCAGGGCCAGGTGTTGCGATCTTCACCGTGCACATCGAGCACGAAGCGGCCGACCGGCATCGCCGAATAGCGGCAATAATCCATCAACTCGCTCCAGTCCGCATAACGAAGCTTGGTCACATCGCGGCGGAAGGCCTCGAGGAGATCGAGCGCATGCTGCGAGGACAACCCGCGTGCGCCGAGCGCCTGGCGCAACGCGACGCCTTCCGCGGAGGCACGGCTGTTGCCGAGCAGGCTTTCTTTCATGTCTTCGAGCAGGCGAAGCTTTTCCGCGGGCGAAGCGGTTTCGTGATCGGCCACGTCATCCGCCGTGCGCGCGAAGCGGTAGAAGGCGAGAATGGTTCCGCGATGGCGCGGATGGATCAGCACGGAGGCCACGGGAAAATTCTCGTCCGTGTGACCCTTGCCCGATGCCAGTGCGGCTGCCGTGTCCGTCATACGCCCGTCATCGCCTGTGCGCGTCCTTTCCACATGCCGCCCTGTCCGCGCCAGAACTGCAGCGCCGAGTCGATGGTGAAGCCCGTATAGACGAGACCGATGACAGGCAAGGCAATCCCCCAGAGCGGCGATACGCCATAAAAACGCAGCATGGGCTGGAACGATACCGCCATGCCGATCCAGGCCAGCAGGCCGAGGCCCATGGCCGTGCTCGCCGGCCCAAGCGCGGCCACCGGCGGCAACACATAAAGGATCAGCATGCCGAGGACGGTTCCCGCCAGTACGAAGGGCGAATAGTTGAGCTGGGCGTAGGCCGAACGCGACACCATGCGCCCGATCTCGCCCATCCCGTCGTAGGGACGGATGCTCCTTGCCATGTCGGTGAGGCCGAGCCAGATCGGGCCCTGCTTCTTCATCAGCCGTCCAAAGGCGCAATCGTCGATGATCTCGCCCTTGATCTGCTCGATGCCGCCGGCCGCTTCCAGCGCGTCGCGGCGCGCCAGCATGCAGCCGCCCGCCGCCGCCGCCATGCCATTGCGCGGATCGTTCACCCAGCCGAACGGGTAAAGCATGTCGAAGAAGAACACGAAGGCCGGAATGAGAAAGCGTTCCACAGCCGTCGAGCAGTGCAGCTTTGCCATCTCGGAGACGAGCACGAGCCTGTCCCGCTCGGCGCGGGCAATGAGGGTGCGCAGATTGTCCGGCGTATGCGCGATGTCGGCGTCGGTCAGCCAGAGATAGTCGCTGGGGCAGTCCGCTTTGGCGCGGGCGATGCCTTGCGCCACGGCCCACAGCTTTCCCGTCCAACCCGGCGGACGCGCGCTGCCCGCGATGACGTCGAGGCGGCCGCCCGCATCGAGCTTGCGCGCGAGCTCGGCCGTGCCGTCCGTGCTCTGATCGTCCACCAGGACGACACGCAACGATCCCGGATAGTCCTGTGCGAGGAGGCTGCTGATGCTCGTCGCGATCACGTCGGCTTCGTCCCGTGCGGGTACGACGGCAATGACGGACGGCCATGACGCGGGCGGGGGAATGTTCGGTTCACTCCGTTCGCGCGCCAGCCAGAAGCCGCCGCGGGCGACGAGGAGATAGATCCAGATCGCGAAAGACAGAAAGCAGAGCGCAAGCCATCCCATGATCAGGAGATATAGCCCGCCTGCTTGAACCACGCGATGGCGTCCGCAAGGCCCTGCTTGTAAGGCCTGGCCGTATAGCCCAGCTCGCGCAGGGCTTTCGCCGAGCTGAAGAACATGTGGTATTCGGCCATCCTGAGCGCGTCCTTGGTCAGGAACGGCTCCTTGCCGGTGACGGACGCGATAGCTTCGGCCATGTGGGCGAGGGGATAGAGCGGCGCCTTCGGCATCTGGAACCGCGGTGCGCGGCGGCCGGTGATCCCGGCGATGCCGGCCAGCATGTCTTTCAGGCTCACGTCTTCGCCGCCGAGAACGTAAGACTGACCGATCTGTCCGCGGTCGAGCGCAAGCAGATGTCCTTCCGCCACATCGTCGACATGGACGAGGTTGAGGCCTGTATCGAGAAAGGCGGGCATCTTGCCGGTCGCCGCTTCAACGATGATGCGTCCCGTCGGTGTGGGCTTCACGTCGCGCGGTCCGATGGGCGTCGACGGATTCACGATCACGGCGGGCAGGCCCTGCTCGGCGATCATCTGTTCGACGAGCCGCTCTGCCACGACCTTGCTGCGCTTGTAAGCACCGATGGCGCTCGCTTCGCTGTGCCGCGAGGTTTCATCCGCCGGCTTGCCTTCGAGGGGCTTCAGCGTGGCGACGCTGCTCGTATAGACTATGCGTTCGACTTTTGCTGCGAGCGCAGCCTGCATCGTGGCGCGCGTGCCTTCGCGATTGTTGCGGACGATGTCTTCGGGATCGCGTGCCCAGAGACGGTAGTCGGCCGCCACGTGGAAGAGGTAGCGCGCGTCTTGCGCCGCCCGCGTCATCGAGGCTTCGTCGCGCATGTCGCCTTCGGCGATCTCGTGCCGGAAATCGGCAAGATTGGTGCGCGGGCTGGTGGAGCGCATCAGCACCCGCACCTGGAAGCCGCGTTCGGCAAGCTTGCGGGCGACGGCGGAGCCGACGAAACCGGATGCGCCTGTCACAAGGACGAGGTCGCCCACGCTCAGCGGCCGGGTAGACGCTCTTCGCGCGTTTCGATGGCGAGAGCTTGACGGCCTTCCATGCCCTGCCAGGAGAGCAGCACGGGGATGCCGATGGCGATGTTGACGGCGCGCTTCAGGAGCGACAGCGCAAGGCCGATGGCGGAGCTGACGCCGAAGAGCGGCATCAGCATGGCATAGGTCGCTTCCTGGACGCCCATGGCGGAGGGCACGAGTACGGCAGCGCTGCGGATGGCGGAGAGCGCGCTTTCGATGGCGACCATGGAGAAATAACTCACATGCCCACCGATCAGACGTACGACGATCCAGCTCATGAGCGCGGTTGCCATCCAGCCCAGGAAATGGATCGCGACGGAGGCGACGATGCGCCCGGGTTCGGCATAGATGGCCGAGATCGAACGCGCAAAGGCACCGGCGTGCCCGACCGCTTGCGGCAGAAGGCGTGCGGTCATGCTTTCGGCGAAAGCGGGACCTTTGCGCTGTACGACGATGAAGCCCGCGGCGCCCAGCGCCGCCAGCACCGGCCCGATCAGAAGCGGTCCGAACAGATCGGAATGCAATGACTGGAAACCCAGATGCCGCACGAGCAGGATCACGCCCATGACGACGAACAGGATCTGCGCCAGCATTTCGGTCGTCACGTCGACGACGGTCGAGGCATAGGCGTCCGCGGTCGATACACCGCGCAGAATGACCGCGCGCGCGCCGATGACAAAGCCGCCGATCTGCGACAGCGGTAGAACTTCCGCCGCGGAATCGCGCACGGCGCGCCCCCAGAAGAAGGTGGGCCAGCCCGTGGCGTTACCGTCCGGCATCAGCACGAACCAGGCAACCGACAACAGCGCAAAGAGACCCGTCGCCATGGCGCAGAGAAGCGCGAAGCCGCTCCAGCCCAGCGACGCGATGGCCGCCATCACCGGAGCGATGCCGATATAGAAGACGAGGTAGATCGCCGTGAAGCCCCCCAGACACGCGGCAACGATAAGCGCGAGCCTTTTCATGGCGCGATCACCCGTATGCGACCTTGGCCGCAAAAGGCGTCACCGATGTCGCCCGGAAGGACGAGGAGCCCCTGATTCCCAACAATCACAACGCATTTCCCGAATTTGCGTTACGCGGCCAGCTTCTGTCGTTCGCGCAGAAACTGGAAGAATTCGACACCTTCGCGCGCCCGGCGCCGGAACATGTCCCAGCTTGTCAGCATTTCGCCCACGATCGAAGCGATCTTTCCCGTGCGGAAATAGAAGCGCTTGTAGAAGACCTCGAGCGAATTGAAGATTTCTTCGTGGCTCAGATGCGGATAGTGCAGCGGCGCGATCTGGATACCGTTCTCGTTGACGAGTTCGGCATGATCGGCGTCGAGCCAGCCGTTTTCGACGGCCTGCTTGTAGAGGAACGTGCCCGGATAGGGCGCCGCCAGCGACACCTGTATGGTGTGTGGATTGATCCGGTTGGCGAACTGGATCGTCTCTTCGATCGTCTCCTTGGTTTCGCCGGGAAGGCCCAGGATGAACGTGCCGTGGATGGCGACGCCCAGATCGTGGCAGTCCTTCGTGAACTTTTCGGCGACTTCGACCCGCATGCCCTTCTTGATGTTGTGCAGGATCTGCTGATTGCCGGATTCGTAGCCGACGAGGAGCAGACGCAGACCGTTCGCGTGCATCACCTTGAGCGACTCGCGCGGCACATTGGCCTTGGCGTTGCAGGACCACGTGACGCCGAGTTTGCCCAGACCTTTCGCAATCTCTTCGGCGCGCGGCAGGTTGTCGGTGAAGGTGTCGTCGTCGAAGAAGAACTCCTTCACTTCCGGGAAGGCCTGCTTCGCCCAGGCGATTTCTTCGAGCACATGCTCGACGCTGCGCGTGCGGTAGCGATGCCCGCCGACCGTCTGCGGCCAGAGGCAGAAGGTGCAGCGCGATTTGCAGCCGCGGCCCGTGTAGATCGAGATGTAGGGGTGCTTCAGATAGCCGATGAAGTAGTTCTCGATCTTGAGGTCGCGCTTGTAGACGGGCGTCACGAACGGCAGCGAATCCATGTTCTCGAGGATCGCGCGGTCGTCGTTGTGGACAATGGCGCCCTGGCCATTGCGGAAGCTGAGACCCTTGATCTGATCCCAGCCAACGCCGTCGGCCACGTCCTTGATCGTGAAGTCGAACTCGTTGCGCGCCACGAAGTCGATGACTGGTGCACTGCGCAGGCTGCCGTCGGCGTCGTTTGCCACTTTGGCGCCGATCATGCCGGCCTTGAGGTTGGGGTTCATGTCCTTCAGCGCCCGGACGGTCTTCACGTCGGACTGGAAGGACGGCGTGGACGTATGCAGGACGACGAGGTCGTAATCCTTCGCGAGGGGCAGGATATCGGCCAGCGACTGGTCGTGCGCCGGGGCGTCGATCAGCTTGCTGTTCTCGACCAGGGCGGCTGGCTGGGCGAGCCAGGTCGGATACCAGAAGGATTTGATCTCGCGCCGCGCCTGATAACGCGAGCCGGCTCCGCCATCGAAGCCGTCGAAGGATGGCGCCTGGAGAAATAAAGTTTTCATTGTCCGACTTTCAGTTCGACGATTCGATGCCTTACAGGCCCGTTTCCGGTCACCGTCACGTCCCGCTCCCACGGAACGCCACGATAGCGTGCGACGCAGCAAACAGCCATACGCGCCGGTTGGCTTGGGTCAACCCTATCTATGGCGGCCGAGGCGCAAGACCAAGGCCGGAACCGCATTCGTGCGCAGCCCGTGACAAAAATGAAATTTGGCGCGCAGCCCACGTGACATCTTCGCCACGGTCGTCCGCTCAGCGTAACGGAAAAAAACCGTAACACCGGTCGGGGCTTGGGTAGGGCCGCATCTGACATCGTCCGCATATTTTTGACGCCTTCGCCCCGCCGACAGCCGGATTTGCGCCGGTCATTCGGCGAATTTATTTAGAATTCGCGTGCCGGTCGTTACCGGCGGACAATCTCTCGTCGGGATAATCGGGGGTGATGGGCGCTTTTAAGAGGGCGATCGAGATGTCGACTATTCTGAAATTCATTCGTGACGAGAACGGCGCGACGGCCATTGAATACGGTCTTATCGCCGCAGGCATTGCTGTCGTGATCATCGCTGCGGTTCAGTCCGTGGGCGTGAACCTCAATACCACGTTCGGTTCCGTCGCCGCTGCAGTCTAAGCCAGGGTGCGTACCGGCCGGGCTGCCGCGCGTTCCACACCCTGGCGTGACGGGGCGAACGGCGCGGGCACACCGATGCTGGCGGACCGCTGAAGCGATGCGGTGGTCCGCCGGCGACGGCCTTGAATCAGCTCGCCGGCACGACTGCGGACGAATCAGTCCGCGATCAACACACGAAATCCAAGTTTCGGCTAGCTACTTCCAGTCCTTCGGGACCGGCGTGGCGCGCTGATTGTAGAGGAGCTTCGCCCGGCGGGCCTTTTCCTCGTCGGGGAGCTTCGCGACGTCTTCCTGGTATTCCGCACCGGCCGCCATCGCCCGCTGCAGCGCGGGCCGCGCTTCGAGCTCGTCCATCCAGCGTTTCACGTTGGGGAATTCGTCGAGGTCGATCTTGCGCAGCTTCCAGCCCGCCGCCCACGGATAGCAGATCATGTCCGCGATCGTGTATTCGCCCGCCGCAAGATAGCGCTTGTTGTGGAGCCCGAGCTCCATCACGCCGTACAGGCGGTGCACTTCGTTGGCGAAACGTGTGTTGGCGTAAGCGAGATCGCCGTTCTTGGGATCCTGCGCGGCGCGGAAGAAGTGTCCCTGCTCGCCGAATTTCGGGCCCTGATTGCCCATCTGCCACATCACCCACTGGATGACGTCGTATTTCTTCGCGATGTCCTGCGGGAAGAAGCGCCCGAACTTCTCAGCGACATACATCATGATCGCGCCGGATTCGAAGATTGCGAGCGGTCCGCCTTTTGCCTCCGTGTCGACGAGCGCCGGCATGCGGTTGTTGGGCGAGATCTTCAGGAATTCGGACGTGAACTGATCGCCGCGTCCGATGTTGACCGGCTTGATCACGTAGGGAACGCCCAGCTCTTCGAGCAGGATCGTCACTTTCTTGCCGTTGGGCGTGGGCCAGAAATAGAGGTCGAGCATCACGAATTCTCCTCTGGATATTGGGCGGAATTCGCGCGCGAAGATCAGTGCGCGCGCAGCACGTCGAAGATCGCCTTCGCCAGGAAATTTAGGTCCGCGCGGTCGATGGTCAAGGCCGGCGTCAGATAGACGATATTGCGGAACGGGCGGATGAAAACGCCCTTGTCGACGAAGTTCCGCTTCAACGCGTTGAGATCGCCGATGTCATCGAGCTCGACGACGCCGATGGCGCCGCGCACACGCACGTCTTTCACGCCGGGAAGTTCCAGGCAGCGGCCGAGCCTGGGTCCGAGGAATTTTCCGATTTCGGCCGACTGCAACAGCCTGGGCTCGCTTTCGAAGAGATCGAGCGAAGCATTGGCGGCGGCGCAGGCCAGCGCGTTGCCCATGAAGGTGGGGCCGTGCATCAGCGCGTGCAGCGGATCATCGGACCAGAATGCGTCGAAGATTTTCCGGCTCGCAACCGTCGCCGCCAGCGGCAGCGTGCCGCCGGAAAGGCCCTTGCCGAGCGTGATGATGTCGGGCGTCACTTCTCCGGTTTCGCAAGCGAACATCGGACCGGTGCGGCCGAAACCCGTGAAGATCTCGTCGAAGATGAGGATGAGATCGTATTTGTCGGCGAGACGGCGCAGACGCCGCAGGCATTCGCCGTCATGGAACAGCATGCCGCCGGCGCCCTGCACAATGGGCTCGACAAGAATACCCGCGATCGCGTCGGCTTGACGCGCAAGAAACGCGTCCAAAACTGCAGCGCTTTCCTCGTCACGCGGCAGGTCGACGATGAAATGTTCGGGCAGCGCGCCGGTGAACAGCGCATGCATGCCTTCCTCGGGATCGCACACGGCCATCGTTGCGAAGGTGTCGCCGTGATAACCGCCTTTGAACGCGATGAATTTCGTGCGGCCGCGAAGCCCGCGATTGAGCCAGTATTGCGTCGCCATCTTCATGGCCACTTCGACGGCAACAGAGCCGGAATCCGAAAAGAACACGTGACTGAGATCGCCGGGCAGGATCGCGGCCAGACGGCGCGCCAGCGTCAGCGCCTGCTCATGCACGAGGCCGCCCACCATGACGTGCGGCAAGCGCTTCAACTGGCGTCCGAGCGCGTCGGCAATGTGCGGATGATTGTAGCCGTGGCAGGCCGTCCACCACGACGCATTGCCGTCGATCAGTTCGCGCCCATCCGCGAGGCGTATGCGGGAGCCTTTCGTCGAAGCGACGGCGAGCGGCGGCGCGGCCGTTTTCATCTGCGTATAGGGCAGCCAGATATGCGGCAGGCCGCTGTCGTACCAATCGGGATCGGAGGCGGCCACGGCGGCTCAGAGGGCCATCGGCGTCAGGCCCAATTGTCCGAAAAGGCGATGGTCGCGGTCTTCGCTCGGATTGGGCGTCGTCAGCAGCTTCGGTCCGCCGAAGATGGAGTTGGCGCCGGCCAGAAAACAGAGCGCCTGCGTCTCCACGCTCATCGTCTCTCGGCCCGCCGACAGACGCACCATCGATTTCGGCATGGTGATGCGCGCGACCGCGATGGTGCGGATGAATTCGATATGGTCGGGAGCTTGTCCGTGGCTCACGGGCGTGCCTTCCACCTGCACCAGCATGTTGATCGGCACGCTTTCGGGGTGAACCGGCAGCGTCGCCAGCGCGTGGATCATGCCGACGCGATCCTCGCGGCTTTCGCCCATGCCCACGATGCCGCCGCAGCACACGTTGATGCCGGCGCGGCGCACCTCGTCGAGCGTGTCGAGGCGATCCTGATAAGTCCGCGTCGTGATGATCTCGCTGTAATATTCGGGCGAGGTGTCGAGGTTGTGATTGTAGTAGTCGAGACCCGCGTCCTTCAGCCGGCCTGCCTGCGAGCCCGTCAACATGCCGAGGGTGACGCAGGTCTCCATCCCGAGTGCTTTGACGTCCGAGACCATCCTGCAGACGGCGTCGAGATCACGATCCTTGGGCGAGCGCCAGGCCGCGCCCATGCAGAAGCGCGTGGCGCCGCGCGCCTGCGCCGCTTTCGCGTCGGCTACGACCCTCGCCACATCCATCAGCTTCGAAGCATCGACGCCCGTCTCGTAATGCGCGCTCTGCGGACAATAGGCGCAGTCTTCGGGGCAGCCGCCGGTTTTGATCGAGAGCAGCGTCGATATCTGCACCGCGTTCGCGTCGAAGTTCATCCGGTGCACAGTCTGCGCGTGGTAGACGAGATCGGAAAAGGGCAGCGCGAAAAGTGCGCGAAGCTCCTCGCGCGTCCAGTCGTGGCGGACGTCTTCGAATGTCTGGGTAGCGACGGGAGCGTTCATACGCGTCTGGCCCTTTTTTCTTGGTTGTGCCATGGCATTAGCGCCGCCTCCGGGCGCACGCAAGGCTCGATCCGGAACCGTTCATGTCCGCTTTTTTCGTCACCGCCACGGGAACCGACATCGGCAAGACCTACATCACGGCAGGGCTATTGCGGCATCTGCGCGCAGAGGGTGCGTCGGCGATCAAGCCGGTCGCCAGTGGGTTCACTGCGGAGCGTGCGGCGTCGAGCGACCCGGTGCAGCTGCTCGAAGCGATGGGCGAAGCCGTCACGTCCGAAGCGCTTGCGTGCATCTCGCCGTGGCGCTTTGCGGAGCCCTTGTCGCCCGACATGGCGGCAGCGCGCGAAGGCCGCGTCATTGATTTCGATACGCTCGTCGAATTCTGCCGCGCGAGCGTCTTCGGCGCAGACGGCCCGCTCTTCATCGAAGGCGTCGGCGGCGTGATGGTGCCGCTCGACGCGCGGCATACGGTGCGCGACTGGATGGCGGCGCTGGACCTGCCGGTCGTTCTGGTGACGGGTTCCTATCTCGGCACGATCAGCCACACCCTGACGGCGCTCGACGTGCTCGCGCGCACGCGGCTCAAAGTGGCGGCCCTCATCGTCAATGAAACCGCCGACAGCGCCGTGCCGCTCGAGGAGACGATGGCAACGCTTCGTCGTTTTACCGGCGCGATCCCGATCGTTGCACTGCGTAGGGCCGCGACCGACACGGACTTCGCCGCACTGTGGCGCGTGCTGCGCGCGGCGTAACGGCAATCGACAGGCTCCGGCGAGTCTGCCTATGGTGTTCGGCCCTTGCTGGAGCGCAAACCGCCGGGCCGCACCCGGCGGGAGGGTACGGAGGGGCGGGCAGCCGCCTCTCCGGTTCCGCTCGTTCCAGTTTCAATTGACCCGGTAAGGCGCGTGACTATGATCGCGCCTCCATTCGCATTCCCTCCTCATGCCCCTGTGGCGGAATGGTAGACGCGGCAGACTCAAAATCTGTTGCTGGCGACAGCGTGCTGGTTCAAGTCCGGCCAGGGGCACCAACCTTCGCCGCGAAGCGACGAAGACGCCGGAATAGACCGAGATACGTACACCTGTCGACGTAACCGGCGACGACACTCAGAATGATGGGGACAGGCAGCGGAACCGCAATCGATTTTGGTGGCGTCATCTCGCCCGGAACCGCCAGCTGCGGAGCGAGAGGATTTGTCTTGGTCATCTCGAAGAAATCGCTCGATGCGCCGAGACGAAAAATGGGCCCGAACGCTGCGACTGTGAACGGTTTTTCCGGGATGGTTGCAACCTGAAGTGCGCGACGGCCTTCAGTCGCCCGCCACCCGCTGTTCGCGTTCGCGAAGATCCTGCCCGCGCAAGTTCGCGAGCCACGCCCAGTCGGCGACGCGCAGGTGGTCCATCTCCATCGCCTTCAGGCAAAGAAGAAAGAACGCCGCGGAAAATTCCCCGCGCGAGATCTTGTTCCGGAGATTGCGCTCGTTCTCGTCCACACGCAGTTCGTTGAGACGATCGGTCAGCTCGCGATAGCTGAGCTCGCGATACATCATCGACATCTGCAGGATGCGGCTTGCCCAATGCCGAGCCTCCCGCGCAAGCGCGGCATCGATCCCCAACGTCTTCGGCATTCAATCGCCCCTCAAAAGTTTACGCGCACTTAAGATTTACTTGGACTTAACCGTCTTCAACGGAACTGCACGCTAGAAGATGCCTTTTCGTTGACCGGTCTCATCTTCCGTGTAAATGAACTTTGTAGAGTGTATTCGCTGGGGTTTAAGGAATGCTTGTCCGAACACTCGCAAGCTCGGGGCTTTCTTGTTCCGTTTCTGAAAGCGACGAGCCCGAATAGAAGACAACGTCCGGATGACAAGCGGGGGGAATTCCCGTTGCCGGGTGAGAGCGAGATAGAGCGCTGAAGGCTGTCGAAGGCCTTGAACGCATCTCGTCACTTCGTGAAATGCAGGAACCGCCGACAATCGCTTCGCAATGCGCGAACGCGAAACCGGTTTCTTGCGCCCTCCCGCAAGCACGTTTCGCAACGCCGTTATTGAGCGAGCTGGAGGCGCTCTCACGATGCAAGAGGTGAAGAAGAAGGCGATCATCAAGAAATTGGAAGCGGGGCTGGGGAATTCCCACGTCGGAATCGAAGTCAGTCTTTGGGACGTCGACACGACGAAATTCCGCGAAGGCGATACGGTCGAAGTCCAGATCCGGCGCCTGAAGCGGCCGATGGCGAAAGAGCGGGAACGCCGCGTCGTCAAGATGCCGAAACCCAAGCCGCGTTACGAGATCAAGGAGGAAGGCCCGCTCTTCGTAGGCTATGTCAGCGGCTTTCCCTGCGTGCTCGCGAGCAAACGGGAGATCGTCGAGCGCATGCTGGCCGAGCGGTTCCTGGGCGACGTCGAAAAGGGGGAGATCGTCCCGTTTCCGAAGATCGGGCGGTGCGGCGCGGAATCGTCACCAAGATAAAATAGAGAATAGAAGGGCTTATCCGGCTCTTGCGCGGGACTTCCGCTGCCGCCGCGCAAATGTTCAACCGGAAGGCACGGCCATCATACCGTCACACCTTGTTATTTGGCGTTTCGCGCATTTGCGCGTAAACTCCGCCTTAATAATTTCGATTATGGGCGGGGGCTCCAATGCAACTCTCTGCGTTGCAGAAGTCGGCTGCACAAGCCATTGTAAACATATTCGAAACCGGCTCGATCCGCGGCGATTACGCCGACGTGACGCTTCTGCCGGGCGATTCGGGCCAGCTCACTTACGGCCGGTCGCAGACGACGCTGGCGAGCGGCAACCTCTTCCTCTTGATCCAGGATTATTGCGGACAGAACGACGGATCGCTTAGCGCCGCACTCAAGCCCTATCTGTCGAAGCTCCAGGCCTGCGATAGCTCGCTCAACAACGACATGACGTTCCGCAGCCTCCTGAAAGACGCGGGCAGCGATCCGGTCATGCAGGAGGTGCAGGACGCCTTCTTCGACCGCGTCTATTGGGACCCTGCGATGCGCTCCGCCGATGCGCTGGGCGCGCAATCGGCCCTGGGGGCGGCCATCGTTTATGACAGCACGGTGCACGGCTCTTGGGCGCAGGTGCGCGACATGACGCGCAAGCAGTTCGGCGAGCTGAAGCAGATCGGCGAAGTCCAGTGGATGTCCGACTATGTCGAGACGCGCCGACAATGGCTCGCGACCTACCCCAATCCGCTCCTGCACAAAACCGTCTACCGCATGGACGCGTTCCGGCAGATCATCAATGCGGGCAATTGGAAACTCGGCCTGCCGCTGGTTGTGCGCGGCTTGTCGATCACGCCGGATTCGTTGAGCGATGCGCATCCCGTGAACGTGGCCGCCGAAGGCGCGCCGCGCCGGCAACTGCGCCTGGCGACGCCGGCGATGACGGGGCCCGACGTCAGCTGGCTGCAGCAGCGCCTGACGCTCGCGGGCATTCACATCGCCGAAACCGGAACCTTCGACGCCGACACTGATACGGCCGTGAAGGCGTTTCAGACGGCGCACGATTTGAAAGCCGACGGCATCGTGGGTCCGGTGACGCGTTCGGCGCTGGAAGACGTGCCCCTCGTCACGCCTGCCAAATCGCTGACGCCGGCTGCGGCGGAGCCGATGCCCGCCGTCGTCGTTCCCAAGCCCGCGCCGGCAACGCCGCCGGCTGCAGTTCAGCCCGCGGTGAGCGCACCGGCCGCAACGGGCGAATCGGCCGCCGACATCAAGCAGCACGTGACCGCGCAGGTGAAGACGGGCGTCGCCGCCGTGCAGAAGACGATCGTGGACACGCACCAGCAGATGGTTTCGCTGGTGGCGCCCGCCGTGAAAGCGCCCGCGCAGAAGAAAGCGCCGCTCGCAACCGCGCAGGAAGTGACGACCGTTCTCAGCACCGTGAACCTGAGCGGCCGTCCCATCCTCGCGGCGGCTGGCAGCCTGCTCATTCTTCTCTTCGCGGAAATCCGCGATGGCATCGCCTGGGTGACGGCCGGCCTTTCGAAGGATCTGGCCTATGTGCACGTGCCGCCGTTCCCGGCCCTGCCGCAATCTCCGCAGGACGCGCAGCGGTTCTTCGCGGAGTCCTACGTCTATCTGCATGCGCTTCTGGCTTCGATCCCCAATGCGTGGATGTTCCGTATACGGATCGTCGCCATGCTGCTGATCGTCTATGCGCTTTATCGCCTGCGCAAAACGCATGTAAGCCTCGGCAATATTCAGCAGCGCGTCTCGCAGGTTCAGGGCGATATTTCGACGGCCAAGCAGGATTTCGCCGAGGCCCAGCAGGTCGCGCAGGACGTGGAACAGGTCGTTCAGACCGTTAAATAGATTTGGGCTTTTAGGCCACCGCTTGGGGGCGGGAGAATGACGGACACGAATGAAGGCGTGCGGCCGCGCGTATTCGGCCCGGGCATCTACATCCCCTTTCTGGCGCGGGTTCCTCTGATCGTCAGCATCGTTCTGGTGGTCACACTTTCAGACCTGGCCATCCCGGGCTCGATGCAGGAGGCATTGCGCTATTCGATCGTCGATCGGCCGCATCAGCTCCTGGTGATCGCCGCCGCCCTCGTGCTGGCATGCGTTGCGCTGCGCTTCACGGCGGAGGCGATGATCGAGCTCGTATCGCCCGAGTTCG
>Ga0335074_10000417_pt1 | contig 61934 bp, 61 predicted proteins | sample Lox_Sample_23_FD_206715 | JGI IMG/M metagenome (GOLD analysis project Ga0335074, IMG submission 206715) | Soil microbial communities from Loxahatchee National Wildlife Refuge, Florida, United States - Lox_Sample_2.3 | ecosystem: Environmental > Terrestrial > Soil > Wetlands | place: USA...
CAGAAACTTCTTCATCCTGCGGTCCTGCACCCATGCCGTCCGACCCATCGCCGTCCCCTTTGGAACAGCTCAAAAATCGGACAACTCGTGTGCTACGTAACCCGGACATATCGTGTGCTACCGACAACACCAAAGCGCGCACTTGACAGAAAAACCGGAATGGTATACCGTATTCCAAGGCGGTTTTGATACCCCCGCGATTTGGGCGTGGAGGATCATGCGAGCGAAAGAGGCAGATCCTGCAAAAACAGTGAACGAAACGGGGCGCCCGCGCCCCGCGCCGGCACGAAACGAAGGGAATCCGAATTCCCTGCTGAGGGAATTTCGCAGGGAATATTTTTGAAAGTTTGGTAGTCCGGCGGCCCCACACATGTTGCCATGCCCGTCGCGCGCGGGCCGTCATTGTTCATTTCGGATACATTGCCGACGGGTGTTCGGGACAAAGCGACACTTCAGACTTGCATGTTCATGGATGGCCCGCCGGCGCGAAGCTGAAGCTTCGCTTCGGCGAAGACAGGCCGGGACAACGGCACGGCCAAGACGAATCTGTCCTGAGAGGCGGCCAGCCGCCGCATGCACAATCTCAGGGAATTTTCCGGCCATTGCCGCGATCTCCCGCCGCTGCGTGCACATTCTCAGGGAATTTTTTGGATGGGTTCTGATCTTGGACTTGCAGCACGATGTGCCGCACCGATGATCGCAGCCGGACAATCACTTCTGACAGCTCGGGCACCAGAAGGTCGACCTTCCGCTCTGGACGATGCGTTTGATCGTGCCGCTGCAGCCTTTGCGGGGGCAGGGTTGGCCTTCGCGGTCATAGACGGCGAAGCGGTGCTGGAATTCGCCGAGTGCGCCGTCGGTGCCGGCGAAGTCGCGCAGGCTCGACCCGCCCGCTTTGATTGCGGCCTGCAGCACGCGCCGGATGGCGCGGACGAGCGCCGCGGCGCGCGCGTGATCGATCGTGCGCGCGAGGCGCTTCGGCGAAATGCCGGCATAAAACAAAGCCTCGCAGACATAGATGTTGCCGAGGCCCGCGATCTTTCTCTGGTCGAGCAGCGCGGCCTTGATCGGCGTCTTCCGGCCTTTCAGCGCGGCCACCAGATAGTCGGCCGTGAAACCCTTGGACAGCGGCTCGATGCCGAGGCCGCGGAACAGCGGATGATCATCGAGCGCGGATGTTTCGATCAGCAGCATCAGACCGAAGCGGCGGGGATCGGTGAAGACGATTTCGGCGGGCGCGTCGGTTTCCATCACGACATGATCATGCGCGCCGTGTCCGGCGCCGGAAGGCGGCGGCTCGTAAACGTAATTACCAAGCCGCCGTTCGCGCCCTTCGGCATAGACGCTGAGCCGGCCCGACATGCCCAGATGGATGACAAGTGTTTCGCCGCTGTCGAGCCCGGCCAGCAGATATTTGGCGCGGCGTTCCAGTCGTTTGACCGTACGGTCCTTAAGCCGTTCGGCGAAATGCGGCGGAAACGGCACGCGCAGATCGCCGCGGCGCGTAACGACCCTGGTAAAGCGATGGTGTTCGAGGACCGGCGCAAGCCCCATCCGGACCGTTTCGACTTCGGGGAGCTCGGGCATCAGGAATCGGGTATCAGGGATCGGAAGGGCAAGATATCATGCTTTTTCTGATACCCGATACCTGATACCTGATCCCGATGGTGTCCTTCGGTTATCGCGACGTGCCCGCCTCCGAGAAGGTGGGGCTGGTCGGCGGCGTGTTTTCGTCGGTCGCGAAGCGCTACGACCTGATGAACGATCTTATGTCGGGGGGCGTGCACCGGCTGTGGAAGGACGCGATGGTCGAATGGCTCGATCCGCGGCCGGGGCAGCGGGTTCTCGACGTGGCGGGCGGCACCGGAGATATCGCCTTCCGCATCGCGGCGTTTGCGCGCGGACGGGGCGGGCCGGCCGAAATCATCGTCTGCGATATCAATCCCGACATGCTCGCCGAGGGTGCGCGCCGTGCGGATGAGGCAGACGAACAGGATGTTTCATGGGCGCTGGGAGATGCGGAGAAATTGCCCTTCGCCGATTCGAGCATGGATGCGTGCGCGATTGCGTTTGGCATCCGCAATGTGACGCATATCGAAGCGGCGCTCGCCGAGATGCGGCGGGTGTTGAAGCCCGGCGGGCGCTTTCTCTGTCTCGAATTCTCGCGCGTCGAAGCGCCGGGGCTCGATGCGTTGTATGAACGCTATTCCTTTTCGGTGTTGCCGCGGCTCGGCGAATGGGTGGCGCAGGACGGCGAGGCCTATCGTTATCTCGCCGAAAGCATTCGCCGCTTTCCGCCGCAGACTCAGTTCGCGAAGATGATTACAAACTCCGGCCTGTCGCGCGTCAAGATCCGCAACCTCGCCGGCGGCATCGCAGCCATGCATTCGGCGTGGCGGATATGATGGTGCACTTAGCCATGACAGGAATGGTTGATGTGCGGCAATTGGATTTTTTGAACCGCAGAGGCGCAGAGACGCAGAGGCGTGCGAGTTTGTTTCACCACGGAGACACGGAGTTCACGGAGGAATTTCTTGCGCGCTTCGCGCGCCATTCCTTCTTCACCATGAACTCCGTGTCTCCATGGTGCAACCTTTTCCCTCTGCGCCACTGCGCCTCTGCGGTTCATCACTCCGCATCGCCACATTCCGCCTTGGGCCGCCAGCCATGCTGAACTCGTTTCGCGATGGCGGGCGGTTGTTATATGCGGCGCGGGTGCTGGCGCGGCATGATGCGCTGATGCCGCGCGAGTTTGCGAATCGCGTGCCGCCGCAGGTCCGGTTTGCGCGGTCGTTGCTCGGGCGGGCGCGTGCAGCGGATCGCAACCTTCCACCGGGCATCCGGCTCGCGCTGGCGCTTGAGAGCCTCGGTCCCGCTTATATCAAGCTCGGGCAATTGCTCGCGACGCGGCCGGATATCATCGGCGACGAAACGGCGGCCGCACTTGCGGCACTGCAGGACCGCCTGCCGCCATTTCCGACCGGGCGCGCGAAGGAAGAAATAGAAGCGGCACTCGGCGTTCCGACCGCTGCGACATTCGAAACATTCGGCGAGCCTTTCGCCGCGGCTTCCGTCGCCCAGGTGCATCGCGCTACGACAAATGACGAACCCGCGCGCGCCGTCGCGGTGAAGATTCTCCGGCCCGGTGTCGAAGCCGAATTCGCGCGCGACCTGTCGGCCTTTGCATTCGCCGCGCGCTGGGCGGAGCGGTTTTCTGCCGAAGCGCGGCGCCTGCGCGTGCGCGAAGTGGTGAACACGCTCGCGGCCAGCGTCGCGCTCGAACTCGATCTGCGCATGGAGGCCGCGGCTGCGTCCGAGCTTGCCGAGCGCACGGCCAGAGATTCGCAATTCCGCGTGCCCGCGGTCGACTGGCCGCGCACCGCGGCACGCGTACTCACGACGGAATGGGTCGACGGAATACCGCTGCGCAGCGCGGCCGAACTTGAAGCCGCCGGCCACGACCCAAAGACGGTCGCAGTCCTTGTCGTGCGCCAGTTTCTCACCCAGGCGCTGCGCGACGGCTTCTTTCATGCCGATATGCACCAGGGCAACTTGTTCATCGATGCGGAGGGCCGGCTCGTCTGCGTCGATTTCGGTATCATGGGTCGGCTCGACGTCGCCATGCGCCGTTTCATGGCCGAGACGCTCGCGGGTTTTCTCGCGCGCGATTATCTCCGTGTTGCAAATGTTCATTACGATGCGGGGTTCGTGCCGCGCCGCCATCCCGCGCCGCTCTTTGCACAGGCATTGCGCGCCATCGGCGAGCCGGTGTTCGGGCAAACGGCGAGCCATGTCTCGATGGCGCGCCTGCTGCAACAATTGTTCGACACGACACGCCGCTTCGACATGGAGCTGCAGCCGCAACTTGTGCTGCTTCAAAAGACGATGGTGGTGGTAGAAGGCGTCGCACGTTCGCTCGATCCCGATATCGACATCTGGGAAGCAGCGCGTCCGGTCGTCGAGGGCTGGATGATCGAGCAGGTCGGCCCCGAGGCGCGGCTGCGCGATGCCGCGGAAGGACTCAACGCGCTGGGACGGCTCGCGCGCGAATTTCCGCATCTGTTGCACAACGCGGAAATTGTCTCGGCCATGCTCGCCGATGGCGGGTTGCGGCTTCATCCCGACACCGCCCGGCAGATTGCCCAGGCGCAGGTTGCGCGCACGCGTCACGTGCGCATTGCGCTCTGGATTGCTGCGGGTGCGTTGGTCGTCCTCGCGATCGGAATGCTCTGAAATCCGTCACGAATTTGATCCAGAATGCCAGGAACGCCCCGCGTTGCGCTGCGTTGCGTCAGCAGCCGGGGACGGCGTCAAAACCAGTCAGAACAGGAGCAGGCCATGGCGAGAGCAAAGCGACGGAACCGATTTGCCGAGGACGGTACCGAGATCGAGAACGAAATCGAAGGCGGCGAGGAGTTGGAAGCCGCAGAAGAAATGGAGCATGCGGCGCGCGACACCGCCCATGAGGCCGCAGACATGGGACAGCGAACGCTTCACCGGATGCAACACAGCCCGTTCGATCCGTTCGATGTTTTCGGCGGATCGATGGCGCGGCTGATGGATCAGAACTGGTCGATTCTCCAGAAGATGATGCATGTCATGCGCGAGGAGTCGCTCGAATTCGTGAACCGGCGGCTCGAACAGACAAGCCATGCCATCGAGAGCACCCGCGACTGCGACGGCATTTCGGATCTTCTCGCCGTCCAGCAGGAATGGATGGTCAATTTCGCGCGAGATTATGCGGAGCAGACCAAACGCTTCGCCGAACTGATGCGTGATGTGGCCGAGAACGGGACATCGAATTTTTCCCACGCGGGCTCGGAAGTCGCCGAACGCGGCCGTCACGCCGTCGAGGAAGAAACCCGTCACGCGGCCTGATTACATGCAGTGCGCCATCGCCCGGCGAACCCGGGCGATGGCGGACATTGAACCACAAAGCAGGAAGAATTATTGCGCGCCGAAGGCGCGCTTTTTTCCTTCGTGATCTTTGTCGTGAAAATTTCTTGTCCGCGTGCCCAAACTTTCTGGACACATCCGCCGACAAAAAGTCCGCGGGACGACAGGGCTATGAAATCTTCACCTGGCCGGCGTCGCAATGTTCGGCGCTGGTGGTGCCGACGACATAGACGTCGACGCCCACCGTGTGATCCTCGAGCGTCGGCAGTTCGGGGATGCGCACGCGGACCGCGTCCTTCAGAAGCTGCTCGTCGGTTGCCAACACCTTCTGATAGCCGGGTGCCGATTCGCCGGGTATCGCCGAGATGGTGAGCACCACGCGGACGTCGGAATCCGCCGCGCGTTTCTCCACCGCCTCGCAGGCGATTTCGATATTGTCGCCGGGCAGGAGATCCGGAAAAGCACTCGTATCGCTATGCGTCGACACGCGATCGACGGACGGCGGCAATTGCGCGTGCGCGGCAACCGCAGGGACAAGCGCCAAGGCCGCCGCTGCCAGAAACCCTGTAACCTTTCGCATCCTCCGGCTCCTCCCGCTGTGGTCGCGGATTGCTTGAGCACGAAGCATTCTACACTTTTCTTGCGCGAGACCCAATAGGGCGTTTGGGTTTCTGCCCGGACGGTTAGCGCGCCCGTGACAGATACCAGAACCGCCCCCCCATCAGGACGGCCGCGGTAAAGAGCCCGGTGGCGAGCCCGATCCAGATGCCGAGTCCCTTCAGGTGCCAGCCGAGCCCGAGCCAGAGGCAGATCGGAAAGCCCACCAGCCAATAGCTGAGACCCGCGATCCACATCGGCATATGCGCATCCTTCAGACCGCGCAGGCTCATCGCACCTACCACCTGGAGCCCGTCGAATATCTCGAACGCGCCGGCGACGCGGAGCAGCACCACGGCCATGGCGATCACGTCGGCATTCGCGGCGGTATGGGCGAGGTAGAGGCCGGCGATACCGGCCGGAAAGGTCCAGAAGGCGAGGGCCGCAAGACTCATGAATGCGGCACCCATCAGGAAGGCCGTGTAACCGGCGCGCCGCAAGGCTTCGCCATCGCCCGCGCCGGCGGCGAGTCCCACACGCACCGTCGCTGCCATGCCCACGCCGAGCGGCACCATGAAGGTGATTGAGGACACGTTGAGCGCGATCTGGTGCGCGTCCACGGACGCCGTGCCGAAGGTGCCCATGATGAGTGTCGCGGCGTTGAACAGCATGGCCTCCGCCATCATGGTGAGCCCGATCGGCATGCCGAGGCGAAACAGCTCGATCAGCTGGCTCCAGTGCGGGCGGTGGAAGCGGTGGAAGATGCGGAATTTGTTAAGCGCCGGCATCAGCCGCACCACGAACGCCATCGCGAAGAACGCGAACGCAAACGAGCAGGCACTCGAAATTCCCGCGCCGACAAGTTCGAGCCGCGGCAAGCCGAAATGCCCGAAGATCAGCCCGTAATCGCCCGCCGCATTGAAGAAAATGCCGGTCGCCATGACGTAAAGCGAGGCGCGCGGGCGTGACAGCGCCGTCGAGAAATTGCGCAGCACCTGATAGCCGAGCGAAAAAGGCAGTCCCCAGCACAGAGCGGCCGTGAAGCGGCCGGCGCCGGTTGCCAGTTGCGGACTCTGGCCGAGCAGAAGCAGAATTGGCCGTGTAAACAGCAGGAGCGTGATCAGCGGCACTGAAATAATCAGCATCGCCCAGAAGCCCATGCGCACCGCATTGCGCACGCCGGCGCGATTGCCCGGCCGCGCGCCCAGAATATGCGCGATCGTCGGCGCGACCGCTGCGGTCGGACCGGCCCCGACCAGCCAGGTGAAAAAGAAGATCGTATTGCCGAGCGCAGCCGCGGCGAGTGCTGTTTTGCCGAGGCGGCCCAGCATCACAACGTCGGTCGTCATGATCGCCATCTGCGACAGCTGTGTCAGCACCAGCGGCGCCGCGAGTTTGAGCAGTTCGCGCGCCTCTTCGAGCCAGGCTTCCAGCCCGTGTCCCGCCACGCGCCTGCCGGCATCAATCGGAGTGAATTCGGCGATATCAGTCATGACACGGTCTTTTCTTCAAAGTCCGGGCCCGAAATCGGTTTGGAAGTAATGAAACAGGTTCCGAACCACTTTTCGGGCTCGGAGGGGGAAACTACGGAACGGGCGGTAAAGCTAGGCCACGTTCTCCTCGCGAGCCGATGGGACAGTAACGCGTACCGGAAGTCGGAACGCCGTCGCCGTCACGCATTGGTATGTGATGCAATCCATCGATTGGCTCGCGCGGATTGCCGCGGACACGATATCCACGGACTCAACGAGATTGCTACTCTTGCGGCGCTCTGTGTGTCAACCAAGGCCGCAACGCGAAACAGCTTTCTCCGCGCGCGTGGCGGCGCGGACACAGGAACAAGAAGTTATTTGCGGAAACCGATTGTCATGCGCACGAAATCGAAGGTAACGGCATAAGGCACAAAGAAGCCGTGGCTCACCATTCCGCCGATATGCATGCCCAATCCTTGTTCGAGGAGCGGCGGAAACGATCCGTAATTGCCCTTGAGGTTGGTCTGCGACAGGGTGCCCAACGAAAGTCTGGTGATCGGGAACAGTGCAGTGGGTGGCGCGCCGATCACATTCCTGGCCGGGCCCTGCGGGACCGGTATCGGAATGTTGGCATCCTGAAGCGTCGATTTGGGCGCCGCAAAAGTCGTTCCCGCCATGCCGCTGTCGATGAGGAACATCTGTTCGCGCCCCTGGTCGAGGCGGCCTCGCGCCACCAGGAAATGGTCGCCGACAAACCAGAACGGAACCTCGGCGATACTTCCGGCGGTGTGCGCGGGCGCGTCATGCGGCTCGAGGACAAGACGGCTATGCACATAATCAATCGTCGGTCGGAAATGTGACAGGAACTCGGTGCCGATCACACCGGCAACGCGTTTGTTACGCGCGAAAGGCGTGAGCCCGCGAGTGCTCAAGAGCATGACCGGGACGTCGTCGGTTTCAACGCCGGTCATCGTGAATTGTCCGACTCGGCCGAAGCCGAATCTGATCCGCGCCCCCTTCGGTTGGGGCGCCGTCTGCACATGCGAATAAAGCGCGAATTCGGGATCGAGGATGACCTCCGGCGCGCTGGTGTCTATCAGGAACAATCCCTCGAACCCGTTTACCTTCGCCAGCACGTAGGGAAGGGGATCGGAGAATTGCATCTCGACTGTGGCGGTGCCCTGGTGCGCCGGCATGCGATAAGGCGTGGCCTTGCCGAATATCCGGAATTCCGCCTCGCGATCGAGATGGCCAAGTTGATGCAGCAGCTGTGCCATTTCGGCGAAGCGGCCTTCTCGGTGCATCGTCTCGGTGAGCAACCCCACCACGTCCATGTCGGCGGGATTGAGCGCGTGTGCATTGTTGAGCAATGCCTCCGCCTCGCCAAGATGGTTCTGATAGAGCGCAATCGCACCAAGCTGGCGTTGCGCCGCCTCATATTGCGGGCTCGATCTGGGCACGGCCGCGTAGGCTGCGCGGGCTTTCTCGAATTCGCCTTGCCGGAAAAGCAGGTCTGCCGGCGAAGCTGTCTGCGGTTTGCCCATCTGGATCGGCTGGCTGGCACTCGACGCAGGGGGCTTCGGCCCCGCGAGTTGCGGTTGTGCCGATGTATGCGCGACCGTGGCGGCCAGAAAAATGGCCGCGAACGCGGCTGCGGAACGCTTCATGATATGCCTCCGACGAGGGTGTGCACTGAAAAGCGGCGGACGTTACCTTCCGCGCTCGCCCATTCCAAGGAAAACCGATGGCGCCACTTTGTATCGCCCATCGGGGCGGCGCTGCGCTCCGGCCGGAAAATACGCTTTGTGCGTTCGCGCATGCGACCGCGCTTGGAGCGGACGGCGCCGAACTCGATGTCCAGCTCAGCCGCGACGGTCACGTCGTCGTGGTTCACGACCTGCGGCTCAGTGCGGAACTCTGCCGGGACGAAAACGGCGCGTGGATCGCCTCACCGGGACCGCCTGTCGCAAGCCTGACGCTCGATGAGATCGAACGCTACGACGTAGGGCGCGCGAGGCCGGACAGCGATTATGTGCGCGGCCATCCCGATGTCGTGCCATCAGATGGCGAGCACATTCCCCTCCTGGCGGAAGTCGTCGCGCTTGCGCGCCGGGCGGCGAAACCGTTCCGGCTGTTTGTCGAGCTGAAAACACCGCTTGCAGACCCGCTTGTTTCGGCATCACCGGAAACGCTCGCCAAGGCGGTGGTCGCGCTGCTGAAACAAATGGATTACATCGAGCGGAGCGTTCTGGTCGGGTTCGATTGGCGCGGGCTCGTGCATGCAAAAACAATCGAACCGGCTTGCACCTGCTGGTTCTCCACCCGGCCGCAAAGCTGGTTCGGCGACGGCACGCCGCCGGTCGAAGACAATCCGCCGCCGGAACCGGCGTTACAGATACTTCGTCACTGGATCCGCAACCGAACATCGCCATGGGCAGCCGGGTCAGACCCGGGCAAATTTGGTGGTTCTGTAGTTGCCGCAGTCAAAGCCGCGGGCGGTGACGGCTGGTTTCCCTGGTGGCGGGATGTGACGGCGGATTCGATCCACGAAGCCCACGGATCTGGTCTCAAGATCGGTGCGTGGACCGTCAATGATCGGACCGCAATGCGCGTATTGGCAACGAACGGCATCGACGCCATCTGCACGGATCGGCCCGATTTGATTGTGACATCAGCGGCTGTAGAGTGACGGCGGCAATGGCGCGGGGAGGCTGCAATGGCCGGGGTGTCGCTTTTTCGTCTGTATCTGATGCGGGCGTTGTATCTCCTTCTGGCCGTGGGTATCGGCCTGAATTTCTGGCCTCACGTCATCTTTCATACGCGCGACTACGCGGCGAAAAACGGCGCCGAAATCTGCCTCCTCGCAGCCATCGGCGCGCTTTCCATCCTCGGGCTGCGCTATCCGCTGCAGATGCTGCCGATTCTGCTGTTCGAGTTCTTCTGGAAGGCGACATGGTTGGTGGCCATCGCGGTCCCGCTATGGGCCGCGCATCAAACCTATCCCGGCATGGCCGATGACGCGTTCGCGATCGGAATGGGAGTTGTGCTTTGCCCCATCGTGATTCCATGGCCTTATGTGCTTGCGAACTACATCCAGAAGCCGGGAGATCGCTGGCGCTAGCCCCGGCCAAAGCTTGCCTGATTTTCCGTGATCGCCCGGGCTGCTAGTGAGGCAGTGAATCGGGGGGATGCCGCTCGCATTCCAGGGCGCGCTCGTACCAGTAGGCGGCCAGCAGAAAATAATGCATCCGGGCGTCCGCGGAGGGGGCTCTTTCGCTGCGGGCGAGTGTGTCTACCGCCAACTCGCGGTAGTGTTCCGCACAGTCGGACTGATACGCCGTCTCGTCGACAGACTGGGGAAGCATCGCCACGTCCCCATCATTCCTCGTGATTAGTTGGCGAACGCGAGTACTTTTTTATTGGTTCCATTTGTGATTCGTTTGTTCAATATATGTATAACAGGAAGTTAACGGCTATCCGGCGCCGGAATATCCGCTTGCTGCCGGGGCCCCGAACACCGGTATCCGTCGGCCAGGGAGCGGTTGTTCGACGTCTGGTTGCAGGGGGTTGGAGACGAAATTGATTGCGGCCGGCCGCGGTGCTAACCTCGGAAGTAATCCGGGTTCAGGGGTCTGAATGTTTCGGGGGATTTGCTGCGCGCTTTGGGCATTGATGTTATGGTTGGTCGCCATTCCCGCCTTCGCCGAAAGCGTAACAGTCGGGTCGTCCGCGCCGGATTTCAGCGCAACGACACTCGACGGAAAGCCTGTCGCTCTGGCCGATTTCAAAGGCCAGGTCGTGCTCCTCAACTTCTGGGCCACGTGGTGCGCCCCCTGTAAGAAGGAGCTGCCGCTTCTCGAAGGTTACTACCGGGTTCAGGGCAAATACGGGCTGCGGGTGGTTGCGGTGTCGACCGAGCGATCGGTGCCGCCCGAAAAGCTGCGGCCGCTTGCGGAACATCTCACCCTGACCATGGTGCGCGACTTTCGCGGCCCTTACGGCGCAATCGGCGGCGCCGTGCCCACAAATTTCGTCATAGATCGCGATGGCGTGGTCCGGTACGCCGAATCCGGGGCGTTTACACTCGACAAGCTGAACCAAGTCCTCGTTCCGCTTCTTCAGCAGGGGACTAAACCGAATTGAAATATCAATGTGGCTGCGTAGCGCGGATTTAGTGTCCCGTCGAGCCGAAGCCCCCGCCGCCGCGAGTGCTTGGAGGGAGTTCGTTGCGTTCCGTGAGGTCGGCGCGCATCACGGGCGCAATGACGAGCTGCGCGATCTTCATGCCGCGCGCGATGCGAAAAGGCGCATTGCCAAGATTTATCAGGATGGCTTTGACTTCGCCGCGATAGTCGCTGTCGATCGTTCCCGGTGCGTTGAGCACGGTGATGCCGTGATTTAGCGCGAGTCCCGAGCGCGGTCTGACCTGTGCTTCGAATCCCTGGGGCAGGGCGAGCGCAATGCCGCAGGGTACGGCGGCACGTGCGCCAGGAGCTAATTCCAACTCGCTATCGACTGCCGCAAAGAGATCGAGACCTGCCGCACCTTCGGTGGCATAGGAGGGCAGGGGGAGATCGCCTGCAAGCTCCAGGCGCCGGACCGGAATTTTCACGTGGCGCCTTTGCCAAGCGTTTCGGCGATGCGCGCCACGAGCCGGCGAGCCACCTCAAGCTTGCCCATCAGCGGCCAGTCTTCCACGCCGGACGATGTAATCAGATGTACGCGGTTCTCCGTGCCGCCCATGACGCCGCTCTCGCTCACGTCATTGGCGACGATCCAATCCGCGCCTTTGCGCACGCGTTTGGCCTGTGCGGAACCAACGAGATTCTCCGTCTCGGCCGCAAATCCGATCACGAGACGCGGGCGGCTCTTTGCGCCTGCAATCAGGCCGAGGATATCCGGATTGCGCGCGAGTTCGATACGCGGTGGAGGGTCCGCATCATCCTTCTTGAGTTTCTGCTGCGCCATCGCCGCGGGCCGCCAATCCGCCACCGCGGCTGCGAAGACGGCGACATCGACGGGCAAAACGCCTTCGCAAGCCCCAAGCATCCCGCGCGCCGTCTCGACTTTGACCAGCCTGACGCCCGGTGGCGGGGTGAGTTCGACGGGACCGGAAACGAGCACTGTCTCGGCGCCCATTTCGGCCAGCGCCTGTGCAATCGCATAACCCTGCCGGCCGGAGGAACGATTGGCGAGATAACGCACCGGATCGAGCGGTTCGCGCGTTGGGCCGGCCGTTACCAAGGCGCGCAGCCCCGCAAGGGACCGCGCTGGCCGCAACATGGTTTCGACGGCATCTGCAATCCGCTCCGGCTCCGCCATGCGGCCGGGGCCGAATTCGCCACAGGCCATCTCGCCATCGTCGGGCCCGACAAACGCCACGCCATCGGCTTCGAGCCGCACCCGGTTTCTCTGCGTCGCCGGATGATTCCACATGCGGACGTTCATCGCGGGTGCCATGAGCACGGGCTTGTCGGTCGCGAGCAGCGCCGTGGAGGCAAAGTCGTTCGCGAGCCCGGTCGCAAGCTTCGCCATCAGATCGGCGGTCGCAGGCGCAACGACGACGAGATCGGCGGAGCGCGACAGCTCGATATGGCCCATCTCCGCTTCGTCGGTCAGGCTGAAAAGGTCCCGATAGATTTTCTCGCCGGAGAGCGCCGAGATCGAAAGCGGCGTCACGAATTGCGCGCCGGCGTCGGTCAGGATCGCGCGCGCGCCAATATTCCGCTCACGCAATCGCCGGATCAGCTCGAGCGATTTATAGGCGGCAATCCCGCCGCCGATGATGAGAAGGACCGATTTGCCGGGCATAGCCGTTGCCTTGCACACGCCAGAGCTTATAGCGGGGCTGTTTTCCAAAGTGTAGCTCCATGCCATCTTGGCCGGCCCGGACCACATTGGAAGAATTGTTGCGCTAATGGAGCCCGCGGTCGTTGCGCCGTAATGGCTGCCATCGATGTCCGAGACCGGCGCCGGATACGAGCCGGCGAGGTCGAGCGGTTTCACCCGCAGCCCGGCGACAGGAGCATTGTTCGCTTCGCGACGCCAGGAAACGGGCGGCAGTTTGCCGCCCGCCGTCGTTCGTCCGGACCGAAATATTACTTCTTGACCTTGAACACCGTGCCGAAATCGGTGGCTCCGCCGCCGGCAGCGGTGCTGGCGAATTTGTCCTTTCCGACCTTCAGGAGCGCGCCCCACGGATTGGCGCCGTCCTCGCCATTGGTGAAGGTGTGCAGCACGCGCTCCTTGCCGTCCGGCGAGACTTCGAAGGCCACGCCAAATCCGTCGGCGCCGCCGAACAGCGTCGTGCCGTAGAGATCGCCCTCCGCGTCGCCGATCACATTGGCGACCGGCTGCCCGCCGTCGTTGCCGCCGGTGAACGTATAAAGCACGCTCAGGGCGCCCGTGGGCGAGAGCTTGAACACGGTGCCGCATCCCGTGCCGCCGCAGCCGCTCGCGTCGCCGCCGAATTCGGTCGTTCCGTATAGATTGCCCGCATTGTCGCGCAACAGGCTCGCTACGGGATTGGCGCCATCGGCCTCGCCCGTGAAGGCGTAGAGCACGCTCTCCGTGCCGTCTGCCGCAATCTCGTACACCGTACCGCAGCCGAAGCCCGAGCACGCGCCGCCGCCTTGCTTGGTGGTACCGTACAGATTTCCCGATGCGTCCGCGATCAGCGCCGCCTGTGGGCCGTCGCCATCGCTGCCGCCGGCGAAGGCATGAAGCACCGTTTCGGTTCCGCCGGAGGAGACGTCGAACACCACGCCCAGCCTGTTCGCGCCCGCGCCGGCGGTCGTTCCGTAGAAACCGCCTTTGCCGTCGGGCAGAAGAGCGCCAAACGGCTGGCCGCCGTCATTTCCGCCGGTGAAGGTGTAGAGCACCGTCTCCGTTCCGCCCGGCGTGACCTTGAATACGACGCCGCAGCCGTTCATATTGCAGTTCGCGTCGCCGCCCTGCTGCGTGGTGCCATAAAGATTGCCGGACTTGTCCATGATCAGCGATGAGCCGGGATAATTTCCGTCGGCGCCTCCGGTGAAGGAATAAAGCGTGGTCTTGGTGCCGCCAGGCGCCAGTTTGAAAACCGTGCCGTTGCCGTCGAAGCCGCCTGCGCCGCCGGAGAAGGTCGTGCCGTACAGATTTCCCTGCTTATCCCTGATAAGCCCGGCGTGAGGTTCGTCGCCGTCCTGCGAATCCTTGAACGTATAAACGACGTGATATCCCTTCGCCGCGGCGCCGGCAACCGGCATCGACATCGCGGCCATTCCGCAGGCGACAAACAAAACGGATCTGCAATTCCGGAACATAAACTCCCCCTCTCTCGATCTGGTCGGGCAAGGCCATCCCTGCCTCGCACGGCATCTGTAGAGCGAAATCGCGTTTCTGCAAAGGGCGTCAGGGTGCCCTACCCGGATGAGCTTTGTGGGCGGACGCCCGGCCGGCCGCGCGAAGCCGGGCGCAGTGCCGACCGAAGCTGTAAGTCTCGATGTCGTCAGAACGTCGAACGCCGCCGACAGATATCGGCAACAGCCTGACATGACTTGCGCTTATCTAAAGGGTCTGGACGATTGACAAACCTCCACCACCCCATCCCCCATAGGAAACGGAATTACGCTGCTGGAGTTCCGTGGCTGTGGAAGTAATCTTGAAAGTCCGGCTTGCCGGAACCCGGCTGCTTCTGGCGGCAGAACTAACATTACGAGTTCACCGGGAACACCGATCGCATGTTCCGTCGTTTGTTGGAAGCGGAGTTCCCGTCATCACCAGTACGTGTTTCACTGGTTCTTGGGTTGACAGGGCGGCGCGCCTGGCGCTGAATCCTCCCCTCAATTCAACATGGGGATTCCAATGACCAGAACAGCACTGATGGTATCGGCTGCGCTTGTGGGTCTCGTGGCCACCGCGCCGGCCATGGCCAAGGGGTCGCTTTATACGCTTCCCCTGGTTTCGGGCAGCACCGAAACAATCGCATTCGGCGTCGCCGACAATCTCAACATTACCGGATACTGGCTCGACAGCAGCGGCATCGAGAACGGCTTTGTCGGACCGGCGGACGGCAGCAATTACACCACCTTCGACGACGACGGAACCGAAGGCACACAGCCGCGCGGACTAAATAAAAAAGGATATGTCACCGGCATCGACGACGTGGAGAGCGGCGAGGTGCTCGACTACATACCCTATGAGCGCAGCCCTGACGGAACCATCACCGACGTCACCATGGACGGAACGGTGCTCAACTATCTCGTTCAGGGCATCAACAAGAAGGGCATCTTCACGGGAAGTTATGAGAATGCGTCGGGTGTGATCATCGGCTACACGGGCAAGAAGGCGCAATACAAGAAGGCGTTCACCCTGCCTGGCATCACGACAACCGGCATCGCCGGCCGCGGCATGGATGACAAGGGCGACATCGTCGGCTGGTATACGAACTCGAGCGGCATCGAGCACGGGTTCCTGCTGAGCGGCAAGAAGGCCACGACCATCGACAACCCGGGCGGAACCACCAATCTCGAAGGGATCAACAACAACGGCGAGATCAGCGGACTATATACCGACACGTCCGGCAATCGGCACGGTTTCGTTTACGAGATCAAGACCAAGAAATTCACCGACCTCACCGTGCCCGGTTCGACCTATGTGGAAGTCTGGGGCCTCAACGACAACGGCGTCGTTGCGATCGACGGAGAAAATTCCAGCGGTGAGTTCGTCGGCTATCTTTATTGCCCGACCGCCAAGGTCTGTCCGGCCGGAGCTACGAGAGTCGGATCTCCGCAGGTTCCGGTTCTCCACCACGTGTCAAGACAGATACCAAATCTTCCCTGACCGGTACCTGGTTTAAATTGCGCGCCCCCTCTCACGCGAGGGAGGGGGCGCTTTTTCGAGAAGGGCGGACACGTACCCCGTCCCACTGCGCGGTGTGGCCGTTCAGCCGGCTCGCCAGCGCAGCGACATGCAGGAAAGGCCGGCGTCGAGCTTGGCGATTTCCGTCACGGGCAGGGACACGACGCGAAAATTTTTTTCCGCCAGCAGATCCCGTGAGCGCTCGTAGCAATCGCCCAGGAAAACCGTGTCGTTGACCCGGATCGCATTGGCGGCCGCATTTTCGGTCTCGGGGACGAGAATTGTCCGAAAGCCGGCGAACAGGCCCGACGACTCCATATGCGCCGTGGCGAGCAGCGTCTCTTCATCCAGAAGCGCTGCGCCGCTCTTGAGATGAAGCATGCCGTCCGGCACACGCACGATGCGCGTGGCGCGGCCCAGGCTTGCGAGTATCCGGGAAAGCGCTTCTGCGCCCGCGGCGCAGGTGCGGGCCGACAGGCCGATCACGATCGAATCCGGCGTGATCAGAACGTCGCCGCCGTCGACGAATTGGTTATACTCGAGTGCGAGCACCGTCCGAAAATGGCGCGCGAGAGGCGCACGCAGTTCATCAGCTTCCCCGAGCCGCGACGGCGCACCCGGGCGCAACAGGATTGCGGCCTCCGGAAACACCAGGGCCGGATCCTCGACGAACATGGAATCCGGATAGGCGTCGAGCGGCGAAAGAACGTCGACTGCGAGGCCAGCGCCCCGTAACGCTGCCATGTAAGCGGCATGCTCGCGGAGGATTCCGTCATAATCCGGCAGTGCGTCCCGGTCGCTGCGCAGCCCGTCGATGACGCTCTGCGCAGGCTCCCGGACGATGGCACGGTCGAAATCGAACAGAGGCATCCGGCCAACAGCTCCTGCGGGTACTACTTCTCGATTTCGAAGGCGGTGCCGGCGCCGCTCGTGCCGCCCTGCACCATTTGCCCTGCTCCTGCGCCGCGCTCTCCGCTTCAACGTCGCGCATAGCCCGTGCGAATTGCCGGACGAGATTCAGACAAAACAGCTCTCCAAACAAGGCGGGCACCGGTCGCCTCCCGCGCCATGCCGGAAATCCCTGAACTTCTTGATCCGGCCGCTGCATTCCCGAGCCGCGCCGTGAAAAGGATAACGCGTGCTTATTATACCCTCCCGCCTCTGATGCATATTGAGCGGAGCACAGGAAAATGTTGAGCTTCGCGTCGGGAAACGGACGAGTGCCGGGGCAAAGCGGGGAGGGAATTATCCATGACACTGGCGATGACCGCCGGCGGCGCGCGCTTTGCGCCGCGGGCCAGGTGGGACCGCGACTTCTTTCTCCTGGTGGTCGCGCTGATCTGGCTCGGCATCCTGATGGGATTTGTGCCGGAGATTGCGGCCCACATAAGGATGCACAAACCGGCCTATCCGCCGGTAGTTCATATCCATGCGGCGGCCTTTGTTGGCTGGCTTTGCCTGCTTACGACGCAGGTCGCGCTGATCAGGGGCGGCCGTGCCGACATCCACCGCAAGCTCGGCATCCTTGGCGCGGTCCTCGCGTCCGTCATGGTGGTTCTCGGCCTGGCCGTATCGGTGATCGTCGACCGGCTCCATTTCGGCAGGCCGGATAACGACCCACAGTTCCTCGCAATCCAGCTGGCGGACCTGCTGAATTTCGGCGTGCTGGCTGCGGCGGCCATTGTCTGGCGCAAGACGCCGTCGGCGCATAAGCGGCTCATCCTTCTGGCCACGATCTTCATCGCCGATGCGGGATTCGCGCGCTGGTGGGGCGACGGGCTCGCAAGGCTGGTCGGTAGCGGCGATACGGTCTGGCAGAATTGGACGGTGTTTTATCTGTCCGATCTGCTTCTGGTCGCGCTGGTCGGCGCATACGACCTCGTCACCCGCCGCCGCCTGCACCCCGCTTTCATTGCTGGGAGTGTCTTCGGGCTGACTGTACAGGTCATCGCCGTCTGGGCCTATGTGAGTCCGTGGTGGAAGCCGGTGGCGATCCGACTGCTCGGCCATTGAGGGGGCGTTACAGGATGCAAGGCGCAACCCGGCTTAATGTCGAACTATCACTTGGTAGCTTACTTAGTTGGGCCTTGTCTTCTTGGCGCGCTCCTTTCATCTTGTCCCGTGGTGGTGCGGCCGCTCAATGTGCGGTAATCTCCGCGAACATTCCAGCCAGGGATCAGGAGTCAAAGAGTGTGCCATGCTAAAGATCGCGCTTATGATAACAACAGCACTGGTATTCGTGAGCCAGAGCGCTTTCGCACTTACGAAATCACCTGTGGATCGGGATCGGGACCGGAACGCTGAATTCCTGTGCACTTATGGCTTCGACGTCACAAGTGCGCACTATTCTATTAGCGGTCACAGGCCAAGCGAATCCTTCTCATCTTCATGGAAACACGAAGCAACCCCCATCAAAGGCGCTGGCCAGACAATCGATGGGATCGTGATAGCCGACTATCTGGAAGTCGTCGGTATGGGCCGCTTGTTTGAGGTAGGAATCTACAGCAACACTGCCAGCAATACCCCGGGGGCGCTTATTGCAGGTAGCGGACCGACAAGCGCAAATCAAAAGTGCAAGGTACGAACGGTACAAGTTCCGCAAACGACACTGGAAAAAGGAAAGAAGTACTGGATTGAGGAGCTTACGATTCCGGGCAAAGGTCGCGGCAGAGACGATACTTCAATAAAGTGGATCATGAGAAAAACCGGCAAGAACAATGTCTTATATCAGTACCATTATTGGCGAGCGTATAGCGGCGGTTCTTCTGTGAGTTACACCACGCCATGGACGCACTCGACTATACTGCCACACCCCCCTTTTGTGAAAGCAAGATAACCGCATGGAATTGTGCGACCGAACCGATGTTCGCGCTCTTACGACATGACAAGGGGCACGAGCCCAGGCCAGTAACGTTTACTTGCACCGGAAAGGCTGACAGCGAATGCTCGAACGCAGAAAACTCGGAACCCAGGGCCTTGAAGTTTCCGCGCTCGGGCTCGGCTGCATGGGGATGAGCCAGTCCTATGGGCCGGGCGACGATACGGAATCGATCGCCACCATCCATCGCGCGCTCGAATTGGGCTGTGATTTCTTTGATACGGCGGAAGTCTATGGGCCGTTTATCAACGAGGAACTTGTCGGCCGCGCGCTCAAGGACCGGCGCAATCACGCGATCATCGCGACGAAATTCGGCTTCAACATCGAGAACGGCAAGAGCCATGGCCTGAACTCCCGGCCCGATCACATCCGCGAGGTCGCCGAAGGGTCACTGAAGCGGCTCGGCACCGACCGCATCGATCTTTTCTATCAGCATCGCGTGGATCCCGCCGTGCCGATGGAGGAGGTCGCGGGCGCGGTGGCGGACCTCGTGCGGGAAGGCAAGGTGCGCTTCTTCGGTCTCTCGGAGGCCGGCATCGCCAATATCGCCCGCGCGCAGGCGGTCCATCCGGTGAGTGCGCTGCAAAGCGAATATTCGCTGTGGGAGCGCAATCTGGAGCCGGAGTTGATTCCCTTCCTGCGCGCAGCCGGCATTGGGCTGGTGCCGTTCTCGCCGCTCGGCCGCGGTTTTCTGACCGGCACCGCGAAGCCCGCGGAGGACTATCCCGAAAGCGATTTCCGGCGGCGCGATCCGCGTTTCCAGCGCGAGAATTTCAAAGCGAACATGAAGGCGGCCGAGGTGGTGCGCGCGGTCGCGGCGGAGAAGGGCGCCACACCCGGCCAGATCGCGCTCGCTTGGCTGCTCGCCAAGGGCGACGACGTCGTGCCCATCCCCGGCACCAAGCGGCGAAGTTATCTGGAGGAGAATATCGCCGCCGCCGAAATTGCTTTAAGCGCCGACGACATGGCCCGGATTGATTCCGCTCTGTCCCCGGAGTCCGTCTCCGGCCCGCGCTACAGCCCGCAGATGATGTCGATGATTGATAGGTGACGTATTTCCACGGCGAGCAGGATACTTCCTTCTCCCTTTGCATTCCTCCTTGGTGTACTTCGCGCCTTGGTGGCGAATCCGCTTCGCGTCCGGCGCTCTTAATCGATCCGGCTATGGCGTCAGTTTGAATACGACGCCGTCGCCGTCGCCTTTCTGGTTCCCGCCACGGGTTGTCGTGCCGTATATATCGCCAGATTGATCCAGGGTGACGCCGGAGTTCGGCTCGTCGCCATATTTTTTCCTGAAACTGAACAGGACGCTTTGCGAGCCGCCCGAAGCGATTTCGAATACCGTCCTCACATTGTAGGCGCCGCCTTCAAAAGTCGTGTCGTACAGACAGCCCGAGGCATCCAGGACGGAGGTCCCGTAGGGCAGATAACCGTCGGCGCGGTTCTGGCAGTCGTAGAGAATGGTTTCGACCCCGCCCGGGGTTACCTTAAATACCGCGCCTTCATCGCCGGTCCGGCCCAGGGGGCTGGTACCGTACAAATTACCCTGCGCGTCCATGGTCACGCCAGACTGCGGATTGGCCGCGTCGGGCGGAGGGCCGAAGGAATAGAGCACGGTCTCGGTCCCGTCAGCGGCAACCTTGAAGACGGTTCCGCATCCGGCCGGCGGCGGTTTGTGCGGCGGTCTTGCGGCATTCATGCAATTGAGCGTACCGCCATACTCCGTCGTGCCATATAGGTTTCCCGATGGATCGGCGATCACGGTGCTGTTGGGTACGCCGCCATCCGTTCCGCCCTGAAAATAATAGAGGATCTGCTTCGGCGACACTTTTTTCGGCGATCCGGCCGACACAGCCGCAGACGATGCCGCCAGCACGATGCCCGTTGTCAACGCGGCTCTGAGAACCGAGCACAAATTGCGGGACATCGTCCCCCCATTGTTTGCGTCCCGATAGCACATCGGCCGGATCGGATGAGTCCTCGCATGTGGCGTCCGGGCGCAGTGTCACAAAACTTTATTTTCTCGGGGGTTAGAAATTGATCTTTAGGACCCGCCTCGTAGCATGCGGCGGGAATTTGAGTACTCACCCATGACCGCTGTGCATATCTATCTGCTGATTGCGGCTGCTTTCCTGGTGTTCCTCGTCGTGTCGCGTGTGTGGCTGTGGCGCAAGATGGGCGTCGGCCAGAGGGGGGCCGTTTACGGCACGAAATATCAATCGGACGCCATCGAAATGATGGAGCGCCAGACCAAAGCGCTCGAACGTATCGCGCTATTGTTGGAAGCCGGACAGTCGGAAAAACGCTGATTGCGCTGGGGCTTCCCTCCACCGTTCAGGGCGCGGTGGAGGGAAGGTGCCAACCGGATTATGGCGTGAATTTGAAAACGACGCCCGGCCAGGTTCGCTTGGTTCCGCCCTTTGACGCCGTGCCGTAAAGATTGCCGGACTGGTCGAGGATTAACCCGGCGCAGGGACTTGGGACCCACCCGCCATGCTTCGAGGTGACGAAGTTGTTCAGGATCGTCTCCGTCCCGCCCGGCGCCAATTTGTAGATCGTCCCGAAATTGGCGGTACCGCCATACTGTGTCATTCCATAGAGATTACCGGATGCATCGATCGCGGGCGCGCTGGCGGGCAGATATTCGTTCGACGAACCGCCCTGTAAACTGTAGAGCGTGGATTCCGTACCGCCTGAGGTCGCTGCTATTGCTGCGGTCGCGTTCTGGACTCGCGAACGCCGGTTGCAGCCGCCGCGATCAGGTCGCGCTTCGTTTCACGAAGATCGCCTGGACTTCCGTACACACCGATGGGATGGCCGCGCCGACGCGGCGATTGAGCTTCCACCACCAGCGGTGATTTTCGAGCGGCGCGACGAGCCCTTCGGAGACGATGCGGAATCCGCGGGCCTCGACGAGTTCTAATTGGGAATGGCGCCGCATCGCGCGAAGAAATGTTTTGAGGGAAAAACTCTGGATGTGACTCCAGTAGCGCTGCGGATCGCGGGCGAGGGTGAGCGCGACATAGCGTCGGCGCAGAAAGGCGAGTGCGGGAACGAAGATCGGCACGCCGACGATCAGCCGGCCACCGGGTTTCAGGACGCGTTCCAACGATTCGATCGCAAGGTCGATGCGGGCGAGATGTTCGAGAACCTGCTCGCAGATAACAACATCGAAGGATTCGGAACGAATTTCCGGTTGACCAGCCATGAGGTCGCTGATGACAACCTCCTGATAGAGATTTCTATTATGCACCTCATAAGAAGTGATATCGCTGCCCGAAAGGCGGATGTTGTCGAAATGCAACCGATGCTCAAGGTGGCGCAGCATTGTGCCTTTCTTGCAGCCGACATCGAGCACGGAAAGGGTTTTCCCTTCGCGCGCGGCCTGTCCGGCCCAGGCGTCGATGTCTTCCGCCGCAGCATCGTAGCGTGCCTGACGGAGGCTGTAACGCTCGCGCCGCGTCGGATCGACCCCGAAAGCGTGATTCGGCTTGTCGACCTTGCCCGGATTGATGGCCGCGGGATTGTCTGAATCGCCGCGGGGAAGCGCGCCGTCAAATTCCGGAAGCCCGGCGGGCGGCGCCGCAATCGGTGCCCGATATAGCGTTGTTTTCATCTATATTCCCAATTCGCTGCTTTGCATAAAGGCGCGCTCCAAACAACCGCGATGGTGGATCGGATCGGCAGCACTGTCTGTAGGGCTCGACTTTACGCGATTGTGGCGGGCCGATGTAACCAGGCGAGCGGAACCGGCGAATATGCAGAGGCCGCGACGATGCGGCGTCCTTGAGGGAGAATCCCAATGCTTCGCTTTGCAAGAAATGCCGGACTGGCTCTCGTCATTTGCGCCGCCGCCACGGCTTCCTATGCGCAGAACCAGAGCAGCGGCGCCATGTCTTCGGGCTCGATGTCGAGCAGCCAGCAGGGTGCGACGGCCGGCGGCGCCATGAGTTCGGGCTCGATGTCGTCCGGCTCCATGTCGTCCGGCTCCATGTCGTCAGGCTCGATGTCATCGGGTGCCATGTCGAATGGCCAGACGAATTCGCACATGGCGAAAAAGCACATGAAAAAGCCCGCCGCCTCGGGCTCCATGTCCAGCGGTTCCATGTCCAGCGGCTCGATGTCGTCCGGCTCCATGTCGAACGGCCAGTCGCCGCAGAATCAGAGCGGCCAGCCGCACTGACATTTACGAAGGCAGAACATGGCCGGATCAAATCCGGCCATGCCGGCGCCGCGATCGGGCTTTCTGCAGAAAACGAACCTCGCTATGGTGCGCCGAGTGTTCCGGCCGCGTGGTATCCGGGCGCATAAAAGGGGTTTGCATTCATGAAATCTCGCCTTCTGATGGCCGCGTTTCTCGCGGCATTGCCAAGCGTTGCGCCGGCGCAAAGCATGCAAGAGCTCAAGAACCAGCCTCCTGACGGCGCCCAGCTGACATTCCTGCTGACCGACGGAACGGTTCTCGCCCAGGGTTTCAGAAATTCCGACTTCTGGGTGCTCACGCCCGACGACACGGGCAGCTACGTCAACGGAACCTGGAAACAGGTGGGCAGTCTTCAGGCCGGTTATGCGCCTTCCGCCAATGCCTCGCAGGTGCTGGCCGACGGGCGCGTGCTGATGGAGGGCGGCGAATACAATCCCGGCGGTACGTTTGCCTTGACCAATCAAGGTGCGATTTACGATCCGACGACTCAGGCCTGGACCGCCGTGAAGCCGCCGAAAGGCTGGCAGAATATCGGCGATTCTCCTTCTGTCGTCTTGCCGAACGGGGATTTTCTGATCGGCGACAAGCTGAACAAGAAGATGGCCGAGCTCAATCCGAAGTCGATGAAATGGAAAGAGGTCAGTTCGAAGGGCAAGAACGATTTCAATGCCGAGGAAGGCTGGGAATTGATGCCGGACGGCTCGATCGTCACGTGGGACGTGAAGGATAATCCGCAGTCCGAAAATTATATCCCGTCGAAGGGGAAGTGGGTAAGTCTCGGCAGCACCATCGCCAATCTCCAGGGGCCGCCCTGCTGCGGCTGCATCACGTATCCGCCGAAGAACAAGTGTTACTATCCGCCCGGCGAAGTCGGTCCGGGTGTCCTCATGCCGGACGGCACCGTGTTCGCCACCGGCGCCACGCATAGCGGCCAGGCGACGGCGCATACGGCGGTCTATACGCCGGGCGCCGGGTGGGCGGCTGGTCCGGATTTTCCCAACGACGATCAGGCCGGCGACAGTTTCATCACGCTGCTGACCAATGGCGACGGAATGGTCGAAGGCGACAGCGGTGAGCTGTACATCTGGGATGGCACGAACCTGACCGACACGAAGCTACAAGGATATGGCATGTTGACCGTTCTGCCGAACGGGCAGATTCTGGTCGGCGGAACCGAGGTCTATAACAGTTCGGGGACCTATCAGGCCGCGTGGCAGCCGACGATATCGAACTATCCGTCAAGCGTGACTCCGGGCGACACATATCAGATCTCCGGAACGCAGTTTAACGGGTTGTCCCAGGCGGGCAACGGCATGGGCGACGAATATCAGTCCTCAACAAATTATCCGCTGATCCAGATATCCAACAATTCTACGGGGCATGTTTTCTATGCACGCGAGCACGACCCGAGCACGATGGGCGTGGCGACCGGAAGTACGACCGTATCCACCAATTTCGACGTGCCGTCGAACATCGAAACCGGCGCGAGTTCGCTGGTCGTGATCGCAAACGGAATTCCTTCGAGTCCGGTTTCCATCACGGTGCAGTAAGGGATTGCAGCGGAGCGTTCCTCCTCCGCTTCAGCCGGAGGAGGAACGGATTTCCCCATGACAGGCAATATTCGCGTCGGGATCGGCGGCTGGACATACGAGCCCTGGCGCGGCGTATTCTATCCGGAAGACCTGCCGCAAAAGCGCGAGCTCGAATATGCGAGCCGCCAACTCACCTCGATCGAGATCAACGGCACATATTATTCGAGTTTCAAGCCCGCGACCTGGATCAAGTGGCGCGAGGAAACGCCGTCCGGATTCGTGTTTTCCGTCAAGGCATCGCGTTATTGTACGAACCGGAAAAATCTTGCGGATGCGCGCGACTCGGTCGGGAAATTTTTCGCACAGGGCATAGCCGAACTGCGCGACCGGCTGGGGCCGATAAACTGGCAGTTTGCGGCAACGAAGAAATTCGATGCCGCCGAAATGGAAGCATTTCTCGGACTTCTGCCGCGCGAAGTACAGGGGATAAGACTCCGCCATGCGCTCGAGGTCCGGCATGACAGCTTCAAGCACGAGGCGTTCTACGATCTGGCGCGGCATCACAACGCTGCAGTCATCTTCGCCGACAGCGACGACTACCCTGCAATCGACAAACACACGGCGGATTTCATCTACGCCCGGCTGATGCGCACGCGCGAGGAGACGCAAACCGGCTACGATGCCGGGGCTCTCGACAGCTGGGCAAAGCGGGCGCGTAACTGGGCGAAACACGGCGACGTTTTTGTTTATTTCATATCGGGGGCCAAGACACGCGCTCCGGCCGCTGCGCAGGCGCTGATTGCGCGGTTGAATTCCTGACGCCGCCTTATGACAGGTCATAATTTGGTGCGCTGCGCCTTGGTGCTGTTTGCAGTTCTGGTCGGGATCTCAGCCGGCATGTCGCCGCGCCCGGCAATGGTCGATTTCACGCGCGCCGCACGGCAGCGTCCCGGCGAATGGCTGCTCGCCGGACGCGATTTCGCAAACACATATTACTCGCCCTTGAACGCGATCAACGAGTCCAACGTGGCGCGGCTGGGATTCGCGTGGGAGTTTCGCGGCTTGCTTTCGCGCGGCGAAATTCACCACGGAATGGAATCCAATCCCGTCTTTGCGGACGGTGTGCTGTATTTCTCCGGTCCCTGGGGAAACGCCTATGCGGTGGATGCGCGAAGCGGAAAACTGCTGTGGGCCTACGATGCCCATGCCGACGGACAATATGCCCGCAACGCTTGTTGCGATGTGGTCAACCGCGGCGTGGCGGTATGGAACGGAAAGGTCTATGTCGCCGCGCTTGACGGGTGGCTCGCGGCGCTTGATGCGCGAACAGGCCGGCCGGTCTGGCACGTCGATACGATTGTTGATCGCCATTTTAACACGACGGTCGATGGAGCTCCCCATATCGCCGGCAACAATATCCTCATCGGCAATGCCGGCGCCGACATGGGCTCACGCGGTTATGTCAGCGCCTATAATGCGGACACCGGAAAACTCGCATGGCGGTTCTGGGCCGTGCCGGGCGATCCGCGCAGAGGTCCGGACGAAACGCCGGAAGTAACATTCGCGCGTAGGACTTGGGCGGAGAACACACGCTGGGATCTCGGCGGCGGTGGCGATCCCTGGGATTCGATGGTCTACGATCCCCAGACGGGGCTCGCCTATCTCGGCATGGGAAATGGCGGGCCGCTTCCACGCTGGCTTCGCAGTCCGCACGGGGGCGACAATCTGTTTCTTTCATCCGTCGTCGCCGTCGATGCCAGGACGGGGCGCATGAAATGGTATTACCAGGAAACGCCGGGAGACAGCTGGGATTACACGGCAACTGCGCCGATGATCCTTGCCGACCTCGTATGGAATGGACGCTTGCGCCATGTGCTGATGCAGGCGCCGAAGAACGGAATTTTTTACGTGCTCGACCGCCAAACCGGCGAGCTTCTGAGCGCAAAGCCTTATACCACCGTCAATTGGACAGACGGTATCGACGGAGAAACCGGCCGCCCGCATCCAACCGCGCGCGCGGACTATTCGCAGAGCCCGCAAATCGTCTGGCCGGGTTCGGCCGGCGGACATGGCTGGCAACCCATGTCTTTCGATCCCGCAACAGACTTGGTCTATTTGCCGGTCTATGACGCGCCGACAAGATATCAAACAATACCTGTTCCCAAACTCCTGCCCGGTGGCTTCAACAATGGTGCTGCTGGTTCTTATCCTCCCTTCGACCCGGGAGATTCGGTCGGCCAACCGGCGCCGCACATAGAGGGCCGGCTCAAGGCGTGGAATCCGCAAAAGGGCGGCGTGCGATGGGTTTCGCCGGCATTGCCGTTCCTTGTCGGCGGCACGCTGTCGACGGCCGGGGGGTTGGTGTTCCAGGGGAATGAGGACGGCAATCTGTCTGTATACGGAGCAAATGATGGAAAACTGCTGAAGCGGATTTTCACCGGTACGGCCATCATGGCGGCGCCAATGACCTATATGCTCGGCGGCGCGCAATTTGTTGCCGTCCTGGCCGGAGCGGGCGGTCCGCAGAACGTTTCGTGGCCGCCCGGGAACGCCGCATCCCGGTATGAAAATTTCGAACGCCTGCTTGTTTTCAGGCTTGACGGGGGCGCCGTCCCTTTGCCACCACCGGCGAAGTCACCACCGCTTCAACCGACACCCGGTCGCCTCGACGCCGATGCGCGGACGCTGGCGCGCGGTCAAAGGCTTTTCGAACAGCAATGCGCGCGATGCCACCGGGAAGCCGGCGGTTTCGGCGCGTATCCCGATCTCTGGAATATGCCGCAAGCCGTTGCCGCGGAATTTGAGGACATCGTTTACCGCGGCGCCTTGCGCGATTTCGGAATGGGCAATTTCTCCGATTCGCTGTCGAAATCCGACGTGGCCGCGATCAAAGCCTTCATCGTCGACGACGAAATAGACCGCCGCGCGCACCGGTCGGCGCGCCCAATCTCACATGTACGTTTCCATTAACGCGACATGCGTGTGTATGTTCATTCAAGCTGACCGCCGGGTTTTTCTGTCGGATTTGACAGGAGATATCCTGAACCGCGGATGGTTTGGATAAGATCCGGCGCTTATGAAATGCCAATCTGATGCTGTGTCTGATCGCACGCCTCTCTATCACTGACAGGGTGGCAAGCCGGTCCGGTGGCGCCGCCGAGCGCGAAGCCGTCCGGCGGACCTGAGCTGGCTGGCCTTGAAACCGGCGCCAACGACCGCCGCAAATGAAAAAACGGCGGACAAGTGTCGCAATCTGTGTCCCGACGCCGGCAATTTGACAGAATCGGCAAGCGTTTCCAATCGACACCCCATATCATCAATGGGCGAAACTTTGGTCGAGTGGCGGTGGCAGGAGGTTGCACTTGAACAAACTCCAGGTTGCTGCGCTGTGCCTGTCCGTCGTCTTGGCGGCTCCTGGCGTCGCCGCCGCGCAGGACGCAACATCTCCGATTCCGGCATCCGCTTCCGATTTCTCGCCCGAAGAACTTGACGAAATGGTCGCTCCGGTTGCGCTCTACCCGGATCCTCTGCTCGCCGATGTTCTGACCGCATCCACCTATCCGCTCGAAGTGGTCGATGCGGACCGCTGGGCCAGCGATCCGCAGAACTCGGCGCTCAGCGGAGACGATCTCACAAACGCGCTCGCCTCGCGCGGCTGGGACCCGAGTGTCCAGTCCCTTGCGCCGTTTCCCCAGGTGCTTCAGCTTATGGATTCCCATCTCGACTGGATGGAAGCCCTTGGGGAAGCCTTTCTGGCGCAGCCTGGCGATGTCATGAATGCCGTTCAGCGGATGCGGGCACGCGCCCAGAGCGCGGGCAATCTTCCTTCCAATGGAGAGGAGACGGTCAGCGACGAAGACGACACGGTCGCGATCTCGCCGCCGTCCGATCTGGTCTATGTCCCGGAATATGATCCCTGGTGCGCCTTTGGCGACTGGCCTTATCCGGTCGACACGCAGTCATATTTCGGCTCCTGGTCGGGCAATTGCGACCCGGCCGATTACGGCGTCGTATTCGGCCCCGGCATCGTGTGGCCCTTTTCTTATTGGGCCTGGGACTATTTTGACTGGCGCAGTCGCCGGGTCCTGATACATCCCGACATGTACCGCCAATTTCACCCCACCCGGTCGCCCAAGGGCGTGGTATGGCAGCACGACCCGCAACATCGCGATGGCGTATTCTATCGCAATCCGCAAAACATCCGCTCGTTCGGGCAACCGGCACGAGGGCCTTCGTCTCAGATGTCGACGAGTGGACTGGTCGAGCCGCCTCGGCCAGACCAAAACTGGAGGTCGAACCCGACCTATCGCACGCAACCGCGGCCGACTATCCCGTCTAGCAGTTTCCATCGACCATCCTTCGGCCGCCCCGCGCCTCATATTGCAAACGGGCATGCGTCGAGGGAGCCCGCCCGGCATTAGCTGCACTGCGCATTATCAAGCTTGCGCGTCTCCGAAATAAAACAGCCAAGGCTTGAAGCAGGCAGGCTGTCGTCCCACATCGAGCTTGTTCGACGTGCCTGCATCGAATCGCCTGAGCAAAATCGTCCAAGCAGTGAAAATAAATTCATGAAAGTGTGGAACTGTTCGGTCGCGCCGGACGTCGAACGCAGCACGCAGGAATGAGATCGGGTTCGATTGCAACGAGTCTTTTCTGAGGCAGAGGATGTCGCGGGGATGCGTGTACTTTTTGTGACGTCGGAGGTTTTCCCGCTCGCAAAATCCGGTGGGTTGGCCGATGTTTCCAGCGCATTGCCCGAGGCTCTGAGAGCCCGGGGTATTGATGTTCGCATTCTCTTGCCGGGCTACCCGCGCGCGCTTGCCACGCTAAAGAATGTGCAAATCGAAGCCCGGCTCGACACCCTTCTCGGCACGGAAGGCGCGATGCTCGTCTCGGGTGAAGTACCCGGATCGGCCATCAGGGCATGGTTGGTCCATTCGCCGGCGCTTTATCTGCGGAATGGCGGTCTGTACCAGGATGCGCAGGGAGGCGATTGGCCGGACAACGCGTTGCGTTTCGGCTTTCTCTGTCACGTTGCCCGGGTGATCGCGCTGGGGCGAATCGGCAGTTGGACTCCCGACATCGTCCACGCGAATGACTGGCATACCGGATTGTTGCCGCTTCTGCTTTCAAGTCGGGATGGACCGAAACCGGCCACGGTACTTACGATCCATAACATGGCGTTTCAGGGCAATTTCCCCGCCCATTTGTATTCCCATCTGGAAATTCCCGAGGGTCTGTTTCATCCCGATGGCATCGAGTTTTACGGCCAGCTCTCTTTCCTCAAGGCCGGGATCCGTTATGCCGACAGGATCACGACGGTCAGTCCGTCATACGCCGAGGAGATTCTCAGTCCCGAATTCGGGTGCGGGCTCGACGGCGTCCTTCGGCAGCGCGCGACCGCGCTTACCGGCATCCTCAACGGCATCGACGACGCGATCTGGAATCCAAGATCGGACCCGCATCTGCCGCGTCCCTATTGCGCGGCCGACATATCCGGCAAACGCCTCTGCAAGGCCGAATTGCAACGCGAACTTGGTCTTGAGCGCGATGATGAGGCTCCGCTCGTGGGATTCGTAAGCCGGCTCACCCATCAGAAGATGGCAGATGTCATTCTGTCCGCTCTTCCCCAAATTCTCGGCGGCGGTGCCCAGATCGTGGTGTTGGGGCAGGGCGATCCCGCGCTGGAAGCGGGATTCAAGGCTTTCGCCGCGGGCGGCAGTCCCGGATTGGCCGTGCGGATTGGTTATGAGGAAGGACTCGCGCATCGCCTCCAGGCGGGTGCAGATATTCTGCTGGCCCCTGCGCGGTATGAGCCATGCGGGCTCACGCAGCTCTACGCGATGCGATACGGGACCGTGCCTGTCGTGCGGCGGACGGGTGGGTTGAAGGACACGGTCATCGAATCATCTCCGGCTGCATTGCTCAATCGCACGGCGACCGGCATCGTGTTCGACGTCCCAGGCGTCGACGGTCTGATGCGGGGTATCAGTCAGGCATTTGCGCTTTATCGCGAGCCGCTCTTGTGGCGGCGCCTGCAGCTCCAGGGCATGGCACAGGATTTCAGCTGGGCCGCCAGCGCTTCGCGCTACGCCGATCTCTACCGGGAAATGGCACCCCATACCGATGCCGCGCCGGAGGCAGCAGCGACAGACATCGTCGCGCCAGCTACGGTGCACGCCGCTTGATCATTTGCCGAGGTCTGCGGCGGCGTTGATCAAAATCTGATGACCGAATTACTGTCGCTGATAGCGTTGAAGCGCCGGATCTCCCCGACTCAGCTCCTAGTTTGGCGCGGATCATTTTCAGAAGCAAATTTGAGTTGCCAGGAACGCAATTGCGTTCTGCCGGGAGTCTTGCGCGCGCAGGCCGACCATCAGCGCGCGCCCGGATAGGCGGCCAGGCCCAGCGCGATCAGTGAGGCGCCAGCGAAGAGCATGTCGATTCCAATCACCAGCGGAAGGATCCAGAACGCGGCAGCCGCAAACGTGACGGCGAGGATCAGAGGCGCGAGCAGGAGGTCCAGCACGCCGTTCAACACGATCCATGACCATTGCCGGGACATTTTCCGGCGGTGGTCAATCCCGAACATGATCATAAGCAGGCCGTCGGCTGCCAAAAACCCGGCAAGCACGAAGCTGAGCGAGTAGAAACCATGCATCGGCCAGATCGTCAGCAACACGCCGGCAACGATGCTGATCAGAGCGGAAGCCACGGCCCACCCGAAGCCGGGGGCGTGGCGGGCCATCAGAGTGGTGACGAGACCAACAAACCCGCCGCCCAGAAACAGCCATCCGAGGACTACCGCGATACCTGCAATTGCAATCTCGGGCAATATGATCGCGGCGAGGCCGAGAATGATCAGAATGAGCCCTTCAAGGAGCAGTAGCCGACGGTGATCGCGCAGCTCTCCGCTCACCCGGCTAGCCGCACCGCTTTTTCCGGGCAATTCGGTCCGATCGCTCATTTTGCCTCCATGTCTTTATTCGACCCCTTGTCGAATGGTAAGGAACAATTAACTCATTCTACGTATTTATGAATATCGATGATTCCGGGTCCCGGCCATGGGCACTGTCACGCGACTGGATGAAGCGCGGTGGAAGCGGCGCGATCCGCGCGAGCTCATGGCTACGGAGCTGCGCCGGGTAGCCCCCCCGATCACCGCGGAAGAGCGCCGGAAAGTCGCCGCCGAATACCGGGTGCGCGCCGATGCACTTGAGGCGGCTGCCGAGGATGTGGTGCTTTTTGATACGGAATCTATGCTTCACGGGTTGGCCCGGAGATACCGGCAATTATCCCAATATCTGGACGATAACACGCCCGCTGCTTGAACTCACCCGGCAGGTCTAATCATTCGAGGTCCGCGACCAGCTCCCGAATGTAACTCTCCACCTCCTCCAGGTCGTAAGGCTTTGGAAAAAGCCTGGTGCCGTGGACGATTTCGCCAATATTTTTTTCGCCCGATGCAAATACGATCCTAACGCCCGGGTGGTTCTGTTTGACCCATTGCGCGAGCCGAATACCGTCGCTGTCGCCGGGCATTCGCACATCGGTGAACAGCACGTCCACCCTTTCGCCGGAACTCAGGATTCCGATCGCCTCGGATGCGCCGGAGGCTTCGATGATCCGGAAGCCCGCGTTCCGGAGGTGCTGGGTCAACGTGATGCGAATCAGGATTTCGTCCTCGGCAACAAGGACGACCGGTGCCCGGAGATCCGCCTCGGGCTCGCGACAGGATTGCTTCATCGCAGACACCCCGGAATGGAACTCCTTTTGCCGGGAATCGCTCCAAAGAGACTTGGCAGATTCGCGGACCTGGGCCTAGTCGGACGGCGGTTTGAGGCCGCGGCGCAAACGCTGAATGCGCCGCACGACCTCTTGCGGATGGTATGGGCGGTACAGCGGACCGTCGTCGCAGATCTCGCCGGCCTTTTCTGCCGATCGGGCAATTCCGAAGGTCAGAAAGACATCGATCCGGGGATAGTTTTCGCGAACCTCGCGCGCCAAGTTAAAGCAAGAACCGTCGGAGAGTTGAGCGTCAAGCAAAAGTATGTCGATCTCTTGTCCGGAGCGAAGGACAGTCAGCACATCCGGCGCCGACCCGGCTTCGATTACCTCGAAACCGCATTCGCGCAAATACTCGGCCAGCACTACGCGTGCGAACACATCCGGCTCCGCGACAAGCACGACTTCCCGGTTTGCGGGCGAGGGGCGATATTTCGTTTCCGAATATGGCATGCTGAACCGGAAACTCGTGCCGAAGCGTCACGGTTCCGCTTTAGAATGCGGTGTAACCCTGTCCGAACAAGGAATTCGGACAGCGCGCTGCCACTGGAGGGCAGGATGGTCGAACCTTTGTCACCCGACTTGCTGGAGAAGATGAATGCATATTGGCGTGCCGCCAATTACCTGTCCGTCGGCCAAATCTATCTCAAGGAAAATCCGCTTCTGGAAAGGCCGCTTGAATTGGGGGATATCAAACCCCGGCTCCTTGGCCATTGGGGAACGACGCCGGGCCTGAATTTTATTTACGTTCATCTGAACCGGCTTATCAGAGAAAACGATTTGAATATGATCTACGTCATTGGTCCGGGGCATGGCGGCCCCGGTGCCGTGGCGAATGCCTATCTGGAAGGCTCCTATACCGAGCATTATCCGGCGATCGAGCGCGGCCGAAACGGATTGCACCGACTGTTTCGGCAGTTCTCATGGCCTTATGGCGTTCCAAGTCACGTTTCGCCGGATGTACCCGGTTCCATTCACGAGGGCGGCGAGCTTGGTTACTCGCTTGCGCACGCCTATGGCGCCGCATTCGACAATCCCGATCTTATCGTTGCCTGTATTGTCGGCGATGGCGAAGCGGAAACGGGACCGCTCGCCGCCAGCTGGCATTCCAACAAATTTCTCAATCCGGTGCGCGACGGCGCGGTGCTTCCGATCCTGCATCTCAACGGGTTCAAGATCGCCAATCCGACGGTGTTGGCGCGTATCGGCCATGCCGAACTGACGGACCTGTTGCGCGGCTATGGTTATGTACCTCATTTCGTCGAAGGCGACGATCCCGCGGCCATGCACCAGGCGCTCGCGGCAACGCTCGATTCGGTGCTTGCCGAAATCCGGCGAATTCGAAACACAGCCCGAATAGGTAATGACTCCGAACGTCCGCGCTGGCCCATGATTGTGTTTCGCACACCCAAAGGCTGGACGGGGCCGAAATTTGTTGACGGAAAGCCGGTTGAGGGGACGTGGCGTGCCCATCAGGTGCCAATTTCCGGATTCGCGGAAAGGCCGCAGCACGTAAGACAGCTTGAAGACTGGATGCGCAGCTACCGACCGCACGAACTCTTCGACGAGACCGGAAGGTTTCGCGACGAATATGCCGGACTCGCGCCCACAGGGCATCGCCGGATGGGTTCAAATCCCCACGCCAATGGCGGCGAGCTGCTGAAACCGCTTTCCATGCCGCATTTCCGCGATTATGCGGTCGAAGTGCGGGAGCCTGGCGGCGTGGAGGTCGAGTCGACGCGGATTCTCGGCACGTTTCTTCGTGATGTGATGAAGCTCAATCTCGAAAGCCGAAACTTCCGCCTGTTCGGGCCGGATGAAACGGCTTCGAACCGGCTCGATGGAGTCTATGAGGTATCGGCCAAGGAATGGATGGCAGAGCTTCTCGAGATCGACACGGATCTCAGTCGTGACGGCCGCGTGATGGAGGTTTTGAGCGAACATCTCTGTCAGGGATGGCTCGAAGGCTACCTTCTGACCGGACGTCACGGATTTTTCTCATGCTACGAGGCTTTCATCCATATCGTGGATTCGATGGTCAACCAGCACGCAAAATGGCTGAAAGTCACGCGCAATATACCCTGGCGCAAGCCCATCGCATCGCTCAACTATCTGCTGACGTCGCATGTCTGGCGGCAGGATCATAACGGGTTTTCGCATCAGGACCCCGGCTTCATCGACCATCTCGCCAACAAGAAAGCCGATATTGTCCGCATCTACCTGCCCCCAGATGCAAATTGCCTGCTCTCCGTGGCCGATCACTGCCTCCGCAGCCAAAATTACATCAACCTGATTGTGGCCGGCAAACAGCCTGAATGGCAGTGGCTCGATATCGAAACGGCGGTGCGTCACTGCGCGGCCGGCGCGGGCATATGGGATTGGGCGGGAAACGAGGACAGCGATCCGGACATCGTGATGGCATGCGCCGGCGATATACCAACGCTCGAAACGCTCGCGGCCGTGAAGCTGTTGCGCAGCTATGTACCCGATATTCGGATTCGCGTTGTCAATGTCGTGGATCTTATGGTTTTACAGCCGCGCTCCGAGCACCCGCACGGACTGGATGACCGGGATTTCGACGCCTTGTTCACGACCGACAAACCCGTGATCTTCGCCTATCACGGCTATCCGCCAATCATCCACAAGCTCACCTATCGACGGAAAAATCACGATAACATCCATGTGCGCGGTTACAAGGAGGAGGGGACGACGACAACACCTTTCGACATGGTGGTGCTGAACAATCTCGATAGGTTTCAGTTGGCGTTAGACGCGATCAGCCGGATTCCGCGCTATGCAGATCGAGTGGAGAAGGAAACCGCGCGCTACTGGACTTCGATGGAACGCCACAAGCTTCATATCAGCGAACATGGTGTCGATATGCCGGAAATCTGTAAGTGGCGCTGGAACGTTTGAGCACCGCCATGTCCGACCCGGGCGGTCAAAAAGAAGGGTGGACTGTTCTTGCGCTCAATGCCGGTTCGTCTTCGCTCAAGTTTGGCCTGTTTCGTGCAGGAAGCGGCAGCGTAGAAACGATCGTGTCGGGGAGCGTAGACGCCATAGGCGAAGAGACGGGCAGGTTTACTGCCCGCGATGGCAATGGTGCGCTGCGTTGCAACGAGAATCGGGAAATATCTGATCAGGAACACGCATTAGACTGTGTATCCTCATTTCTCGATCGGGCCGATTTGGTCGCACCGCAGGTAATCGGTCACCGCATCGTTCATGGCGGCCCGGACCTGCTGCGGCATTGCTATATCGACGATGCCGTTATTGCCAATCTTGAGGGCGCGGCCCAGTTTGCCCCGCTGCATGTGCCTGCTGCGCTGTCGGGGATAAGGCGGGCGAAGACTCACTTTGGAAACCTGCCGCAGATAGCCTGTCTCGATACAGCATTTCATGCAAATCTGGCCGACGTGGCCCGTGTTCTGCCGATCGCGCGTGATCTCGAAACACGGGGGCTGCGCCGCTACGGCTTTCACGGCCTCTCCTGCGAATCCATTCTGCACCGGCTCGGTTCTGGTGTTCCATCGCGAACTATTATCGCGCATCTCGGCAGTGGCGCGAGCGTTACCGCGGTCAGGAATGGGGCGTCCGCGGATACCAGCATGGGCCTGACGCCGGCCGGCGGCGTGGTGATGGGGACGCGCGGTGGTGATCTTGATCCCGGCGTGATTGTCTATTTGTTGAGGCAGAAGAAACTTGATGCCGACGAGCTCGAGCGGGAGATCGATTGCCGCGCGGGACTTCTTGCGATCTCCCGCTTGAGCGGCGACATGCGCGTATTGCGGAACGCGGCGGAGACGAATGCGGACTCGCGCCTTGCAATCGGTGTATTTTGCCATTCGGTGCGCAAGGAGATCGCAGCCATGGCCGCCGTGCTCGGTGGCGCCGACCTTCTCGTTTTCACAGGGGGGATCGGAGAAAACGACTCTCAAACCCGGCTCGAAATCTGCGCGGGCCTGGGGTGGATGGGCGTTGTACTCGATGAGGCTCGCAACCGGGGATCGGAAAATCCGATCGGCGGGCATGGCGGCCTGCAAGTTCTCGCGCTGGCGTCCCAGGAAGAGCTGCAGATCGCGCGTATCTGCGTGGCGGTCCTGCAGGGCCGATTGTTTGCCGCGTCAAGGCGAGGTAAGATTTCTGGATGAACCAGATGGAGCGCGACTTCCGGCCACAGGAACCCGCCGAGGTTGAATATCTTGACGGCGAATATCGAATTGTGCGGCCGGGAACCTTCGTCTACTGCGCCGTGACGGGCGAGCCCATCCCGCTCGACATGTTGCGCTATTGGAGCGTCGATCTGCAGGAAGCGTATGCAAATCCGGCCATCGCGCTGCAGCGCTTCCGCGAGCGCGGGCTTACGCCAAAATGATCGCGCGGCGAGCATTTCTCGCTGCAGCAGCGGCAGCTGTGGCGTGTCCGCGCGCTGTTCTTGCCGAGTCATCGCGCCTGAAATTCACCGGATCTCTGGAGCAGGCGAGCCTTGTCGTCGGCAAGACGCAACCGGCCGCGCATGTGACGCTCGATGGTGCTTTGCTGCACGTCTCCCCTGCCGGAGACTTTGCGTTCGGTTTCACCTATGACCAGACGAAGCAATCGCTGATCGTGGCCCAATATGCCGACGGGACAAGCGAGACCCGATCGCTTCAGCCTGTCGCCCGGCGGTATGAGATCCAGAGTATCACGGGACTGCCGGAGAAAATGGTGACATTGCCGCCGGAAGTTCTGGAGCGGCGCAAGAAAGAAGTCGCGCTGATTGCTGCCGCCCGCGCGGCGGACACCGAGGCGGATTGGTTTGTGGAAAAATTCGATTGGCCGGTGCCGGGCATTATCAGCGGACCGTTCGGCAATCAGCGCATTCTGAATGGCAAGCCCATGGAGCCGCATTTCGGCGTCGATATCGCGGCACCCGCCGGTACGCCGATTGCAGCGCCTGCACCTGCGCGTGTAGCGCTTGCGGGATCGGATTTCTATCTCGAAGGCGGCCTGACCATTCTCGACCACGGTCACGGCGTTACAACGTGTTATCTTCACCAAAGCAAACAGATGGTGAATATTGGTGACACGGTCGCGCGCGGGCAAGTGATTGGCGAGGTGGGCATGACCGGTCGTGCGACGGGGCCGCATCTGCATTGGGGCCTCAACTGGTTCCACATGCCGCTCGATCCCTCCCGCTCCACGACCACGCCCGCGCCTGCGAAGGCTTAGCGCTCAGTCGGCTCCGCAAACGCCATGGCTTCGCGGCCGCGTCGCGAGCGGGGCCGATCGCCTGGCTTTGGCCAGCGACGGTGAATCCAGAGCCATTGCGAGGGTCGATAGCGCACGCTCGCTTCTATTGCTTCGTTGATGCGGGTCGTAAGCGCAAGCACATCGCGATCGTGATCGCCGCTGGGTGCGAATTCGATTGCCGGATGCGTGGTCATGCGAAACCGGGCGCCGCCCAGTCGTTCATTGGATGTCGGTAGGAGGACAGCGCCAAGTTTCAGCGCAAGCGCGGCGGGCGCAGGCGTCGTCATGGCATCGCGTCCGAAAAAAGGCGCGGCGAGTCCTTCATTCGTTTTCTGATCGACAAGAATGAAAATCGACTTACAAGCACGCAGGAGCGTAAAGATGCGACGCGTCCCTTGCGCACCTTTTGCGATCTGTTCCTTCGGACCATTGGCCTGCCGTTGGCGCACCAGCCAGCGGTCGACGAACGGATTATTGACAGGGCGGTAGACCTCGCCTCCTTCCACGCCATATTGCGTTGCGGCGAAAGGCATGACTTCCCAATTGGCGAAGTGGGCCGAGACAAAAATAATTCCTTTGCCGCTGGCCGCGGCGTTCTCGTAGTTCTGCAACCCGGCAAGCGCAATACGCGGTCGATCGCCCTGAATCGACATACTCTTCAAATGTGCATATTCGGCGATATTTCTTCCGAGATTGTCCCACATCTCGCGGACAATCTGCTCGCGTCGCGCGGCGACCAAATCCGGATATGCCGAAGCAAGATTGTCACGCGCCCGATTGCTCAGAGAGCTTCTGTACAAAAGCGTCCGTCCGCACCAGCCACCGATCGTCGAGGCGGTGTCAACCGGGAAAAGCCGAAAGAAGCCGATAACTGCGAAGAAAACCGCGGCCTCCAACGCGTAGCGCGTGTGCATGACGAATCGCGAGACCGGGATTGTCGACTTCGCGCTCACGGGCCAACAACCGATTTCTCAAACATCGGCGCCAGCAGCCGTTCGATCGCAGCCGGATCATCGAATACGGCGCGCACAGGAAGTGTGTCGATATTGCTCCGGTCATCGGCATTCAGCCGCACGTAATCTTTCTCCGTTGTTATCAATCGGGCGCCCGACTCACGCGCGTGATCCTTCAGCGTTGCGATTTCCGCTACCGAATAGACATGATGATCCGCAAAGGCGCGCGTTTCCAGAAGCTCGGCGCCCTGTACCCGGAGTGTGGCAAAGAACTTATCCGGGCGCCCAATGCCTGCAAAGGCTATCAGAGTCTGTCCGTCCAGGCGCTGGTCCGATGCGAGCCGCGCGCGCAGTATCGGGCGGGCAAATCCCGACAGCGATGGCGTTCCATTTCCCGACACAATAGCCGCATCCGCGCGCTCCAGACCTTGTTGCACGGGTTCGCGCAGCGGGCCGGCAGGTATGACTCTGCCATTGCCGAAGCCGCCATCGCCATCCACGACGACCAGCGACAGATCCTTTGCAATGGAGAAATTCTGATGGCCGTCATCCATCACGATGATTTCTGCGCCGCATCGTTCCGCCAGCCGCGCGCCCTCTGCCCGGTCGCCTGCTACGACAGTCGGTGCGATCCGTGCAAGAAGCAGCGCCTCGTCACCGACGACGTCGGCACCGTGTTCGTGCGTATCAACGCGTATCGCACCCGAGGAACGCCGGCCATAACCGCGTGAAAGGAACGCGACGGCGATACCCTTCGCCTGAAGCATTTGCGCGATCGCAATCGCGACAGGTGTCTTGCCGCTGCCACCGGCGGTGAGATTCCCAATGCAAACAACCTTTGCCCGCGCACGGTAAGGTTTTCGCCGCCGGTGTTTCCACGCGACAGAAGCGCCATGGAAGTAGCCAATCGGTGTCAACGCGCTTGAAATAAGTTGCGCGCTCCACGTGTTTCGCGACCAGAATTCAGGTGGCTGCATGTGAGAGCAGAGCTTCAATTGCCTGTCGCGTCGTTTCCAGGGCACCGCCGAGCGCGGTTGCGGCGCGCGCTGCTGCAAGGCCTGCCATGCGCGAGCTATCGGGATCGGAGAGCCAGCGGCGCGCAAGCGCAACGATCTCCGCGCAGGAATGGACGCGACCTGCGCCTTGCGCAGCAAAAATCGACTCGTAGGTGCCGGCAAAATTCTCCGTGTACGGACCAGCCAGGACGGGGCGCCCGAGCCGTACGCCCTCCAACGGATTCTGACCGCCATGGCGAATGAGACTTCCGCCTATAAATGCAAAAGGCGCTATCGTATAGAAGAGCAGCAGTTCGCCGATTGTATCTGCTATATAGACGGCTGTATCGGGCGAAGGTAAGCCCGATTCGGAGCGGCGCAAGACGGCGCGCGTACCACACAACATGGCTATGTCGGCGCCGTGCGCCGGGTGTCGAGGCGCAATGATTGTAAGAAGATGGGGATATTCGCGGCGCAAGGCGTCGTGAGCAGGAAGTATTGTCTCGTCTTCTCCCGCATGTGTGCTTGCGGCGAGAAAAACGGGCCTCGTCCCAATGGCGCGCAAGAGTTCCGCGAGCCTCGTCGGATCGGGCGGCTCCGGTTGCACGTCCGCCTTGAGGTTTCCGCTGACGCAGACATTAGTTGCACCAAGAAGTCTCAGATGTCGGGCGCTCGTCTCATCCTGGGCCAGACAGACATCGAAGCAGGACAGAACGCTCTTTGCACTTGCCGTTGCGCGCCGCCAGCCCGCAAACGAACGTGCCGACATCCGGCCATTGACGAGCGCGAGTCGTGTGCCGCGCCGGTGTGCGTCAGCAAGAAGATTTGGCCAGAGTTCGGAATCCACAAACAGACCTGCATCGGGGCGCCAATGATCGAGAAAGCGTCGAACTGTCGATGGCGCGTCTATGGGCACGAATTGATGAAATGCCCGTTCCGGCAGGCGCTCCCGCATGAGTTGCGCGGATGTAACTGTGCCGCTCGTCACAAGGACCGAGCGGTCGGGCTTTTCGAGCAGGGAATGAATAAGCGGAAGCGCAGAGAGGCATTCGCCGATGCTGGCGCCGTGAATCCAGATAAGCTGCCTGGGCGGGCGGAGAAGGCTTGCGCGGCCAAATCGCTCGGAAAGTCGGGCCATTTCCTCCTTGCCATTCCGCGCGCGGGCGCGCAGCACAAGGGGGGCGGCAGGCGCAAGTGCCGCTGCCGCGAGGCGATAGGCTCGCAGTGCAAGTGGCGGCGGGCTCATCCGCGAACCGGACGTGATTGCACTGCATCTTCGCCCAAGTCCTCGACCAGGTCGTGGCGATAGAGGCGCGCATAAAGGCCCGCCCTGGCCAGAAGCTCCGTATGCGTGCCGCATTCTGCAAGCCTGCCCCGGTCGAGCACATAGATTCGATCTGCATCGAGAACCGTCGAAAGCCGATGGGCAATGACAATGGTTGTGCGGCCCTTCATCAGACGGGTCAGGGCATCCTGGACTTTTCTCTCGTTTTCCGCGTCAAGCGCGGAGGTGGCTTCGTCGAGCAGCAGAATCGGAGCGTCGCGCAGCATCGCGCGGGCGATGGCGATGCGCTGCCGCTGGCCTCCCGAAAGCTTGAGGCCACCTTCGCCGATGGGGGTGTCATACCCCCGCGGAAGCGCTGATATGAACTCATCAGCGGCGGCAGAGCGCGCGGCATCGACAATTTGTTCGCGCGTCGCATCGCGCCGCCCATAACCGACATTCTCGGCAATGGTCTCGTCGAAGAGAAACGGCTCTTGTGTCACGAGAGCGATATTTGCTCGCAGCGAGTCGAGCGTTACGTGCGCAATATCCTGCCCGTCGATCAGAATATGCCCGCGCTCGACGTCGTAGAAGCGGAGCAGAAGATGAAATATGGTGCTCTTGCCCGCGCCCGAAGGCCCGACCAGCGCTATTTTTTTCCCCGGCGGAAATTCCAGTGAAACATGATCGAGGGCGGTGGCACCTTCCGCATGATAGTTAAAGAAAACATTGTCGAACCGGATGCCGCCACCTTGCGGAGCGGGCTTTACCGCAAGCGGCTTGGCGTCCGGCCGGTCGACGATACGCGGTCTGGTATCGATCAGTGCAAAAATGCGATTGGCCGCCGAAAGACCTTCGGTCGATATGGTCCAGAGCTGGCTCAGATTGCGCACCGGCTGCTGCGCAATGAGCATTGCGGCGATGAACGCCGAGAACTGATTGATACCGAGATGTCCGTGGAGGTGCTGATAGCCGGCGAACGCGATGGTGATGGCCGCGGCGACGCCACCGATCAAATCCGTTGAAGGCACTGCGGCCGTGCGTGCCCGCACCGCGCGAAGGATGAATTTCAGCCGTTGTGCGATGCGCGTTTCTGCCGAATGTGTTGCAAGTGATTCGAGCCCGTAAGCCTTGACGATGCGCCGCCCCGCAAGCGCCTCGGAAAGGGCGCGGGAAAGCGTGCCTGTTTCTTCCATGCCCCGGGTTGACGATTTGCGCAGAGACCGGCTAAGGCGCTGGGTAACAATCGCGACGGGCGGCAGGAGAAGAACCGAGATAACGGCCAGCTGCCAGTCCTCATAGATCATGACGCCGGCCAGCACGACCAGCGTGACCAGCTCCTTGCCAAGACCGGCCACGCCGCGCGTGATCGAGCCCCGCAGCAGCGTCGCATCGTAAAGAAATTTTGCAACGAGTTCGCCAGAGTGAATGTCATTGAGCGTGGCAATGTCGAGCCGGATCTGGCTTGCGAACATGTCACGCTGCACATAGGAAACGACGCGTTCGGCGACATTGTTGAGCGTGTATTGCTCGCCGAAACCCGTCACCGCGCGTAGCGCCACCACGCCGATGATCGCCAGCGAAATGACCGGTAGCATTCTCGCATTGTTATCGAGAAAAATCTGCTTTGTTGCCGGATCGAGAAGCCACGCCAGCACGCCGTTCATCGTAGCGGTCACAATCATGCAGAAACCGGCGAGCACCAGCCGGTTCCAGCGCCGTCCCATATAGTCGCGCAACAGCCTGTGGATGATCGCGAAATCATCCAGCTGCCTTGTCCGCTCGGGAGGCGAGCGCCGTCCGAACGCGACGCTTGGGTGTCTGGTATCGGTGGTCATCCGATGTCGGTCAGGTCTCCTGCAATCGGGCCGTTAACGTCAACCCGGAAACTAGCACGAAAGTGGCCGATTCGCGTCAACCTGGGTCGGGTTCAAGCAGGCGGTGGATATGAACCACAAAATAGCGCACTTGCGCGTTGTCGACCGTGGCCTGGGCGGCGGCGCGCCAGGCCGAATAGGCTTCCCGGTAATTCGGATAGATGCCGACAATGTGGAGCTTCGAAAGGTCTTTGAACGTCACGCTGTCCGGGGCCACGACTTCGCCACCGAATACGAGATGAAGCAGTTGACGCGTTTCATGTTCGGGCATGTGGTTGCTCCCGGTTTTCGTGCGGGCCGCAAAGCCCATTCAAGAACTGCGCGTGCAGACTCGGTCCCGCGCAGATCATGGAACGTTGTACGGAATTGGGTCCGCCGAACCGGAGGGGATGTCCGTCCCGTGATGTAACAACACCGCCGGCCTCGCGCACGATTACGTCGCCCGCCGCCATGTCCCAGTCATGTTTGGGTGAAAGCACAATTGCGGCGTCGAACGCGCCCGCCGCGACCAAGGCCATGCGATAGGCGATCGAGCTTCGCGATTCAATCTGCATTTCGGGCCAAGGCGGCGTGTTCGGCGAGGGCGGATGCGCAAACATTTCCTTCTGAGCGAGTACACGACAAGCTGCGAGCGCGGTGCAGGAGCTGACACGTATCGGCTCGCCGTTCAGATGGGCGCCACCACTCTCCTTGGCGCTGAAGAACTCCTCGGTGACGGGATTGTAAACCACCCCTGCCACAGAGCGCCCATGTTCGGCCAGGGCGACAGAGATCGAGAAATGCGGTCGCTGTTTGAGGAACGCCGTCGTGCCGTCGATTGGATCGACGATGAAAAATCGTTGTGCGCCGGCGCGCTCAAGATCGCGCCCGGTTTCCTCCGATAACCACCCGTAGTCCGGTCGCGCCGCCTCAAGGCGCCCTCGCAGAAAATGGTCGATCGCCAGATCGGCTTCGGTTACGGGTTCGCCGCGGCTCTTGCTCCAGCGTCGATAATCCTGGCCGTAATAGCGGCGCGCAATCTCTCCGGCCCGGCGAACCGCCTGTTCGATCAGAGCAAGGTCCTGGGCATCATTCGCCCGCAACGGTCATGCCCTCGACTCGCAATGTGGGCGCGTTGGTGCCGTAGCGAAAAACGAGATCGTTGGCTGGCGTCAGCCTTTGAAACATGTCCTTGAGATTTCCGGCGATGGTTACGCCGGACACGGGGTACGCGATCGCTCCATTCTCAATCCAGAACCCCGAAGCGCCGCGGCTGTAATCGCCGGTTACCATGTCGACCCCCATACCCAACAATTCGGTGACGAATAATCCTTGCGCAATATCGGCGATTAACGCGTCCGGAGAGGCCGTACCTGGTGCCATGTAGAGATTGGTCGTGGACGGGGAGGGCGGTCCGCCCGTTCCGCGCGCGGCGTGGCCGGTCGTCTGCAGCCCGAGTTGCTTTGCGCTTGCGCAATCCAGAATCCATGTCTGCAGAACGCCGTTTTCGATCAGCGCCATCCTCGCATTGCGCACGCCTTCTCCGTCGAACGGTTTGGAGCGCGGCCCACGGATACGATGAGGATCGTCGATTATGCCGATACCGGCTGCGAATACATCTTTGCCGAGGTTGTCCTTCAGGAAACTCACGCCTCTCGCAACCGAGGCGCCGGAGATTGCCCCGGCAAGATGGCCGACGAGGCTGGAGGCAACGCGCGGTTCGAAGACGACCGGCACGGCCTGGGATTTCGCCCTGCGTGGATCAAGTCGCGCTACAGTACGCTCGCCAGCACGGCGGCCGACGGCTTCGGCGCTTTCAAGGTCGTCCGCGTGCCGCGCACTTGCGCTGTCATAGTCGCGCTCCATGCCTGTGCCTTCGCCGGCCAGCACGGCGACACCAATGCTGTGCGATGTTCCAGCGTACCGGCCAAAAAAGCCATCGCTTGTTGCAAGCGCGATTTCGCTGCGCCCAAAACTCGCACCGCCACCTTCAGAATTCGTGATGCCCGGCACTGCCATGGCTGCACCTTCCACGGCTCTCGCCCGCTCGATCAAATCCTCCGCCGAGGGTTCGCTTGGATCTTCCAAATCGAGAGATGGCCAGGATTTCGCGAGACGCTCAGCCGGCGCGAGGCACGCGAATCTGTCTTCGGGCGCCAATTTGGCCATGGCAATGGCGCGTCCCGGAAGCTCGATCAGAGTCGCGGGTGCGAGATCGTTCGAGGAAACGAAAGCGACCCTCTCGCCGACGAAAACACGCAATCCCAAGTCCCAGGACTCGGCGCGTTCGAGTTCTTCAAGCTGCCCAAGTCGGTAGGAAACACTTGCCGCGACGCTCGATACGAGAATGGCGTCGGCCGCATCCGCGCCGGCCCTTCGCGCACTGCGAAGGAGCTGCTCAAGAATATCGTGGGGATCCGGCCTTGCGTTCACGGAGCGAAAGTTGAGGCTGGTTGCGGAACAAAAACGAACCACAACACGCCCGCTATCCCGACCACATAGGCTATCCAGGTCAGCACCATACCGGTGAAGCGCAGGAGTGAAGGCCCGGTGGAACCCGAAAGACCTATCGCGTGAAGAATGCGCCCGATCGTAAAGGTCGCACCCATGCCGTGAATCACCCAGATCGAACGGCCCAATGGCGAGGCCAGCGCCCACAAAAGAATAAGTGCCATCGGCATATATTCTGCGCTGTTCGCGTGCGCCCGGAGGGGCGCGGCCATCTCGGGCTTGCCCCCATCGCCGATAGGAGTCTCGGTGCGAACGCGCGCCTGCACGACGCGCATCGACAGGATAAGCAGGATCAGCGCGTTCAGCGCCGCATAGAAGCCGAACGCATAAATCGATGATTCGAAGAGCAGCATGATGTCCCCTTATGGCCCGCGTTTCGGCGGCGCGCAATGTGCCGATCCGCTCCGGTGACGGTCAAGCAGAACAGGAGGAGAAACGATATCAGTGGCCGGCGGTCGAAACAGGTGCCGCGTCAGACGCTCCGGGCGCGGACGCCACCGTCGCTGCCGAAGCCGCCGACACGTAGAGTTTCTGTTCGCGGTAGGCGATGTAGAGATGGAGGTGGCGCAGAATGTCCATCCCGATGAGCATGTCGGGCAGCCGCTCCGTTTCGCCGTCGGAAATCCGCGTCCCCGTGGCTGACGGGATTCTGGGGCCGCGTCCAAGCCCGGGGAGAATATCGACAAGCGGGTTGGCGACGGTGACGCTACCAAAGTTCAACGATGCAAACCTGTGCTGGTAGGGCATTACGCGGTGCTGGAACCGGAACATCATTGCGAGGTCGAGCCCAAGATCGTTTCGGGCAGCGGTAAGGCTGAGCGCCGTCGTATAGGCCCCCGTATCGAGCATCGCATTTATGGTTCGGCCGTCGAGCGTTACCGGCACGACAATATGTCCGCTGGACCTCAGTACCTGCATCGGGATCACCGCCACTGTCCGCGTTGGCCAATAAACCACCTTTCCTTCGCAGTGATCCGGAGACAGCAATGTTAGTCTGTTCGCGCCGAAATCAATCGCGACGTCGTAAAAGCGCAGAATGCCCGGTCCAAGAATTCCGGCAATATCCGGCCGGCCGGCAAAAAGGTAATCCGGTCCGACAACGAAGTTGACATTGTGTCCGACGAGGTTGCCGATGGCGAAGTTGGGAACGGCCGCGGCGTGGTCGACGTAATTGCCTCTCAGGTCATAAAAGCGCAGCGTCGGCGTTCGGAACGGGCGAAGGCCGAGTGCCGCAGCCGTTTGCTGTGTGATCTCGTCCAGTGCGCCGCCCGTGTCGAGCAGCATGTATTTCCTTTGACCTTCCAGACTGACCGGAACGAACACCTCGCGTTCGTCCGGTGTCGCCATGAGTTGTACGGACGCGATGATCTTCAGCGGAGGGCACGTTTCTCCGAATGCGGCACCGCAAAGACCGCAGAACAACGCAATCAGCCCTAATCTTCGAATGTGGCCAAGCATACCGTGTATATAACGCCGATTGCGGCCAAATGCGCCTGCTTCGGCTTATTGCCGCCAGATCGGTTTGCCGGTGCCTGGCAGGCCGAGTCGCGGCCATTTTTCCGTGACCACGCGGACGATTTCGTTGTCCATGCGGATGAGGCGGCCCCATTCGCGTTTCGTCTCGGGCGCAAGCTTGTTGGTGGCATCCAGCCCAATCTTCGAACCGAGGCCGGACTCGGGCGATGCAAAATCCAGGTAATCGATTGGCGTGCTTTCCACGACGGTAATGTCTCGCGCGGGATCCATGCGCGTCGCCACCGCCCACATCACATCCTTCCAACTCCGCGCGTCGATGTCGTCGTCCACCACGATCACCCATTTGGTGTACATGAACTGGCGGAGATAGGACCACACGGCCATCATCACGCGTTTGGCGTGGCCGGGATAGGCTTTTCGTATGCTCACAACTGCAATCCGGTAGGAACAACCCTCCGGCGGAAGCCAGAAGTCCATGATCTCGGGGAACTGCTGCCTGAGCAGGGGGACGAAAATCTCATTGAGTGCCTCACCAAGAACCGAAGGCTCGTCAGGCGGCCGGCCCGTATACGTCGAAAGATATATCGGCTGTTGGCGCATCGTGATGGCCGTGACCGTGAACACGGGAAACTTTTCTATAGAATTATAATAACCCGTATGATCGCCGTACGGGCCCTCGTCGCGATAATCCGTGAGCGACACCTCGCCCTCGAGGACGATCTCCGCTTCTGCCGGCACTTTCAGCGGCTGGCTCACGCAATTGGTCAGTTCGACGCGCGAGCCACGCAACAGACCGGCGAACTGATATTCGGAAAGCGTATCAGGCACGGGGGTCACGGCAGCAAGAATCGTCCCCGGATCCGCTCCGATTACCGCCGCGGCGGGCAGGGGCGACGTGTTCTCGTTTGCCCAGCGCGCATGATGCTGCGCACCTCCGCGATGTCTCAGCCAGCGCATCAGCGTCTGGTTCTTGTCGATTACCTGCATGCGATAAATGCCGAGATTGAAATTGTCCTCGCGCGCCGTGCCCGGGCCTTTGGTTACAACGAGCGGCCAGGTAATAAGCGGTGCGGGTTCGCCGGGCCAACAGGTCTGGATAGGAAGGCACGAAAGGTCGATTTCCGCTCCGCGCAGCACGGTCTCCTGGCACGCAGGCGCGCTTGTCGTCTTGGGCCGCATTGCCATGACAGTCTTTGCAAGCGGCAGAAGGTCGAACGCCTCTCCGAGGCTGCGCGGGGGATCGGGCTGGCGAAGCATGGCGAGCAATTCGCCCACTTCGCGGAGCGACCGAGCGTCGCGGCGTTCCACGTCGCCCATCGTGACACCCATTGCGACACGCCTGACGGTGCCAAAAAGATTGACCAGAACGGGATAGGCGCTCGGCGCGCCATCCGATTTCAGGGGTCTCTCGAAAATTGCGGCCGGTCCCTGTTCGCCGATCAGCCGCGTTTGAATTTCGGTCATTTCGAGCACGGTTGAGACCGGCTCGCGCACCCGCACCAACTCGCGCTCCGCCTCGAGCTTTGTAATGAACTCACGGAGGGAACGATAAGTCACGACAACCTGGAAGGATGGACCGCGACGCTCTCAGTCGCGACCCGGATTATTGGATTCCCTTGATCGAAAACAAGGTTCCATAGCCAAACGACCCGCCTCCAATCGTCGTGCCATACAACGTTCCTTTTTCCACTATCACGCCGGCTTCCGGATATCCGCCATCGGTGCAATTCTGTTGCGTGCAGAAAGTGTTGATCAAAGTCAGCGCGCCGGAAGTGGGGTTGAGCGAAAAAACCGTTCCGCCGTTGTATAGGCCACCATAGGCCGTTGTTCCATATAACGCGCCGTTCAGATCGACCAGGCTCGCGTATGGGAACTCGCCATCCACACAGTTCTTCTTGCTGCAAAAGGAATAAATCACATTTTCGGCGCCAGTGCTCTCGTCGACTGCATACACGGTGCCATAAGCGCCGCGCGTGCCGCCACCATAGGTCGTGCCATAAAGTGTACCATTTTCGTCGATTACAGCGGAGAGCGGATATTCGCCATCAACGCAGCGTTTCTGGCTACAAAATGAGTACAGCACCGTCTCCGTATTTGTGCTCGGATCGATCGAGAACACCGTACCCTTGTCGGCCGCTCCGCCCTCAAATGTGGTGCCGAATAACAGGCCGTTTACAGAGATCAGGCTTGCCTCAGGAGCCTCTCCGTCCGCGCAGTTCTGCTGGCTGCAAAAGGAATAAATAACCTGCTCCGCGCCCGTGGTCGGATCGACGGAAAACGCAGTACCTTTTCCGGCGCTTCCGCCGACCTTGGTTGTTCCGTACAGTGTACCATTTAAGTCGATCAAGCTTGCGACGGGAGACTGCCCATCGGCACAATCCTGCAGGCTGCAAAAAGAATAAACGACCTTTTCGGTTCTGCTGGCCGGGTCCGCCGAAAATACCGTACCTTTGCCGGAGGTGCCGCCCTTTTGTGTCGTGCCATACAGTACACCGTTTACATCGATAAGACCGGCGGCCGGATATGCGCCGTCCGCGCATTTCGGCTGGGTGCAAAATGAGTAAGCAAGGCTATCTGCCTGGTCGGCGGGGTTCACCAGGAAGACGGCGCCGCCGCTATAGACGCCGCCGAAATGTGTCGTGCCGTAGAGCACGCCCTTGATGCTGATCAGATTGCCTTCGGGGGAAATTCCGTCCGAGCCGGCACCAAAGGAGTGGAGTATCTCCAGCTTGCTTCTGCCGGCTTCTGCGCCCTGCAGCTGAAACATCAAAGCGCAGGTTACGGCGAAAAGGCCAGTGCAAATGCTTTTCATGTCGGGATCCCCCGGATCAATCGAGCCGGACGAGCAGCTCTTGCGCCGTTCGCCAGGTCACACTCATAGCAGAATATGAGACGCAGTTGCAACTGGGTAAAGGCGAGAGCTCTATGTCCGGGAGCGCAAGAGTACATCATCCACCCTCGTTCAGAACCTTCCACTTTGACGGAGCGGCGTGCCAGACGCCGTAGGAGAGGTAAATCAACAGGCCGAGCCCGGTCCAAAAGAGTAAGCGGTCCAGCGTGTCCGGCGAGGCGATAAACTTGCTGATCATCATTACCAGGCAGATCACGACCCCTGCGGGAGCCACAAACCATGCGTAGGGGATACGGAAACGGCGTGTCGCGCGCGGCGCCGTCACACGCAGAATGAGAATTCCGGTGCAGACCGCCACGAATGCGAGCAGTGTTCCAACCGAGACGAGTTCGGCGAGGACATCAAAGGGAAAGACGGCGGCGAGCAAGGCGGCCACGAGGCCCGTAATAATCGTTCCCCGATGCGGGGTGCGGAATGCGGGATGGATGGCCGAAAACGCGGGGGGCAGGAAACCGTCGCGCGCCATCGAATAGAAAACACGGGATTGACCATACAGCGAAACGAAGACAACGGAAGCCAGACCCACGACCGCGCCGATGTCGACCGGCAGGACAAGCCAATGCAGTTTGGCGATTTTGCTTATCGCGAAGGAGACCGGGTTTTCGACATCGAGCGTGCGCCAGTCCGATACCCCGAGCAACGCAAGAGTCATGAGAATGTAAAGCGTCGTGCAGATCAGCAGCGAACCAAGGATGCCTATCGGAAGATCGCGCCGCGGGTTCTTCGCTTCCTGTGCGGCCACGCTGACCGCTTCAAACCCGATATAGGCGAAGAAGATGCTCGCCGATGCCGCGAATATTCCACTGACTCCGTATTTTCCCCACGGTCCGGCATTGGGCGGAATAAACGGACTCAAGTTTTCCCGGTGTATCAGGGGCAGGGCAAAAATTATGACCAGCAGGACCACGGCCGTCTTGACGAGGACCATGAGCCCGTTGACATTTGCAGACTCCCGTACGCCGACAACGAGAAAGGCCGTAAATGCGCCAATAAGCGCCACAGCGGGAACATTTACGAACGCTTTCGTGAACTGGAGAGAGTGAAAATCCGCGCCCGCAACCGGTGCATTCGCAAACGCCTGCGGAAAATTGATACCAAAATCATGGAGCAGACTTACGAAATATCCCGACCACGCGGCCGCCACGCCGGCCGCCGAAACGCCATACTCGAGCACCATGTTCCAACCAATGAACCACGCCATGAAACGGCCCATCGTGGCATAGGCATAGGTGTAGGAGCTTCCCGACTCCGGAATCATCGAGGCGAATTCGGCGTAGCACAGTCCGGCAAACAGGCAGCCTATTCCCGCGATGATGAAAGAGACGAGAACAGCGGGTCCGGCATTTTCGGCTGCAGCGTGACCCGTGATCACGAAAATGCCGGAGCCGATGATCGAACCAATGCCGATGAGCACAAGGTTGGTCGGCCCCAGTGCGCGCTTGAGCTGATGCGCTTCCGCAACGACCGCGTCCGGCTGAGTAAGATCGGTGGTGCTCATGTCAGTGTCATTCCGCCGCCTGCGGCGCTTCTTCGAGGCTATAGCGCGGCGGCCCGACGTGGTGGCTGCTGTACAAGCCATAAATCAGAAGACCAAGTACGGTCCACACACCCAGACGAATCCACGTATCGAGCGGCAGAAACACCATCATGAAAACGCACATGCAGATGCCGAGAGGTGCGACGACCCAGACGAAGGGCGTTCGGAAGGGCCGCTTCGCATTCGGTTTCCGCACGCGCAACACCATCACGCCGACGCACACGATGACGAAAGCGGCAAGCGTACCGATTGAAACAAGTTCGCCCAGAATGTGTAGCGGCAGCGTGGCTGCGAACAACGCGCAGAAAGCACCCGTCACGAGTGAACCGCGCCAGGGCGTGCAAAAGCGGGGATGAATGTCGCAGAAGATCTGCGGAATCATGCCGTCCTTCGCCATCGCATAGAAGATGCGCGATTGGCCAAGCAGCAGCACCAACACCACAGAGGCCAGGCCCACGATTGCGCCTATGTTCACGTAAGGGGCGAGCCATATCGTCGCCGGCAGTGCTTCGACGGCCTGCGACACGGGATGGGCCACGTTGAGCGTGGCGTAGGGTGCGATGCCCGTAAGCACCCATGACATCAGCATGTAGAGGACCGTGCAGATGAGCAGCGATCCCAGAATTCCGAGCGGGACGTCGCATTGCGGATTTCTCGCCTCTTGGGCGGCGACGCTGACGGCATCGAAGCCGATATAGGCAAAGAAGATCACGCCCGTCGCACGGAACACGCCGCTCCAGCCGAAGTGACCGAATGTGCCGGCGTTTGGCGGGACCATCGGAGTGTGGTTTGCGGGCACAACCTGCCCGAAGCAAACGAAAATCACGACGAGTACGATCGAAAGCTTGATGGCGACCATCAGGTTGTTGAAGTTCGCGCTCATGTTCACGCCGATGATTAGAACAATCGTGATGAGCGCGACGAGGGCGACGCCGGGAAGATTGAAATAGGCGCCGGTGAAAAGGACATGAGCCGCGCCCACCGCCGCGTGTGGACAAGGCCATGGGTCGCCGGCGAGACAGAGCGGTGCGTTGGTAAAATGCCAGTCGAGCGGAATATGCAACTGCTTTGCCATGAAATCAGTAAAGTAACCCGACCAGCCGACGGCAACGGTGGAACCGGCTGCCAGGTACTCGAGCACGAGATTCCATCCTATGATCCAGGCCAGGAAGCGCCCGAGCGTCGCATAAGTGTAGGTATAGGCGCTGCCGGCAATCGGAATCATCGCGGCATATTCCGCATAGCAGAGGCCGGCGAAAAGGCATCCCGAACCCGCGATCGCGAACGACCAGACGACGCCCGGGCCCGCATAGGTTGCGGCTGCCTGTCCGGTGAGGACGAAGATGCCTGCCCCGATAATGGCGCCGATACCAAGCGCGATCAGATGTACAGGCCCGAGTGCCCGCTTTAGCTCATGTTTGTCCGGGTCAAGCGTGACTGGTCCGCCGGCCATGTGATTTCCCTTCGAGGTTCGAAAATCACTGTTGCACGGCTATTCCCCAAGCGCCAACGGCAGGCCGGCACTGGGCACGCCCCTCTGTTGCGAGTTTGATCGCGATATTGCGCGCAGTGGCCTAAGTTTTCATCCAAACGGCAAATTCATTGCCATTCGGGACGCGGAAATGGAAACGGCGGCCGCCCGGAAATTCGTGCCGAGTTGTGATTTCCACGCCGGCAGTGGCGATTTTCGCTTCCATGGCATCGAGATCATTGGCGTAGAGCACAACCAGTGGACAGCCTTCAGCGACTTTTCGTTCCGCATTAAATCCCCCCTCGCGACCGTCGGGCGCTTGAAAGGCCGCATAGTCGGGACCGTAGTCAGTGAACGACCAGCCGAAGACGGCGCCATAAAGGTGTCTAGAGGCCGGAATGTCCGATCCCGGCAACTCGATATAGTCCAAGAATCCATCCAAAAGCATTGGTAAGTTCTCTATTTGTTCTATAAATTCATCATGCCTGCTTTCGGTCAAGAGAGCGCAGCCAGACGATAGACGCTGGTTTCGCGGATTTCGCGGTCTTCGAGCTCGCGTGTCGTGTGCACCTTATACGTGGCGAGCAGGGCAGTGTTGTCCGAAGGAAAATAGGCTCGGCCCGGATCTCCCAAAAGGATTTCGGCACCATTCCGTGCGCAATCGTGCAGCCAATGAAGCAAACGCTCGGCGAGAGGTCGCTCGTAGCACATGTCGCCGACAAGAATGACGTCCCAGCCGCAAGGACGGCCTATGACGTCCTCGGTCACTATCTCGATCTTCTCGCCCCGCCGACCGGGCTGTGGCCCCTCTGTCGAAGGCCTGCGCACCATGCAGCTCACGCCATTTGCCCAACAGTTCAGGCCGATAGCGGCAGCGGCGAAACCATCGATATCGGCTGCTACCACCATGCGGGCGCCGGATTTCACGGCAGCAATCGCGACGAGCCCCGACCCGGTGCCGAAATCCAGGACGGACCTGGCAGCAACCACATTGCGGTGATCTAGCACATAACGCGCCAGTGCTTGCCCGCCGGCCCATGCGAAAGCCCAATAAGGCGGCGGAACGCCTTCGGCCCGAAGTTCCTCCTCGGTTTTGCGCCACAGAGGCACCACTTCCGTCGCGAGGTGCAGATCAATTTCCGGCACGAGCGGTGGGGCCGCCAGCTCAGTGTTGGCGCGGATGAATTGCGCGGTGTGTCCTTCGAACATCTCCAAGCCACATGTCTGGCTTATGCGATCTTCGACGGACGGGAGGGGGGACTTATTCCGTGGCCCGCACGGGTTAGGGTAACTTTTCGTCGTTAACACCTCCGCCAACTAAAACAATCCACCCTGGTGTAACACGAGCGCAGCCATCCAAATTTCGCAAAGGATTTGCACGCCATAGGCGATGAAACGGGAGGTAACGGCGGCTACCGAGCCCGAGGCGATATGGATGATCGACTGGACAAGCCGTGCAACCAGAACGATTACGGCAAGCCGGTTGAACGTTGCGGTCTCCATGCCGACCACCCAGCCCGACAGCACCATCGTGGCGAAGATCGGCAGATTCTCGATGGTATTCAAATGTGCGCGGTTGATGCGCCAATAAGAATCGCTTCCATGCGGTACGCCGGACGTGAAGCTGTTGATTTTTGCCTCGCCGCGAATCACGAGCAGTGCCCGGTCACCGGCCACCATGAGCACCAGTGCAATGGCCCATAATGCGTAAAAGACCAGCGCTGTTATGGAAGCAGGCGCTACAAACTGGGACATTCATCTTCTCCACACATGTGCTTTTGTGCTTCTGTTGCTTGGCTACGCAACATAACTCGCCGCAATGATAGCCGCCGCAATGAGCAGGCCGGCGTCGCGGTTCGAGCGAAATATCTTCAGACACCGAACATTGTCATTCGTGTCCAGCCGGCGCGTCTGCCAGATGAAATGAAGTCCCGCCGGAATGAGAAACAGCGCCGACCACAGATGCCTGGTTTGGACAACGAGCGTCAGCACGAAAAAGGCGAGTGAGAGTGCATAGAATCCGTCGATCCAGGCGCGCGAATCCCGACCGAACAGTCGAGCGGTGGATTTCACGCCGATCAGCGCATCGTCGTCGCTGTCCTGATGGGCGTAAATCGTGTCGTAGCCGAGCGTCCAGAAGAAACAACCAATATAGAGCTGAATTGCGGACAGGGAGAGTTGCCCTGTTTCGCTGGCGAAGCCGAGCAGCGCGCCCCAGTTGAAAGTGAGGCCAAGCCAGGCCTGAGGCCACCAGGTAATGCGCTTCATGAAGGGATAGAGCGCAACGAGCACCAGTGACCCGGCGCCCAGTGCGATCGAAAACGCACCGAGCTGCAGCAGCACCACGAGACCCGCCGCGCATTGCAGTGCCGTGAATGCCCAGGCCCCACGCAAGCTGACCGCGCCCGAGGGAATGGGGCGCCCCCTTGTGCGTGTAACTTTCGCATCGATGTCGTGATCCACGATGTCGTTATAGGTGCAGCCGGCGCCACGCATTACGATTGCGCCGATAGCGAAGAGTCCGAGCAGTTCGGCATCGCGCAGGGTTCCGAAATGGCGATGTCGGGCAATGGCGCCCATCGCAAGGCCAAAGACGCAGGGCAGAAAAAGAAGTTCGACGCCGATGGGCCGGTCGAGCCGCATCAATCTGAGCCATGGCTGCATCCACGCAGGTGCGCCGTCGACCCAGCTCTGTGGCAGGGCATCGGCGGGCAGCAAGGGAATCTGAGGAATCTCCGTCATATTTCCTGGGACCGCGGGCATCCTGGCCCATATCTTCGCCCATTGGAGATTGCACCGCTATTGATGTTTTTGAATTGGTGGGCGAGGACGCCCTGCCTTCGCCGAAGCGAAGCTTCAGCTTCGCGCAGGCAGGCCGGGGTCCCAGGAGTCCTGCGTTCTTGTCCGAACTTGGATATCACGGCGGTAACGTGCGGCTGTACGTGGAGGCGCCGCTTACAACAGGCGCGCAACTTCCGCTCCCGGTCTCCCAGTCGCATTATTTGCTGCATGTCATGCGGGCGCGGATCGGCCGGCGCGTCAGTCTGTTCAATGGGCGGGACGGCGAGTGGCTGGCGCAGATTGTCGAGGCCACGAAGCGCGAATGTATCGTCGCCTGCGAACGGAAAATCGCGGAGCAGGGTGAGGACGATGATCTGTGGCTCGTTTTCGCGCCGATCAAGAAAACGCCTGCGGATTATCTGGCACAGAAAGCAACGGAACTGGGCGTCGCAGTGCTCCAGCCGGTCATTACGCGGCGCACAATTGTTCACCGCGTCAACGTGGACCGCATGCGGGCCAATGCGATCGAGGCCGCCGAGCAAGCGGGCAGGACGACTGTGCCCGTGATTCGCGAGCCGGTTGAACTTCCGCGCCTGCTCGCCGAATGGCCGCAAGGGCGACGCCTTTTGTTTTGCGACGAAGCTGGCGGCCCACCGATTCGCGACGCACTAACGAATCAAGCCGCGTCCGCCTGGGGTGTTATCACAGGACCGGAAGGCGGCTTTGAGGAGACCGAGCGGAAACTGATCCGGGCGTCGCCTGCTGCCGTCCCGGCATCGTTGGGCAAGCGTATCCTCCGCGCCGACACGGCGGCGCTGGCAGCGCTTGCGGTCTGGCAGGCTCAGTGCGGGAAGGGGTAACCGGAATTGTAGAACTCGGAGCCCGGGGTATTGCCCGTACCGTATCCGGCCTGCGACGAATAGCCGGGCCGATAGTAGTAACCAGGCACATTGCTGTTGTTCCAGCCGTCGCCACCCGAGACGCTGAAGTGGAACGAGCCCAAGCCGTCCACCTTTGTGTTGCCCTGGTCGTCGGTGGAGAATTTGCTTTGCGCCTGCGCGTCGGGGTCCTGATATGACGGCGTTCCGTCACCATTCGGCTGCGGAATCGTCACGGTCTCGATGGCGAGACCGGGAAGCGAAGACAGGAGAAATGCGGCGCCCGCCGCCGCAGCAGCCACAAACAGCCTCGAACCCATGGTACATCTCCTCGACGCAGACGGCTGATTTGAACACGTCTGTGCTTGTGGAGGCAATGGGGCGGGGCCTGACATCGCCCAAATCCAACCGATACACCATCGGCTTGCCGCGGGCAGGGGCGCCGCTTACATAGCCAAAAGCTGAACCCCGGATTTAGAATTCACCATTGCGCCGGGAGAGGGAGAGGCCGCTCCATGTCGATCCCCCAATCCGCGGGCGGACCGATCCAGTCGCGCGATGACCTTGTGCGCTATCTTGAAAGCGGCTGCAAACCGCGTTCGCAGTGGCGTATCGGAACAGAGCACGAGAAATTCGTCTACGACCTCGCCACCCATAAGCCGCTGACCTATGCGGGAAAGCCGGGCATCCGCGCGATGCTGGAAGGCATGCGCCGTTTCGGCTGGGAGCCGGTGACGGAGGGCGACAACATCATCGGTCTCGCCCAGAACAATGCCTCGATCAGCCTGGAGCCTGGCGGCCAGTTCGAACTCTCCGGCGCACCGCTGCGCTCGGTGCACGAGACGTGCGCCGAAGTGAATACCCATCAACAGCAAATTCGGGAAATAGCGGGCGAGCTCGGTGTGGGCGTGCTGGGATTGGGTTACGCGCCGAGCTGGCGGCTTGATGAAGTGGACCAGATGCCCAAGGGTCGTTACGCGATCATGCGGCGGTACATGCCGCAGGTTGGCGGCTATGGGCTGGAAATGATGTTCCGCACCTGCACGGTGCAGGTGAATCTCGATTTCGCCGACGAAGCGGACATGGTGAAAAAATTCCGCGTCGCTCTGGCGCTCCAGCCAGTGGCGACGGCGCTGTTTGCAAATTCACCATTCCGAGAAGGCCGGCCCAACGGATTTCTTTCGTATCGCAGCCAGATCTGGACAGATGTCGACAATGCGCGCGCGGGCATGTTGCCTTTCGTGTTCGAGGACGGATTCGGTTTCGAGCGCTATGTCGACTATGCGCTCGATGTGCCGATGTATTTCGTCTATCGCGACGGTCATTACATCGATGTTTCCGGAAAATGCTTCCGCGATTTTCTCGACGGGCGCATTCCCGAGCTGAAAGGCGTCGTGCCGCAGCTTTCGGACTGGGCGGATCATCTGACCACAATTTTTCCCGAAGCGCGGTTGAAGAAATTTCTGGAAATGCGTGGCGCCGATGGCGGCACTTGGCGACGCATCTGCGGCCTGCCCGCGTTGTGGGTGGGAATCCTCTACGATCAGTCGGCGCTCGACGCCGCGTGGGACATGGTGAAGGACTGGAGCAGCGAAGAACGCGCGATGCTGCGCGCCAGCGTTCCGTCGCTCGCGTTCAAGACGCCGTTCTGCAATCGCACCGTACACGAACTCGCGCGTGAAATGCTGGCGATCTCGCGGGCCGGTCTTCGCGCCCGCGCCAGCAAGGACGCCGGCGGCATGACGGAAGATGGGTTTCTGCAGCCGCTGCTCGACCTCGTGGAGCGCGGCTATACGCGTGCCGAGGAACTGCTCCGCCGCTGGAAAGTGGAATGGAATGGAGATCTCTCGCGGCTGTTCACCGAGTATAATTTTCTCTAAGTGAGTTTCGTGACGCGTTCGTCGGAAAGGGGGCCTTCATGTCGCGAAGCGGACAATTACATCGCTCTGGCCGGCGCGGGGCGCGTTGAACATCACCTTCTCGCTGCCTTTGTTCATCAGGTTGACCTTCGCTTCGTAGCGGCCGGCCGGCAGCTGCATGAGCACCCATGGCGCATCGCACCGCACTTGAATCGGCGCGCCTGCATCATGGTCGAACAATGTCACATTCTCATTTGCGAGGTAATTGCCGCGACGGTTCACCATTTCGAGTTTCACGGGAAAGTGACTCCAGCGCCGGTTGTGTTCCGCGCGGAGACCGATTCCGGTGCATGCCATTCTTACGCCCTGGACGTCGATGGGATGGTTGATCGGAAGCGTTTCGACGGGTTGCGCGAGTGCCGATAAGCCGGTGCAGAAGGCAATCGCCGAGGTCGAAAGCAGCGCAGTCAAGCAGATTCGGCCGATTTTCCACATGTCGTTTCTCCGGGTAGCTTCGCCATTCGGTAGGCGGAGGATTACTCACCATGAGAACCGGCGCGGAGCAGAGATGTTTCGTGAAGTTTCGTAAAGCTCACTCCCGGATCGGAGTTCAGATGAGATTTCATCGAAGAATTGGCTGCTGCGCAGTAACATAGTCCGGGAGGCGAAAACGATCGGCGACGAAATGGCGCATCAGAAGATCGGCAATGGCGGGAATCGAGGCCAGCCGCAGGACAATATCACGCGTGACCAGACCCGCCGTGCTTCTGGGCGCGAAGCTCGACACGAAAGCACGCGCCGATCTTTGTTTGCGCTCTATGAAGGGGCGGAATGTTCGTTCATATGCGGCAAATGCGCGGGCAGAATCCCCTGCCGCACGCTGCAATTCGCCGGCGAGTATGTAGGCGCCCGCCATTGCGAATGCCGAGCCTTCACCTGCAAGGAGTGACGGGCAATAGGCGGCGTCGCCAACCAGCGCCACACGGCCTTTCGACCAGCTCGGATTTCGAATTTGGCTGACGGCATCGAAGTACAGATCGTCACAAGCTTCCAGACGACGCAGTATTTCATTACGCTCCGTCCATGTTTCCCGGTCGAACTGCATTGTGAGCAGCCGCTTCTGCGCCGCGACGTCCCGCGGCAGGTTCTTTGGATTACCCGGCCACGCGAAAACCAGCAGAAACCCGGTTTCGTCGTTGCGGAGCGCAAACCGGCTGATCTGGCGCCCGGGCGCCGCATAGCTCCAATACACGTGTTCGTTGCGTCGCGTGTAACCTTGCGTCACAAATGCGGCCGCGCAGTAGCCGAGATATGATTCGGCGCCCGCCGGGTCTCCGAAGGCGAGTCGCCGGACGGTGGAATGCAGTCCGTCTGTTCCGATGACCAGATCGAATAGCCGGCGCCGCCCGCTTTCGAATTTGACATCGACTCCATTGGCGTTTTCGCAAAGCGAGGCGATGCTGTCATCGAAAATCACTTCGACTCGATCCGCGATTCGACGCCAGATCTCCGACGCCAGATCGCCCCGCTGGATCGAAAGGAATCGATCAGAAAGGGAGCGTCTCAGTGCTGTTCCGCCGAAGCTGCTGCGCGTCCGGCCGTCCGCCCGCACAAAGACGACCCGGTCGTTCAGATAGCCCGCTGCGCGGAGTGCTGGAATTAGTCCCATGCGTTCGGCGACATCGAAGCCAACGCCCCAGAAGTCGATAATATAGCCGCCCGTACGAAAACGCGGAGCGCGCTCGACAAGAACCGGCACAAATCCGCGCTCCAGTAACCACCAGGCGAGCGTCGCCCCCGCTATCCCCGCACCGCAAATCAGGATGCATGGCGCATGTTTTCGATCCGTCGCCGCAGAGCCGCTCATTGCAGGACGTGTTATATCGGAACGCACACCAGATCAATTGCAGTCCGGATTTCTCGGCGTGACGCGAAGAGTCCTGACTTTATCCTATCCGCGTGACCACGCTAGATGATCCCGGGCAGCCACCGCCATGGTACGGCTGACATGTAGGCGGCGTATTCCGAGTTCTGGCGTAAGAAGTTTTCTTCGACGAAGCTTTTGATCACAAACAGGGCGGCGCCCGTAACAAAGATCGCAAGATTGGCGACCGAAAAATTCTGCAGAGTGAGGGCGGTGTACGAAAAGTAGATTCCTGTATAGATCGGATGCCGCATGTAACGATAAGCGCCACGGGTCACGAGGCCGCGATCCGCCGGCACGAGACCGATGGAGCGCCCCAGGCTCAGGCGCGCCCACACGCTGACGACAAAGCTCGCGCAGCTCAGCGCGAAAATTATCCAGTGCGGCGTGAGCAGGACTCCCCGGGTGGCGAACCGTCCCATAATGAACAGCCAGTACGTGGCGATAAAGGCGAGCAGCCAGAACAGCGGTTGCGGGGTAACGCGGACCGGCGGACGGCGCACGAGCATTGCGAGTACAAGCAGAATGAAGTTCGCATTGGTGATGATCCAGGCCGGGTCAGGTCCGAAGGTACGCATTTCGTGGGCGACCGAGGCGGCAAAGGGGATACAGGCAACGGCTGCGATGATCCGGTCGCCCCAGGCTGAGAACATCAGGGCGGCGATTTGCCCAGGTGCCGGCCTGTCTCGGGATGACACAACGGACATCATGACAGCTCCGCAGAAACCAATTCTGCAGGATGATTGGCAAGGTTAGGGCCACTGTTGCAAAGCGTGGCACTATAATTGTTTCACCGAAGAAAGATCGAAATCGTACCCTTTGGGGTTCTCGCCGATCACCAGTGTTGATGCGCCGGCGAAATTGTAGGGCGGCACAGGCAGGTTGAGCGGCGCGGGTACGCCTTTGAAGACGCGGCCGGCGAGATCGTATTTGGAACCGTGGCAAGGACAGAGATATCCGCCCGGCCATGACGGAGCGAGTGCGCCGGGCCTCGCCATGAGTTCCGGTATGCAGCCGAGATGCGTGCAAATTCCGACCACAACCAGATATTCGGGCCTGATCGAGCGTGACCAGTTCGCCGCATAGGGAGGCTGTTGAAGCTGGTCCGAATTGGGATCGCTGAGCAACGCCAGCAGCGACGCCGATTTCAGCCTTTCAAGAATCGGTGCCGTACGGTGCACCACAAAGATGGGCCGCGAACGCCACAACACGATGATTTGCTGACCGGGCGGGACTTTGGAGACATCAACGGTCACCGGTCCGCCCGCGGCGACGACATCTGCCGATGGCTCCATCTGATCGATAAACGGCCACGCCGCGAACAGACCGCCCACCACTCCGGCCGCAGCCGTTGCGACCAGAATGAAATCGCGGCGCCGGACTTCGGGCTCGCCGAAAGGCGCACTCGGATCGTTTGCAGTCATTCCGCATGGACCGGCATACGCGGATGGAAACGCCGGGACCGGCGCAGCCGCTGCACAGCGATGCAGCGATGCCCGCGGCGAGTCGTCTCAGATCAGTGCCTCGGATGCCGCATAGGGTTTGATGCTGATCGCTACCGAATCGGCCACATGTTCCTTGGTGATCACGCCGCGGACATCGCTGCCGCGTGGCACCGGACCCGATTCAGCGACGATGGACATCGTGGCGTTCCTGCGCCACATGCGGCCGATGACATTGAACATGATATCCTGCGGACGGCAGATCGTGTAGTCGCGGCTCGCGATTTCGCCGAGCGTCACGCCCGTGAAGGCGCTTTCGAGCCCCCGGCGAAAGGATGTGTTTACGCGCAATACGCCGATGATTGTCCGGCCGCGCGTCACCACAACGTGACGCATGCGACCATCGTGACCCGGCCGGTTCAGGAAATCCTTGAAGCTCATATCCTCGGGGAGAACGAGCACATCCCTGTCCATCACATCTTCGGCGCGGCGCACAAGGAACATGTTTGCGTGCAGAGCCTTGGGGATGAAATGGCGCCGTGCGACGAGCTTGATCGTGTAAATGTTCTCACGAGAAAGCAGACGGCGAGATCCGATGGCGACGGCGACCGCGATAATCATCGGCGTGACGATTCCGTA
>Ga0335074_10000418_pt1 | contig 61915 bp, 60 predicted proteins | sample Lox_Sample_23_FD_206715 | JGI IMG/M metagenome (GOLD analysis project Ga0335074, IMG submission 206715) | Soil microbial communities from Loxahatchee National Wildlife Refuge, Florida, United States - Lox_Sample_2.3 | ecosystem: Environmental > Terrestrial > Soil > Wetlands | place: USA...
GCCGACGCCGGGTTTGTAGTCGGGTGCCGCATGCGGCGTCATGCGATGGCCTTCCGGGAATATGAGAATGGAGTGCCCGCCAGTGATCGCGGCGCGCGCACCGTCGATCATGCGCCTGAGCGCATGTGCGCCCGCATCGCGGTCGATGGCGATGACGCCCGCTTTCCAGATGTACCAGCCGTAGAACGGCACGCGGAGCAATTCGCGTTTGACGACCACGGTCGGATCGTCGAGCAGAAGATAAAGCGCGATGGTGTCCCACATGCTCATGTGCTTGGACGCAACGAGTGCGCCGTGCGCCGGCGGGTTTCCGCGCACCTCGTAGTCGAGACCCGCGATCGTCTTCAGTCCCCAGAGGATCGCGCGCGACCAGTTGCGCGACACCGCGACGGTTACTTTGCGCGGCAGCACCAGCGCCGGCAGCGCCAGCAGCGACACCACCGTGGAGACGGTCGCGAACCAGAGGAAGAAAATCACCGAGCGGAGCAATGTCATGGGCGAGTCAATTGCGCGCCTCGCGCGTCGCCTTCCATTGCCGGTCGGAGGTTTCCAGCGCGCCGAAGACGAGGCTGCCCAGATATTTCGCGTATTCGAGATGCAGCACGCGCAGCGTATGCGGATCGCTCCACCACTCACCGACATCGACATCGTCCTCCTGCACGGGATAGGGCAGAAGCCGCACGTCCGGCATTTCGGTGGCGAATTCGTGGATGGAACGCGGCATGTGATAGTTGGCCGTGACGATGATCAGGCTCCTGTAGCCGTGATTGTGCGCCCATCGCGCTGCTTCCCACGCGTTGCCGCGCGTGCTCGTCGCCGCAAAGCCCAGATCGGCGCAGCAGTCGAAGCGGCTGCCGCCATGCACGAGATGCTTGAGATCGGTCTTCGTGATGTTGGGATGCACGCCGGAAATGAGGAGCCGCTTGCCCGCGCCTTCCTCGAGCAGGGCCGCCGCCGCATCGAGGCGCGAATCGCCGCCCGTCAACGCCACGATGCCGTCGGCACGCACGGCGCGCGCCGGCGTCGGCGGCAGGCTCCAGATGAAAACCAGAAAACCGCCGATATAGAGTCCGGCCACGAACGCCAAAGCCGTCCAGATGTAATGGCGCGAACCGCTGGGCACTTTCGAATCCTCGGCTAAGCTCGATCGCTGTCCATTCTACATCCTTCGCGGACGGATCAATAGATTCGCGAAACGGCGGTCAGAACCGACAACCGCGCGGTGGCCCAGGCGATGAGGGCGGCCCCGGCGGGAATGGCAGCGAGCCAGGCAAGTTCCGCGACATGGAGGGAGAGAGGTGGAAGGAAGGGAACGGCCTCGATGCCGGCGAGTTCCAGCCCGCCAGCCATGCTGAAAAGTATGCCCGCGAAGACCGCGCCCACCGTCGCCGCCAGAAGTGCGGAGATGAAGTAATGCCACTCGAAGGCGCGCGCAATAAAACCGGCATGCGCGCCCATTTGATGCAAAAGCGCGACGATGTCGTGGTGCGCTTCGAGGCCCGCGCGCGTGGCAAACGCCACCGTTGCGGCCGTCGCCACTGCAATCAACGCGAGCACGAAATAGGCGGACCAGATGATGCGGTCGGCGAGGCCTTTGAGCCGTCCGATCCAGCGGGTGTGATCGTCGAGCAAGGAATCGGGTGCGGCGAGCTTCAGCCGTTGCGACAACGTGCCGAGGTCGATCTTGGCGCCCGGCAGAATGGTTGCGTCGATGAGGCGCGGCAACGGCAGATCCGCGATCGCGGCGCCGCTGCCGATCCAGGGTTCGACCAGCGCCTCCGTATCTTTCTCCGATAACGGCCTGACGGAGACGATTCCATCGGTGTTTTTGAGAATGCCGGCAGCGGCCATCGTTTCGTCGTCGAGAAGCTTCGCGGACGCGCCGTGCTCGGGCGGAATGATCTGGACCGTCAACCGGCTGGAGAGGCCCTCGCGCCACCCGAGCGCCGCGCGATCGGCGATCAGCGAGGCGCCGAGCGCCAGCGCCGCCAGGAACGCCATGATGGCGATGACGACATCGAGCGGGGCAGCGCCGGCCTCGCGCGGCGCGATGCGTCCCCTGAGCGTACGTGCGTTCATGCGCGCGCCGTCCGCAGTTCGACGAGACGGCCGTCGATCAGGCGCATCTCGCGGGCGCGGGCGCGCTCGATCAGGGCGCGGTCATGCGTGGCAATGAGAACGGTCGTGCCGAGACGATTGAGCTCGCCGAACAGCCGCAGCAGCCGCTGACCGATTTCCGCGTCCACATTGCCCGTCGGTTCGTCCGCAATCAGCAGATCGGGCCGGCCCACAACCGCCCGCGCAATCGCCACGCGCTGCTGCTCGCCGCCCGAGAGCGTCGGAGGCCTTGCGAGAAGCTTGTCGCCCAGCCCCACCCACCCCAACAATTCATCCACATCTTTTTCGTACTCTTCCGGACGCCGGCCCGCGAGGCGGAGCGGCAGGGCGACATTGTCGAAGGCGGTCAGATGATCGAGAAGCCGGAAATCCTGGAACACGACGCCGATCCGTCGCCTAAGGCTGGGGAATTCCGCACGCTTGGCGGTGGCAAGATCGCAGCCGAAGAGATTGATCAGCCCGCGCGTCGGCGGCTCGCTCAGATACATGAGCTTCAGAAGCGTCGTCTTGCCCGCACCCGACGGTCCGGTCAGGAACGTGAACGAGCCCGCTTCCAGCACGAACGTGACGTCGCGCAGCACTTCGGGCCCGGCGCCGTAGCGCATGCCGACGTTTTCGAAACGAACCATGGAGCGCGAACATAATGGCTCCCGCTTCGCGCCGCTACAATCCTTGCCTCGACTTGGGCCTTGAGCCTATTTTCCGCGAAGCTTCAAGCGGCCAGCTCGGATGATTCTCACCTGCCCCGAATGCACGACGCGCTATCAGACCGACGCGTCGCAATTCGCGCCCGACGGCCGCAAGGTGCGTTGCGCGAAGTGCGGCCATGTCTGGTTTCAGGCGGCGCCGCAGCCGGAGCCGGAAGCGGGTCTCGAAGAGGAAAGCGTCACACCGCCCGAGCCGGAAGCCGAGCCGGCTGCAGCACCCAAGCGCGAAGCCTATGCGCCGCCGCGCGTGGAGGCCGTCGCATCGCCCGCCCGCGGACGCTTTTCGTCCCGGCCTCCGCTTCTCGGGACACTTGTGATCGGCGCGGGATGGGTATTGCTGGGCGTCATCGTTCTGGGTGTGGGGTGGTCGGGCCTTCACTATCGGCAGAGCATTGCAAGCCTCTGGCCCCAATCTTCGTCGCTCTATGCGGACCTCGGAATGCAGGTCAACACGCGCGGGCTGGAGTTTCACGACAAGACCGCCCATTTCGAGACGGACGGCCAGCAGGACGTGCTGGTGATCACGGGCCATCTCCTCAACACCACGTCGCGCGAGCTGAGCGTGCCTGCCATCCGCGTTTCGCTGATGGATGCGGACAGGCACGAGCTTTATCACTGGAATTTCTCGGCGGGCATTTCGATCCTGCATCCGGGACAGCTCGCGACCTTCCACACGCAATTGTCGAGCCCGCCCGCCGCCGCGCGCGCCATCGAGCTTCGTTTCGCCGCCGAGCGCAGCAATTGAGCGTGCTGTTCGACGAAAAAGCTATCGCGCGGGAAGTGGCGCGGCTGGCGCGGGAGATCATGGGCCGGAAGCCGGAGCCCGATCTCATCGTGCCGATCCTGACCGGTGCGTTCGTGTTCGCCGCCGATCTTTTGCGTGCGCTTTCGCGCGAAGGTCTCGATCCCGCCGTCGAATTCATCAGCCTGACACGCTACGGCCAGAAGCGCGAAGGATCGGGCATCACCGTGCGCATGGGCGCGAGCGATGCGGCGAAGCGCCAGCACGTGCTGCTGGTGGACGGCGTGCTCGACCACGGCCACACGCTCGTCAAGGCGCGCACGCTGCTGACGGATGCGGGCGCGGCGTCGGTTGCGATCGCGGTCGCCGTCGACAAGATGCGCGACGACGCGCTGCTCAAGGCGGATTACGTCGCGTTCAAGGGCGCGGACGCCTTCATCGTCGGCTACGGCATGGACGACGCCGGCCGCGGCCGCGGGCTGCCCTATATCGGCAAGGTCGGTTAGGCGATATCGCGGAATTCCCTGCGATCAGGGACAATAACAGGGACTTGAAAAAGCCGCTCCGCGCCGCGCGTGCGTTTGGCCCAATGGCGACGGGCCTTTCGTGCGTTTCGCCTCCGCGCGCCATGGACAAAAGCAGGGGACAGCAGGGAATTTTCCATCCGTGTACGTCTTTTCGGCGGTGGTTCCTGCGTCCCGAAAAGATTTACCACAGAGGCACAGAGGCGCGGAGACAACGAGCGTGTCTCGCCGAGCGTGGCTCCCTTCCGAAGTTTGCTTGCGCGCTACGCGCGCAGGAAAACACTGCCGGCGACGATTCTCGATTTCGAGGACAGCCTCGCTATCTCCGTGCCTCTGTGGTAAATCTTTACGGTCGCGCCGCCGCGCGGCGACGAAAGGTCCGCGCCCCGGTTCAGTCTTCACAATATCAAAGAGCCGCACGCATGTCCGGACATCCGCGCGGAGTGAGTCTCGCATGGACGGAAGACTCGGCAGTAGGGAAAGGTTCGGCAACACGCGTCCATATCTTGCGGCCTGTTGATCGAACGTTGCCGTTTCGCACAAACAAAAAAAGCGCCGACGGTTTCCCGCCGGCGCCTATCCAGCCCTCGATTCACGTGACGTAGCTTGCTGGGACCGCCGGCGTCCCGCCGGCCATGGCGATGCAGACTGCACAATGCCGGCTGGAAGCCGGCGATCCCAGCAAGACGCCGACGCCTCTTTAGCCCTTCACGCACACGACCTGACGCAGCGTGTGCACGATCTCGACGAGATCGGCCTGCGCCGCCATCACGGCATCGATGTCCTTGTATGCCATCGGCGTCTCGTCGATGACGTCCGCATCCTTGCGGCACTCGATGCCGGCCGTCGCCTTCTCATGGTCCGCGACCGTGAAGCGGCGCTTCGCCTCGGCACGCGACATGGCGCGTCCCGCACCGTGGCTGCAGGTATGGAACGAATCCGGGTTGCCCTTGCCGCGCACGATGTAGGAACGCGCCCCCATCGAGCCCGGAATGATGCCCAGATCGCCCTCGCGCGCCCGCACCGCGCCCTTGCGCGTCACCCAAACATTCGCGCCGAAATGGTGCTCCTTCGACACGTAGTTGTGGTGACAGTTCACGGCCGATTTTCCGGTCGTGAACGTACACAGTTCGGCGCGCAGAACACCCAGCACGCGCTCCATCATCGCCTCGCGGTTTTCGCGCGCGTAGTCCTGCGCCCAGCTCACCGCCTCGACATATTCGTCGAATGCAGGTTCGCCTTCCTCAAGCCATGCGAGATCGCGGTCCGGAACATAGACACCACGCTTGACCAGCATCTCGCGTGCCGTTTCGATGAAGAAACGTCCGATGGCATTGCCGATACCGCGCGAACCGGAGTGGAGCATCACCCAAACGCGATCCGCTTCGTCAAGGCAAACCTCGATGAAGTGGTTGCCCGTGCCCAGCGAACCGAGATGGATCAACGAGTTCTCCTTCTCGAAATGCGGCCGGCGCGTGCAAATCGCAGCGAAACGCTCTTCCAGACCGCGCCAGCGCGTGCCGATCGACGCAGGAACACCGCCGGCCTTGTTGCCCCAGCCCGCGTTGGCGCCGGCGCCCCCGTGCGGCACCGCACGCTCGATGCGCGAGCGGAGACCGGCGAGACTGTCGGGAAGATCGTTCGCCGTCAGCGACGTTCGCATCGCCATCATCCCACAGCCAATATCGACGCCAACAGCGGCAGGAATGATGGCACCGTTGGTCGGAATAACAGAGCCGACCGTCGCGCCCATGCCCCAATGGACGTCCGGCATCGCCGCGACGTGATGATGAACGAACGGCAGAGACGCCACGTTGACGAGCTGCGCCTTCGCCGAATCCTCGAGGGACACGCCGTCGATCCACGCATGAATCGGCGCACCACCCTCCTGAATGACCTTGACCATGAGAAATTGCCCGGACGCGTTGTTGGCGCGCCCGGGTCCCTGTTGCGATGGTATTGAGAAATGCGGATCAGTGCATCGTCTCTTCCGAGGCCGCGATCCATGCGATCACCGCTTCGGAGAAGCCGTCCACCCGCTTCCACGGACCGTTGCCGACGCCGTGGGTGTACGACGCCACGTTGATCACCACGCCGTTGCCCTTCGGCGCGGGCACGGTGTCGTGGCTCTGCTCGTCGGTGAAGACGATCAGCCGGTCGCCCTTGCGGTCGATCTGGCTTACGGCTGCGCCCAGCATGGTGTTCGCATGCTGCTGACTTGCGATGATCGCATCGCGAAGCGCGAAACCGCGGCGGGGCGGGACTTTCACCGTCTGGCTCGAGAAGGTGAAGATCTCGACCTCGTCGCAGACTTCGCGGGCAAGGATCGCAAGACCGCAGGCCGCTTCCGCGCGCGTCATCTCGGACTGCGCGGACATCGGGTAGAACATCGATCCCGACACGTCGATCAGAAGCCGCGTACGGCCCTTGAGCCGCGCATAACCCTTGATCGATTTCAGCATCACGGCTTCGAGTTCGGGCTCGAAATCCGGCGCATAGCGCGCCGCCGTGATGAAGCGGTAGGGAAGGATGCGATCGGTGCGCATGGCCGCGATGGCATCCGCGATGGTCGCCCGCGGCACCTCCGCCTTCTGCATCAGGCGCAGATTGCGCAGCAGCGCCAGCCCGCCGAGCTTTTTCTCGGCGATCAGCCGCTCGAACGTCTCGCGCTTGTCCTTGCCGGATGAGAGCGAAACCTCCCAGGTGTCGGGCGAGACGAGCGTGCCGTCGACAAGCTCCTTCCACACCTTCTCCTGCGCGGCATCCTTCGGTTTGGCATGCACCAGGAACAGCACGTCCCGGATGCGCACCGCGCCGTCGCGGTCGTATTTCGCGAGCTGATAGGCGTCGAACTTCGTCAGCGCGCGCGCGAGACCCTTCTTGATCTGCGCCGAAACGGGCTGACGCTTGCGCTGCTGCATGGGTCCGAGCGCGTCGGCCCAGTAGATCGCGAGCAGCTCCGTCATCTCGTCCGGACGCTGGATCACGCGCGCCAGCGTATCGGCCACGAGCACGCGATGCTTCTCGTGCCGCGCCATCTCGCGCACCACAAGCAGCGGCGCATGCCGGAGCTTCATCTGCTCGCGCGCCTCGATCGCAAGCTGGGCCACCTTCTCGGGCGCTACCTGCGGCACAAGGGTCTTGATGCGGTCGGCGATCGCGACGCCGTCCTCGTAGAACTGATCCTCCCACAGGAGGCAGTTCATCAGCGTGCGCTTCAGCTCCATTTCGGGCGTGAAGCGCTTTCCCTTCGCGCCCTCATGCGTGAAGACGCGAAGCAGTTTGTTGATCTTGGCCATAGGTCACCCCCTTTCGGCCACTCTAGGTTGAAAAGCCATTGAAAGAAAAAAGCCGGGGAACAGTCGCCGCTGCGACAGTGCTTTCGCACCACCGGCGCGCAGGTTTGGCCCCCGCCTTCCGGTACCCGATGCAGCAGTCGGCTTCACCACCGGCCTTCGCTGCGCTCGCGCGCAGCTTTGGCCGGCAGGCCGGCCATGCTCCGGCGGAGCGAAGGCAGGCGAGCCGGCCGACTGGAACGCACGATACGGGAACGGGCGATGCTGAGACGCCAGCCTGCGCTTCACCGCGCGAACCGGCAGCGCTCTACCGCTGAGCTACGGGCGCATGGAACACCCGGCGGGATTCGAACCCGCGACCTCTCGTTTATCAGACGAAGTAACAGCGATCTTCACCACGGATCATGCGAAACGGTTTGGCGGGGAACAGGCGAGTCTGTTCGGCCAAAGAGTTTCCTCAATGACCGGCGGGCCTTGAACCCGCAGGCGCCTTGGCACCCTACCGATGTAACAGACGTCTTCACCACCGCCATTCGCTCTTGCGAGCGAACGCAAAAAAAGCGCCGGGGAACGCGCGATGCTGTACTGCCTCTTTCGAGGCTGTGACGCTCTGCCACTGAGCTACCGCAACGCGTCGCGGGACGGAGTCGAACCGTCGACCTTCACCTGAGCGAAGTAACAGACATCTTCACCACCGGCCTGCGCTGCGCTTGCGCGCAGCTACGGCCGGCAAGCCGGCCACGGCTCCGCGGAGCTTAGGCAAGCCGGCCGGCCGATTGGAAAAAGTGCTGGGGAACGGGCGAAATCGGCTTTGCTCGGCTGCGGCAACGCAAACTCTTCTTTCGAAGAGTCGAAACCCGCGTCGCATCCGTTCTTCGGGAAACGAATTCCACGGTACGTGCCCCAGGCCGGCGGGAGTCGAACCCGCTTGCGTCCCGGTCGAAGTATCCGATTTCTTCACCACCAGCCTACGCTGCTTGCGCAGCTACGGCTGGCAGGCCAGCCGATATGCGTGTGTCTTGAAAGTTTTCCAAGGGAACGTTCGAGCCGGACTCTCGTCCTTCGAGAGGACGCGTCCTGCCCCGTAAGGCTACTCGTTGGTCGGGGCAACCGAAGTATCCGAACTCTTCACCACCTGGAATCGAAAGCCGCACAAGTGCGGATCAAAACATTTCCGGGGGAACGGCGAGGCGGGCGCCCCCGTTGGGGGACGAAGTAACCGATCCTCTTCACCACCCGGAACACGAAGAGCCATAGAGAGCGCGCAATCGTTTTCATTGGATGCAGCAGGCACATTCTACCTCCCCGCAAGGGGGAGGTGGAGCGCACGTTCTGATTTTGGAGATATTGCAAATTCTGTCGCGGCGCTCTCGAACCTGGCGCGCCGCCATAGCGAACCCTTGATTGGTTCGCCCTGCCATCGGTATCCGGCTTCTCGCCTCGTTCCCTCCGAGCAGGCCCCGCGCTTCAGGCACACGCGCAACATGGCGCGCGAGCCCCGGGATCCGGGTCTCCCGTTTCGTCTTGGCTGCTTGCACAGCCAAGACGGACATGTTCCGGCTTTCGCCGGAGAAATTCGAACAAGCCCTGCTTCGGAAAACAAAAAACCCTCCGGAGCGCTGGCTCGGGAGGGTCCGTGTGAAACGGATTGTCGATATCGCTTAGGCGAGATCGCTCCCATGATCCGGGCATGCGCAATCGATCGGCCGAAGGCCGTTCAACGGCATGACTGGGTTTTCAAAACCGCGTTGCATGGCTCGTCTCATGTTCGTCGCGGAACAGAATGTGCCGCGAAGGACGCGGTGTTTATGGGTGCGCGTTGTCGTTGTCAAGCGCGAAGTTATTTCAAAACAGTTTCAGCAAGCGCTCCGCCTTTACACGAGCCCGGACGATTTCAGCGTCTGCTGATATAGATCGAGAACGCCGATCGTCATGCCGATCAGAACGGGACCGATCAGCACGCCCGCGACGCCAAACATCGCAATTCCGCCGAGCGTGCTGACAAGCGCGAGGAAGGCGGGAATTGCGGTGCCCCGGCCGACAATGTAGGCGCGCAGCAAATTGTCGACGACGGTGTTGATGAAAGTGCCCCAGAGCGCGAGCCCGACGCCGGTCAGTGCGTGTCCGCTCAGGAGCAAATAAGCCGCGGCGGGAATCCAGACAATGGCGCAGCCCAGAACGGGCGTTTGCGAGGCGACGATTGTCACCGTGCCCCAGAACAACGGCTGGCCGATACCGGCCAGTGCGAACCCGGCGGCGATGAGAGCGCCATCGGCGGCACCGCCGATGACCACGCTCCGAAGCGTTGCGGCCGTGATTTTCAAGGTTTTGTCGACGATGGCTTGCGCTTCCGGTTTTGCCAGCGGAATGCGTTCCTCGAATTGCACGATCAGCGCGCGGCCGTGACGGAGAAAATAGACCAGCGCGAAGGAGATCACGAAAAGATCGAGGAACAGCCGGCCAACGCCGCGCAGAACAAGCGATACGCTGCTGGAAAGATAGTTCGACAGCGCGACGATCGCGTCGGCGGCGTGCAGCGAGAACCAATGGATCGCCTGCGCGAATTCGCTTGATTCCACAAGCCTCCGCGGAAGCAAATTCGTGAACTGCTCGGGGCGCGCAATCCCGTTTTGGATCCACGCGACCACCGAGCCGCTCACTTGAACCGCTTCCAACACGACGACGGTCATGATCGCGCCCAAGGGAAACGCAACGGCCAGAAGTGCGACGATGACGATGATTGCGGATGCCAGCCCCTCCCGGCCGCCGAGTTGCCGGGAAAGTCTGCGAAAGAGCGGGGTGAGCAATCCCGCGAACACGGCGGCAAGGAAAAGGTCGATGATGAATATCTGAACGAGAAACAGGAATGCAGCGCACGCCGCAACGGCGAGAATGAGCACGAAGCCCAATCGGTAAAGGCGTTTTGCCTGGTCGATCTGCATCCGATGCTTAGATTAACGGCAAATCCAGCGACTGCACCATCCATCATGACCGCGACGGCGGGAGCCGAAATTGCGCCGGATCAAAGTCCGGAGCGGCGATCCGACTATCCTAGAGTTCTCTTTTTCGACAAGGAGCGGTCCATGATGTCCGTATTGATCAGGAATTGGTGGGCGTTTGTTCTTCGCGGCGTTCTTGCAATCGTCTTCGGCCTCATTGCGCTTTTCCTGCCTGGCGCGGCCATGCTGTCCCTGGTCCTCGTCTTCGGCGCTTATGCGATAGCGGATGGGATTTTGGCTTTGGCCGGCTCTGTTCGGGCAGCCAAAGCGGGAGAGCGGTGGGGTTACCTCGCTTTTGAAGGTATCGTCGACGTTATCGCCGGCTTGGCCGCGGTGGCATGGCCCGGGCTGACGGTCGTCGTTTTCGTTGCACTCCTCGCGGCGTGGGCTCTGCTGACGGGAGGCCTGATGCTGGCCGCCGGTATCCGGTTCGAGGGCGAGGGACGCGCCTGGCTGATCCTGGGGGCAATTGTCTCCATTGCATATGGCGCGCTCCTGGCAATCGCGCCGATCATTGGAGCGGTGGTGCTCACCTGGTGGATTGGCGCTTATGCACTCGTTTTCGGGATTGCGATGCTCGTGCTCGCTTTCCGGCTTCGGAACCGCTTCAAGAACAGTCCCCTGGGACATATGGCATAACGCCGGCCCCGCGCGGCCGCTTTGTAACAAGGCGCTCGTATGATTCCTCTGAGCGACGAGTCGCGACGCGTTTCGGCCTTTCCCGTCATGACGGCGTCGATCATCGCGGTCAACGCGCTCGTGTTTGCGCTGGAGTTGATCAACGGCGACGCCTTCGTCGAGCACTGGTCGCTCGTTCCACGCGACGTCAGCGCCGGACACAATCTCCTCACGATCATCACCGCCATGTTCATGCATGCGAGCTGGTCGCACATCATCGGCAACATGATCTTCCTCTGGGCCTTCGCTCCCGAAATGGAAGATGCGATGGGAGAGATCAGGTTTCTCGGCTTCTATCTTCTGGGCGGCGTCGTTGCGTTCGCCGTTCAAATCGCTGCGGACCCGAACTCGACGATCCCCAACCTCGGCGCCAGCGGCGCAATCGCGTCGGTCATGGGCGGCTTCATGGTGACGTATCCGCGCGATCGCATACGAACGCTTCTTTTCCTCGGCTGGTTCGTCAGGGTCACATTCGTGCCGGCGGCCCTTCTGATCGGCCTTTGGTTCATCACCCAGCTCTTCAGTCTCGGAGACATCACGGATCAGAAATCCGGAGGCGTCGCTTATATGGCGCATATCGGAGGATTGATCTTTGGCGCACTTACAGCGCGCTTATTCGAAGGAAACCGGAGCGCCTTCGGCTTTTTCGGCGCCGACGACAACCGCGAATGAATCGGTTGCGCGCGCCGCCGATTCATCGGCTGCATTTCAGAATTCTTTCAGCAGCCGATCGTAATAATCGAGTTCTTCCTTCGGGCGGCCGCGTTCGGCGGCGCGGCGGCGGAGTTCTTCGAGGATGGAACGCGCGCGCGCGAGTTCGTCGCGGTCGGGAATCTTCACGCCGCTGCTGCCCGTCGCAGGACCGGTCGTGCCTTCCGCGCGTCCGAGCGGATCCTGTCCCTGGTTCTGCTGTCCGCTCTGGCCGGCTTCTTCCATCATTTTCTTGGCGAGCGCATCGGCCGTGTCCTGCATCGCCTGGAGCGCATTCTTCTCCGACTGCTCCGCATTGTCGAAATCGTTCGCGCCCAGCTGGCCCTGCGCGTCCTGCATCTGGCGTCCTGCGTCGCCCAGATTCTTCGGCGTTTTGCCGGCGCCCAATCCCTTGGCGATCTTGTCGAGGTCCTCGCGCAGCTTGCCCTGGCCGCCGGACAGGCCCTTGCCGCCGCCGTCCTTCGGATCGCCGGCGCCCTGTTGCTGGCGATAGGTCTTGTCGAGCAGTTGCCGCTGGCGGCCGATGATGTCGCCGAGCCCCTGGATCGCGTCGCTCAGCGCCTTGTCGGTCGGCGGGCCGCCGCTGCCGTTTCCCGCGTGCAGATTTTCGAGAAGATCCTGCAGCATGGCGAGCGCCTTGGCGGCGGCGTCGCGCGAACCCGTCTGCGACATCTGCTCGATCGCCTTCAGGAGCGCATCCAGATCGGCCGGCGTGATCGTCCTGGAGTTGGACGACATCTGGTCGTTGGGCTGCGGACCGTTCTGCGCCAGTGATTGCAGATAACGCTGCAGCGCCTGTTTGTAGCGGTCGAGCAGCGCGTCGATGACCTCCTGCGGCGCGCCCTGCTCCAGCGCCTCCGTCAGCATCTGCTGCAGACGGCGCAACTCTTCGGCGGCGGTCAGAAGCCCGCCCTGCTCCAGCGAGACGGCCGTGTCCCACAGAAGCTGCTCGACGCCCCGAATGTCGCGATCGCTGCGCGCGTTCTTCAGGCTCCAGAACGCCGTGCGGATGGCGAGATAGGCGGTGGTCTGCTGCGCGTAGAATTTGTCGGGCGCAATCGAGAGCGCGTCGAGCGCGAGCTCGGCGTTGTCGCGCGCATGCGGCGCCCCGATGGCGAGATTCTGCCGCTGCTCGACCAGCGCGCGCGCCAGCGGATTGATGAAGACGCGCGCGGGCAGTTTCATGTATGCGGGCTTGCTGCGGCCGGTCTGGCCGGCGCCGTCTTTCGCTTCGAGCACGATCGACACATCCGCGCCCGCGAGCGGCTCGCCCGTCAGATCGCGATAAACCGTCTGCGACAGCGTCTTCGCCGGCGTCAGCGGCAGATCGACGGAGAGCACGGCGCGCGCATTCCTCGCGACCGGCCGGATGATGGCGCGCGCGCTGACGACGCCGTAGTCGTCGCCTGCGGTGAAGGCGATGGCGACCGCGTCATGCGCCGTCTTCGCCGGCGGCTTGATGAAGGCGATGTGCGGCGGATCGTCGGGGATCGCCTTTATGGCGAAATGCGCGAGCAGTTTGCCGTCGGCCAGCACGCGCACGAAGCGGTCGCGCGTGATGACGACGTTGGTGCCGTATTCGCCGGACGAGCCTGCGAATTTGCCGGTGCGGTCGTCGGGCTCGGGTTCGAGCGCCAGATTGGGCAGGCCGCGGGCCGCATGCACGCGCAAGACGAGTTCAGAGCCGACGGGGACGGCCACGCCTTCGCCGTCGGCCGGATGCTGGAGATAGATCGGCGCTTCGCCGGTATAGGCCGGCGGATTGATCCAGGCGTCGAGCGAGGCGGCCGACGCGCCCGTGCCTGAATCCGGCGTGAAAGCGACCGCAAGGCGTTTGCCCGCGTCCGATCCGGCCCAGACGAAACCGCCGACGACGAGCAACAGCGTCACGAAGCGCAGCGCATAGCGGTCGCGCTTCTGAAGACCCGGCCGCGGCCAGCGCACCTTGAGACCGGCGATGCGGGCGAGCAACTGCTTGAGATGCGCGCGCCACAATTCCTCCGTCCACGGATCGCCCATGCCGGCGGCAAGACGGTCGTTGGCTTCCGAGATGGGGCGGTGGGCGAGCGCACTGTCCTGCTCGACGCGGCGCGCGCCGTCTTCCCAGCGCGGAAGCTTAAAATCCATCAGGTTCTGATGAAGGAACGAACCCGCGGCGAGAACGACGAGGAAGAGAAGCGACAGGTGCAGCCATTGCGGCGCGTTCTCGAAGAGGCCGAACAAGGCCGCGGCGATGAAAAGACCGAGCAGGCCCGTCGCCGGCCACGACGCCCGCCACAGGCGCTCCCACAGAATCGCCAGACGCGCGGTGCGGACGTAGCGCTCGCTCGCTTCAGCCCTGTAACCAGGACGGGAGGCGGTCTTGTTCGACAAGGGCTTCATAACTCATTCGGGGCCGCACGACGCTCCAGGCCGCACCGTTTACCAACACTTCCGGCGCGGGCGGCCTCGCATTGTAGGCCGAAGACATCACCGCGCCATAGGCGCCGGCGGTCATAATAGCGACCAGATCGCCGGATTTCAGCACGGGCAGTTCACGATCGCGCGCGAAGAGATCGGAAGATTCGCAGACCGGTCCCACCACGTCGTAACGCGTGCGCGCTCGCTCCGGCTCGGCGACGGCCACGATATCGTGATGGGCGTCGTACATCGCGGGCCGGATGAGATCGTTCATGCCGGCGTCGAGGATAAGGAACGTCTTCGTCTCGCCCTGTTTCACGTAGAGAACGCGCGTGAGCAGAATACCGGCATTGGCCGCGATGAGGCGTCCGGGTTCGAAGATGAGGTCGAGCCCGAGCCCGCCTGTCAGCTTTTTCACGATGGCGCCGTAAGCCGCCGGATCGGGCGGCGGGTCCAGGCCCAGATGGTACGGCACGCCGAGGCCGCCCCCGAAATCGGCGCGGGTGATCTCATGGCCGTCGGCGCGCAACGTGCGGACGAGCTCGGCGGCCCGCACGAAGGCGGCTTCGAACGGCTCGAGATCGGTGATCTGGCTGCCGATATGGAGATCGACGCCCACGATCCTGATGCCGGCGAGATCGCGCGCCCTGGCGTAGATTTCGCGCGCCCTGTTCCAGGGAACGCCGAATTTCGCTTCCGCCGTGCCCGTCGTGATTTTCGCGTGCGTCTTGGCATCGACATCGGGATTGATGCGCATGGCGACCGGCGCACGCAGCCCGCGTTCGCGCGCGACGGCGTCGAGCACGAGAAGCTCCGGTTCGCTTTCGACATTGAACTGATGGATGCCCGCGTGGAGCGCCGCCATCATCTCGTGCGCGGTCTTGCCCACGCCGGAAAAGACGATCCGCTCCGGCGGGATTCCCGCGGCGAGCGCTTTGGCGAGTTCGCCGCCGGACACGACATCGGCGCCCGCGCCTTGCCGCGCGAGCGTCTTCAGGACAGCCAGATTGCCGTTCGCCTTGACGGAGTAGGCGATGAGGCTCGACGCGGGAAACGCGTCGGCAAACACGCGGTAGTGCCGCTCGAGCGTCGCCGTCGAATAGACGTAGACGGGCGTGCCCACCTCGTCGGCCAGAGGCGTGAGATCGACGTCCTCCGCAAAGAGCCGCCCGTCACGATAGGAGAAATGGTTCATCGCGAGATCGGGTTGGGCGGTTCGGACGGATTTTTCCGCCCCTTCGCCTGTTTGCCGCAGGGCGTGGCGGGGGCCGGCGGTGTGGACGGCGTCGCCGGAGCATTGACGACGTCTTCGGCGTGGGCTGCGTCCTCCGCGTTCTCCGCCTTCTCTTCCTTGCTGCAGGCGGGCGTCAGCAGTGGGCTCTTGGTGCCGCAGGCCGAAACCGCAAACACCAGACCGCACGCAAGGGCCGTCCGCAGCATCATGAAAGTTTGTCCCGCCAGAACCGGATTTGCTCGCGCACGCGCTCGGGCGCCGTGCCGCCGAAGCTTAGCCGGGAATTGACCGACGCTTCGAGCGATAAAACCGCATAGACATCCTTCGTGATGCCGGGTTCGATCTTCCGCATGTCGGCGAGCGGCAGCTTGTCGAGGGCCACGCCTTTCGTTTCGGCCTCTTTCACGATGGCGCCGGCGATGCGATGGGCGTCGCGGAAGGGCTTGCCCAAGCTGCGCACGACCCAGTCGGCCAGATCGGTCGCCGTCGGATAGCCCGCTTCGGCCGCGCAGCGCATGGCCTTGTCGTTCGCGCGCATGTCTTCGACCATGCCGGCCATGGCGGCAAGGCTGAGCTCGAGCGCATCGGCCGCCGAGAACACCGCTTCCTTGTCTTCCTGCAGATCCTTCGCGTAGGCGAGTGCCAAGCCCTTCATGACGGTTGCAAGCGTCACGAAGGCGCCCAGCACGCGGCCCGTCTTGGCGCGCACGAGCTCGGCCGCATCGGGATTGCGCTTTTGCGGCATGATCGAAGAGCCCGTGGTGTAGGCGTCGCTCAGCGTGACGAAGCCCAGGGCCGGCGAAACCCAGAGCACGATCTCTTCGGCGAAGCGCGACAGATGCACGGACGCGATCGTGGCGGCGGAGAGATATTCGAGCGCGAAGTCGCGCGCCGACACCGCGTCGAGCGAATTGCGCATCGGTCCGGAAAAGCCGAGCGCTTTCGCGGTCGCTTCGCGGTCGACCGGATAGGGCGTGCCGGCGAGCGCGGCTGAGCCCAGCGGGCTTTCATTCATGCGCGTCTTCGCATCTTCGAAGCGTCCGCGGTCGCGCTCGAACATCTCGATGTAAGCGAGGCAATGATGCGCGAAGGTGACGGGCTGCGCGGGTTGCAGATGCGTGAAGCCCGGCATGATGGTTTCGGCGTGTGCGCCCGCCTGCAGGAGAAGCTTTTTCTGCAATTCGCGCAGTCCCGCCTCCGCGCGCGCGCAAGCCTCGCGCACCCAGAGCCGGAAATCCGTCGCCACCTGATCGTTGCGCGAACGCGCCGTGTGCAGCCGCGCGCCCGCCTCGCCCACGAGCTCCGTCAGCCGCGCTTCGATGTTGAAATGGATGTCTTCCAGCTCGCGCTTGAAAACGAAACGGCCTTCGGCGATCTCGGCTGCGATCTGGTCGAGACCCTTCACGATGGCGTCGGCGTCGGCCTGCGCGATGATGCCCTGCTTCGCCAACATGGCGGCGTGCGCCTTCGAGCCCGCGATGTCCTGGCCCGCCAGCCGTTTGTCGAAATCGATGGAGGCGTTAATCTCCTCCATGATGGAAGCGGGACCGCGCTCGAAGCGTCCACCCCACATCTTGTTCGCACTCATGGATTGGCACTCATAGATATGGGCCCGATGCCTCGCAAAACCGCACAAATTCTTGCCGCCGCCTTCGGCCTGGCGCTTGCCGTTCTATATGTGATCCCGTCGGTCGAGGCGAGCCCCGCGATCCCGCAGGCGCTTTCGGCGCTGAAACCCGATCATGCGCCCAAACCCGTGCCGGCCGCGACGTTCGTGGACGCCCAAGGCCATCCCGTGAATTTCACCGCCTTCAAGGGCCATGTCGTGATCCTCAATCTCTGGGCCACCTGGTGCGCCCCCTGCGTGCGGGAGCTGCCCGACGTCGCCAAGCTCGCGGCGGCCTTGGGTCCCGGGAAGGTGACCGTCGTGGCCGTAAATGCCGGCCATGACGACGCGGCCAAGACGGCCGATTTCCTGAAAGCCCATGGCGCGGCCAATCTCGCCGTTTACCGCGATCCGGATCTCTCGCTCTTGACCGCCTTCGGTTCGCAGGGCCTGCCGTTCAGCGTCGTGATCGACGCCCAAGGCCGCGAGATCGCGCGCGCCTCCGGCCCCATGAAGTGGGACGATCCCGCCGCGATCGCCTATTTCAAGGCGCTCGGTTCGCGCGCCGCGTCGTAGGCGTCCCACATCGGCGCACAGTCGATGACTTGTCCCTCCGCCATGGCGCGGTCGATGGCCATCACCGTCAATCCCGCTTCCATCGATTCCCATGGCGTCACCGGAAATTCGGCGCGGCCTTCGAGCGCGGCCAGAAGATCGACCGCCATCGCCTGATCGGCGCCGTTGTGCGCGTCGGGCGTGAGATTGCCCCATTCTTTGCGCTCCGGCTTGCCGCGGTCGAGGGCTGCGCGCACCAGCATCTTGTTGCGCACGAGATCGGCGATGAGCGTGCCTTCGGTGCCCGCGATGTACCAGCGCCGTTCGGTCAGGCTCACATGGCTGTTGGAATGGAACGAGAGCTTCACGCCGTTCGCGTAATCGACGATTGCCGTCTGATGATCGGCCACGTCCATGTCGGAGTGGAATGCGTCATTCGCCGCGCCCCAGCCAGCGTCACGCAAAGCATAAGCGGGCTCGCCGTCGGAATAAGTGCGCCCGACATTGGTGCGGCCTTCGTGAAAGATGCGGCGTCCGCCGAAACTCGCGACGCGCGCAGGCCGCGCGCCTGCAAGCCGCCCGAAAATATCGAAATCGTGGCAGACCTTGTCGAGCATGAACGAGCCGCCGAAAGCCCGCTTGCGCCGCCAGTTGCGCGCGAGATAACCGCCATGCTCCGGCGGCAGATGCTCCGTCGTGTCGAGCGAAACGAGCTCGCCGAGCCGGCCGGAATCCACGCGCGCAATCACCTCGCGCACGATCGGCATCGACCGCATGACGAGGCCGATATAGAGCGGCGGCGTTTTCTTCGCCGAAAGATGCTGCGCCAGCGCGAAGGTTTCCTCTTCGGTGCGCACGATCGGCTTCTCGCAGAAGATCGGATAACCGGCGCTGAAAGCCGCCAGAAGATGCTCGTAGTGCAGATGGTTGGGCGAGCCGATCAAGACGAGATCGAAGGGGCCGTCGGCGAAGAACGCGTCGATGGTTTTGTACGGACGACCCGGCGCGATGTCGGCGTCCTGCAGGATCGGCAGGCCGACCGGCTGCGGATCGACGTAACCCGCGATCTCGAACCGCCAATCCATCTCCGCGCACGCCTTCAGCACATGCGCAATGCGCTGCCCGAGACCGATGATGCCGAGGCGAAGGGGGTTCATGAGAGCACGCGATTTCGAACGCTTTGCACGCTACCCCAACGTGTCATTCCCGCGAAAGCGGGGACCCAGTAGCGAGCGTCCGCGAGCGTGAGAGTCTTTCGGCGCGCGGACACTCGCTACTGGGTCCCCGCTTTCGCGGGAATGACAATAATTTTGGAGAATTGGCAGCGTTTACCGCGTCGGCACCGGGTGCTCGCCGCGATAGTCGTAGAAGCCGCGGCCCGTTTTGCGGCCGAGCCAGCCGGCTTCGACATATTTCACCAGCAGCGGGCACGGGCGATATTTGGAATCCGCGAGGCCTTCATAGAGCACCTGCATCACCGACAGACAGGTGTCGAGGCCGATGAAGTCGGCGAGCTGCAGCGGGCCCATCGGATGATTGGCGCCGAGACGCATGGCCGTGTCGATGGCTTCGACGTTGCCCACGCCTTCGTACAGCGTATAGACGGCCTCGTTGATCATCGGCTGCAGGATGCGGTTGACGATGAAAGCCGGAAAATCTTCGGCGTAAGCCGCGGTCTTGCCGACGCGCTTCACGACGTCGAGCACGGACTGGAAGGTGGTGTCGTCGGTCGCGATGCCGCGGATCACTTCGACCAGCTGCATCATGGGCACGGGATTCATGAAATGAAGCCCGATGAAATGCTCCGGCCGGTCCGTCGAAGCGGCAAGACGCGTCACCGAAATCGACGAGGTGTTGGTGGCGACGAGCGTCCTCGCATCGAGCCGCGGACAAAGGTCCTGGAATATCTTGCGCTTGAGGCTTTCGTCTTCGGTCACGGCCTCTATGACGAGATCGCGGTCCTTCATGTCGTCGAGACTTTGCGTCGTCTTGATGCGCCCAAGCGCCGGTGCAATCGCATCGTCCTTGATGAGGCCGCGCGCCGCCTGGCGATGCAGGTTCTTCTCCATCACGCCGAGCGTCTTCTTGATTTGCTCCGCGTTCACATCCTCGATAATCACATCGAAGCCCGCCAGCGCACAGACATGAGCAATGCCCCCGCCCATCTGTCCTGCGCCGATAATGCCGACACGTTCGATACCCATGGACCTTACCTGGCTCCGTTTTTCTTCGTCGAACCGGTCGCCCCCGCGATCGGCGCTCGCGATACGCTTTCGTTCCTCAGTAGCCCAGACGCGTGAGTTCCGCGTCCATCTCCGGAATCGCCTTGAAAAGATCGGCCACGAGGCCGTAATCGGCGACCTGGAAAATGGGGGCTTCTTCGTCCTTGTTGATGGCGGCGATGATCTTCGAATCCTTCATGCCGGCCAGATGCTGGATCGCGCCGGAAATGCCGACCGCGATGTAAAGCTCCGGCGCCACGACCTTGCCGGTCTGGCCCACCTGATAATCGTTGGGCACGAAGCCCGCATCGACGGCCGCGCGCGACGCGCCGACGGCGGCGTGCAGCTTGTCGGCGATCTTGTCGAGCAGATGGAAATTCTCGCCCGACTGCATGCCGCGGCCGCCCGAGATGATGATCTTCGCGGAAGGGAGCTCGGGACGTTCCGACTTCGAAAGCTCTTCGCCCACGAATTTCGAGATGCCCTGATCACCCGCCGACGCAACCTTCTCAATGGCGGCGGAGCCCGCGCCTTCGGCCGCCTTGAACGCGGTCGTGCGCACGGTGATGACTTTCTTGCCCGAAGGCGCCTGCACCGTCTGGATCGCATTGCCCGCATAGATCGGGCGCGTGAAGGTGTCGGGCGACTGGACGGAGAGGATTTCCGAAATCTGCGGCACGTCGAGCTTGGCTGCCACGCGCGGCATGTAGTTTTTGCCGTTGGTGGTGGCGGGCGCGAGGATCGCGTCGTAATTCGGCGCCAGACTCAGGATCAGCGCTTCCATCGGCTCGGCCAGCATGCGCGCATAGATCGGATCGTCCGCGACGAGAACCTTCTCGACGCCGGCGAGCTTCGACGCCGCGTCGGCGACTGCGCCCGCATCCTGTCCCGCGACCAGCACCTGCACCGGCTGGCCCAATTGCGCGGCAGCGGCGACGGTCTTCGCGGTGGAGTCCTTCAGAACCTTGTTGTCGTGTTCGGCAATGACGAGCGAGGTCATCAGATCGCTCCGACTTCTTTGAGCTTGTCGACGAGTTCGGCGGCGGTCTTGACCTTGATGCCGGCCTGACGCTTCGGCGGCTCGCTGACCTTCAGAACCTTGAGACGCGGCGTGACGTCGACGCCGTAATCGGCGGGCGTCTTCTCGTCGATGGGCTTCTTCTTCGCCTTCATGATGTTGGGCAGCGAGGCGTAGCGCGGCTCGTTGAGGCGCAGATCCGTCGTCACGATGGCGGGCAATTTGATTTCAACCGTCTGAAGGCCGCCGTCGATTTCGCGTTCGACCTTCGCGGAACCGTCACCGAGCTCCAGCGTGTGCGCGAACGTTGCTTGCGGCCAGCCGAGCAACGCAGCAAGCATCTGTCCCGTCTGATTGGAATCGTCGTCGATCGCCTGCTTGCCGAGGATCACGAGGCCCGGCTTTTCCGCTTCGCAGATGGCTTTGAGGATTTTCGCGACCGCGAGCGGTTCGACGTCGCCGTCGGCTTTCACGAGAATGCCGCGATCGGCGCCCATGGCGAGTGCGGTGCGGATCTGCTCCTGCGCCTGCTGCGGGCCGATGGAAACGACCACGACTTCGGTGGCCTTGCCTTTTTCCTTGAGGCGAACCGCTTCTTCGACGCCGATTTCGTCGAACGGGTTCAGGGACATCTTGACGTTGGCGAGGTCGACGCCGGATTGATCCGCCTTCACGCGGACCTTGACGTTGTAGTCGATGACCCGCTTGACGGGTACGAGGACTTTCATGGGTCTTAAGTGCCTTCCCCTGCGCGGCGTCTGATACAAAAAGCCCGGCCGCGCCGGGGTTGTGTGGCCGCTGTTTCTTGTGCGGCGCAAAAACTAGGCGCGCGGGGACGCGTATGTCAACGAAGCTTCACCACGAATGGCTTGGTCCCGACTGTCCCGCTTAACCCTCAATTTTTTGTGTTGCACTGCAAAATGCCCGCATTTGCGGCATTCTGCCACACTGGGGGCAGAGGCCGGTCGAACGCGCGGCTCCCCGCAAGGCGGGCGGCGAGGCCGCACCTACTTCAGCGTGTCCAGATAGGCGATCAGGTCGGCCCGCTGCTGGGCCGAGGGTATGCCCGCAAACATCATCTTGTTGCCGGGAACGACCAGGGACGGCGACGTGATGTAGGCGTCGAGCTTGTCGTTGGTCCAGACGAAGCCCGCGCCCCTCATAGCGGCCGAATAGGAGAATTCGGGCGCGGTGCCGGCCTTGCGGCCGACCACCCCGAACAGGTTCGGGCCGATCTTGTTGCCCTCACCCTTGGCGCTCGAATGGCAGAGCGCACAACGCCCAAAGACCTGCGCACCGGTCTTGGCATTGCCCGCGGCCTGGGCCGTGCCCGCCGCGATCAGGCCGAGACCCAGCATTCCGATCAAAACCGCCGTGCGCATGCCCCACTCCCCTCGAACGTACGTCCCGCCTATAGCAAAAGCGAGGCGGCCACGCATCAGGTGCGGTCGCCCGACTTCGCCGTTTCGATGGCGGCGCGGAAGGCGACGGGATCGGCGATATCGGGAATGGTGATGGCGTCGATGCCGGTGCCTTCGATGCGCAGGTGGCCATAGCCCAGGATGCGGCCCCAGAAACTCTGCTCCACGCGCACACCCTCGATGTTGTGCAGCGCGATCTCGTTGGTGTGGAGCGTGACGAGGCCGGTCTTCTCGACGAAGCGCGTGGTGGTGACGCCGATCTCCGTCGTGCGCTTTTTGATCATCATCTGCACGAAGATGATGATGCCGATGATGCACCAGAAAAGAAGAATGAGCGCCAGCCACGCCTTCAGCGAATACCACCAGTGAAACTCGGCGCGGGCGACGATCTTCTCGTTGGCGCCGAGTGATTTTTCGATATAGCTCATGCCGACTCACGCTCGCTTGATCGGTGTGTACCACGCCTATCACGGAGGCCGCCGGGAAACGAGGCAGCGACGTTTCGGTTCCCCGGTCCCGTGACCGGGCCGCACCGCTTCCTCCTCTCGCCTCCGCACCCGCGATCGGGTATCTTTCCCGTGCCCGCCGGAAGCCAGTCCCCATGATCATCGCTCTTGTCGTTCTCGCGCTCATCGCGATTTTCGCCATCGTCTCCTACAACCGGCTCGTGGCGCTGCGGCAGGCATGGAAGCAGGCCTTCGCCGATATCGATGTGCAGCTCAAACAGCGCCACGATCTCATCCCCAATCTGGTGGAGACCGTGAAGGGCTATGCCGCGCATGAGAGCGGCGTCTTCACCAAAGTGACCGAAGCGCGCGCGTCCGCGATGCACGCCACCGGCGTGAGCGAGAAGGGCGCAGCGGAAAGCGCGCTGACCGGGGCCCTCGGCAATTTGATGGCCGTCGCGGAGAATTACCCGCAGCTCAAGGCGAACGAGAATTTCCGCCAGTTGCAGGACGAGCTCGCCGATCTCGAAAACAAGATCGCGGCGGCCCGACGTTTCCTGAACAACGCGGTCGCCGAATACAACGCTGCGATCCAGCAATTCCCGGCGGTGCTGTTCGCCGGCGCAATGGGCTTCTCGCCGGCGCCGATGTTCGAGCTGGACGAGGCCGAGAAAGCCGAAGACAAGGAAGCGCCGAAAGTGTCGTTCGGCTAGGCCCCCATGCCGGCGCAACTCGGGCTCACTTCCTATCGCTGGAACAACAATTTCAAATCGATCCTGCTGCTCGCGGCGTTTCCTCTCCTGCTGCTCGGCTTGCTGGGCGGCGTTTTTTTTGCCTTCGGGCTCTTCGGCGGCGGCAACGGCCAGGAAACGCTCGCCGTCATGGAGGGATTGAATATCCCGCCCGTGCTCGGCACCGGCAGCCCGGCCGATTTCGCGCTGTCCGCCATGGCGGCGTTCTGGCCGATCATATTCGGCATCGCGGCCATCTGGCTGGTGATCGGCTATTTCTTCAACGGCGCCATCATCCACATGGCGACAGGCGCCAGGCCCGTCACGCGCGAAGAAGCACCGCAGCTCTACAATCTGCTCGAGAATCTGTGCATCTCGCGCGGCCTTGCCATGCCGAAGCTGTTCGTCATCGACAGCGACGAGATGAACGCCTATGCGAGCGGCATCGACCAGAAGAGCTATGCCATCACGGTGACGCGCGGGCTGCTCGACACGCTCAACGCGCAGGAGATCGAGGCCGTGCTGGCGCACGAGCTCACCCATATCATCGACCGCGACTGCCGCCTGCTCATCGTCACGATCGTGTTCACCGGCATGATCTCGTTCCTCGCGCAGATGCTGTGGCGCAGCCTCCAGCTTGCGGCGTTCACGAGGGGGCGGTCGCGCGGCAACAGCGCGGTGATCGTTCTTGTCGTCATCGCGGCGATCGCGGCCGCCGTCGGCTACGTGCTCGCGCTCGTCCTGCGCTTCGCGCTGTCGCGCAGGCGCGAACTCCTCGCTGACGCGGGCTCGGTCGAACTCACCAAGAATCCCGACGCGCTGATCAGCGCGCTCCTCAAAATCTCGAAAAACCCGATGACCCGGCACGTGCCCAGCGAAGTGCGGCAGATGTTCATCGAGAACCCGCCGTCCGGATTCGATCTCGGCGGATTGTTTGCGACCCACCCGCCGATCGCCACGCGCATCCACATCCTGGAAGAGCTGGGCGGACGGCCGCCCGCCGAGGAGACGGCGGCGGCGCCACGCGCATCCACGCCGGCAGCCCCGGCGACAGCGAACCCCGGCGACGGCCCCTGGGGCCCGCACACCGAAGGCCCGTGGGGTCCGCATGGCGGAGGGAGCGGGGGGTGAGGGTTCCCGCGCGGGTGCCGCCCAGTTTCTCATCTACTATCTCGAGCATGTGACTTTGGTATTGCCTGACGGGGGGAGCGCCTTGCTCGGGCTTGAAATCCTGAGCGTCAACTGTCATTATTATAGCGACAGGTGACATATCGACCATGACTCTCACGGATCCCACAGACGACGACGTCGAGATTCACCGGACGGTGAAACTGCTCGGCGGGAAAAAGACTTTGCGGCGGACAATCCGCAGCCGCCTGGAAGCGCACGATCTCATCGAGAGGGGCTTGCCCGCGCCCGCGTTGAGACATCTGGTGACCAGCGTGGGCATTCTTAACGTGTCCCACCACGGTCTGCTAGAAAAGGCAATCGGCATCAGTCTTCGAACCTATCAGCGCCGTCAGGACAAGCCCGATAAACCGCTAAGCCCGGAGCAAAGCGGCCGAACCTGGAAGTTCGCAGAGATTCTCGGAAGGGCGACGGAGCTATTAGGCTCTCAAACAGAAGCCGAAGACTGGCTGGAGCGCCCGGCCATGGCGCTGGATCAGCGCAAGCCGATCGATCTCCTGTCGACACCCGCCGGAGTCGAAACCGTCGAGGATCACCTGACCAGGCTTGAGTACGGCGTCTACACGTGACTCCGCTGCCGCCGCCCCTCGGGTCGGGCGAACTTGTCTTCTGGAGGCTGGATCAGGCGAAGTTCGGGCTTATGTGGAACAGCGGCGAGGGCAGTTTTCGGGTCGGCGGACGCTGGAGTTCCAGCGGCGCGCGCGCCGTCTATGCCGCATTGGACCCAGCCGCGGCGATACTAGAAGTCGCCGTGCACAAGACGTTTCGTGTCCTCGATATTGTTGCACATGTGCTCACGCGTGCGCGCATCGTCGACGCGAGCAAGGTGCACATTGTGAACCCCGAAGATGTGCCGAACCCGAACTGGCTGAGGCCCGGGGTCACCAGCGCGGGTCAGCGAGCTTTCGGCGACGCTTTGCTCGGAAAGCATCCCTTCGTTGTGATCCCGAGCGTCGTCTCCACGCATAGTTGGAATGTGCTCTTTGACCCAGCCCTGGCCGAGGGTCTGTATGATGCGGTCGCGCAGGAGCCTTTTGCGCTCGATACGCGGCTGCATCCCGCTGTTGGTTCGTAGCCTCCGCCGGAGGCGGCTTCGCATGCCTGTGTCGGGCTTCTTCGACTGTCCGACGAAAGTCGCCTCTTCGTTGCCGGTTCGGTCACAGAACGCGCGCGAAGAATCTTCGCTGTTGCCCAAACGTCCACCTTCACAACGGCGAAGGTGCGGCGCAGACTCCGGCACTGCTCTTTGACATTGTGATTATACGAAACCTGTCGCGGCCCACGCTTCGCGCTCCACCTGCCCCTTGCGGGGAGGCGGAACGCGCGGGCTTGTCCGTGGGCTTTAAAAACTCCGTACACAGACGAAAAAATCCCTGCGCGGCCCTGATAATGTCCATGGCGGTCGGGCGCGCAATGCGGGAAAGCCTTGCGGCACAGGGCCCGGATGCACGCGGCACCGGCGCGCTTTTTTTCAACGCCCTGATAATAGCCCTGATCGCAGGGATCTGGCGCCGCGGCTTCGAAAGGCAAACGCGCCCGTCAATCCTCGTTCCGGTCCGGCAGCAGCACCTCTCTCTTGCCCTGGTGATTGGGCTTGGAGATGACGCCTTCGTCTTCCATGCGTTCGATGAGGCGGGCGGCACGGTTGTAGCCGATTTCGAGGCGGCGCTGAATGTAGCTCGTGGTAGGCTTGCGGTCGCGCGCCACGATGGCGAGCGCCTTGTCGTAGAGATCGTCGCCCGACTGGCTGTTGCCGCCCAGCAATCCGTACGGATCGTCGGCGTTTTCCTCATCGGGCTCTTCGGTGACGGCGTCGAGATATTCCGGCCGCCCTTGCGTCTTGAGGAAACGCACGACGTCTTCCACTTCGCTGTCGGTGACGAAGGGACCGTGGATGCGCTTAATGCGGCCGCCCGCCATCATGTAGAGCATGTCGCCCTGACCCAAAAGCTGCTCTGCGCCCTGCTCGCCCAGGATGGTGCGGCTGTCGATCTTGGACGTCACCTGGAAGCTGATGCGGGTGGGGAAGTTCGCCTTGATCGTGCCGGTGATGACGTCGACGGAGGGACGCTGCGTCGCCGCGATCAGGTGGATGCCCGCCGCGCGCGCCATCTGCGCCAGGCGCTGCACCGCGCCTTCGATCTCCTTGCCGGAGATCATCATCAGATCCGCCATCTCGTCGACCACCACGACGATGTAGGGCATGGGCTCGAGCTCGAGCATTTCGTCTTCGTAGATGGGCTTGCCGGTCTCGCGATCGAAACCCGTCTGCACGGTGCGCTTCAACGTCTCGCCCTTGTCCTTCGCTTTGCGCACGCGCTCGTTGAAGGCTTCGACGCCGCGCACGCCCAGCTTCGACATCTTGCGATAGCGCTCTTCCATCTCGCGCACGGCCCATTTGAGGGCCACGACGGCCTTGCGCGGATCGGTGACGACAGGCGCGAGCAGATGCGGAATTCCTTCGTACACGGACAACTCCAGCATCTTGGGATCGATGAGGATCATGCGGGCCTGATCGGGCGGCAGGCGATAGAGGAGCGACAGGATCATGGTGTTGAGCGCGACCGATTTGCCCGAGCCCGTCGTGCCGGCGATGAGCAGGTGGGGCATCTTGGCGAGATCGGCCATCACCGGCTCGCCGCCGATCGTCTTGCCGAGCGCCAGGATGAGCGGCGCGCGCGCCTTTTCGTAATCGTTGGAGCCCAGGAGCTCGCGCAGATAAACCGTTTCGCGATTGTGATTGGGAAGCTCGATGCCCATCACGTTGCGGCCGGGAATGACGGCGATGCGGGCGGCCACCGCGCTCATCGAACGCGCGACGTCGTCGGCCAGGCTGATCACGCGGGAAGATTTCACGCCCGCCGCCGGTTCGAATTCGTAGAGCGTCACGACCGGACCGGGACGCACGGCGACGATGCGGCCACGCACGCCGAAATCGCCGAGGACGGCTTCCAGCATACGCGCATTGTCTTCCAGCGCTTCGTCGGACAGAGCCGTTGCTTCGTGCTGCTTGACGGCTTCGGCGAGGAGCCCCAGCGCCGGCAATTGATATTCGCTCTGGCCGAGATTGAGCGCGGGCTGCGCCGCGCTTTTCGGCTTCACCGGTGCACGCCGCGGCTCTTCGCGTTTAACCCGGCTGCCGCGACGGGCGGCGATGGGCTCAGGCTTCACCGAGAGACCGTAATCCCCGTCGTCTTCCTCATCGCCCTCTTCGTAGTCGTCCTCGTCGCCTTCTTCTTCCTCGTATTCGTCTTCTTCGTACTCCGCGTCCTCGTCACGCGCGGCGAAGAATTCCGGCATGCGGATGAAGGAGCCGACATGGGCGATCGAACCGGGCACGGCCGCGACGGCACGCCAAAGCGCGCGGACGCGCATGCCTGTCGCGATGAAGGAGAGAGCAAGGCCCGCCATCAGCGCGACCAGCGGAATGGCCGTGGCGATCCAGCCTTGATGCGCGTGGGCGAGAATGCGCGAAAGTCCGAGACCGATCAGTCCGCCCGTCTTCGCAGGCAGCGTGAACGGTGAGGGAAAGAGGCCGAGACCCGCAGCGAGTAGCACCGTGCCGGCAGGCCACGCAATCGCGCGCGACACCGCGTTGGTGACGTTGCGCCCGAAGAGCGCGCGCGCGCCCCACATGGCCGGTGGCAGCAAAGCCGCGAACGCCGCAAGTCCGAACGTCAGATAGAGGAGATCGGCGGCGGTCGCGCCCAATCCGCCCAAAAGGTTCGAGGCATCGCGCGAGGCCGCATTGTTCAGGGTTGGATCGTCAGGGTTGTAGCTGACGAGCGCCACGACGCCTGCGGCCGAGCCCACGAACAGGGCCGCGCCAGCGCCGCGCAGCATCGCCGTGTTCATGGCCTGCACGAAGGCGTGGCGCCAATCCGCGAGCGTATCGGCCATCTGTCCGCGCCGCGTGCGCGGCTGGTACGCGCCAACCATCCGACCCTGGCTCATGTGCTCCCGCCGAGGATTTCACCCATCCTACCGAGTGCAGCCCGAATGGTTGATAAATCCTGAACGAGGGCGACGCGGATGTAACGAAAGCCGGGATTCGTCTCGGGTTTCCCGGGTTCGATTTCGCGGCCCATATAGGCGCCGGGCAGCACGCGGATACCGGCCTCGCGCCACAGCTTCAGCGCCGCTTCCACGCCGTTGCCGACGTCGAGCCACAGGAAGAACCCGCCGTCCGGTTTCTTGAAGGGGATGCGGTTGCCGAGATAGCGCTCGGCCCAGCGGAAGCGCTCGGCATAGACGGCGCGGTTGGCGTCGACATGCTCCTCGTCGCTCCAGGCTGCGGCGGACGCCGCCATGATCGGCATAGGGACCTGGGGGCCCGCGTAATTCCGGAGCGCGCGAAACTTCGCCATCAGGCCTGCATCGCCCGCGACGATGCCCGAGCGCAGTCCGGGCAGTGCCGAGCGCTTGGAGAGCGAATGGAAAGTCAGCAGCCGCGAGAAATTCTTCGTCTGCGCATAGCGGGCGGGAAGTGCGGAGACCGGCGGCTTGTCGAAGTAGATGTCGGCATAGCATTCGTCCGCGAACACCGTGAAGTCGTATTGATCGGCGGCCGCGAACAGTGTTCGCCAATAGTCTTCGCTGGCGGTTGCGCCTTCCGGATTGGACGGCGAGCAGACAAAGACGGCGACGGTGCGCGCCAGAAGATCGGGCAACAGCGCGGCGTAATCGGGCAGGAAATTCGTCTCCTTCGTCGCCGGCACGAACACAGCCTCGGCGCCGGAGGCGAGAACCGCGGCCGCGTAGCACTGGTAGAAGGGATTGGGGATCAGGATCGCGGGCCGCTTGCCTGCCTTGGCGTCGGGCGTGACGACAAAGGGCGCCAGGAACAGGCCCTCGCGCGTGCCGTTCAGCGGCAGAACGTGGGTATCGGGATTGACGGCCTTCTCCGGCAGATTGAACCGCCGCCTGAGCCACCCCGCCGCCGCCTCGCGCCAGTCGCAGGTGCCATTGATGGGCGGATATTCGCCGAACTGGTAGGCGTGGCGCTGGATCGCCTCGGTGACGAACTCCGGCACCTGGCCGCGCGGATCGCCGACCGAAAGATTGATGATCTCGCTTCCGGGCGAGACGTGATCGAGAAGCGTCGCAAGCTGCGCAAAACTTCCCGGCGGCAGAAGGGCTAAACGGCCTGGCAACACGCGGGGCATACTCTTTCGCTCGAACGGCTGCCGGCACTCTAGACGAGGATCCGGTCGAACTGAATCGTCGAAAGAGAATTCTTCTTCTGCACGAACCCATTCCTCCCCTGAACTACGTTCGGAGGTCGAAGTAGCGTCAGCGTACCGAGCGAGACCGCCCCCGGTCCGCGCAAAGCGCGGCCGGAGGATGAACTTCGCGGTGGAGGGGGCCCCTCCGTCACGCGACTTGGTCGCGCACCCCCGCTGCGCGGGGGAGGAAAGATTCAATCGTGCACGGTCTCGCCGTGGAGGTTGATGTCGAGGCCTTCGATCTCGACGTCGCGGCTGACGCGCAGGCCTACCACGAAATCGATCACCCTCAGAATGATGAAGGTGCCGACGGCGCAATACACGAACACCGCGCCCACGTCGTAGAACTGGATCAGCATCTGATGCACGTTGCCGTCGATCAGCCAGCCCTTGGCGGACGAGTTGATCGCATTGGACGCGAACATGCCCGTCATCATCGCACCCAGCGCGCCGCCCACGCCGTGCACGCCCCAGGCGTCGAGCGCGTCGTCATAGCCGAACAGCCGCTTCATCCAGACGGCCGAGAAATAGCAGACGACGCCGGCAGCCAGCCCGATGATGAGCGCGCCCATGGGATTGACGAAGCCCGATGCCGGTGTGATCGCGACAAGGCCCGCCACCGCGCCCGAGATCATGCCGAGGATGGACGGCTTCTTGCCGATCAGCCATTCGGTGAACATCCAGCCGAGCGAGGCCGCCGCCGTCGCAATCTGCGTGGCGACCGCCGCCATGCCGGCATTGACGCCCGCCGTCAGCGCCGAGCCCGCGTTGAATCCGAACCAGCCGACCCACAGAAGCGACGCGCCGATGACGCTGAGCACGAGATTGTGCGGCGCCATGTTCTCATGGCCGAAGCCGATGCGCTTGCCGAGCACCAGGCAGGTGACGAGTCCCGCCGTGCCCGCGTTCAGATGCACGACGGTACCGCCGGCATAATCGAGCGCGCCCAGCTGGCCCAGCCAGCCGCCGCCCCACACCCAATGCGCGATGGGGCAATAGACGAAGAGCAACCACAGCGACATGAACCAGAGGAACGCCGAGAACTTCATGCGGTCGGCCAGCGCGCCCGCGATGAGCGCCGGCGTAATGATCGCGAACGTCATCTGGAAGAACATGTAGACGGATTCGGGGATCGTCGGCGCCAGGGCGGACGTGGTGTTCAGCTTCATCGGCGCGAGGAAGGCGTAGGCAAATCCGCCGATGATGTTGTTGTGCGCGCCCCCATCGGTGAAGGCGATCGAGTAGCCGATGGCCATCCAGAGCACGGTGATGACGCAGGTGGCGCCGAAGCTCTGCGCCAGCGTCGCCAGCACGTTCTTCTTGCGCACCATGCCGCCGTAGAAGAGGGCGAGCCCCGGAATGGTCATCATGAGCACGAGCAGGCTCGAGGTGAGCATCCAGGCGGTGTCGCCGCTGTCGATCTTGGGCGCCCCCGCCAGCGCGGGGCTTCCCGTCATCAGAAGCGCACCCAACGCGCCGAGTGAAAGTTTTTGCCGAAACGAAAATCGCATTATTGGGAAGCTCCCCTATGTGACCACCAATATGACTGGAATTTTTCCTAGAGCGCGTCCGCGTCCGTCTCGCCGGTGCGGATACGCACAACTTGATCGAGGGGCGTGACGAAGATCTTGCCGTCGCCGATCTGTCCGGTCTTGGCGCGCGAATTGATGGCGTCGATCGCGGCTTCGACGACTTCGCCCCGGACGGCGACTTCGATTTTGAGCTTGGGAAGGAAGCTCACCGCATATTCGGCGCCGCGATAGATCTCGGTGTGGCCTTTCTGTCGGCCATAACCCTTGACCTCGGTGACGGTCATGCCTTGCACGCCGAGCGCGGACAAAGCCTCGCGCACCTCTTCGAGCTTGAACGGTTTAATGATCGCCGTGATGAGCTTCATGGATGGTCCTTCCGGGCTCGACTTTGACACATCATCAAGAATTGTGCCGCGCGGCGCCTTTCTCGTAAGATATTGATATTAGAGAGAATTATTGGAGATCGCCGTCATCGTTCGACGACGGTCGCTGCCCGCCTGCTATGCAAAATGCCGGAGTTGCCCGATTCTTCATCAGCGCCGGCCGGCGATTTGGGTGGGCGCGCGTGAGGCGTTAGGGTGCGGGCATGACACGCGAAACCGATGTCTTCATCAGCGGCGGCGGGATGGTGGGCGCGACCTTGGCGCTGGCGCTGGCCCGTGGCGGCCTCAGGACGATTGTCGCCGATCCCGTGCCCGTCGCTGCGGCTCTGGACGCGAAATTCGACGGCCGGGTCTCGGCCCTGTCCTATTCCTCCATCCGCATGTTCGAGGCACTCGGCGTGTGGGAACATCTTTCCGCCTTCGCCCAGCCCATCAACGACATTCTCGTCAGCGACGCCGGCCTCGACCGCGCGCCCTCGCCCTTCACGCTGCACTTCGATCATCGCGAGATCGGCCAGCCCATGGGCTACATCGCCGAGAATCGTCACATCCGCCAGGCGCTGCATCGGGTGCTCTCCGAGACGGACGGCATCTTGTTCCTGGCGCCCGCCAGCGCGCGGGACTTCACCGTCACGGATGCGAATGTCGCTGTCGATCTCGGACCGCAGGGTGCGTTCTCGGCGCCGCTGATGGTGGCCGCCGAAGGCCGCGACTCGCCGTCGCGCGAGACGATGGGCATCGGCCTCATCGGCTGGTCCTACCCGCAATGGGGGATCGTGGCGACGGTCGCACACGAGAAGCCGCACGACGGCACGGCCTACGAACATTTCCTGCCGTCGGGTCCGTTCGCGATCCTGCCGATGACGGAGAACCGCTCCTCGCTGGTATGGACGGAGCGCGAAGAGATCGCGCCGCAAATGCTGGCGCTCTCCGAAGACGCCTTCAACGCGGAAGTGGCGCGCCGCTTCGGCAATCATCTGGGCGCCACGGAAGTCGTCGGCCCGCGCTGGTCCTATCCGCTCAAATTCCATCTGGCGCGCGGCTATGTGCGCGATCGTTTTGCGCTCGCCGGCGACACGGCGCACGGCGTGCACCCGATCGCAGGGCAAGGTCTCAATCTCGGTCTCAAGGACGTCGCGGCGCTGGCCGAGGTTTTGCTCGACGCGGCGCGGCTCGGTCTCGATATCGGCGCGATCGATGTTTTGAAGCGCTATGAGCGCTGGCGGCGTTTCGATTCCGCGGTGATGGGTCTCACCATGGACGCGATGAACCGTCTGTTCTCGAACGACATCGCGCCCATTCGGGCCATCCGCGATCTCGGGCTCGGCATTGCCGACCGCGTGGGACCGCTCCGGCGTTTTCTCATGCGTCAGGCGGGTGGAGACGTGGGCAAGCTGCCGCGCCTGCTGCGCGGAGAAGCGGCTTAGCGTTCAGACGTATCCACGAAATCGTTTCATTTCCGCGAAAGCGGGATGACAATATTTGTTCCATCCGAACTTAGGTTGGTCGCGCACTAGTTTAACTTGTCGTCGCTGCGCCTTGCCGTCAGCGCCGCCGGCAAATGCCGGTAGAAGATCCGCGCCTTGGCGACGACTACGATATTGCGGGCTTCTTCGGCTTCTTCGCGCGTCGCGAATTTCTCGGCATTGAACAGATAGCGCGTCACGGGATCGCCCGTGCGTTCATCCGGTTCGACGATCTCCTGCACTTCTTCGACCTGCTCGCCGGCGACGGTGAGCGTGTGCCGGAAATGGGCGATGGGATCGGTCTTATCGCGCTGCTCCTGCTCCAGCCGCTCCACATTGCGTTCGTCGAAACGCCTGAGCGCGCCGAGCCAGACTTCACGAAAGCGATAAACCAGTAGCGCTACGAAGATGAAAGCGCAGGTCCAGTAGAGATTGCTCATAAACGCTTTGCCTTACGGCTTCCAGCCGTGTCCGCGTTTCAGATAATCCTCGCTCTGCATCTCGACAAGCCGCGACGCCGTGCGACGGAAGGCATCGGCGCCGTCGCCCGCCGTGTAGAGCCCCTCAGGCGGCGCGGCGGCCGAGCAGACGAGATGCACGCCCTCGTCGTAGAACGTATCGATCAGAAGGATGAAACGGCGCGCTTCGTTGCGCATCTCCGAACCCATCCGCGGAATCCGATCGACAAAGACCGTCGCGAAATTGCGCGCGATCTCGAGATAGTCGGCAGGTCCCAGAGGCTGCTGGCAGAGATCGGCGAAAGAAAAACGGGCGAAACCGCCCGCTGCTTCCGGCACCACGAGCTCGCGGCCGAGGAATCTGAGGCTGCGCGGCGTTCCTTTTTCCCTGCCCGTCAGATTGAACCACGCCTCGTTCATGGCGCGATCGGCATCGGGGCCGAGCGGCGTGATGTAGCTGTTGACGCCCTTCATACGCAGGAGGCGGTAATCCTGCGGGCCATTGATTTCGACTACGTCGAGATGCCGTTCGATCATGGCGATGAACGGCAAAAACAGTTGCCGGTTGAGGCCGCCTTCGTAGAGACGCGCCGGCGCAGTGTTCGACGTCGCCACGATCACGACGCCGCGCTGGAACAGCTGCTCGAACAATCGGCCGAGGATCATCGCATCTGCGACATCCGTCACCTGGAATTCGTCGAAACAAAGCAGCGTCGCCTCATTGGCGACGGCATGCGCCACGGGCGCAATGGGATCGTCGCCCGCCTCGCGCACGAATTCGGGACGCCGCGCGCGCGCCTTCGGATCGAGACTCCGCCATTCGTGGATGCGCGCATGGGTTTCGAGCATGAAGGCGTTGAAATGCACGCGGCGTTTCTTCGCGAGCGGCGCCCTGTCGAAGAACATGTCCATCAGCATGGACTTGCCGCGGCCGACATCGCCCCAGATGTAGAGACCGCACGGCGTCCTGGCGCGGCCGAACAGCGACCATCCGCCGGGTTTGTACGACCTCAGCGCGCGGGCGAGCATGTCGAGCCGCTTCGCAGCCGCGGCTTGCATCGGATCGAGCGTGATTTTGGGAGTCCTGTCGAGCATCAGCGGCGCGGCACGAAAGCCCAATAGTCAAAATCGAGAATGACGGTCTCGGGATATTGGCCTTCGGCGTTCTTGTCGGGGAATTCGCTGCAGGGAAGGTTCTTCGTCGCGACCAGGCGCAGGCGCAGCGCGCCGACGTCTTTGCGTTCGGTCACCGGCTGCTTGTCGAGCACCTCGGACCAGGCAAAGACCGTATCGCCCGCGAACAGCGGATTGACGTGACGGCCGGCATTGATCGCGGCAATGGCAAACGCGTTGGCCAGCCCGTTGAACGACAGCGCCCGCGCCAGGCTGATGACGTGACCGCCATAGATGAGGCGCTTGCCGAAACGGCCCTTGCTTTCGATGAACTGATTGAAGTGCACGCGCGCGGTGTTCTGGTAGAGGCGCGTCGCCAGCATATGCTCGGCTTCTTCGACCGTCATCCCGTCGACGTGATCGATCTTTTCGCCGACGGCGTAGTCGTCCCAGAGATGCGGACTTCCCGACAGGGTAACATCGCACCTGCCCCATTTCGCATCATGCGGCACTGCGAGAGCCTTTGCCGCCACAGCGGAGGCGAGCCGCGGCACGTGCGTCTCGGCGACGGCGGCTTCTGGATCGCGCTTGCGGATCATCACCCAGCGCACGTAGGACAGAACCGCATCGCCCGCTTCGTCGAGGCCCCGGGTGCGGACATAGACGACGCCGGTCTGCCGGTTCGAATTCTCCTTGAGTCCGATCACTTCGGACACGGCCGAAAGCGACGCGCCGGGATAGACTGACTTCAGGAATCGTCCTTCCGCATAGCCGAGATTGGCAACAGCGTTGAGCGAAATATCCGGCACGGATTTTCCGAAGACGGTATGGAAGACGAGCAGATCGTCGAGCGGGCTTTGCCGGTAGGCGAGCCCGCGCGCGAAGCTGTCGGCGGACTGCAAGGCGAAACGCGAGCCGTAAAGCGCCATGTAGAGTGCGCGATCGCCTTCGGTCAGCGTGCGCGGCGTGGCGTGCACGAGCGTCTGCCCGAGCTTGAAATCCTCGAAGAAATTGCCGCTGCTGGTTTTCATGAAGCTTCCAGCACGGCGATGGCGTCGGCGAGCGCCACGGTGTTGCGCGCGATCTCGGCATGCAGGAGCTCGACCATGCGGCCGTCGAGCGAGATGGCGCCCTTGCCCTTGTTCTCCGGCTTCTCGAAGGCGGCGATGATCTTGCGCGCGGATTCGATCTCTTCCACCGACGGTGCGAAGACCTGATTGCAGGCGTCGACCTGCGAAGGATGGATCAGTGTCTTGCCGTCGAAGCCGAAGGCGCGGCCCTGCCGGCAGATGCTGTAGAAGCCGTCGCTGTCGTTGATGTCGTTGTAAACGCCGTCGATCGCCGACAGCCCGAAAGCGCGCGCCGCGGCGACGGACAATCCCAGCGCCGCCGAGAGATTGACGCGGTCCGGCGTATGCGCCCCGCGGAATTCCTTGACGAGATCGTTCGTCCCCATGACGAAACAGGCGAGCCTGCCGCCGGCGCCCGCGATCTCGGCGAGGTTGAGGATGGCGACCGGCGTCTCCACCATCGCCCAGACCGCCACGCGCGCCCCGCCCAGGAGGGTTTCGACGTCCGCCAGATCCTTTGCGCGCGACACCTTGGGCACGAGGATCGCGTCGGGGCCGGCGTCGACCGCAGCCTTCAGATCCTCCGCACCCCAGGCGGTCGACAATGCGTTGACCCGGATCACCACTTCCCGCTTGCCGAAGCCCTTCGCCTTCACGGCATCGGCGACCTGGCGGCGCGCCAGCTCCTTGGCGTCCGGGGCGACGGCGTCTTCGAGATCGAGGATCAGCGCGTCCGCTGCAATGCCGCGGGCCTTCTCCAGCGCGCGCGCGTTCGAGCCCGGCATATAGAGGACGGAACGGCGCGGACGGACGGTCATGCAAATCCCCCGGGGGTGAGCGGCTTTGACACCTATCCTATGGTCGTAGGCCCGCCAAGAGATAGGATTGTGGCATCATGAATGTCCTCTCCATCCAGTCCGACGTCGTCTACGGCCATGTGGGCAACGCCGCGGCGCGGTTCGCGCTCCAGCGGCTGGGCTACGAGGTCTGGGCGGTGCCGACCGTGCTGCTGTCGAGCCATGCGGGCTACGCCAGAGTGGGCGGCGAGAGCCTCCCGGCCGATCTCCTGCTGCGACTGATCGACGGGCTCGATGCCAATGGCTGGCTCGGCGCCTGTGATGCGGTGCTCTCCGGCTATCTGGGCCACGCCGATCATGCGCGCGTGGTGGCCGATGCGGTGCGGCGCGTGAAAGCGGCGAACCGCAACGCACTTTATTGCCTCGACCCTGTCTTCGGCGACGCGGGCCGCGCCTATGCGAAGCCCGGCGTGGCCGAAGCCATGGCGCGCGAACTTCTGCCGCTGGCCGACATCGTCACGCCGAACGTGTTCGAGCTGTCGAGCCTGACCAGCGTCGCCATCCGGGATGCCGGTGATGCGCTCGTGGCGGCGAAGCGTCTGGGACGGCCGATCGTCGTCGTCACCTCGGTGCCCGTTCCGGGTGGACGCATCGGCACGCTCGCCGCGAGCAAAGACGAAGCCTGGCTGGCGTCGACGCCGCTTCTCGAAACTCCGCCGCACGGTTCGGGCGATCTCATGGCGGCGCTGTTCGCGGCGCATCATCTGGCCGGCCATCCGCCGCGCGACAGCCTGGCGGCGACGGCGGCCTCCGTGTTTGACGTGCTTGAAAAAAGCGCTGCAGCCGGTTCGCACGAGATGCTCCTGATCGCGCACCAGGATGCGCTCGTCGCGCCATCGGCAAGCGCAGCATTGCGCATCGAGAAAATCGCCTGACAGATCGCCGTCGCGATCCGATTTTCTCAGCGCTCGTCATGGCACGATCGCGTGGACAGCGCGATCCGGACCACCCAATTTCTCGTTGTGCGGAACAAATAGTTGGGTCACCCGGATGCGCTATCGCGCGCCGGATGATGACGATCAAAGGAAGTGCGATGAGCTTCTTCCTACGCCGCTTTCTTCAGGAGCTTGCGGTTGATCAGGCATTCCGCGATCTGGACGGCGTTGAGGGCCGCGCCCTTGCGCAGATTGTCCGACACCACCCACATCTGCAGGCCGTGCTCGACCGTCGGATCCTTGCGGATGCGCGAGATGTAGGTCGCGTCTTCGCCCGCCGCTTCGACCGGGGTGATGTAACCGCCGTCTTCGTGCTTGTCGACGACGAGGCAACCCGGCGCCTCGCGCAGGATGGAGCGCGCCTGCGCCGCCGTGATTGGCTTCTCGAATTCGACGTTCACCGCTTCGGAGTGTCCGATGAAGACGGGCACCCGCACGCAGGTCACCGCGACCTGGATATCGGGATCGAGAATCTTCTGCGTCTCGACCACCATCTTCCACTCTTCCTGCGTGTAGCCGGAATCGAGGAAGCTGCCGATATGAGGGATGACGTTGAACGCGATCTGCTTGGTGAAGAGCTTGGACTCGATCGGATCGGCGACGAACACCGCGCGCGTCTGGCGGAAGAGCTCGTCCATCGGCTCCTTGCCGGCGCCCGAAACGGATTGATAGGTGGCGACGACCACGCGCTTGATCGTGGCCGCGTCGTGCAGCGGCTTCAGCGCCACGACGAGTTGCGCCGTCGAGCAATTGGGATTGGCGATGATGCCCTTCTTGATGCCGCCATCGAGGTCGTGTGCGTTCACTTCCGGAACGATGAGCGGCACTTCGCGGTCCATGCGCCAGCAGGACGAGTTGTCGATGACGATGGCGCCTTGGGCCGCGATCTTCGGCGACCAGGTCTTGGAGACGGCCGAACCGGCCGACATCAGCACGATATCGGTGCCTTTGAAATCGTAGTGCTCGAGCGCCTTCACCTTGAGCGTCTTGTCGCCGAAGGAGACGTCCGTGCCCACGCTCCGCGAGGAGGCAAGCGTCACCACTTCGCTCGCAGGAAACGCGCGCTCGACCAGAACACCCAGCATTTCCCGTCCGACATTGCCGGTCGCACCGACGACGGCAACTTTGTACGACATTCTCAATCCCTTCCATGACCGCTTGGGCCGTGCGCCCGTGATGAGCATTACTGCAAGACGGCGCGGCGGGAAAGTGGCGGAAAACGCGTGGCGGCTATTGCCCGGTCGGCCAGCTGAGCCGGAACGTCGCCGCGCGGCCGTCGAACGTGCCCGAGACGTTGCTGCCCAGAGGGTGGAAGTCGTCAAGGTGGAGGTGGGCGAAATGCGCGCGCTTGCCGTCCCTGCCGATGTCGGAGCTGCCGATATCCATGCTGAACGGGCCCAGCGACGGCGCACGGGGGCTTGCCGCGAACTGACCGCGTGCCAGCGCCCGGCTCTGGCCCTCCGGCGTCACATCCTGAAACATGCCGCTGTCGGAGAGCGGCAGATGCGCCGCGCTGTGATCCACGAAAGGCGGCTCGGGCAATATGATCGCGGGCGGTTGCGCCAAGGCTCTTGTCGCCGCCAGGAGAAAAAGTCCCATGAAAACAGGACCCGCACGCATCACTACCCTCCAAGCAGTGATAATCCGCGGCTTTCGCTAAGGTTGCATGTTGCGAAATGGGTGCTGTCGCCAGCGTCAATTAACCGTAGGCGGCGGGCCGCTTAGATAATCTTCGCACTTTCAAGGCTCGCGATGTCGGACGTGCTCAACTGGAGAATTTGACTCAAAACTTCGCGCGTGTGCTCGCCCAGGACGGGCGGCGCGGTGCGATATTCCGGCGGCGTGCGCGAAAGGCGCAGAGGACTTGCCACCAGATCGATCGGGCCCGCTTCCTTGTGCGCCATCGAGATTTTGAAGCCGCGCGCGATCGCCTGCGGATCGGCGAAGACCTGATCGACGCGATTGATCGGACCGCACGGCACGTTCGCCGCTTCCAGGCACGCGATCCAATCCTCCGTCGTGTGCGCTTTGAGCACCGGCTCGAGAAGCGCCACGAGCGTTTCACGATGAGCGACGCGGTCGGCGTTGGTCTGAAAGCGCGCATCGCTTGCGAGGTCGTCGCGCTCGGCCGCGCGGCAGAAGCTGCGGTATTGCCGGTCGTTGGCGACAGCGAGGATGAGATAGCCGTCGCGAGTTGCGAAGACCTGATAGGGCACGATGTTGGGATGGGCGTTGCCGAGACGGCCGGGCACCATGCCACCCGCCAGATAGTTCATGGCCTGGTTCGCGAGCGCGGCCGCCTGACAGTCGAACAGCGCCATGTCGATCGCCTGGCCCTCGCCCATGCGGGCCTGATGGATGAGCGCCGCCTGGATGGCGATGGTCGTGTAGAGGCCGGTGACGAGATCGGAGACGGCGACGCCCACTTTCATGGGCTCTGCGCCCGGTGCGCCGTCGGGCTGGCCGGTGATGCTCATCAGCCCGCCCATGCCCTGAATGAGATAATCGTAGCCGGCTTTGTCCTTGTACGGACCGTCATGGCCGAAGCCGGTGAGTGAGCAATAGACGAGGGCCGGATTCTCCGCGGCCAGGGATTCGTAGTCGAGGCCGTAGCGAGCGAGCGTGCCCGTCTTGAAATTCTCGACAACGACGTGCGCGCGGCGCGCCAGCCGCTTGACGAGCGCAGCGCCTTCCGGCCTCGAGAAATCGATGGTGACGGAGCGCTTGTTGCGGTTGGCGGCGAGGAAATAGGTCGCGTCGCCGCTGGCGAGGAACGGCGGCCCGAAGGCACGCGTCTCGTCGCCCTCGCCCGGCTTTTCGATCTTCAAAATCTCCGCGCCCAGATCGCCCAGGATCTGCGTGGCCCACGGCCCCGCCAGCACGCGGCTTAGATCGAGGACCCGGATATGCGACAGCGCGCCCATGGCGAACGCCCCTGAAATGCCCGCCCGCTCTTAGCTTGGCCGCGCCCCTGCGGCAAATCGTGGGCCTAAAAGCAAAGGGCGGGACGAAAGTCCCGCCCTTTCCGGCTCTTTGTTGTGTTTTGCCGTCAGCTGTTCAGATTGATCACCGCGCGGCGGTTCTGCGGCTCGCGCACGCCCGGTCCCGTCGGCACGAGCGGATCGTGGAAGCTCTTGCCTTCGATCGAGATGATTGAACCGTCGACGCCTTCGCGCACCATTTCGTCCTTCACGGCTTCCGCACGGCGGACCGACAGACCCTGGTTGTAGCTGTCCGAGCCGACCGTATCGGTGTGGCCCGTGACCAGCACGCGCACGCTGCCCTGCTGCTTCAGCACGGTGACCGCCTGCTGTACGACCTGCTGCGCTTCGGCCGTCAGGTTCGACTTGTTGAAGTCGAAGAAGACGATGAACGTCTTCACTGGCGGCGGAGGAGGAGGCGGTGGAGGCGGCGGAGGTGGAGGCGGCGGTGGCGGCGGCGGCACATACGCAACGGCGAACGGATAGTAGCGGATGCCGAGGAGCACCGCGTTCTGCCGCATGTCGTTGCCCGACGCGCCGCCGCCCGGTGTCGGATAGAGCTCCGCCGTATTCGCGTTGAGTCCGCGATAGCGATACTCGGCATAAAGATCCAGATTGTAGCGTGCGGTATATTGCAATCCGGCAATCGCCTGCCACTGCAGACCCCACTGGCCGAAACTGCCTACGCCGAGGGTGGGAGTGTAGGCTTCCCTGTTTACCGCACCGCCGCCCACGCCGCCGCCGATATAGGCGCCCCAACGCGGCATGATGTGGAAGTCGTAGAGCAGGTTTGCGGAAGCGCCTGTCCAGACGACTCCGCCTTCCGTGTTTCCGACGTACTTGCTGTGGCTCCCGCTGCCTTCGACTTCGAGGCGCCAGTTACCGTACTTGTAGCCGACCGAGCCGGTGGCGATGAACCCGCCGTTCGCATAAGCGGTATTCCCGCCGTCGACGGTATTGAATGTGAAATCGTTGGGTTTCTCCCAGCCCGCGCCGAGGCCAAGATACCAGCCCTCCGCAGCGAACACCGGGGTAGTGGCGAGTGCGCACAGAGCGGCACCCGCGATCAAAGCGACGCGTAGTCTCATGGTTGCACCCCTCTCTGGCAACATCTGGTTTTTTGGGGACGAATCCCCCCTCACAGCCAACCATTGGCTGCATTCGTCGTAACGAAGACGTGAGGAGAAAGTTTCCGATGCGGGGATGATTTCAGCGATTTAAAGTTCGCCGCGGACGTCCCACAACTCCGGATAGAAACGAAGTTCCAGCGCTTTCTTCAAATAGGTAACGCCTGAGGTTCCGCCGGTTCCCGTTTTCCCGCCGATGATGCGCTCGACGGTTTTCATGTGGCTGAAGCGCCAAAGATGGAAGCGATATTCGAGATCGACCAGCTTTTCCGCAAGTTCGTACAAATCCCAATGGGTTTCGACGTCGCGATAGACCTGTCGCCACGCCTCGCGCACGCCGGGATCGGCCACGTAAGGTTCCGAGAAATCGCGCTCGATCCTGGCACGCGGAACCGGAAACCCCCGGCGTGCGAGAAGTGCAAGCGATTCGTCATAAAGGCTGGGCTCCGCGAGCGCGGCGTTAACTTGTGCGGCGACGTGCGGGTGCGACTCAAAAACACGCGCCATGTCGGGGTTCTTGTTGCCGAGACGGAACTCCAGCATGCGGTACTGGAAGGACTGGAATCCCGAAGACTTGCCCAGCGCGTCGCGGAATGCGCCGTAGTCGAACGGCGTCATCGTGGAGAGAATTTCCCAGGATTGAATGAGATTCGCCTGAACGCGTCCGATCCGCGCAAGCATCTTGAAGGCGGCGCCCAGTTCGCCGGAGCGGATCTCGCGGATGGCCCCGGCGACCTCGTGCAGGCAGAGCTTGATCCAGAGTTCCGAAGCCTGATGCATGATGATGAAGAGGACTTCGTCGTGTTCAGCGGTCAGCGGGTTCTGGCAGGCGAGCAGCCGGTCGAGTGAGAGATAGTCGCCATACGACATCTGCTCGCGCAGGTCCCAATGGACGCGCTCATCCGTAAGATCGACTGCGGGCGGCGCATGCGGAGTATCTGTCGGTTTTGCCATCGTTCTGCAATCTCGCCTTAACGCTACTCCCAATCGCAATGCATCGTGATTCGCACTGTGCGGAAGTGGGTGCTATTGTGCGCTTCGTAAACAATTTTTGCGATGGCGGGCATGCGGACTAAAGCGGGTGTGGGCGCGGTTGCGCTTGTGTTGGTCACGGCGGCAACCGGAGCGATTGGTGCGCCGCGTTGCGCGACATCCGACGAGGTCACGGCGATTCAAGCCGCAGCGATTCAGCAGCAGCTCATGGTGGCAGCGCTGACCTGCAACCAGATCGAGCATTTTAACGCTTTCCAGACGGCCTACGGCAAAGAGCTGCGCCGCTCAGACGCCGCTCTGCAGCACATGTTCCGCAGGCTCTATGCCGGGCACGGCGACGCGGAATATCACGCCTTCAAGACGCGCCTTGCCAACAACTCTTCGATTCGCAGCATCCACGACAATCCGGGCTACTGCCACGACGCCGGCATGGTGTTCGACGCGGCGCTGATCTCGGACAAGCCAACGCTGGCGAGTTTCGTTTCCGGAATTGAAGTGGCCGAGCAGGGTCCGGTCGATTCCTGCGGCATGACCGTCGCCGTGGGCTTCTCGGGCGTGCCGCTGGTTGCGCCCAAACCCAACCCTTTGCGCACGGCTTCGCTCGCGCCTTCCGCGCCTGCCGCAGCAGCGCCCGCCAACGGGGCGCCGCCCGGCAACTGAAGACACGATCAGGCCGCTTGGGGACAGGGCCCGGCAATTGCCGGGCCCTTTCTTTTTGCCCGTCGCCTCCGCCGCGCTGCAAATGGAAAGGGCGGGACTTTCGTCCCGCCCTCTCCGAGCTTTGCAGTGATCGTCCCGGTTAACCGCCGAGGTCGATGACCGCGCGACGGTTCTGCGGTTCGCGAACGCCCGGTCCCGTCGGGACGAGCGGATCGTGGAAGCTCTTGCCCTCGATCGAGATGCCTGAGCCGTCCATGCCCTCACGAACCATTTCGTCCTTCACGGCTTCGGCGCGACGGACCGACAGGCCCTGGTTATAGCTGTCGGAGCCGACCGTGTCGGTGTGACCCGTCACGAGCACCTTCACGAAGCCATTGGCTTTCGCGACCTTCACCGCTTCGGCCACAACCGACTGCGCTTCGGCGGTCAGGTTCGACTTGTTGAAGTCGAAGAAGACGATGAACGTCTTAACCGGCGGCGGAGGAGGCGGAGGAGGAGGCGGCGGGGGCGGAGGCGGCGGGGGAGGCGGCGGCGGAGCCGGCGCGTACCACGGATACCACCGGATGCCGACCATCCAAGCCTGCTCGTCGGTGTCCTTCACCTTGTAGAGCGTGCCATCGAAGTTCTTGTTGAGCGACAGATCGCGATAACGCCAGTCGAACGTGATGTCGATGTTCCGGCGAATCGAATACGCGAAGCCCGCCATGCCCTGGTACATATAGCCGCGATGCGTGTCATCGACCGTACCCACGCCGCTCGCAGCGTTGATATCGCCGATACCCATGCCCGCGCCGGCGCCAAAGCTGAAGTCCCACTTGGGAGCCAGCGGCACGTCATAAGCGACGTTCGCCAGGAAGGACGTAATCGTAGCGTGGTCACCGCTGGTGACGTTGTGACTGTCCCAACCGATTTCGCCTTCAAGGCGGATATGGTCATGGAATTTGTAGCCCCACGCGCCCGTGATCAGGCCAGAATTGTCCGTCTCGACCTTTGCCTCGGTAGACGCCGCATTGTTGGCGACGGTGAACTGACCCATATGGTCGTAGCCACCCGACAAATCGACGTACCAACCGGTCGCCTCACCTGCCAGCGCGGGGCCGGTCAGCGCCAACGCCGCAACGCCCGCTAGGGCGATCATCCGAATTTTCATATTAGACCCTCGTTTCGAAGTACCGACGGGCAGGAACCCCCCAACCGAGTTCGGGATACCAAACCTCAGTAACCACTATACTGGAGGATGTTATGCAGCGATGTCCACCAAACGGAACTGTCGGATGGCTCTAAGCTGGGGAATTCCGGGTCGGCTGTGTCTGGGGTGCAACATGACTGCTGGCCAGGGCCCGAATTCCACGTTTGCCGCTCGTCCACAGAAAGGCATACCGCGCTGGCAGAAGGATAATTTGGCCGAAACTGTCGCTTACTTGATTCGACTGACGTTCGAGCGCGGCGAGGATTTCGACTCGCGGCTCGACATGGAAGAGGCGCAGCCAGGCGCGCAGCAGGCCACCGGCGACGGGCCCAAGCCCTGTCAGGTCTCCGAAGTCCACGGCATGCAGCCGGCCGTCCTCCGCCAGGACCTCCCCAGCCGCGCTAAGTGCCTGACGCCAATCGGGAATCATTGAAAGACTATAGGGAAAGAGGGCCCGGTCGAACGGCCGGCTCCGTCCGAACAGCGCGGGCGTCAGTGCTTCGGCATAACCCTGCTTCAGCACGATGCGGCCGGAGAGCCCGGCCGCGGCGACGTTCTGGGCGGCTGTCCGCAGCATCTCCGTGGAGGCGTCGAGGCCGAAAAGCTCCGCCTGCGGATAAAGCCGGGCGATGCGGATGAGATTGCGTGCGGTGCCGCATCCGATTTCGACCACCGCCTCGCCCGGTCTGAGCGCCAGCTCGCGAATCATCTTGTCGCGGCCGAAGAGATAGTAGCGCCGTGTCAGGTCGTAGATGTAGCGCTGGCGGCGATAGACCCTGTCCATCAACGCCGCGTGCGCGCCGGGCGATTGCGTCATGACGTCAGGTTCGTCAGGACAGGGGTCGGCGGCAATATACGTGAAAGCCGCCATAGATCGACGAGCGATCCTGCGCATGGAACGCGCGGCTTTCGGCTTCGAGATATTGCCAGGGCGCCAGGAGATTCGGCGGCAGCTTGCGCGGCAGGGGCGAATCCTCGCCCGCGGTGCGGAAGATGACACGGGCATCGCGGCTGTCTGCCGTGCGGTCGATCTGTTCCCAAAGCTGCGCCATGACGTCGGGCGTCATCCAATCCTGTGCATCGAGAAGCACGTAGCGATGGATGGAATTGGGCTTCTGCGCCTTCAGGAAATCGATCAGCGAGGCGTGGTGCACTTCGACCTTGTTCGTGCGCGTGCGGATCACGTCATAGGTGTCGGCCTGCAGATAGGCCGGAACCGCCGAGCGGTTCTCGACGTCGTAGCCGCGCGTGAAAGCCTGCCAGGCGAAATAGTTCTCGTGGATGGGGAAGTCGCAGGCGAGCTTTTCCACACGCTGGCGCAGCACCGCGATCGGATCGCCGTCGGACGAAGCCACGAGCTCGTCGTACTGCGCCGGCGGGATGCCGAGCGCGTACAGCGAGACGGGCGATTTCGACAGCAGCTTGATCGATTTGTATTCGAAGAGCGGTGCGATGGTCTTTTCGAAGGCGCGGCGCTGCTCTGCCGGCGTGCGCGCCTCGACGATGCCGTTCAGCTTCTTGCCGTGCAGGCGCGCGACGGCGTGCAGAACGCCGATGAAACGGCCGAGCAGGCCGTATTTGTAGAGATTGCGGGCGAACATGTTGATGCGCCGGCCGTGCAGCGGAATCTGCTTTTCCCAATAGCGGCGCGTCACGGGATCGAGCCGCGTGCTGAGGAAATTGTCGAACGCCTTGCGGTTTTCCTTGCTTTTCGCCGTGCCGAAGAAACGGAAGAAATCCTCGTAGCTCGGCAAATTGGCGAGCGCGGAAAGCTTCAGCCGCGTCAGCGCCACATGATTGGGATTGAGATCGACCGCGATGATGCGCGCAGGATTCGCGGCGAGATAATTCAGGACATTGCAACCGCCCGAGGCGATTGTGATCAGCGTGTGATGCGGCTGAAGCGCGAGCGCTTCCATATCGACGTCGGGATCTTCCCAGATCTGGTTGTAGACGAAGCCCTTGAACATCATCGTGAAGAGACGCTCGAGCGCGCCGCGCTTGGTCGTTGCCGCCTTGGTGTGCGCGGCGCGATTGAGAAGAGCATTGGGCATGGGAAGGCCGGTATCTCGTTTCGGTTGGCTTCTATCTAGGCCGGGACGGGACCGAATCAAAGCGTCGTTTGTAAGGCATGCTTGCGGGAGACGCCGCCGCTCGACTATTGGGGGATATGGCAACGCAAGACAACCAGACGGACTCCGCCGTCGAGCAGCTGATCACGCTGCTGGACCTTGATCCAATCGAAGTCAATATCTTCCGCGGGGTGAGCCCAAAGGACCGTTCCCAGCGGGTTTTCGGCGGGCAGGTGCTGGGACAGGCGCTGGTGGCCGCGACCCGGACGGTGGAAAACCGTTTCTGTCATTCTCTTCATGCGTATTTTCTGGTGCCGGGCGACCCCAAGGTTCCCATTTTGTACGAGGTCGACCGGAGCCGCGACGGCAAGAGCTTCAGTTCGCGCAGGGTCGTCGCCATCCAGCACGGCCGGCAGATTTTCCACATGTCGGTGTCGTTCCAGGCGGAGGAGCCGGGCCTTGAGCATCAGATCGACGCATCGGTTGTGCCGCGACCCGAGTCGCTTCCCACCGAGGATGAAATCCGCCGCCGCGACATCGACAAAGTACCCGAGGCGTATCGCGAGAATTTCCTGCGTCCGCGTCCCATCGAATTGCGTCCCATCGACAAGCTGCAGATTTTCTCGCCGGAAAAGCGGCCGCCGCATCAGGCGGTGTGGGTGAAGGCGACGGGCGCGCTTCCAGACGACGTCGCGCTGCATCAATGCGTGCTCGCTTATGCCTCCGACATGACGCTGCTCGACACCTCGCTCCTGCCGCACGGCATCGGCTGGTTCGATCCCCGCGTGCAGATGGCGAGCATCGATCATGCGATGTGGTTCCATCGTCCGTTCCGCGCCGATCAGTGGCTCCTCTATGTGCAGGACAGTCCCTGCGCTTACGGCGCGCGCGGCTTCAATCGCGGCCTGATCTATTCGGAAGACGGCAAGCTCGTCGCTTCGGTCGCCCAGGAAGGGCTGATGCGCGTGCACGGGGCGGACGCGTAGAGACGATACGCTGCAATCCCGGCGGCGAAGTTAATCGGGAATTTAGACGGCTGCTCCACATTTCGCCGATGAGCACGCCGACGTCCATCCGGAACGCGTCGCAGCCGGCAGCGCTCTGGGCCGATCCGTACGTGGTGATCGGCGCCGGCGCGGCGGCGTTGCTGTTTGCGCTCTGCGTGTTCGACGTTCGCCTGCTCAATGACGGCGACACCTATTGGCACCTGGCGGCCGGCGACTGGATGCTCCGTCACGCCGAGGTCCCGCACGCCGATCCCTTCTCCTTCAGCCGAAGCGGCGCGCCCTGGCAGGCCCATGAATGGCTCGCCGAAATCATGATGGCTTTGAGTTTCGCCTGGGGCGGCTGGAACGGCGTCGTGACGTTCTACGGATTTTCGCTCGCCGCCACGGCGCTGCTGCTCGTCTCAGCACTGCGGCGCTTCCTGTCGCCCACGAGCCTGACGGTCACGCTCGTCCTCGCCTTTTCCTGCATCGCGCCCAATCTGCTGGCGCGGCCGCACATTCTCGTGCTGCCCGTCATTGTCGCTTGGACGGCGGCGCTGTTGCGGGCGCGGGACGAGGGACGCGCGCCGTCGCTCTGGGCCGCCATCCTGATGCTGTTGTGGGCCAATCTGCACGGCAGCTTCGTATTCGGCTTTCTGCTTCTGGCCTGCTTTGGGCTCGAGGCACTCGTCGAAAGCCCGGCCGACCATCGCATCCGGACCTTGCGGCAATGGGCGCTGTTCGCGGCGGCAAGTGTCGCCATGGCGGCTATAACGCCCCAGGGGCCGGCGGGCCTCGTCTTTCCTTTCAAGCTGATGGCCATGACGTCGCTGCGCGGCGTCGACGAATGGCGCGCGATGGATTTTTCCTCGTTCAACCTGTTCGAAGTCGCCTTGGCCGCCACGCTTTTCGTGTGCTTCACGCGCGGCGTGACAATACCGCCGCTGCGCGCGCTCCTGCTCGTCTTTCTGCTGCACATGGCGCTCCAGCACAATCGCCACGCGATCGTGACCGCACTGGTCGCAGCGCTCATCCTCGCAGAGCCGCTCGCCAGGGCGCTCGGGCAGACGAGGTCCACGGCCGCGCCGCCGATGGCGAACGCATGGCTCGGCTTCGCTGCGATCGCCCTCGTCATGATCACGGTGCGCACATCCGATCCCATCGTGCGCACCGACGGCGCCACGACGCCCGCAACCGCGCTCGATCACGTTCCCGGCGCGCTGAGGACGCAGAACGTGCTCAACGAATACGACTTCGGCGGCTATCTCATTTTCCGCGGCGTGAAGCCTTATATAGACGGCCGAACGGATCTCTACGGCGATGCCTTCATGGATCGCTATTTCCAGATCACGCGGCCGGATCGCGGCGCACTCGAGCAGACGCTGCGCAATGCGCATGTCGCGTGGACGATCTTCTCGCCAGCGTCCCCGGTGGTCGATCTCATGGACAGTGAAGCGGGCTGGAAAAGGCTTTACGCGGATCGGTTCGCAGTGATCCACGTGAGGGTGCCAAGCGCGCCCTGACTATTCCGAAGACGACAGGCTTGCCTTGGCCCAAGTGGGATCGATGCGGCGTGGAAACATCGCATGGCAGCGCCGCGCGACGATCGCGCCGACGGCCAGGCTCGCGAAGAATGCGCTGGGGATCGGCAGCCACGGCAAGGCGAAGACGCAAGGGATCGTCACGCCGAGCAAAACAATTTCCACACCGTCAAAGTTGCGATGACGGAAGAGGAAAGCGACGGCGACGGACAGCATGGGCAGGTCGTAGACAAGAATGTACGGCGTCGCGAGCGGAATGGCGGCGGCCAGAATCGCGGCCTTGAGCGCGTAAGCGATGCGAGAGCGCCAGCTTGCAACGACACCAACGGCAACGGCGGCGCTTGCACAGGCCTGCGCCGCCCACGCTGCAACTCCCGGGCAGTGAAGCGCACGAAGAAGGCCGTAAACGCTTTGCAGTTTGTTCCAGCCCATACCGGCGTGGGCCACACGCATGTCGCCCGTCACACCCATCGCGTGGAAGAATCCGTCGACCGTGCCGGCGCCGAACACGAAAGCGGCGAGGCCGTTCGAAACGAGCGCGGCGGCACCCGCCCACGCGAAACTTCGCCAGTAGCCGCCGGCCGCCAGCGCCAGCGGAAAGAGGATTCCGAATTGGGGCTTGTAACTCAGAAGGCCGAGGACCAGCCCGCCGAGCGCCGGGCGCTTCTCGATCAGAAGCAGCGAAAGTCCGATCAGAGAGGCCGTGAGAAGCCCGTTTTGGCCCGCCATCAACGTTGCCAGCACCGCCGGCGCGGCGCACGCCACGACGGCGGCCGAGCCCTTCGCGGCGATCTTTGCCGTCACGCCCGCGTAGAGCGCCAGCGTCGCCACGCACCAGGCGACGAACGCGCCCGCATAGGGAAGCGACGCGAGGACCGCAACGACAAAAAAGAAAAGCGGCGGATAGGGCCACTCGAGCGCGCCATCGAAGCCGTGCCCCGTGGCGGCGGCTTCGGCCAGGTGCTGCAGATGCGGATCGTAGGCGGAAACCGCGGCGCCGTTCAGCGCGAGATGTCCGGCGGACCAGAAGGCGAGGAAATCGCCGACATTCGGGCGGCCTTGCGCGTCCAGTATCCAGACATGGCGCGTGAAAAGCGCAGAGAGCGAAATCGCGTAGCCGAACACAACGCCGGCGGCGACGGCGACGGCGAGCTTGCCGCTGTCACGTGTTGTTGCGAGCCACGCCGGTCCATCGGGCTTCATCGACGCGGCCCCGCAGGATCAGTGCATTGCGCTGCCCTGGGCCGAGCCGCCGCTGATCTTGCTGCCGGCTTCTTCGTGCGCGAGCGCCGCGGATTCGGTGTTGTCGAAATAGGTCTTCTGGTCGCCCGGCACCGGCCGCGTCTCGCAATGAAAGCCCGTGCAGATGTAGTTGTACGTATCGGGCCCGCGGAACACCGTCACCGCCTCGGCGTGACGGCTCGAAACCGTCACCGAGTCGTTCTCGATCACCGTCTTGTCGGGGCCGAGCGCGATCAGATTGGTCGCGCCGAAGCGCTTGCCCATCACGAACACGTGGCGGGAATCGATGACTGTCAGTTCGGCGATGCTCGGATTGCCGATATAGACCGTCGAAACGGGCGCCTTGAACGAGACCAGCGCGACGTTGTCCATCGGCACGGACACCGGGACCGACACGGGAGCGGCCGCGGCGCTGCCGGCCAGCGACGCGCAAGCGGCGGACAAAAGCAGAAGACGGACGCTTTTCATCGAAGGCCCCTTCGAAAGAACGCCTTACGCTACAGGCGCCGCGTAAAGAGAGTTTTAATCTGCGCCGCACGGTTCGAACGTAGACGGAGCGATAGGCGCGCAAGCGCGGTGCAAGCGTCCGGTCGCGCGAGCGGCGGCGGCGGATTTGCAACGACTGCTTAACACGTAACCAAGCGTCGCGTTCGGATTGTCGCGAACTCGGCGTTTTTGTGCCGTAACGGAGCAATCAGGAACTTCCGCTTTGGTTTCGCTTTAAGCCCTCATTAATCCGATCCCCTTACCTTCGTGATCGTGTCCACGCCAAGGGGCCGCACTTAAAACGGCACAGCGGGGCATCCTAGGGTGTCAATCAAGTGGAGGCTGTCATGCAGAATCTTATTTCTCGTTTCCTCAAGGACCAGTCGGGTGCGACGGCGATCGAATACGGCCTGATCGCGGCCGGTATTGCCGTTGTGATCATCGCGGCGGTGCAGTCGGTGGGTAAGAACCTGAACACGACGTTCGGTTCGGTCGCCGCGGCCGTCTAAGCGCGAGTGCTCGACAAAATGTCGAAACGGCGGCCGCCCTCGTGGCGGCCGTTCCGTTTTAGTGGGAGGGCCAGGCGGTGATCGCGGAATTCCTTGTTTTTGCTACACTTCCGGCACTTCTGATCGCGGCCGCGGGATGGGATCTCGCGAGCTACACGATCCCCAACTACCTTCAGGCGGCGCTGATCGCAGCGTTCTTTCTCTTCGCCTTTTCGTCCGGCATGACGACGGGCATGTTCTCGCAGCATCTGATCGCCGGAGGCCTGGGTCTTGCGATCGGCTTCACCGTTTTCGCCTTCGGCTTTGTCGGCGGCGGCGACGCCAAGCTCTTCACCTGCATCGCGCTGTGGTTCGGCCTGGGCGATCTCGCCGACTTCGCGCTCACGGCGTCGGTCTTGGGCGGTGTGCTTACGCTCGGCCTTCTGAGTTTCCGAAAATTGCCGCTACCGGCCGCGCTCACCGAGCAGGGCTGGCTCATGCGCCTGCATGACGAAAAGGCGGGGATTCCCTATGGCGCGGCACTCGCCGCGGGGGCCTTCGCGGTTCTTCCGTACACGGATGTTTTCCGCCTCGGTATCGCTGCGTAAACGCAGCCGACTCCTTTATTTGCAAAGCCGAAATTAAGCAATTCCCAAGGGTTTCGTGATGGGATCAGCGTCCAAGGGAGCTGGACCCATGAATACCCAACGCATGCTGATTCTCGGCGTGGCGGCCGTGGCTGCCGGTGCTGCGGCACTCCTCGCGCGCGGCCTGATGGGCGGCGGCACGCAGACCGCGAAGGCGGCCCTTCCTCCGCCGCGTCCGGCGACGGCCGAAGTGCTCGTCGCCGCAAGCGATCTGCAGCCCGGCACGGCGCTCACGGTGGCGCAGGTGCGCTGGCAGGAATGGCCCAAATCCGCCGTCGATTCGAGCTTCATCACGCAGGACGGGGCGCCCGATCTCAATCGCATCGTGCAGGGCGCGGTGACGCGCGCGCCGCTGGTGGCGGGCGAACCCCTCACGACAACGAAGATCGTGCATGCCGACAGCGCCGGCTTCATGGCCGCGATGGTGGAACCGGGCATGCGCGCGGTTTCGATCGGCATCTCCACGGAATCCGGCGCCGGCGGCTTCATCCTGCCGAACGACCGCGTGGACGTGATCGTGACGCGGCAGATTTCCGATACGCCGCGCCGCTACGGCGCGGTGACGTTCCTGCGCGACGTGCGCGTGCTCGCCGTCGATCAGACCTATCGCGAGGACAAGGGCCAGAAGGTCGTGCTCGCCAAGACCGCGACGCTCGAGCTGACGCCGGAACAGGCGGAGAAAGTCGAAGCTCAGCAGGCCGCGGGAACGATTTCGCTGTCGCTGCGCGCGCTCGGCGACACCAGCAAGGCGGCGAAAGCCGACACCGATACGGTGTCCTCGGCCGGCGTAAAAGTCATCGGCTACGGCCTGCCCCGCGCGGGCAGCGTTCAGGGAGATTGAGGCATCATGCGCGGTCTCATCCTGGCGGCCATTGCGGCCGGAACGCTTGCCTTCACGCAGCCCTGCATCGCGGGTCCGGAATTGCGCGTCGACGCGGAGAGCGCCGGCACGCGCGAGATCACGGTCGCGTCGCGCTCCGGTCAGACCGAACGGATCACGCTGGCGCTCGGCAAGGCGGCCGTCGTCAAGCTCGATACGGATGCGCGCGACGTGCTCGTGTCCGATCCGGCCGTGGTCGACGCCGTCGTGCGCACGCCGCGGCGCATCTTCCTCCTGGCGCAGAAAATCGGCCAGACGAACGCGTTCTTCTTCGACGGCGCCGGCCATCAGGTGCTGTCCGTGGACATTCGCGTCGAGCGCGACACCACCGACCTCATGAACGCCATCCACGCCGACTTCCCGGATTCGAACGTGCGCGTGACCGCGCTCAGCGACAATCTCGTGCTCACGGGTACGGTCGCCAACGCCCAGGACGCGGCGCGGGTGCAGGACCTCGCGGCGCAGTTCATCCGCGATCCCGGCAAGGCGATCGATCCCACGAAGATCGTCAACATGCTGAAGATCGGCGGCCATGAGCAGGTTCTGCTCAAGGTCCGTGTCGCGGAAATGGAACGCCAGATCGCCAAGCAGTTCGGCATCAATCTGAGCGCCATGGCGACGGCCGGCGGGGTGCCGATCATCGCGGCGACGTCCAATCCTTACGGCCTGATGGGCCAGGCGTTGTCGTCGGCGTCGGGCGTGCAGATCGGCAATGTGGGAACGCCCGGGGCGCCGGGTCCCAACAACATGCAGGGCGTGCTGAACGCGCTCGAGCAGACGGGCCTTCTGCACACGCTTGCCGAACCGAACCTGACCGCGGTGTCGGGCGAGACGGCGAAATTCCTCGCGGGCGGCGAGTTTCCCGTTCCCGCGGGCCGCGACCAGGAAGGCAACATCAGCATCATCTTCAAGGATTTCGGCGTGGGCCTTTCCTTCACGCCCGTGGTCCTGAGCGACAAGCGCATTTCGCTGCAGCTGTCGACGGAAGTGAGCGAGCTCACCAACACCGGCGCCTTTACGCTGGCCGGCGGTTCCTATGTCAGTTCGACGGGACAGATCCTGCAGGTCCAGTCCCAGACAATTCCGGCGCTGGAAGTGCGCCGCGCGGAATCGACGGTCGAATTGCCGTCGGGCGGCAGCTTCGCGATCGCCGGTCTCCTTCAGCACACGACGAAGCAGGTGCTCGATGCGTTTCCGGGCCTGAAGGACATGCCGGTGCTCGGCGCGCTCTTCAGAAGCCGCGATTTCGAAAACGACGAAACCGAGCTCGTCATCATCGTCAGCGCCTACCTCGTCGAGCCGACGACGGCCAGAAAGCTGGCTTCGCCGACGGACGGCTTCGTGGCGCCAAGCGATGCGGGAACGATCGCCTTCGGACGTCTCAACCGCAGCATCAGCACCAACGACCCGAACGGACTGAAACAGGCCGGCGACAGCAAAGTCGGCTTTATCGTGGAGTAACCCATGATCACGCAGAACGGATTGCGCATCGCGTCTCTTCTTGCAGTGCTCCTCGCGGGGAGCTGCACGGAGCTGGACGCCGACGATAAGCCGACGCAGCTGTGGGAGGACGGCGCCGCCAACCATCCCATCACCGCGGAGCCCGTCTACCACGCGATGAAGCTTCCCAACAGCGAAACGCTGTCGGCCGGCGACGCCGCCAATCTCGCGGCCTTCGTGGACGATTACATGGCGCGCGGCAACGGTGCGATCAGCGTGTCGGTGCCGACGAGCGCCTACTCCTCGCGCGTCATCACGGCGCTGGGCGAGCATCTGGCCGATCTCGGCGTGCCGCGTTCGCGCATTCTCGTGGGCGTCCAGGACCTCGGCAACACCGAAGGCCGCGTGGAAGTGGGCTATATGAGCTTCGAGGCGCACACCGATCCCTGCGGCAACTGGGCGGACGATGCGGCGCTGACGTTCGAAAACACGCCGATGCCCAATTACGGCTGCTCCGTGCAGCACAACATCGCCGCGCAGCTGGCCGATCCGCGCGATCTTTCGCAGCCGGGCGCGCTCGGCACGCCGGACGCAGCCCAGCGCATGCAGGTGTTCAACAAATACGAGCAGGGTCAGACGACCCAGTCGCAGAAGTCGGCGGCCCAGTCCGCCGCGGTATCCGACGTCGGCAGCGGCGGTTCGCAATAGAACTTGGAGCAGATCATGGCGAAGGCCGAGCAGGAGTTGCCGCCGCAGGGAGAGGATTTCGGCGCCCAGCCGCATGAGCGGCCGGTGCCGCGCATCTCCATCCACGCCTTCTGCGAGTTCCCCGACACGGGCGCGGCGCTGCAGCGCGCTGCCGCCGACCGCCGGCTTTCGAAAGCGCACGTCACCGTCGAACTGGGCGGCCTGCAGGGCGCCCTCGATCACTATGCGGGCCAGGCGACGCCCAATCTTCTCATCATCGAGACGCGCCTTCAGGGCCGCACCGCCGTCGAGGAAATCGAACGCCTCGCCGAAGTGGTCGATGCCGCCACGAAAGTCGTCATCGTCGGCCGCGTCAACGACGTGGAGCTCTATCGCGAATTGATGCGCCGCGGCGTCAGCGAATATCTCGTCGCCCCGCTCAATCCGCTGCATCTCATCGAAGTGATCTCCGGGCTCTACCTCAATCCCGAAGCCGCACCCATCGGGCGCATCGTGACCGTGGTCGGCTGCCGCGGCGGCGTCGGCTCCTCGACGCTTGCGCACAATGTCGGCTGGTGCATCGCGGAGAAGTTCCAGATCAACACGACGATCGTCGATCTCGACCTCCCCTTCGGCACGAGCGGGCTGGATTTCAACGAGGAGCCCGGCCAGGGCGTCGCCGAAGCGCTGTCGGCGCCGGAACGTCTCGACGACGTGCTGCTCGAGCGTCTGCTGACGAAAGTGGGCGACCATCTTTCGCTGTTCTCGTCGCCTGCGGGCGTCGACCGGACGTACGAGAACGATCCGGCGGCCTTCGAGGCGGTGCTCGATGCGGTCCGCCGCATGACGCCGTGCGTGGTCGTCGACCTGCCGCACATCTGGACGCCGTGGGTGCGCCAGACGATCCTGTCGTCGGACGACATCGTGATCGTGGCGACGCCCGATCTTGCCAGCCTCAGAAACGGCAAGGCGCTGTTCGATCTCATCAAGCAGCAGCGGCCCAACGACCCGCCGCCGCAGCTGGTGATCAACCAGGTGGGCCAGCCCAAGCGTCCGGAAATTCCGGTGAAGGATTTCGCGGCGACGATGGGCGTCGAGCCGACGCTCGTCCTGCCCTTCGATCCGCAGCTGTACGGCTCGGCTGCGAACAACGCGCAGATGCTCATGCAGATGAAGCCCAATTCGCCGACGGCCGCGAGCATCATGCAGCTCGCCGAACGCCTGACGGGCCGCCATGCGGAACCGGTCGAGCAGTCGAGCGTGCTGCCGTTCCTGTCGTTCCTCAAAGGCCGTAAGCAGGCCTGACCATGTTCGGCAAGCGCTCCGCCACATCGGAACAGCCGCGGACCGCCGCGGCGCGCCCCGCGCCGCAGGCCGCCGAGACGCCGGCGAGCCCGGCGGCTGCAGGTTCGCCGCCGCCGCCGGCGGCATCCGTCGCGCCGCCGCCGGCACCCGTGCTGTCGAAGCCGCCCGTGCGCGTCGCCGACCAGCGCTCGGAAGAATACTACCAGATCAAGACGACGATCTTCAGCGCGCTCATCGACACCATCGACCTGGCGCAGCTGGCGCAGCTCGATCCGGAATCCGCGCGCGAGGAAATCCGCGACATCGTCAACGAGATCATCTCGATCAAGGCCGTGGTGATGTCCATCGCAGAGCAGGAAAGCCTGCTCCAGGACATCTGCAACGACGTGCTCGGCTACGGGCCGCTCGAGCCGCTCCTGGCGCGCGACGACATCGCCGACATCATGGTCAACGGCGCCAACCGCGTCTTCATCGAAGTCCAGGGCAAGATCCAGCTGACCAACATCCGCTTCCGCGACAACGCGCAGCTGATGAACATCTGTCAGCGCATCGTGAGCCAGGTGGGCCGCCGCGTCGACGAATCTTCGCCCATCTGCGACGCGCGCCTCCTGGACGGCAGCCGCGTCAACGTCATCGCGCCGCCGCTCGCGCTCGACGGACCCACGCTCACCATTCGTAAGTTCCGCAAGGACAAGCTGACGCTCGACGATCTCGTGCGGTTCGGCTCGATCTCGCCGGCCGGCGCGCGCGTTCTGGGCGTCATCGGCCGCTCGCGCTGCAACGTCCTCATCTCCGGCGGTACGGGTTCGGGCAAGACGACGCTGCTCAACTGCATGACCGGCTATATCGACGCCGAAGAGCGCGTCATCACCTGCGAAGACGCCGCCGAGCTTCAGCTGCAGCAGCCGCACGTCGTGCGCCTCGAAACGCGCCCGCCCAACCTCGAAGGCCAGGGCATGATCAGCATGCGCGACCTCGTCCGCAACTGTCTGCGTATGCGTCCCGAACGCATCATCGTGGGCGAAGTGCGCGGACCCGAGGCGTTCGACCTGCTGCAAGCCATGAACACCGGCCATGACGGCTCGATGGGCACGCTGCACGCCAACTCCCCGCGCGAAGCCGTGTCGCGTCTGGAATCGATGATCACGATGGGCGGCTTTTCGCTGCCGGTGAAGACGATCCGCGAAATGATCGTGGGCTCGATCGACGTCATCATCCAGGCCGAACGCCTGCGCGACGGTTCGCGCCGCATCACCAAGGTGACCGAAGTGGTCGGCACCGAAGCCGAAGTCGTGATCACGCAGGACCTTCTCGTCTACGAGATGAACGGCGAAGACGAAACCGGCCGCATTCGCGGCAAGCATATGGGCACCGGCATCGTCCGCCCCGCCTTCTGGGAACGCGCGCGCTATTTCGGCATGGAGCGCGAACTGGCCGAAGCGCTCGACGCGCTGCAGCAGCAATAGGGGCGGAACATGAACCCCATAATCGTCGTCACGCTCATGGCCTTGCTGTTCGCGGGCGGCGCGGGCGGTGTGGCTTACGCCTTCCTGGGCGCCGGCGACGGCTCGAAGAAGCGCGTCGCTGCGCTCGCCGAAAAGAAAGTCGCCGGCGGCCGCTCGCAGGCCGACGCCAACAAGCAGCGCCGCCAGAACGTGACGGCGCTCCTCAAGGATCTCGAAAAGCAGCAGGCCGAACAGAAGGTGCGCCTCACGCTGCGCCGCCGTCTCGAGCAGGCAGGGCTCAACATCCAGCCGCGCACGTTCTACATGATGTCCGCCGGCGTGGCCCTTGCCGTCTGTCTCTCCTGCCAGATCTCGGGCCAGTCCCTCCTCGTCTCGGCGCTCGCGGGCTTCGCCGCCGGCTTCGGCGTGCCGCGCTGGGTGTTGAGCTTCATGCGCGCCCGCCGCCTCAAGAAATTCACGGCAGAATTCGCGAACTCCATCGATGTCATCGTGCGCAGCGTGAAATCCGGCCTGCCGACCACGGAAGCGCTCAAGATCGTGGCGAAGGAATCGCCCGCGCCCGTGGGGCCGGAATTCTCGTCGCTGGTCGAAGGCCTGAAGATCGGCGTGTCGCTCGAGCAGGGCCTGAAGCGCATGTTCGAACGCATCCCGACCTCGGAAGTGAGCTTCTTCGGCATCGTGATGACGATCCAGCAGAAGTCGGGCGGCAACCTCTCCGAGGCGCTGGGCAATCTCGCGAGCGTGCTGCGCGACCGCAAGCGCCTGCAGGGCAAGATCAAGGCGATGTCGTCGGAAGCCAAGGCCTCGGCCATGATCATCGGCTCGCTGCCGCCGGGCGTGATGGGCCTCGTCTATCTCTCCTCGCCCGACTACATCATGAAGCTTTTCACCGAGCGCATGGGCAACCTGATGCTGGCGGGCTGCGTCGTCTGGATGGGCATCGGCGTCTTCGTGATGAACAAGATGATCAGCTTCAAGCACTGAGGGACGGCGCCGTGCTCGACATAGGCATTCTCAACGCATTGTTCGATCCGACCTTCGTGGCGACGGCGGTCGCGGCGATCTTCGCGTTTGCGACCGTGGTGACGCTCGGGCTCCCCATGCTCGACCGCAACCAGCTCGGCCAGCGCATGAAGGCCGTGTCGGAACGGCGCGAGGAATTGCGCCAGCGCCATCACGCGTCGCTCAACAAGCGCGGCTCGCTCAGAAGCGAACCCGTGTCGTTCATGAAAGCGACGGTCGAGCGCTTCAAGCTGTCGAACATCCTGGAATCCGAAGGCACGCGCGAGAAGCTGACGCAGGCCGGCAAGCGCGGTCAGGCGCCGCTCATCGCCTTCATGTTCTTCCGCTTCGTCATGCCGCCGATCGTGTTCCTGCTGGCGCTCTTCTATCTCTTCGTGATGACGAATTTCGAGTGGACGAGCTTCAACAAATTGCTGGCCGCTTTCGGGCTCGGACTGCTCGGCTTCTACATGCCAGACATGTTCGTCTCGAACATGATCCAGAAGCGGCGCGAATCCATCATGAAGGGCTTTCCCGACGCACTCGACCTGATGCTCATCTGCGTCGAATCCGGCATGTCGATCGAGCCGGCCTTCACGAAGGTGGCGGGCGAAATCGGACCGCAGTCGCCGGAGCTCGCCGAAGAGCTGGCGCTGACGACGGCCGAGCTGTCCTATCTGCCGGAACGTTCGCAGGCCTTCGACAATCTGGCGCGGCGCTGCGGCCATTCGGGCGTCAAGGCGGTCGCTGCCGCGCTCAACCAGGCCGAACATTACGGCACGCCGCTCGGACAGGCCTTGCGCGTCGCCGCGCAGGAAAACCGCGAAATGCGGATGATGGAAGCCGAGAAGAAAGCGGCCGCGCTGCCGGCCAAGCTCACCGTGCCGATGATCCTTTTCTTCCTGCCCTGTCTCTTCGTGGTGATCCTGGGCCCCGCCGTCATGCGCGTGATGGCGACGTTTCATCATTGACCTTGCGCCGAATTCATCTGGCGTCGCCGCTTCGGTGACGAAAATCGTCACTGTCCCCCGAATGTCGCTCTTCATGTGCGGACGCGCGCGGCGCAAACTTGCCGGTTCTGTTCTTTGACAATGTAAAACAGAACAAGACCCCGTAACGCCCCGCGGACGCGCGAGGTGTTATGGGTGGCCTGGCCCTGCATGCGTTCGAGAGTCGCAAGCTGTGATGGCCGCGTGGCGACATTCTGCAGGACTGCCAGCCCTAAAACTCTGGCCAACATTCGACGGAGCCCGGTCGGGGTGTAAAGCTCCATTTACCGTTCACGTATCGCGCCTCGACATTGTACGAAACTGCGGCGGGGAATTTCGTAACATCCTCAAATAATCTCCAATGATTTTTCTGGTAGATCTCACGGCGATGCTCATAAGCATCCCGGCAAAGCGGCGCCGAAGCATCTGGCAAAGCCGTCAGCGCTCTGATCTCGCTCCAACAGGCAGTTGACCGACCATAGTACAGTGAGCAGCTATGAAAGAATGCCCGACGATACCGCAACACGATGCCCCGAGGAACGACGCGTATGGATTCGAAATCTCCGATTTTGAAGTCCAGCAAACTCATGCGACCTGAACTGTTGGTCAACACGAAGCCCTCATCGCCGTCCTCTCGGACACCACTACCGCCGAAGAAAACGAAACCGCCCTTGACGCCGACGAACGGCCCCCAACCGGTATAATTTTCGTCTTGGTTTTTCTCTCTGCATGATGACCTTGAGTCCGGAACGATCGCACCGGCGTGCTCCATGCTAGGATTTTTGTCGCCGGAGATGGCCTTCACCATGTAGGTCGGATAGTAGAAGCAGGAAATCGTGATCGGCATACCGCTACCTGCTGGTTCGGGCGGGCCTTGAACAACCACGATGCGCAACGGTTTATCGAACGCCGGTCCCGCAATCGCGGTATCGGACAGTAGACCCGCTGCAAGCAGCAATGGCAACAGCGACGAAATTGGCGACACCGTCTCCCCCATCGGCGGTAGCAGCCTTAAGGTCGCGCGATGAATTGGCGAAATTTTGTCGGATACGCGGCGGAGTGGCGCAAAGCGGAAATTTTCTTGGAGACGCTGTGCCCCGTGCCGGCGGGCGTGACCGCCGTCCCTATTCCCGACGGCATGCCGCAGGCGCTGCGGCAGACGGTGGAAGGCACGCTCGGCGCCATTGCGTTGCCGGGTCAGCCTTTCGACAGCACGGACGTTGTCGTGCACGGCATCAACCGCCGCTATCTCTTCGTCTGGAACCGCGGCAGGAAATGGTTCGTGGCGACCGAGCATGGCGGCATCGCCTACAACGATCCCGTGCTCGAATACGCGATCGGCGAAGACGGCCGCTCCATCTCCCTCATCAAGACGCGCATCGCCGTCCCGCAGAATCTCTGCGCCGTCGCGATCTCATCCATCGAGGAGTGATGTCGCCTTCCTTCCCCGCTTTGGCGCGGGAGGCGCGCGGTGCGCGCGGCCGACGGAGGGGCCTGCCGCGTCGGCGGAGGAGGAATATTGCGGCGAATTCATCGGGCGTCGCCGCTTCGTTGCCGGAAACCGGAGGCGTTGCCTGTTTGTGGCTCTTCACGCACGGACGGGCGCAGCGCAGACTCCGCGGCTACGCTCTTTGACACTGTGAAATCCGAAAGCGTGCGCGGCGCAGGAAACCCGCGCCGGTGACGTGCTCCGCGGACGCGCGGGGACGTTGCTGTCCGTCGCCGGCACGCCTTCGGCGACGGCGCCTGAAATGAAACGGTGACAGGACCAATGTTCACCCTTTCGATGAAAACAAACTTCGTTGCCCGTCGGGCGTTTCTTTGGGTTTGCGACCCGGTGCGCGGCGCGCGATGCGCCGTCCGAGGATGCGTTCCAGGCCTTCGATGAAATCCTGCGTGCCGAGCGGCCTGCCGGTTTGCTCGGCCGTCCTGAGCGCTGCAAAGCCGGTTTCGTTGGCCGGATCGGCGATCGGTGCCCCAAAATCTTTCACGCGGTCGAGCACCGGACGCACGGTCACAAGCCCATCGTCTTTTCCTTCGAGATGGGCGCGAACGCTGGACCACTTCCAGTCCTCGGCACGCGCAACAAGACGGGCGCG
>Ga0335074_10000419_pt1 | contig 61827 bp, 47 predicted proteins | sample Lox_Sample_23_FD_206715 | JGI IMG/M metagenome (GOLD analysis project Ga0335074, IMG submission 206715) | Soil microbial communities from Loxahatchee National Wildlife Refuge, Florida, United States - Lox_Sample_2.3 | ecosystem: Environmental > Terrestrial > Soil > Wetlands | place: USA...
CGTCGTATGTCGGCTTGTCGCAGCCCGCCACCAGCCAAATGATTCACAAACTGGTTCGCCGCGGCCTCATCCGGCGTTCTGAAGGCGCAGTCGACCGCCGCGAGAAGACTTTGGTTCTTACCCCCAGGGGCAAAACTCTCCTCGAGAAAATCTCCGCTGCCCGCGCCAGGCGATTTGCTTCATCCCTTGCCGTTTTGCCCGCTCGCAGCGCCAACCGGCTTCACGGCGCGCTTCGCGAAGCCGTGCGCCATATGGATAAAGCCGGGCTCGCCCCAAAAAGGCGCGCCAGGACGCGCTAGGCAGATGACCCATATCTTCAAACGTCTTCCTGCTCGCAAATTTCGCCTTTGGCCTCTGGCGGCCGTTTCGCGCATAGAGAAAGCCGCTTCGACGAGCCCGCAGCCGAGATCGAACATGACACCCTCAACGCGGACATTATCCTTCACAAGTAGCCGGATCCCTCCGCTGCCCTGCGCTTACATCCCGCGCCGGAACTGGATGATGCGGCGCCGGTCGCGCTTGGTAGGCCGGTGCGCGGGCAAGGGCGCATACTGCTGCATCGCTTTGCGTTCATCGGCGAGTTTGACTCTCGCTTCGCGGCTGGCTTCCGTTTCGCGATAGAGCGCTTGCGCGACCGGCGCGGGACCGCGGATCTGGCTCACACCCAGAACCTCGATCTCGAACCGGCCGCCATCGTTTTCAATCCGCAATTGGTCGCCGGGCCTCACTTCGCGCGCAGGCTTGGCGCGTAAACCATTCGATTCGATTCGCCCCAGTTCGCAGGCGCGAGCGGCAAGCGCCCGCGTCCTGAAAAATCGCGCAGCCCAAAGCCACTTGTCCATTCGCACCATCGTCATCGGGAAATCCGTATGCGGCCCTGGTTCTCAATCTCGCTCGCAAATCCGGCCACAACCGGGGGTTTCATTCACATCATCGTAAACTTTGGGCAGGTAAAAACGTCCAAGTAAGTAAGAATTGCACGGCCCGGCCTTGAAGATTCCCCGTTCGAGCCAGCTCTTTCCCCGGGTTAACTTCTCTAAAACTGAGCGATACGGCTCAGCCCCCCACTCTGGAACGAAACTTGCAACTGCCACATGGGTTCCGAGAGATTGCCTATGAACAAAACAGAGAATTCCCCAAACCTGTCTTCTGACCGAAAGGGTTCTCCCGCGGTCAGCCATGTTCGTCAAAGAATTCTAGTTGTAGACGATGAAGTGATTATTGCCAACACCATCACCAGGATCCTCAATATGAGCGGCTATGCTGCGGTTGCGGCGTACGATGGCGACACAGCGCTGGAATCGGCATTGCTGACGCCTCCGCAACTGCTCCTCACAGACGTCATTCTTCCCGGAATGAACGGTATTGAGCTGGCGCAAACGATCAGACGCGTCTTTCCCGACTGCAAAATCCTCTTGTTCTCCGGCCAGGCGTCTACGGTAGACCTGTTGGCGTCAGCCCATCGCTCAGGCCATTGCTTTACCCTGCTCAGCAAGCCCGTGCCTCCCGAGGAACTCCTTGCTCAGGTAGCAAGGCAGCTAAGCCTATCCCCGGAACAGCCGGCGGCCAAACCCGACTCGTCGCACGGGGCGCTGCCCGTCGCATAAACGGTTTGATCGCGCTGGGACGCTTCGATTGGCCGCGCCTTCTGACCGAGTGTCGGCTTGCCCTCAACGTCCCATGGTCCGCGGCGAAGTCTGGCGAAAACCTGCCATCACTTCTTCGGCTCGACCTTCCAAATGTAGAGATGGTCCTCGTCACTCGAAGTGGCCACTTCGATGCCGCGCTGATGGGTGGCGCGATTCAGAGCAGAACGGATGTTCTCCTTCGAATCAGGCAGGGCTGATAAAGGAACTCTCAATGCCGTCCCCTCCTTCAGATTCGCGATGTCAGTGAGCAGACGGGTAACAATGCGCTTGTGCTTTCCCTCACGACCTTTGGGAACATCGATCTGCAGGATTGACGGAAAGCTCTCGGGGCTGGCAATCACTTCGTCAACATCTGATTTGGACAGTTTTGTTGGCATGTGTCCACGGCTCCAAAGAGGAAGTATCGAACTAACGTATCGCAAACGTAACGTAAACCTAACGCAACAAAATCAGTATATTGACGCCCCGAAAAAGTGGCAAGTCCCATCGCCGTACTATTTCCACAGGCGGTCTAAACAGATCCTACCCGTCGGAAGTCGCGGCCGCAACGGTGCTCTTGAACTAAGCCTCGCTAATGCCATTCGATTAATAAAATTCCTCATTTAAAAAGAGTTGACCCGTAGCAGAAAAAATCTGGTAGGGTCCGGACGTGAGGTGCTTAAAACCATGAGACACAGACCTGTTTCCCAAACTGTCCCCATCTCTGAAGTTCCCCCGGCCGATATCAGCTCTTACCGGCCGGTCGTTCTGGTTGTCGACGATGAATCCGTGATCGCCGATACAGTGGCTGAAATTCTCTCTCGAAACGGATATGCAGCGATGACTGCTTATGACGCCGAAGAAGCCCTCGAGACGGCGTTGGTAACTCCCCCGGAGATGATCATCACGGATGTGGTTTTGCCGGGCATGAACGGGATCGAATTTGCCATCACTGTGCGGCGCATTTTTCCCGATTGCAAAATCCTGCTGTTTTCAGGGCAAGCGATCGCCACAGACTTGCTGACGCCCGCCGCGCGATCAGGCCATCACTTCATCCTGCTCAGAAAGCCTATTCACCCCAACGAGCTGCTGGCGCACGTTTCTGAGGGTCTCGGCCGTGCATGCATAGCCGCGAAGTAATTGTCGGGCGCTTATCTCGCCGCCGTGCCTCCATGCATCAGCGCCTGATAGCGGCGCGCGTATTCGGCCTTGTAGTCAGCAACCGCAGCTTCGTAACTCAAATGCGAAGCGTTCGGCTTCGTGCTCCATCGCAGCTCGACCACGTGCGTTGTCGCCGGCACCGCGATCGCTCCATTCCCGGCCTCCACCTGCTTGCCATCTGCCGTAGCCCTATCCAGGGTCACAAACCATGGCACGTGCAGCACGATTGCGCTGGGCGGTGCCGTGAATGCCGCATCTAAATGCAAAACAGCCTTGCCATCCTGCGGCTGATCGAGCGTGAACGAAACCGGTCCGAAAAACGTCGGCGCCCGGCGGACCGCCACGACTTTTCCCTTCCCCATCCAGGCGGGCGAAACTGCCGAAAGCAGATGCAGTCGATCGCCCTCTTCGCGAACCAGCATGTTCCTGAGCACATTGCGGTACTCCGCGGCAAACCAACCGTGCGGCGCAAGATTGTCGCCGAAGTTTCGGTCTCCCCACGGCCTGATGCTGAATTCGAAACCTGCTTGAGTTGAGCTTGTGTGCAGCAGAACCGAGCAGAGTTCCCTGACAGCCTGTTCCTGATCTCCGCGAATGACCTCTGTCAACGTGTTCTTCATGGTGAGGTAGTCGTGCAGGTACTCGCCGTCAGCGTAGGTCATGATGCCTTCGGCGTATTTCGCCTGTGTGGCTTTCAGCGTCGCCGTCACGCGCGGGTCATGTGGATCTAGAATCGGCTCGTAATCCACGGCCAGCAGGTTGCCCCAGTCGTATCCACCGGCCTGGCCGTCGAGGGCCGGCGGAATGTAGCCGTTGTGCGCCGCTGCCTGTGCGTCAAGCACTTTGAAGAAGGCCTTGTGAAAATCGTCGTACTCGGCTTGCCAGGTTTGCGCCAGATCGCCTTCGCCGGTCTCCCGCGCCATTTCGATTGCGAGCTTGAGTCCGCTTAATGCCAGGAAGTTGTATCCCGTCAGATGGCCGGGCACGAACTCGTTGTCCCGCACGTCGCTGGCCGGAACAATGTGCAACGGATCTGCGGCGCGTGCCTGGTGCAGCCAACCTACAGCGCGCGCGATCTGCGGCAGCGCCCACTCGGCGAACTTCTTGTCATGCGTGATGCGGTAATGTTGGGCATACCCCCACACGGCTTCGCCCCAGCCGTCATATTGTTGCTCCTGCGAAAGAAAATTGCCGTCGGGCTTTTGCGATTTGGCAAAAAACTCCAGATCCTGTCTGGCAATCTGCGAATAGCCGGTCATGTCGTAGCTGTGCACGATATCCGCGCCGTCGCGCAGGAAGAACGCGTGGTAGTGCAGCTTGTTCACGGTCTGAATGATGTCCGGCCCAATATGATCGCGGGCGATCAGGTCGTACACCAGGCTGGCGTAGTACGTATCGACTGCCTTCCGCTCGGGTAGATCGATTTGCATGCCCTCGTCAAGAATCCCATTCCAGAAAGCCGTCACGCGCGTCTTATAGCCGTCTAAACCGGCGTCGTCGATGGCTGTGATGGTGGCTTCGTCACTGGTCGGAACCACCGGCATCTTGAAGTCCAGCGACCATTCTGAATTCGGCTGAAGCATGCTCGAGTAAGTGACGATGCCGACCGGCGTTTCCGGCTCAACATGCAGCGAAACCGGCTTGGCGGCGTCCGGCGCACCCCCATCGTAGGCGCTGCCGCGCAGCGTGAAGCGGCGCGAAGAGTAGCTCGACGGGAAGGTGTAAAGCAGTCGATCTTCACGATAGAAATGCTGGGCGTCGAAGGTGTTCGTCCAGTCGCGGCTGAACACTTCACCAATCTGCCGGTAAGCTCCGGGATATTTACCCTCTGCGGGACGCGTAAACCGGTTGTCGCCATGGGGAGCGCCGGTGGTGCTCAGCGCGTCGTAGCGAATGCCCGTTGCGAAAATCGCGCGCGTGGGCTGGCTTGAAGAGTTCTTCATCTCCACGCGAATGAAGTCCACTTGGGTGCCGTCTGACTTTCCATCGAGCGTTGCCGCAAACAGAGTGAGCCGGTAGGCAATGCCGTCGCGGTCGAATTGGTAGTGGATGATGGGTAACCGGCCGTTCTCAAGCGTGCGGATGCGAACGTCGGTTGGCTCCATCTCGGGCCCTGCAAAGAACATCAGTTCGCCAAAGCCGGTGCGCAGATAACCCTCCGGTGTGACCTCGGTTGCCGCTTCGGCGTCCATGACGCCAATTTCGTCCGTGGGTCTTGAAAAGTACGAAAACGGCTGCCCCGGCGTGTCGATTGCCGGAGAAACCATCTGCGCGCTGAGAGTGTGACCGCCATTGAGGGCGTACGCCAGGGCAGCCAGCAAACAAAGGGAACAGCCCGCTCTTTTCATGACAGAAGAATCATACCCCGCGAAGCCGATCGACTTCCGCTCTCCTTTTCTGTGTCCCCGGATTGGGTCGTGATGAGGGTCACGGGCAAGAAAGTTCCAGCCGGCCTACACTCGTGGCCAGTTGAGGAGGGTGCGAGATGAGCATGAACTGTGCGAAGTGCGGAGAGCATCTCGAAACAGCATGGGCGTTCTGTCCTCATTGTGCGGTGCCGTGCGGGCATGACTCCCAGCCGGTTTCGCGCAAACATGAAGCGGCGCCTGTGACTGGCGGATTCAGCGGTCTTCTCTTCGGGCTCATCACGGCTCCGGCATTGATTATCTCGGGGACCTTGATGTGCCTGATGGTGGGACCGTGGATGGCAGTGGGCATTCCCTTCATCATCGCGGGCATTTGCGCTCCCTTCGTTGGACCGTTGATCGGCATCAGCGCGGCGCGCGGAATCTGCCCATGGTGCGGCGCCAGGATCTCGAGCATCGGACTGCTCGATGCATTCTATTGCTACGCCTGCAGCAAGCGGGTCGTGGTCCGCAATCGGGAGTTGCTGCGGGCCGAGTGAGCCGGCATCGGCCTATGCCAGGCCCGCGTGCATCACGGCGCCTGCCGCGCTGAACCGCACGCCAGGGCCACTCTGGGCTCCCCATTCTCAGATCGTCGTTTGCGGCTCATGAAAATGCCGCCAGATCATTCCGGCCGTCTTGCGGTTCACCACCGCCGCCAGCGACTCCGCAGTTGCCTGCTGCACGTCGCGCAGGCTGCCGAAGTGCGTGAGCAGCCGTTGACGCGTCTGCGGGCCGACTCCGGGAATTTCCAACAGCGCGGAGTCGCGGTCGCGCATGGCCCGCCGCTGCCGGTGATACCCAATGGCGAAACGGTGGCTCTCGTCGCGGATCAGTTGCACGAGGTGAAGCACCGGCGAGCGGCGATCGAGAACGATCGGCTCGTCTTCCGCGCCGTGCAGATAGATCACCTCTTCCCGCTTGGCAATCGAAGCCAGCGGCTGCAACGTAAACCCGAGCGATTCCAGAGCCTCGGCAGCGGCATGCAGCTGCCCCAGTCCGCCGTCGACGAGCACCAGCGAAGGCATCGCCTTGTCTTCTTCCTTCAGCCGCCGATACCGCCTTTCCACCACCTCGCGCATCGAGGCAAAATCGTCGACTCCTTCGACTGTCTTCACCTTGAACTTGCGGTAGGCTGACTTATTCATCTTGCCGTCTTCCCACACCACCAGCGAAGCCACCGTCTCCGCGCCCTGAATGTGCGAAATGTCGAAGCACTCGATGCGCCGCGGCAGCTCCGGCAGCATGAGCGCCTCGGCAAGGGCCTCCTGGATGGCCTTTCGCGACGGCTCCAGAACCCTGAAACGCTGCGTGTACGACTGATGCGCGTTCTGCCCCGCCAGATCCACCAGCGATTTCTTTTCCCCTCGCTGGGGCACGGCAATTTCCACGCGATGGCCAATTCGCTCGGCAAGCAGCGCAGCCAGCGACTCACGATCATCGAAATCTACCGGCACGAGAATCGTCCGCGGCACGTACTGCTGGTCGATATAGAGCTGCTTGAGAAGTGCGCTGAGAACTGCGCCCGCGGTCAAGCCGCGCGAGTCGGCGATCATCGCCTCCCGAACTCCCAGGCGCGAGGGACCCGGGGCGCCTATGCTTTCTTGTTCCCTCGCTTCCTCGCTCCCTTGCTTCCTGCTTTCAATCAGTTCGGGCAGATCCTCCCAGAAGAACTCCCGCCGGTCCACGATTTTTCCATTGCGCATGTGGAAGAGATTCACCGCCATGCAGCCATCCTCAAAGTGGTACCCGAAGACATCGGCATCATCGTCCTGCTCGGCTGTCGCAATGCGCTGCTTTTCCTGCAACTGGTGCACCGTCGAAACCTGGTCGCGCAACCGCGCTGCGGCTTCGAACTGTTCCGCCTCCGCAGCCGCCGTCATGCGCGCCGTCAGCATGCGCTCCAACTCGGCGTGGCGCCCCTCCAGGAATAGTTGCGCGTCTTTGACTGCCTGTTTGTAGACCTCCGGCGTCGTCAGGCCCTCGACACACGGCCCCAGGCAACGATGAATGTAGTACTGCAGGCAGGCGCGCGGATGGTAGCGGGACAAGTCCACTTTGCAACTGGGGAGCAGGAAACATCGATGAATCAGCTCGGCCACACGATAGGCCAGGTTTCCCGGAAAATATGGTCCGTAATAGGCTGAGCCATCCCGGCGCAGCCGCCGCGTGACGAAAACCTTTGGAAACCGGTCGGCCAGCGTCAGCTTCACGTAAGGATAGGTTTTATCGTCGCGCAGCAGGATATTGAAACGGGGCTTGCGCTGCTTGATGAGATTGTTTTCGAGCGCCAGCGCTTCGTGTTCGTTGGCAACAAGAATGTAGTCCAGGTCGACCGCCTCGCGCATCAGCGAGCCGGTCTTGGCGTCGGCCTGGCTGGCCTCAAGCAGGTACGACCTCACCCGCGAGCGGAGATTGTTCGCTTTGCCGACATAGATCACCTCTTGGTCGGCGTTTTTGTAGAGATACACTCCCGGCTGCGTCGGTAGATTTCGGATTTTCTCGTAGAGGTCCATGGGGAGGGAATTTGCCGGGCAACTCAATTCCTAGAATACCGGGAACTGCGGGGCAGGGTCAGGGACACACCCAACGCTCCACCTGATTCGCCCCGTCAGAACCGACCGGTGGGCAATCCTTACCGTTATGCGTAAAAAATACACTCAGCGGGGCCGGGAATTGGCTTTGAAGACTTCGTACAAACCGTTGGCCAATAAGCCAGTTGCTCCAATGGGCTTGAATGGATCGAAACGTGCAAACCCTCCTATCGGAGAGGAGAATCCGTTCAGGCGGCGGTGCGGAACTTCCCCGGATAGCCTGGCGGGCAGGTGAAGACAAATGACCATCCATCGATTCGGGTACGTGCTGACAGCCGCAGCAATCACGTTGTTCGGCGTGACAGGATGCGCGACCAAGAATTACGTGCGCCAGCAGACGCAGCCACTCGTCGATCACACAGACCAATTAGGCCAGAAGACCGCTGAAAATAATCGCAACCTCCACGACGTGGACGAGCGCGCGCAGGCGGGCATCCAGAAGGCGCAAAGCTCGGCCGACACGGCTAACCAGAATGCGCAGAGCGCCAGCCAGGCGGCCAACCAGGCAGACATGGCGGCCAACGAAGTGGCCCATCGCGCCGATTCGCTTGACAGCGTCGTGAAGGGTCTCGACAACTACAAACAGGTTGCCAATGTTTCCGTGACCTTCGGCTTCGACAAGGCAATACTCACGGACGATGACAAGCAGCAGCTTGACAGCTTTGCCGGCCAGCTTGGAACGGCCAAGAGCTACATCCTCGAGGTCACCGGTGGAACCGACTCGACCGGCCCCGCCCAGTATAACTACGAACTCAGCAACCGCCGCGCCGATGCAGTCGTGCAATACCTGGCGACAAAGTACGACATCGCCCCGCACCGCTTCTACCTGATCGGCATTGGCAAGGATGAGTACGTGGCCGACAACAAAACTGCGGCCGGCCGCAAACAGAATCGGCGTGTCCAGGTTCAGTTGCTATCGAACATGAGTGCCGATAACGCTTCTGCGCCGCACCCGCCAACCGGACAGGCAGGTCAGGCTCCTACGCCGCCTCCGGCCCCGGATCTTGAATAAACCGGACACGGACATAGACACTGCTGATTTTGTCGCGGAGACAAAGGGCAGACCCGGGAATTATGGGTCTGCCCTTCTTGTTTCTGCGCGCCCCTCAGCGCCCCGCGGCCGCTAGCTGCTTTTCGTGTTCAGCGCGCACTTCCCTCGCCGTGAACAATCGTAGGAATGGAGCGTCTCTCGCAGCTTGCTCAACTGCAGGCCGTCCGTTGGCTTCCTCTCGCTCCACGATGCACACCACGGCTGCGACCGCCATGCCGGCTCCCTGCGCCGCCTCAATCGCGTTGATTGTCGATGCGCCCGTCGTGCACACATCGTCGACAATCACCACCCGCGCGCCTTCGCGGCAAAAACCTTCGATGCGGCGGCTCGTCCCATGCGCCTTTTCCGCTTTGCGCACCAGGAACCCGTGCAGCAGCGGTGTCCCCGGATGGGAGAGAGCTCGCCAGGCGCTGGCCGTCGCCACATTCGACACGATCGGGTCGGCGCCCATCGTCAGCCCGCCTACAGCCTCGGCATCAATCTTCCTGGCTTCGAGAAGATCCAGAATCGCCTGGCCAGTCAATCGTCCGCCCTCTGCATGCAGCGTGGTCGTGCGGCAATCGATGTAATAATCGCTCGTCCCGCCTGAGGAGAGCGTGAATTGCCCAAGCCGGAAACTGATGCGGGCGAGGATCTCAAGGAGTCGCAGCGCGTGCGTGGGTTCGGGCATGGAGTGATTGTAAAGCGATGAGTCAAGGAGTGAAGAAGTGAAAAAAGTGACCGGAGCGAGCAAACGCCCCCACTTCACAAGTTCACTTATTCACTTTTTCATTGCCTTTTACATCTTGTCCATGTGCCTGAACCCGCTGGTCTGAACGAAGGTTGCCGAGAAGATGCAGAAGTTGTAACAGGCGTGCACGATCGTGCTGGCCGCAAGTGAGCGCGTCTTGAGCCTTGCGGCGCAAAGAATCAGACTCACCACGATGAGCAAAAGAAATGGCCCGAGCGAGTTGCCTTGCTGCTCCGCGTGAATGCCGGCAAAGGGAAGGCTGGTAAGAATAGCCCCGAAGACCATCGCGGCCATCGACCACTGCGGATGCCCGTTTCCGTCGAGCGGCAGCCGGGGCCGGCGAATGAGTTTTTCGGCTGTCCAGTCCCACGCCGTGCATAGTGACGGCAGGAGAAACCCGCGAAAGAGCATCTCTTCAAAAAACGGCGCCATGGTGATGCCGAAGGCAAACATCATCCATGCCGAGCCGGCCGTCTTAAAGACTTTTTCAATAGGCGCGTTTGATGGCCCGGGCATCAGCGCCCCATCGATCATCGCCAGGACAAAGCATCCCAGCGCCGTCCCGGCAAGCCACCAGAATCTCTCCACCGCCAATGAGGCCCGCCATTGCACGCCGGCAAAAAAGCTCTCGTTCCAAAACAGAGGAAAGACGATGAGACTAAGGGCAAAAGTCGCAAGATACAGCGTTCCTTCGCTCAGCACAATCACGCGAGCGTCCATTGCGGAACTCTGCGCATTGCTTGCCGTTAAATTGAAGCCGAGCAGATGCAGTCGAGAGACAACGAAAAGCACTCCGAAAGTGCACACCAGCCCGACCAGGCCCAGCAGAAACAATAGACCGAGATGGCCGAAGTTGGGAATGCGACTGACAGGCCTTGGCGGCGCCTCGGCGAACGACTGGAACATCGCCGGTTCGGTGGCCGGAATCTCAGAAATCGCGGACACGAAGTGAGGCGTCTCGGCAAGCACTGAACCGGGTTCGCCGCTGCCGGCGTCGCGAATCTCGCCAGCCGTTTCCGAATTGACGTGCAGCCCGGACTCGGATTCCTCTGCGTCGCGAGCGGGCGCGGGCTCGCCCAGCCTATCGTCTTGCGGTTCGTTCATGGGCGTCTCGTCTTCTGGCGGCGCGAACCCGCAGCCTCTTCTCCATTTTCACGCTTGTCCTTCGCGCGCGATGCGGCGCTCCCATTGCTTTCCTTCGATCCACGTTCCGCGTGCGAGTGGAAGGCGCCGCTCGACGTTGCTGCCCCGGAAACATCGTTCTCCTCATCAGCCTCCATCAGGCGCCCGCCTGCCGATTTGTAATATCGCGTCAGAAACTGCCCGGTGTAGGAACCGGGGGTCACGGCGATCTTCGCCGGCCGGCCCTCGCCCACAATGCGTCCTCCATCTTCGCCGCCTTCAGGTCCCAGGTCAATCACCCAATCGGCATTGCGAATCACGTCAAGATTGTGCTCGATGATGATGACCGAATTGCCCAGGTCGGCAAGCCGATGCAGCACTTCGAGCAATTTCCGCACGTCGTCAAAATGCAACCCTGTTGTCGGCTCGTCGAGCAGATAGAGCGTCTTGCCCGTCTGGCGCTTCGAAAGCTCACGCGCCAGCTTCATACGCTGTGCCTCGCCGCCTGAGAGCGTTGTCGCGCTCTGGCCCAGGTGCACGTAACCCAGACCGACATCGACCAGCGTCTGCAATTTCTGCCGCACCTGCGGCACATCGGCCAGCAACGGCAATGCATCTTCAATCGTTAGATCGAGAACATCGGCGATGGAGTGTCCGTGGAACTTCACCGCCAGTGTCTCCTGGTTATATCGCCGCCCGTTACACACCTCACATTGTACGTACACATCGGGCATGAAATTCATCTCGATGCGCCGCTGTCCGTCGCCCTGGCAGGCCTCGCAGCGGCCGCCGGTGACATTGAAGCTGAAGCGCCCCGGCTTGTAGCCGCGCTCCCGCGCCTCCGGCAGCATGGCGAACAGGTCGCGGATCGGCGAGAACACCTGCGTGTACGTCGCGGGGTTCGACCGCGGCGTACGGCCGATGGGCGATTGATCGATGCGCACCACTTTGTCAATCTGCTCCGCGCCCAGAATCTCATCGTGGGCGCCGGGTTCCTCGCGCGAACCGTAAAGCGTTTTCGCCAGCGAGCGGTACAGAATGTCGTTCACCAGCGTGCTCTTCCCGCTCCCGCTCACACCCGTCACCACGGTCATAACGCCCAGAGGAATGCGCAGGCTCAAATCCTGCAGGTTATGCTCGCGCGCCCCGGTCACCGTGAGCCACTTGCCGGTAAGATGCCGGGGCCTGGCGCGCTGCAGCATGGTGGCAGTGCCGCTCAGATACCTTCCCGTCAGCGATTGCGGCGACGCCACGATCTGCTCGGGCCTGCCTTCGGCCACCACTTGACCGCCGAGTCGTCCAGCGCCCGGCCCCAGATCAACCACGTAGTCGGCGTGGCGGATCGTATCCTCATCATGCTCCACTACCAGCACCGTATTGCCAAGGTCGCGTAGCCGTTCCAGCGCCTCGATCAGCCGGTTGTTGTCGCGTTGATGCAACCCGATCGATGGCTCATCGAGAACATAGAGCACGCCGCGCAGCCGCGAACCGATCTGTGTCGCCAACCGGATCCGCTGCCCTTCACCGCCGGAAAGCGTCGCCGCATTGCGATCCAGCGAAAGGTAGTTCAGCCCGACCGCGCAAAGGAATTCCAGCCTCTCGGCGATCTCCCGACGAATCCGCTCCGCCACCAACCCCTCGCGCTCACTGAACCGCAAATTGATCGCCGCCGAAAGCGCGCGATTTAACGGCAGCGCGGTAAAATCAGCAATTGACAGCCCGCCGACCTTCACTGCCAGTGACTCGGGCCGCAGCCGTTTTCCGCGGCACACGGGGCACGGCGTCGACGACATGAAGTTCATCATGTACTCGCGATAGCCTTCACTGCGTGCCTCTTCCACGTTGTCGCGCAGATACGCCAGGATGCCGTGATAACCCGTCCGAGGCGCCTCGCCTTTTGGCGGGCCGTAGACCAGAATGTGCTGCTGTTTTGCCGGCAGCTCTTCGAACGGGACCTTCAAGTCGATCTTGTATCGCTCTGCGGCCAGCTGAATCAGCTTGATCAGGTAGTGTGACGCCGAGCCGGGGCCTAGCCCGCCTTCGAGCAGCGGTTTCGACCAGTCGGTAATCACCTTCGCAGGATCAAAATCGTAGAGCGAGCCGAGTCCGTGGCAGTTTGGACACGCCCCAAAGGTCGAGTTGAATGAAAAACTGCGCGGCTCCAGCTTCGGCACGTCAAGCCCGCACTCCGGACAAGCCATCGACGACGAAAACAACTGCTCTTCGCCCGAATTGAATGCAATCAGCACCAGCCCATTGGCCAATTGCAGAGCCTTTGAAACCGCCTGCTCCAGTCGCTTTTCGATCGAAGTCTTGCCTGCTGGCGGCGCGATCGCCCCGCCGGCTTTCAACAGAATCCGGTCGACAATCGCTTCAATCGTATGGTTCTTGCGGCGATCAAGCTGAATCGGCTCGGTAAAGTCGCGAACTTCGCCATCAACGCGCGCGCGAAATCCTTGCTGATCAATTTGATCGAGCAGTTCCTTAAACTCGCCCTTGCGGCCTCGCACTACCGGCGCCATTACCGTCACCCGCTCGCCTTTGCTCAGCTCGTCGATGCGCTCGACAATCTGTTCAGCGGTCTGCCTCGCGATCGGCCTGCCGCAATTTGGGCAGTGTGGCGTTCCCACTGAAGCGTACAGCAGGCGCAGGTAGTCGTAGATCTCTGTGATGGTGCCCACCGTCGATCGCGGACTCCGGCTGGTAGTCCTTTGTTCGATTGAGATCGCCGGGCTGAGGCCTTCGATCGAATCCACATCCGGCCGCTCAATCTGGTCGAGAAACTGCCGTGCGTAGGCTGAGAGCGTTTCAACATATCGCCGCTGTCCTTCGGCATATATGGTGTCAAAGGCAAGCGAGCTCTTACCCGAACCTGACAATCCTGTTACCACCGTCAGCGCGTTGCGCGGAATCCTGACGTTGATATCGCGCAGGTTATGCTGGCGCGCCCCGCGCACCGATATGTGCGTAATCGACATGGGGGTTCTTCGAGTGGAGGGTACCGCTAAAGTGCTATTCGCTTTGGCCCGGCAGCGGAACAACACTATGGGGGTATTCTATTTGTTAATAGAAAAGCCGGTCAATGCAGCGCGATTTCTGCGACAATCGCATAGTTGATTGCGCAAAAATGCTGATTTGCTTCAACTAAGGGTAGAGGAATCTGCCTCTTGCAGCCGAGGTTGCATCTTACTTTTTGGATAGATTTATGGCCAATATGCTCGACCTGACAATGCTCATCTGCGCCTCGCTTGGTGCCATGGCATTCGGAATTTTCACAGCTTTTCTTATCCTTCGCGCCGTTTTTGTCCTGATGCGCCCCGCGCACCGTCAAACCCAGGTCAAGCCGCAGCCTGAGATCGCGCGCGTCTCCTGATTCCACCTTCTTCTCAAGGCTATTGCGGATTCTGCTGTTGTTGTTGCTGCTGCTGAATTTCGCGCTGGCGCTCCTGCATCTGCTCCATGATTTGCTGCTGCGAGCGCATCGGGACTCCTGGGGGCATGCCCGGCTGACCCGGCAGTTGCTGCTGCGGCGGCGGTTGCGGCTCAGGTTGCTGTGCCTGCTGGTCGGCCTCATTCTCTTCCTCGTTGGCCGTATTCTGATTGCCCACGTTCGGCGTCGCAGGAGCCGCGCTGGACTGCGGCGTCAGGATGATCTGCCGCGGAGTCCCCTGCCCCTGGTCGCCGATCATCAGCACGTTGTAGCCTGAACCATCCAGCAACTGGCTGATGACATCGCGGGCCGATCCCGGTCCGTAGATTCCGAATACACGCTGGTCCTTGCCGAGACCATCCAGCGTCGCGCCGGTTTGTGTCGAGATTGCCTTCATGATCTGCGCCAGGCTCGAATTCGCAGCAACTACTCGCAAACCGTGGCTATCCCAGGTCACTGTCGCTTCCGAGGGCTGATCGTTCGCCGGCCAATCTGGCTGTGGAGGTGCTGTCGGAACAGCCACCGCTTGAAGCGGCGCGGCTTGCGATGCAGGCTGCGTCACCGCGACATTCGCGCGGGAAGACGCCGTTTTCCTTTTGTGAATCGGCGCCGCAGACGTCACGGCCTTATTCGGCGTGCCGGCAGCCTGCCCTCTCAGCAGCCCGGCATCCATCAACGCCAACGCCAGCAGCAGCACGAGAATCTTGGCCCCGGCGCCCGTCCGCCTGAAAATCGCCGCGCACCGCCCGCGCAGCGCTGTCATGGCGCGCAAATCAACCTGTCGAATAATGCCCGGTTTCATGGGCTGAACTCCCGATTGCGGAACGAAGCGAAGGACTCTTGCGTCTAAACGTCTTGGCCGGAGTGAAGTATCGCCGCTCACTCTTATAGACTAGCAGTGGCTGGGAAACGCTCGAAGGGAGATTTCCCAGCGGGTAGAGAGTATGTTACGCCTGATTTGTCTTCGGTGGATTGTGCCCGCTGCGGGCATTTTGCTCGCACCGCTGGTTTGCCGCGGCGTCAGTTGCACCTCGCAAGCTGAACTCGGCTCCCTCGACCGCGATGCGCTCTCCACCGCTGCGGGCCGCCTCGCCAATGCCGTCGCGGCCCAGGATTTTTCCACTTTGCAGTCCGCCTTGTTCCCTGAAGAAGCCAATGAATGGAACAATATCCGTGCTGCTGTTGAACAATCGGCTCCACTCGTCAAGGGAGGGCAATTCCAGGTTCGCGACATTTACTTGCTTGACGCCAGCAGCCAAACCGCCCCCTCCGATGCGCAATTCTTCTGCTCAAATGCCAGCGGCTCGCTCACCGTCACCATCAGCATGAACGCTCTGCCACCGGGCCGTTATGCGGTGATTCTGGCCGACGCCGTGGGCGCCCCTTTGGCCGGCCAGCTGGGCCTGATCCTGGCATGGGACACTCCCGCCACCGCGTGGAAGTTTGCCGGACTCAACCTCCGGCCCGGCGATTTCGGCGGCCACGACAGCGTTTGGTATTGGACGCGCGGCCGAGAGCTCGCGCGGCCAGACCCCTGGAGCGCCTGGTTCAGCTACGACGCTGCCCGCTATCTTTCCCTCCCGGTCGACTTTCTTTCCTCGCCCAATCTCGAAAAGCTGCGCCAGGAGCAGTCATTGATTGCTCCCTCGCCACAAAGCGCTCTGCCCCTCTTGCTCAAGGACGGCGACCGCACCTGGAAAATCGAAACAGTCGGTCTCGATCCCTCGCTCCGTCAGGCGGACCTGCGTGTGGTTTATGAATCCACAGGCGTAACCGACCCGGCAGCTCTGCGCACTGAAGCCACAGCAGTGTTGAGCGCATTCCTGAAGGCAGAACCCGGTTTGCGCGCCAATTTCCATGGCCTGTGGGCTTACGCAGAAAAGGACGGCAAGCGCACCCCGGTCATGGAACTTCCCATGGCCCAGATCCCGTGAAGCCGGTCCACAAGCGGCCATGGAACCAGTGACAAGCCTTTTCGCCTTCGCTCGTTGACCTGCCCACCTTCTTGCTCCCTCGCTCCCTGCTCCTTCGCTCTCTTACATATCGTCCGCCGAAGGCCCGTAGACGCCCGGCACCTTTGCTCCCATCAACCGCAAGTACACGCCCAGCTGCGCGCGATGATGAATCATGTGGTTCATCACCGACTCGCGGAAGACGCGATGTTTCGGGTCATTGATATACGGCGTGCCTGCCCAAACAAATTGCCAGTTCCTGTCCCACATGTCCCCGCTCATCGCCGCCAAAGTGGCGCGGGTCTCCGCCAGTTCCTTGTCGAATTTCCCCAGCATTTCCGCTTTGCTCTTCGGCACATACGGATCCCATTTGTGATCCGGTCCGAACTCGATCTTGTCCTTGGTCAATGTGCCCATCGCCCACTCGCCGGCAAAATCGGTAAGGTGACCCGCCAGCCTTCCCAGGCTCATCGACTTGGCATGCGGCTTGAAGTTCCAATCGGCCCCTTCCGGAATGGCCTCAAGCACTCGCCGGGTCTTGGCCATCTCAGAATCGAACTCATGCATTAAGTCCTTTTGATAGTCCATTAGGGCAACCTCCAAGTTGCTCAGACAGCATAACCCACTTTCGTTGAAAAAGCGAAGAAAAAGCGATAATATTTCCCCTTCAATTGCAGGTTTCCCACACCTTGGACCCTGCAATCGAGGTTTGCCCCGCCCACAACCAGCACGCTCTGGCCGCAACGCCCGTTTCGCTTCCCAGCTCAAAAAACAAACCGCCGGCCGCCGTTCCGTTTTGGACCTTGAAAACCTCACCGAGTAAAGTGGATAGCACCGGAACTGGGTGAGGATAATTTGCGCCAACGATTCCTGATCGCTCTCTGCATCGCCGCGTGCGCGCCATTTTCGCTGCTCGCCCAGTCCTCAGTTCCATCTGGCGCTGCAGAACACGCCGCTGTCAGAGCGCGTGCTGGCGCAAAATCTTCACTTCTGTCCGCCACGCCGGCCGTCGTTGACGCCGCCTCCCTCGGCTCGCCGCTCATCCTCGACAAGGACTGGCGTGTTGGCATTTCTTCCGATGCTGCTGTCCCTTCACCCGATTACGACGATTCAGCCTGGGCCATTCGCGACGCCAAAAGCGACATCAATGATGTTGCCGATGAAGACTCAACGAGCGCCGCCGCCTCCACCCCCAATAAATCCGGCGCCGGTGCCGCGTCGCAAGCAGCAGCCGCCCGCCGCTTCGCCTGGTTCCGTCTTCACATCAAACTCGCTCCCAACCACGGGCCTGTTTCGCTGTTAATTGAAGTCCCGGTCTCGCAAAGCTCGTCACTCGGAGTCACCTCCGCAGGCGTCTCGCCCGATGTCTTCGCCAACGGCGTGCAGATTGTGCCTGATGGCCCCCATGGAAGCACGCCCCAGCGCTTTCAAACCATCTCACGCGTCTACAACCTGAACGTGCCGCCCTCGCAAACTTCGCTGGTACTGGCTGTGCGCACCCTCGACATCGAGTTTGGTTACGGAGCTTATACCAGCTTCTTTGCCGGCCGCACCTTCGTGCTCGGCAATCCCGCCGACCTCCAGCGCGAGTGGCAGCTCTGGTCGAATCAAGGTCTTTTCGAACGCCTGCCCCGCCTCATCTATTCGTCGTTGCTGGTCATCCTTGCCCTCTTTCTTTTCGCCCTGTACTTCGCGCAGAAAGGGCACACCGAATACCTGTGGCTCGCCTTGCACGAGCTGGCGCAGGCGCCCATCGCCTTCATCGAGTTGGCCGGCAGCTCCGCGCGGCTTGATAGTCTCTGGTACGCTGCCCTCGCCCTCGAGCTCGGCCTCGCCGCCGCCTACGCTTTCTTTGAGTTCCTCGTCGCCTTCCTGGCACTCAAGCGCCGTTGGTATATCCGATGGCTGCGCTACTCGGCGCCGGTCCTTGCCTCCTCAGGCCCCGTACTGCTTCTCGTCGGTCACCACGGATTGGCCGTCCTGCTCCTGGTCTGCATCTTTTTCCTCTGCTTCCTGTGGATTGTGAGCTGGACCATCTTCGTCTTCGTCACCCTGCTCGCCGCCGCCTTCAGGCGCAATTTTGAGGCTGGCCTCCTCCTTATCCCGCTCTTGCTCGGCGTCATCGGGCTCGCTGAACCCATCATCTCCACAGTTGTCAGCGAAGATACCGGCAAGCCCTTCATCTCGCCGCTCACCATCCTTGCCGGCCCCATTCCCATTCACTTCGCGTCTTTCGGCGACTTTGCCGCCATCTTCGCCATCGTGCTCATCATCTTCTTTCGCTTTCTGCGCATTCAAAGCGATCAGGAGCGGGCAACCAACGAGCTCAACGCTGCCCGCACCGTCCAGGAGTTGCTTATCTCACAGGAGAAGCTCGCCACTCCCGGCTTTGAAGTCGACTCCGTGTACAGTCCGGCGAACGAAGTCGGTGGCGACTTCTTCCACATCCAGACCATGAGCGGGGGCCTGCTGGTGGTCATCGGCGATGTGGCCGGCAAAGGCCTCAAAGCAGCCATGAATGTTTCCCTTATCATGGGAGCCCTGCGCCGCTCTGAAGAACGCAGCCCGGCAACGATTCTCTCCGCACTCAATCGCGTCCTGGTTGGCACGCAAAGCTTCACCACCTGCCAGGCATTCTGGTTCGGAACCAACGGGGAGATGGTCGTCGCCAATGCCGGCCACCTCCCGCCCTATCTCAACAGCCAGGAGATCTCCCTACCCGGCGGACTTCCTCTTGGAGTTCTCGCCGATGTGATCTACGAAGAAGAGCGCTTTTTCCTTCACCAGGGTGACCGCGTTCTTCTCCTCTCCGACGGCGTCGTCGAAGCCCGACAACCCTCGGGTGAGCTCTTCGGCTTCGACCGTATGCGCAACTTCAGCCAGCAGTCGGCCTTTTACATCGCTGAAGCCGCCAAGGCTTTCGGCCAGCAGGACGACATCACGGTGCTCACTGTTCGCCGTCAGGCACAGGCCATCGCAGCGTAGCTTCTGTTGAGGTTAGCCCTCGAGCTCGCCCAAAATGTTGGCCAAGAGATTATTTGCCCCGCTGGCTTGGGCGCTTTAAGACCTGATTTCGGCCCGCAGGGCCGCAGATCCCGCGCTGTGAACGCGCTGCACGCCCCGGGAAGCGATCCAGTCCAGGATCGATTCGGAGAGATGCAAATCGAAAATCGCCTTCGTTGACCGAGAAAGAATTTGCGTGGGCGCTAGCCCAGCTAAATGGTGACAGTGAAAGGAGGGCACTTCAATTGCAGCTCATACTTCGCATTGTTGGATCGGAGATCAAACATGTCCACATTGACTGTGACAGCAACGCAGTGCCCTTCTTTACCCGCGGGTATTCTGACCGTCGACGGGACCAGTATGGCGATTTCGGTTGGCGTCCAGGCGGCGAGAGGTATTGAAGAATTGTCAAAACTGACAGTGCACCGTTGATCGAAAGTCCCGAAGTTAATACCCCTGATCGTGATCTTGGTCCCCGCCTTCCCTCGATCGGGTGAAAGCATTGGAGTCCAGTAACTGGGATCCTCTCGGGCTACACGCAACGCATCCCCTCGAATCATCTTGTACTGTCGGGACTGACGAACTAAAGCGATAATGAGACCCGCGTAAAACGCAACGAAGCACGCTATGCCGACGAGTAGATGGGTCTGGAGAGTTGGGCGGCGCCAGCAGCAGAAGCTCGCAACTAGAAAGAGACTCGAAACTGCCAACGAACGGAGGAGTGCGCGCTGGGTGAATTGAAAATCCATCTCACGATGTACCCTCGCCGAACATCTCGTCCAGATTTCCATTTCCTCCATTAATGTCTTCGCGAGCTGTTGTGCCGCCAGGGTCCTTCGATTCGGTCGATCATTCCTCGACAGCCTTCGGTCGTGATATTTTTCCGCCAAGAGGCGCCCCCAATAAATCGCTCCCTGAATAACCCGGTGAGCAACAAACCCGAAAACGTAGGAGAGCGCAACAAAGGCCACTGACACATATCCCAGAAAATCGTGAGCCCGACTTGCAAGGCTCTGAAAGTTCAGGCTTGGATACCAGATCGCCATTACCAAAAAACAGAGGCTCATAACATACACAGAGCCCGCTATCGTCATCTCTATCCAGAGCGTCGCCGCAGTCATGGGAGCGAATTATACGCCTTGCAATTTGTTTTGAAATCAGGAATTTCTTTCAGGGGTCCGGGGATAATCTGGCGATGGTGCAAGCAGCCGGGAAAAGACCGCTTCTTGGCAAACTCACACCCGCTGCCTAAAAAAGACCGCCATGTCATCGCCGCTGCGGTGCTCGCTCGCCCCGGTACTTAGCGAGAGGAGATTTCGACCCCTCCGGCACTTGGCATGGTCGGAAACTGACGGCTGTTCGCATTCGGCCGCCTGCCAGACTCTTGGGCTAAGTCTAATAGCTCTTGCCACCAGTCGCTTACAATTTGCTCGTCACCTCCGCGAGGTTCAATGTCATCCAGCCCGAATGCCTCCGCCACCGCGCGCAAATCTCCGTCGGTATTAGCGATCTCCGCCGAAGCCTTCGCTGTTTTCGCACTCCTGATCGCGATCGTTTATCTCTTCGAAACCAATCCAATTGCTGGCCGCTGGCCGCAAGGCTACAATCCCACTGGCCACTGGATCTTCTCCACGCTCGTCGCGGCACTGCCCATCGCAGTTCTTCTCGGCGCCATGGCCATTCTGCGCCTCAAGGCGCACGTCGCCGCACTCGCCGGCCTGGCCACCGCGCTCCTCGCCGCCATAGCTGTCTTCCACATGCCCATGCGCCTCGCCTTCACGGCAGCTTCTTACGGCGCCGGCTATGGTCTCTTCCCCATCTGCTGGATCATTCTTCCCGTCATCTATCTCTACGACCTCACCTGCCAGACCGGCCTCTTCGTCACCCTGCAGCAGAGTCTCACCGGGATCACCGCTGACAGCCGTCTGCAGCTTCTGCTGATCGCCTTTGCCCTGGGCTCATTTTTTGAGGGCACCTCCGGCTTCGGCACTCCGGTCGCGGTCTGCTCCGCCATCCTCATGAGCCTCGGCTTCCGGCCACTACAGGCAGCAGCTCTTTCCCTGCTCGCCAACACCGCGCCCGTCGCCTTCGGCGGCATGGGCATTCCCCTCGTTGCGCTGCACGGTGTCACTGGCCTCGATCTGCTCGCTCTCACTCGCACCACCGCTGTGATCCTCTGTCCGTTTGATGTGCTTGTGCCCTTCTGGCTCATCTGGGCTTACGCAGGATTCGCTGCCATGATCGAAATCTGGCCTGCAATTCTCGCTGCAGGCACAACCTTCGCCGTCACGCAATACTTGATGGCCGCCTACAGCGGGCCTTCGCTGATCGCCGTCGTCGCCGCAGCCGCCACCATCCTGGCGCTCGTCGTGCTTCTGCGCTTCTGGCAACCGCGCCGCACTCTCAACGTCGACCTCGAAGACATCACCGGCCAGGCTCTCCGGCATCACGGCCACAGCGCTGCCGCCATCTTCAAAGCCTGGCTGCCTTGGCTGATTCTGAGCGCGGTGGTCTTTATTTGGGGCCTCCCTCGTCTCTCCGCCTGGATGGATGCCCGCTCCACCGTCAAAATCGCTGTCAGCGGACTGCATAACGTTGTCCAGCGCGTTCCACCGGTCGTTCCCGCGCCCGCATCCGAAGCTGCCATCTTCAACCTCAACTGGCTTACGGCGACTGGAACCGGAATCCTGCTCGCCGCATTCATCGCCGGTCTGCTGATGGGCCTCGGGCCAAAGCCGCTCTTCGCTGCCTTCGCGCAAACTGTCTTTCGCATCCGTTATACGTTCGTCACCATTGCGGCCATGATGGCCATCGGTTACGTCACGCGCTATTGCGGCCTCGACGCCACACTCGGCCTGGCCTTTGCCCGAACCGGCGCATTCTACCCCTTCTTCGGCACGCTTATCGGCTGGCTCGGCACTGCCAGCACCGGCTCTGATACCTCGTCCAATGTTCTCTTCGGCAGTCTGCAGCGCATGACGGCTCGCCAGATCGGCGTCGCGCCCGTCCTCATGTCCTCGGCCAACGCCGCCGGCGGGGTCATGGGCAAGATGATCGCCGCGCCCAGCGTCGTAGTCGCCAGCACAGCCACGCAAATCTACGGCCAGGAGGGCTCGATCCTCCGCTTCGTCTTCCTGCACAGCCTGGCGCTGGCCTGCCTCGCCGGCATCTGCGTCTCGCTGCTCGCCTACGTCCCGCTGCTTGCCCGGCTCGTTGCCCAATAATTGGCCATCCTCGGATCGCTGCCCCCGCTTCTGGCAGTCGCGTTCACGTTCCTGTCTGCGTCAGGAAATCTCTCGCGTAGCCCTGGTTTGCCATCGCTGTTCCGCCCGGCCTAACAGCGCTGGAATCAGAGCAGTCTGGGCATGGCGGCGACGGACGGCCGAGGATCAGAAGCAGGATGCGATCTGTCAACGCGCTCGACCGCTGATCGCCACGGTCTCCCCCATTACGGAGCTCCCCAAGCTAACACGCCCGATACCAAACAATTCTCCGGTATTGTATCGGGCATTTCAATCGAAAGCCCTTTCAGCAGGAATCGGGCGCACCCCATTGTCCATCTGCACCGTGCAACTATTCTCCCTTCCCTCTTTCGCGCTCGCTGCGTTAGGATGGCAAGTTGAAATTGTTTCGCATGTGAAAAGGTCCGCCCATGCGCGTCTGCTTTCTCCTCAAAGTTCGCGAAGACAAGCTCGGAGAATATCGATACCGCCATGAGCACGTCTGGCCCGAGATGCAGGCCGCCCTACGCGCCTCAGGATGGCGAAACTACTCCCTCTTTTTGCGCCCCGACGGCCTCGTCGTCGGCTACCTTGAAGCCGACGACTTCGCACAATGCTGCGCCAACATGAAGAACCAACCCGTCAACGCGCGCTGGCAAATGGAAATGGCTCCGCTTTTCGAGGCCCTCGACGGAAAAGCTGCTGACGACGCCCTGCTTCCCCTCGAAGAGGTCTTCCATCTCGAATGACCCCAAACCCGCTGCCCGCTCACCATGTTCCCGGAGGAACCCATAGATGAAACCGTTCAGTTCCCTGCGCCGCGATGTCTTACGCGCCGGCAGCCTCGGCCTCGCTGGCGCAACCTTCCCCGCGCATTCGGCGCTCGCCCAGCTCGATCTGAATCCCCGGCTTGTCAGCGATAACGGTTCGGTCCTCGGTGTGTTCGATGTGCGCCGCTATGGCGCAAAAGGCGACGGCAAGACTCTCGATACCAACGCCATCAACTCCGCTATTGGCGAGGCGGCCAAGGCCGGTGGAGGCGTCCTCACATTCCCTTCGGGCCAATATCTCACTTTCTCGATTCAGCTCAAGAGTCATGTTCACCTGCACCTTGAAGAGGGCGCGACCATTATTGCCGCCGATTCTCCCAAGCCCGGCGACAACACCGGCTACAACGGTGGAACCTACGACGCGGCCGAACCAAAGACGGACTGGGATCCTTATCAGGATTACGGCCACAACCACTGGCATAACTCGCTCATCTGGGGCGAGGACATTCACGACATCAGCATCACTGGCACCGGCGTGATCTTCGGCAGAGGCCTGAGTTTCGGTGGGGGCCGCTCCGCGCGCGGCGATTACACCGTCTTCATCGCCGAACAGCCCGGCGTGGGCAACAAGGCCATCGCGCTCAAAAACTGCCGCAACGTCCTCTTCCGCGACTTTTCGATACTCAAGGGCGGTCACTTCGGATTTCTGCTCACCGGCGTCGACAATCTCACCATCGACAACGTCAAAATCGACACCGACCGCGACGGTATCGACATCGACTGCTGCCAGAACGTGCGCGTATCCAACTGCACCGTCAACTCGCCATGGGACGACGGCATCTGCCCCAAATCCAGCTACGCTCTCGGCTACGCGCGCGCTACGCGCAACCTCACCATCGCCAACAACTGGGTCACCGGATGCTATCAGCTCGGCACCGTTCTTGACGGCACCTTCAAGAAGTTCCCGCCCGACAAGCGTCCCTACGGCACCGGGCGCATCAAGTGCGGCACCGAGTCGAACGGCGGCTTCATCAACATCACCATCACCGGCAATGTCTTCGAGGGCTGCCTCGGCTATGCGCTTGAAACCGTCGACGGCGCACTGCTGGAGGATGTGACAATCTCCAACACCACCATGCGCGACCTCGCTTGTGGACCCCTGTTCCTGCGCCTCGGCGCACGCCTGCGGGGCCCCAAGGACACCACAAAGGTCGGCACGCTGAAGCGCGTTCTTATCAGCAACCTCGAATGCTACAACGCGCCCATGCACCAGGCGTCGATCCTATCCGGCATCCCCGGCTCGCTGATTGAAGACGTCAAGCTCGCGAACATTTACATCGAAACCGCGGGAGGCGGCGCGGCCGACATGATCCCTACCGTTCCCACCGAGCAGATCGACAATTATCCAGAGCCCGGCCGGTTCGGCCCCACGCCTTCATCGGGCTTCTTCCTGCGCCATATGAAGAATCTCGAGATGAGTCATGTTGAAATTGCCAACACCACGCCCGACGCGCGACCCGCTTTTTATCTGGCCGACGTCAACCGCGCCGATTTCTTCGCCATCACCGCGCCGCGCGCCGCCGACGGCGCCTTCTCGCTTCACAATGTCACGGACCTGCGCATTGGCTGGAGCCGCGCCGCCGCCGACACGAACCTTGCCGCCATCGACAACAAGACGATCTGACACGGGATCAACTTCCTGGGCGACCGCTTCCGGCCGTTGGGGCCATAGCTGGTTGCATCAATGCCTGGGCGGCCGAAAGCCCTCCCCTGGCGGCTGAAACCGCATGTCTATGAGGCCTCTACGGCAGGTCAGGGCTCTAGCCCTGACCTACCTTTCGCGCCCTTCAAAACCGGATTCATGCAACCAGTCCTAGTTCCGGGGCTGGGGGCTTGCAACAAGAAGTTCGAATTCAGGGTCGCCGTGGAGACCAGCAAGATCGGGATCGCGAGACATCCATGCAAGGTTGTGATAGCCGTGTTCCCTGGCCCTTTTGAGCATTGCCAACGCCTCCTGCTTGCGTGAAAGGCGGCAGTAGACGCAAGCGGCGTTAAACAGGATGTTGGAGTCATCGGGGCGCATGACAACGGCTCGCTTTAATTCCACAGTCGCTCGGTCCACTTCTCCAAACCCAGCGTAATTCGAGGCAAGCAGGATCCGTGCGCGGACGTCTTCAGGCACCATCTCCAATTGTTGTTCAAGAACGCGCGTGTGGCGTTGGCGGATTTCACTGACGGCTTCGGTCTGCCCCAGGTTTTCCAATGCATTGAGAATTGGAATGTAAAGGTTGTAATCATCGCCGTTGGCTTCCAGTGCGCGCACGACCAGAGCGCCGGCGTCCTGGAAGCGTCCTGAAGCAAAATAGGACCGCGCCAAAACGTTATAGGCGCCTGGGCAATCGGCTTTGCGCTCAATGGCCATTCGAGCGTACTCGATCGCTTCTCCGTATTTCTTTTGCACGTAAAAGAGCAACCCGCGCGCAACCAGCACCTCAGCGAGATTCGGGTCCAATTTCAAGGCCCGCTCGCACGCGGCCAGTCCTTTATCGATCCAACGGGAATCAGGGTCATGCCATCCATGAATCATGGCGCAAGCGTGTGCGATGCCCGCATGAGCCGAGGCAAAATCCGGGTCGAGCAAGATGGCAAGATCAAACATCTGCAGCGCGAACTCCAAATCAGGACGGGTCTCGCGACGAGCGTAGCTGCGCCCTCGCAGATAGGCGTCATACGCCTGCGTATTCTCGGTCGGCTTGCGAGCGATGGCCTTTTCTTCTTGGGGGGAGAGAGTAATGCGAAGGGCCTGGGTGATGCTGCGGGCGATCTCGTCCTGCACTTCAAAAACGTCCTTTAATTCCCGGTCGAATCGATCGGCCCAGGCAGAGTGGCCGCTGTGCGTCTCTACGAGCTGCGCGGTGATGCGCAGCCGGCTGCCGGCGCGGCGCAGGCTGCCGGCCAACACATAGGTGGCGCTCAACTCCTGTCCCACCTGAGGACCGGTGACCGCCTTATCGCGGTAGGCAAGCACGGCGGCGCGCGGGAAGACGCGCAGCTCCTTGATTTTCGAAAGCTCGGTGATGACGTCCTCGGTCATACCGTCACGTAGATATTCGTCTTCCTTGTCGCCGCTCAGGTTCTCAAAATAGAGCACCGCGACCGATTTCTCGGCAATCGGCGCTGCCTTGGCTGCGGCCGCAGTTGCGCCATCCTTGGTTGCCCCTTGCCTCCCCGATGAATCATGGTCGCGCTTCATGCGTTTCAGGTCGGCTTTCATCTCCGTTGCTGTTTGATAGCGGAGTTCGCGATCCTTCTCGAGCGCTTTGCTGATGATTTCTTCCAGCTTCGGTGGCAGGTCAGGGTTGAGGCGGGTCGGAGGACTCGGAACTCGATCAAGGATCGCCTCGAAGATTACTCCCGAGGACTCGCCTCGGAACGGCAGCGCGCCCGTTGCCATTTCGTAGAGCACGACGCCGAAGCTGAACAAATCGCTGCGTCCGTCGAGATCTTTGGCTCGTACCTGCTCCGGAGACATGTAGGCAACGGTGCCGAGCGTCGATCCGGGGCTGGTGAGATGATCCATCTCGACCGAAGCCGTTTGCGTGTCAGCAGCAGCAACGTCGCTCGAAGCACTCGCCGTCACCATAACCTTCGCCAGCCCGAAGTCCAGAATCTTGGCGTGTCCGCGCTTGGTGACAAAGATGTTGGCGGGCTTGATGTCGCGGTGGACGATGCCTTCGGAGTGGGCTGCGTCGAGTGCGTCCGCGATCTCGATTGCCAGCGACAGAAGCAACTCCGTCTCGACCGGTCGCCCACCGATACGATGCTTCAGCGTCATCCCGTCGAGGAATTCCATGGCGATGAAGACTTCGCCGCCCTGGTCGTCAATTTCGTGGATGGTGCAGATGTTGGGATGATTCAGTGCAGAGGCAGCCTTGGCTTCACGCTGAAAACGGCTGAGGGTCTGCGCGTCTTTGGCTACGTCGTCGGGCAGGAACTTAAGAGCCACAAAGCGACTGAGTTTGACATCCTCGGCCTTATAGACCACACCCATGCCGCCGCCGCCCAGTTTTTCGACAATGCGGTAATGAGAGATGGTTTGGCCAATCATTGGAGCAAAATCCTCCATTCGTACTACCGGGGAGTCGGCGAAAGTGCAATCTCAATCGTATCGCAAGACGGACGCCGACAAGCCGAGCCGGCAGGGATCGCCGAAGCAGGGTTCGACGGCTCGGGAAAGAATTTTGGCGCATTTGCACCGATTTCGGCCGCACGGAGTGCTTTAGCTGCAGAAATCAACGAGGCATGAGTGTAAGCGCCAGCACCCGAGGGACAGAGTCGCGCGTTGCGGAAGTTTCCAGTCGAGCAACAGCAGTTTCGGCGCCGCCCCTTTTCACTCAAGGCGGCGCCGGCTGGGCCTCAGATGTTCGAATCGACATTCCGCCATCGGATCTGCCTCCTGGCCACTGGCCCCGTGAAACGTGAGTTCTGACACCTGTTTCTCAGGGGTTACCATCAGTTTCCCTGGCCTGCTTTTTGCCTATCGCCGGGCATTCCGGTAATGGTACGTTTAATCCAAATGCGCTTGAGGTACCCCCAACTTCTTGCTGCTTCATTGGCTCTCTTTTTGTCTTCACCGACTTACGGTGCAAAGCGTCCGTTGGAGTCTGTGCCTGCGCCGCCGCCGGGCCTCTCCGTCACGCTGGCGGATTCCGCTCTTCCTTTGAACGGCCCCTGGAGGTTTTCCCCCGGCGATTCGCCCTGGACGACGAACCTCGCTAGCGGCGTTCCCATCTGGACTCGGGCCGCTTTTGACGACTCATCCTGGGCAACCGTTGATCTCACGCCGGCTCCCGACTCAACCGGCGGTCCCACGAACTCTCCGGGCTGGATCCCCGGCTGGACCCGCCGGGGCTACCCCAACCTCACCGGATTCGCCTGGTATCGCCTGCGTCTTCACATCACCGACCCGAACCGGGCTCTATGGCTCAAAATGCCCGCCAACTTTGAAGACGCATACGAGATTTACGCAAATGGCCAGCTCGTCGGAAGTTTCGGCAGCTTCACGGCGACCGATCTTGTGCCGTATTACCCGCAGCCGGCATCGTTTCCCCTTCCTCCGATTCCGCCTGACGGCCAGCTTGAGCTCGCGCTGCGCGTCTACATGACAGCCTCTACACCCGCTCGCGTGCCCGATGCCGGCGGCCTCCATGATCCGCCCGTCATTGGCATCGCATCCACCATCCAGCTCCTCCAGCACGCTGAAAAAGTCTCTTCGCTCCATGCCCGATTCGGCGACTTCTTTCTTGCGCTTCTCACTCTTCTCGTGGTGCCCCTCGCGCTGTGGGCGCTCGTCGGCAATCCGCAGGAGCGCACATGGCTCTTTCTTGCGCTCGCCCTGGTCGTACAAGCCGCGGCAATCCTGGTTGGCGCGGCCGCTCACCTCACCACCGCCATCTCTGCCGCCTCCGGCGACTTGTGGGGCGAAGTCATTCTCCTGCCCGCCGGCCTGCTGCTCTGGGTTCTCTTCTGGTGGAGCTGGTTCCAACTTGGCCGCACGCGCTGGATCGCAATCGCTTCTTGCGTCGCCGGCGTGGCGCAAGTTCTTGCGCGCATTGCCGCCCTCTCCCCCAGCCTCGGGCTCAATCTCGTCGCGCCCGCCCATTTACAGCTCTTCCGCGTTTTGTCCCTCCTGGCTGTCACTGCCCAGGCCGCGCTGCTGATCGTCATTCTCAATGAGGGCTTCCGTCGCCGCGAGTCCGAAGGCTTATACGCTACGCTGCCCGTCCTGCTGCTGATCATCGCCAATTACACCCGCTATCTTTTCCTGTGGTTCAGTGTCCCCACGTTCTTTCATGCATTCAGCTTGGGTTTTTCGGCGGTTGACCTTGAGTTGACCCTCATGATTGCCGTCATCGCTCCGCTGGCAGCGCGCCGCTTCATGGATGACCGGCTGAGGAAGCGCCAGGCCCATCAATTGCTCGAACAGGAATTCGAGCTGGCTCGCCAGCTGCAGCAGCGAGTCCTCGTCCCTGAAGAACTTCACTCCACCCACTTTGATGTCGAGACGGAATATCGCTCCGCCCAAACCATCGGCGGCGATTTCTTTGTGAGCCTCGTCGGCCGCGATGGCAGCCTCTGTGTGGTCATCGGCGATGTCAGTGGCAAGGGCGTCGGCGCTTCCATGCTCGTCGCCGTGCTGGTAGGCGCCGCGCGCACGCGAGCCGCACAGGACTTCGATCCCATCACCATGCTGCAAACCCTCGATGAGCGCCTCAGCGGGCGCTCCGGCGGCAGCTTTGCCACCTGTCTCGCCGCGCAACTGTTTCCCAACGGCGTGCTGCGCATCGCCAATGCGGGCCACATTCCACCCTATCTCAATGGTTGCGAGCTCGATCTCGACGGTTCGCTCCCGCTCGGCATTGCCGGCAAGCTCAATCCAGCCAAGAAACAGTTCCAGCTCCGCCAGGGCGATATCCTCACCTTCATGACCGACGGAATCATCGAAGCCACGAACAAAGAGGGCGAGCTCCTCGGCTTTGAACAGGCCCGTGTCCTGAGCCAGAAACACCCCGCCGCCATTGTCAGCGAAGCACAATCGTTCGGTCAGGAAGACGACATCACCGCCATTCGCGTCTCCATCGTCCGCACCGAGGCCATTGGTCCATCTGCGCCCATCGCCGCCCGCCAGGCCGTCCACGCCTAGCCCGGGCATCTTCACGGCTGAGCCGATCAACGATGTCATCCCCGCCGGCTCGTTCGGCCGCCGCTGCGCATTCAGCTTTTCGTCAGCTGGCCGACAACTTCCCTGAAGTCCATCTCCATCCAGTGCTCAGCGATGCGCCCGCCTTCGATGCGGTAGAAAATCATGAAGTTCTGTGACACGCTTCGGCCCGTCGACGGAATTCCCGCAAAGGCCCCTCGATGCACGCCCCGGAAGGTGCACCGTGCGGCCACCAGATTCCCCTCGGCAACGATCTGCTGCGCCTCCAGCTCGTACTCCGGAAATCCCTCCTCCGCCACGCGAATATGCTCCTTCAACCCCTCATCGCTCACATACAGGTTCACCACTTTTGCAGTTTTTGGTTGACCGCTCAGCGCATTGAAGTACTCTTGGATCAACTGCTTGTTGTCGACTGCCACGGAACTCATATTCGATCTCCTTCGGGAAACATTTTTTGAAAACTTTCCCCATCGTATGCGCAATTGCTCGTGAAACCGCACACGGAAGATGCACGAAAAATGAAAGCGAAATCAAACGACGTTTACCGTCTTGGCGAGTTTTCTCTTTGCCCGGGTGAGCGGCGCCTCTTCAAAGGGCAGCAGAACGTCGCCCTGCCTCCCAAGGCATTCGACTGCCTCGAATTGCTGGTGCGAAGAGACGGCGGCCTGGTTACGCGCAGCGAGTTGTTTGCGGCACTCTGGCCGGGCATCCACGTCTCTGAAGCGAACCTGACCAACATTGTCGTCACCTTGCGAAAGGTGCTGGGGCGGGACGCGCTCCAAACCGTCTCAAAACACGGCTACCGGCTTATGTTGCCCGTAACTGGCGAGCCAGGCATCGACCATGAAGCGTACGCCAGCTTTATCCGCGGCAAAGAACTCCTGGCGCAGCGCTCGCCTGATGCCGTGGAAAAAGCCCGCAATTCGTTCTGGTTTTCACTCGCCCACGACCCGAAATTCGCAGCCGCCTGGGCGTGGTTGGGGCGCGCTTGCCGGCTGCTCGAGAAATTCGGCTGCCACTCCGATTCGAACGGCCTGGCCGAAGCGGCATTTCAACGCGCCTTCGCCATCGATGCCCATCTGGCCTGCGCACACCAGTTTTACACCCAGTTCCAGGTCGACACCGGCCGGGCTGCGCAGGCTTTGGTCCGATTGGTGCATCGGCTCAAAAATCTCGGTAAAGACCCGGAAACATTCGCCGGGCTCGTTCAGGTGTTCCGCTATTGCGGCCTTCTCCAAGAGTCCCTCGACGCTCACCAACAGGCGGTCTGCCTCGACCCGGCGATTCGAACCAGCGTCGCGCACACGCACTTCGTTCGCGCCGAGTTTCCTCGCGTCTTTGAAACCTATACCGGCGCGCTCTATTACCTCGACGCGGCTGCCTGGGCAGCCCTGGGCGCGCGCGACCGCGCGGCCCTCCTTCTGCGCGAGCGCGTAGCGCAGCCCGCATTGGGCAAGACCATGATGCTGCTTATGTCATCGCTCCTCGCGGTCCTTGATGGCAAGGCTCAGCAGGCCGTGGATCTGATGAACGATTCCGCCGACATTCAGGACCCCGAGGTGCTGTTTTATTTAGCTCGCCATTTTGCCATGCTCGGCAACCAGGAAGGGGCACTTCAGATGCTCGGCCGCGCGCGCCTCGCCGGCTTCTGGTCATCGTATTCCCTGCGCAACGACCCGGTCTTCTCCATGCTCCAGCGTCATTCGCAGCTCCAGCGCGAGATCGAAGAGGCCGATCGCCTTGAAGCACACTGCCGCAGCCTCCTCCAGCGCAACTGACCCGAGCTTTCGTCCAAATTCCACAAACTCTCGCGGCCCCTCGTCGCTCACGCTCCTGTATACTTCTCTCTGCCAGCTCATCCCCTGAGCAATTCTGGCCAAATCAAAATCTGGAGGAAGAAAGATGAACCGGAGATTCTGGTCCATAATCATGGGGTTCTGCGGGCTCGCTGCCCTCATCCTGTGCGCCATTCCCGCGGCCGCGCAAATGCAGGAAGTGAAACCGAAGCCGGCGATGTACTCCTATGTCGCCAACTGGCAGGTCGCGCGCGAAAACTGGCCCGACATGGAAAAAATGAGTGGGGCCGTCAACGACTCTTTGAAGAAGATGATGGACGACGGAACCATCATTGGCTACGGACACGACATCAATCTTGTCCACACCGAGCACGACTCAACGCATGACGTGTGGTGGTCGTCGATGTCGATGGCCGGCATTATCAAGGCTCTCGATGCCGCCCGCGGAAGCACTGATCCGCACTCGGTGGCGCTCAACACCGCCAAGCACTGGGACGAGGTCTGGGTTAGCCACTACTACAACTGGAAGTCCGGTCCCTACAAGGACGCGTACACCTCGTACGCCGAATACAAGCTCAAAGCCGACGCCCCCGACGATGCGCTGAAGAATCTGAGCGAGCACCTGGTCGTTCCAGTGATGGAAAAGCTCTTCGCCGATGGCACGGTTCTCGAATATGAGATCGACGTCGCTGCCATCCACACCAGGGCCCCGGGCATCTTCGCTATCGTCTATATCACGCCAACCCCTGAAGGCATCGATAAGGTAGACGCCGCGATCAGGGATGCCGTGAAAGACCACCCGCTGGGCATCCAGGCCTTCGATTCCGTTACCGACTCCTCAGAGCATCGTGACGGCCTGGCCAAAAGCGACGGCGTGTACAAGTAATTCTCCGTCTCAGATCTTGCCCATCCTTTTCGCTCGCTACGGCGAGTCCGAAGGATGGGTTCTTCTCACTTGCGGCCATCTTGAAGCTGCACGAGAGAAACGGGCCGCCTCGGGTCTCGATTTCGAGGCCCGGAAAACTCACCAATTCAATGCCTTGCACTGCCAACTTTTCGGTTTGTCGTCTGCAGATCCCGATCCCGGGACTTGGCGTCCTGCGCTCTCAGTCTGGCGACGCGCGCGGGATCCTAAATTCAATCCCTGAGGCGAGATTGGCCCGTTGCGTTGCGGCCACGTCAACCTGATCGATGGGAAACTGCGCGTAATGGCGTGAATCCAGATCGGTGAGCACCTTCGCCGTCATCATGTAGTTCTGCATCTTCACTGGCGCGCGGCCGTCTTTGAAAATTACCGTGAGCGGCTCGTCTGGCACCGGTGCAGCGGCGCTGGCCGTTTCTGCAGCACCGCTTCCTCCGCTCGGTGGCACCCACGGCGGAAGCCCTCCCGCATAGCCCGGCTCGGGTCCATCGTCCGGGGGACCGTAACTTTCGTCCGGGTATGGAGCACCGTAGTCCGGCGACAAAGCAGTCTGGTCATCTGTCGAGTCGTCCGGAACACTCCAATCGTAGAATCCCGGATCGATCACATAGGGATACCCATATCCGGGCCACCAGGGATAGTAATTGGTGTACCAATTATTGAAATCCCGTCTTCGCGCATCGAAGCGGCCGCGATTCCCATCTCCGCGCCGGTCCCCGCGTCCCGAGGCATTTGCACGCGCCGCTCCATACGCCGCACCAGGAGCTAGAAATCTGTTTCCGTAGGCGGCATTTCCACGGCTCGCGTAGTTGGAAGGGCGATAGCCGCGATATCCAGCGTAGCCCGCAGCGCCATATCCAAATGCCCGCTGCGTGGGCCGGGAAAAGCTGCTGGAGCGCGAGAATCCTGCGCCGCCTGAAAAACCTGCGTGTCCCGAGAATCCGTGGCCGCCGATAGATCCGGCCCGCCCGCCGCCATGTTGCGCGAGGGCCGGCACGGCAAGCGCAAACAGAGCGATTGCAGCCCGCAGCCTCATGCATTCATTCTACGCCTGATCGAATTCTAAGACCATGCGGTAATGGGTGCCAGGATCGCGGTTTTCCGCCCTGGAGATGCCGCAATCTTGGCCAAACCAATCCTCATGTCACAGACTCAGTCGTCCGCTCCTCTCGGCGCCAAATCCCGCCAGCAGAACCGTGGCCGCAAACAACAGAGTGTCACCGAAATAGTTGAGACCCTCGACAGCATCGCCGTGAAGCTGCGCCACCATGATCGCGCCATAGAAAAACACGGTCACCGCCAGCAGAACGCCTCCCGCCCCCGCAGCCGCCAAACGCACCGCCGGCCGGATGAACAATCCGATTCCCGCGGCGATCAGCACAATCCCGACAAAATACGCAATCGCAAACGGTGCCGGCATCCACGCCGGCGTGAGCTTCTCCAATGGCACGCCCACTACATTATGCGGAAAGAAAAAGTGCTCGATTCCGTAGAAGACCATCACCGTCGCCACAATTCCGCGCCCTATCGCAACCAGCGCATTGCCGAACCTCGCGCCGCTCGGCCATACTGACCCCGCCAGCACCATCGCTCCACCCGCAAAACATGTCTCCCGCACCGTCAATGTCCAGAAGATTCTGTCGTGCAAGCCCGCGCCCAGGTTGGGCAGATCGACGGTGGCCACGATGATCAGAAACAGCAGCGCCAGCAGCGCCGCCGACCATCGCACACATCGCCACGCGATGAAGCTGAGCGCCGCCGCCAGCAGCGCGAAGCCAACCAGATAGGTCCAGAAAAGCGGACCTGGCAGCCACTTCGGCACAATCTGCATCAGGTCCCGCGCGGCGGTAAAGTGCTCTGCGGCAAAGATCGCCAACGGCGCTGCTTCAAACACCGGCGCAAGCGCCAGGATCTTGCCGGCACCGCTGGCGGCTCGGAAACGCGGCCGCACAAAGATCAATCCCGCAGCCAGCGCGGCGGCGCCCGCGCCCATCATTCCCCATACCTCTACCGTCATTTCCGGCACCTCGAGACTCTCACTGTAAACCGTCAAATGTTGCCTGCCGCTTATCCGCGGGCAGCGGGTTCTTCGCCGCCGCTTTCACCGGTGCAGTCTCCTCCACCAGCACCATCGCAATCAAGCCAATGATGAGCGCGCCCGTCATGTACCAGGCAGTCGCCAGCGGACTATGGGTCAGGTCGGTCAGAAATTTGACGGCAAATTGCGTTGTGCCGCCGAAAACCGAAATCGATACTGCGTAGATGACGGCCAGGACGCCCGACCGCACAGCTTTGGGCAGCGACTCAGTGATCGTCACCAGCGCGGGCCCTGAGAACAGGGCCTCCAGGACGGCCAGAACGGCCATGGCGCCCAACATCACTGCCACGCTGTGAAACCGGTTCATTGCCATATAGAGTGGAACCGTCAACAGTAACAGTGCCACCGTCGCCGTCAGCATCACCGGTTTGCGCCCCAGCAGGTCTGAGAGCAGGCCCGTCAAAGGATCGAAAACCATAGCGGAGAATCCCACCACAACCGTGGCTGCGAATGCGATGCCCACCGACAAATGCAGAATGTCCTGGACATACGTCGTAATGTAGTCGAGACCGTACAGAAAGACTGTGCCCGACAAAAGCATCATCAGGCCAAGCAGCACGATCCGCACCGGCACATGGTGCTTCGCGGCCCTTGCAGCGCGCCGATCTTCTTCCCCCATGGTCTCGGGCAGACCGTGCCGCATGTAAAGCCCCACAGGCACCACCGCAGTCCCCAACAGAAATGCCACGCGCCATCCCCACGTGTCGATTGCCTGCGGCGAGAGCCATCGGGAAAGCAGAAAACCCACAATTCCGGCAAGCAGGATGGCCATGTCCTGGGTCATATACTGCACTGACACGTAAAATCCACGCCGGCTGGGAGGCGCCGCTTCCACCAGGAACGCCGTCGATGGCCCCACCTCTCCGCCCAGTGCGAAACCCTGCGTCAGCCTGAAGATCACCAGAAGGATCGGCGCTGCGATACCGATCCGCGCATAGCCTGGAGTCAGCGCCAGGCCCAGAATCGCCGCTCCCATCAGCGAAAACGAGAGAATCATCGCAGGCTTGCGCCCCACCCGATCCCCATAGGACCCGATCACGATGCTTCCGATCGGCCGCATCAGGAATCCAACCCCAAATGCGGCCAGCGAGTAAAGCAGGCTGTGGCTCTTTTGCGTGGCCGGAAAAAAGCAGTGCCCGATCTGGATAGCGAAGAACGAAAACGTGAGAAAGTCGTAGAACTCAAGAGCATTTCCCACGCCAACCGCGAACACCTTGCTCACATGGATGGTCTGCGATTCAGCACAGTCACCCATCGCATCTGCCATTGCAGCCCCTGCCTGGGCAATCCCGGGCGCAGGGTTCCCCGCAACAGCCACCTCAATTGCCTTCATGCCGACCTCCCGGCAAAAGTTGCCGCAGTTGCCCCAAAATACACGATTTCAGCAGATCCGTGAAGCTTTCATTTCGCTCCTTCCCCTCGTCTGCCTTGGCCGTCGCTTCCTCGCTCCCTTGCCCCCTGCCCTTCTGTGCTACGCTTCGACCATCAGTGGCCAACTTCGAAAAAGCACCGGCAGAGGTCCTCGAAATCCTCTCCAAGCCGATTCGCCAGCTCGGCTTGAAGCTCGAGGGCTCGCCCCTTGAACGCTTCGTCCAGCAGCTTTACAAGGAGCTCGACGCCAAGGGTCTCCATCGCTTCCGGCCCATGTGCTACCTGACCGACGAATGGGGCTGCCCCAACATGGAACCCGTCATCGGCATCCCCTTCTACCTCGCCGACCCCAAACTCCAGCGCCTTGAATCGGAGATGAACGACATTGAAGACGCGCGCCAGATCATGATGTACATGCGTCACGAAGCCGGCCACGCCTTCAATTACGCCTACGCGCTTTACAAAACCGAAGAATGGCGCAACCTCTTCGGACCTTTCCGGCGGCCTTACCGCGACAACTACAAACCCGTTCCCTTCTCGCGCCAGTTCGTCCGTCACATGGAAGGCTGGTATGCGCAAAAACATCCCGATGAAGACTTCGCCGAGACCTTTGCCGTGTGGCTCACGCCTCGCTCCAACTGGCGCAAACGCTACAAGGGTTGGAGCGCAATCCGGAAACTCGTTTACATGGATCGCACCGGCCGCAAGCTCGCCGAAGCCGATCCCGTAGTGGCTCACGGCGACACCGACATCACCGTCGACGAGATGGACGTCACGGTGGGTGAGTTCTATCAAAGAGCGCTCGATCAGCAATTGACACCCGGCGAGCTTCCTCTCGACACCGATCTGCGCGACATCTTCAACGTCTCGCGCCGCCGCAGTAAAAATGTCCGCCCTGCCGTCGATCTGCTTCGCGAGAATCGCAAGGTCCTCGTTGACAAGGTGAATTACTGGACGGGCGTGCCCCGGCCGCTTGTGAAAAAACTGGTCGAAACCATCGAAACAAAAGTCAGCGACCTCGGCCTGCGCGCGGACATAAAATGTGAACGGGAGTATTTAACCGAAGTCACTGTCTACGCCACCGCGCTGGCCATGAACTACATCGCTCGGGGCAAATTCGTTCTGCCCTGATCTTGCGTCTGCGGCGCACGGCGGTTGCACCGGAAAATGTATCGAGGCATCATGGCAAACCTCAAAATTGCGATCCTCCACGATGTTTGGGAAGAGGGCCCGCCAGAGCCTGAACCGGAGCCGGTGAGGGCGCCGCGCGGCAAAGCCGGTAAACGCCGCAAGAAGAAAAAGGACCCCCTGCACGATCGCGAAGAGATTTTTGAAGCCTTAACCAAGCTCGGCCACGAACCCTCTTATCATGTCCTCGACGGCAAAAACCAGTCGCTTCATTCCCTGGCCAAATGCGGCGCCGACCTCATCTTCAACCTGACTGAGTCCTACGCCGGCGATGACACCATGGACAAGAACATCGCCTCCTACCTCGAACTGCTGCACATTCCCTATACCGGCGGCGGACCCGAGGCCCTGTATCTTGCCCAGGACAAGTCCATCGCCAAAAAAATCTTCGACTTCCACAAAATCAAGACTCCGGACTTCGCAACTTCCTACAAAGGCCTCACCGAACACTCGCACGATATCGAATTCCCGCTCATCGTCAAGCCCGTCTCTGAAGACGGCTCCATCGGCATCGACGCCGGCTCCGTCGTCGAAAGCGTGAAGGAACTGATGGAGCGCATTCACTACATCCATGAGGAATTCGACAGCCCCGCGCTCATTGAGGAGTACATTGAAGGCCGCGAGATCTACGCTTCCGTTCTGGGCAACGACAACGCCGAAGTGCTCCCGCTCATCGAGCTCGATCTTTCCAAACTGCCTAAGGGAACGCCCCGCATCGCCGGCCAGGACGTTAAATTCGATCACGAAACCGAGGCATATAAAGTTACCAAATCCGCGCCCGTCGAAGACCTCGATGAAGAAACCACGAAGAAACTCCAGGACACCGCGCTGGCTGCTTATCGCGCCCTCAAGCTGCGCGATTACGGCCGCATCGACATGCGATTGAACAAGAAGGGGCAGGTGTACGTGATTGAAGCCAACCCTAACCCGTGGCTCGCCAGCGCCGCGGAATTCATCATCGCTGCCAAGAAGGCGGGTTACACCTACACTGATGTGATCGATAAAATCGTTGAGCTGGCTCGCGCCCGGTCCATATAATGCGCCCCCTCGGCTGAGCCCTTTTCAATCTCCCAGGTTGAAAACCACATTGATCGTCGTCTCAACATCTACCGGTTCGTCGTTGAGCAGGTAAGGCCGGTACCGCCAGGCCCGCACCGCATCCATCGCCGGTCCCTGCAACATGACCGGCCCGCTCAGAACATGCAAGTCGGTAATCGTTCCCGCCTTTGAGATGATGGCGTGCAGCTCCACCGTGCCCGACACGCGGGCCGCTTTCGCAATGGCTGGATAAGCCGGCGTCGTCTTCTGAAGCAGCATGCCTTCTTCGACCCCGGATGAAACCGGTAGCGGCGCGAATCGAATCCTTCCCCCCCTCGACTTATTGAAGACTCCCACGTTGGCACTGTTGCCGCCAAGTCCCTCCGCGCCCGCCGCTCCAAGGCTTTCCACAGGAGGAGCACTATCCGTCACCTGGTTCCTCGCATCTTTCGGAATCATCCTTGGCGCTTCCAGCTGATCGTTCATCATTTCCAACTGGGCTTCCGTCAAAGGCGGCGCCGTGCCGGCCTTGCTTCCTTCATGTACCTGCTGATTGTCCGTCGCCGGTTGCCTTTGAGCGGTTGCCGCCGGCTGAACTTCAGTTGCCGGTTCGCTTGCCTGCTGCGCCGGCCCATTCTCTGCAATCTGGCTGTCGGCAGTCTGCGCAGCGGGCTGAATAACGGGTCGCGACGCTGCCTTGGCTCCGTGATGCCCCATCGAAACAATGAGGATCAGCGGAAGCAGCACCGAGCAGCCTGCCGCCGCGCCGATGATCACCCACTTTCTCTTTGCCGTTGACTCCTCGTCAACATCTTCAAGATTCTTGCCTGAAAATGCCCCAAAGAGGCCGTTGTCCGATTCGGGCGTCGAAGACCTTGCTACCTCAGACGCGTCGGGCTGTTCCTCCAAAGTCGCAGCACCCGGCCGGCTCGCCGCATTAGGCGTCTCCTCTGCCGCGTGATCATCTTCCTGACTCCGCGGAGCCCGGCTTCCGCCGCCATCCGCCAATTCGACTGACATTTTCTGCGGCTTGGCAAACACCGGTTCCGACAGTTCAGGCCATGGATCCGTCCCCACCTCCAGCAACCTTGCCATCATCGCTTCACGGTCGGCCTCGGGCGGGGCCGGCTTCGCGTTTTTGCCCGTTCCGCTGACGGCATCGTCTTCGCGAAGATCCTCATTCAATCTCTGCGCGGCCGCCTTTTGCCATTTGTCGAACTCATCCTGCGGTTTCACAAGCACCGGCGGTTTCACATATCCGTTCGAGGTGTCTGACCGCCAGACCCGCGGCTTGTTCTCGAAAGAATCCAGGATCGCTTCCAGATAGTCGGTTTGCGCTGCTGGCTTCTGCGCCTCCTTTTGGCCGCCGGCCGCCTCCCATTCGTCGGGACCGCCGGCCGCGGGCGCTTGCGCGGCCTCGCTATCCCAATCGCCAAAATCGGAGGGAAGTGTGTCAGGAAGCAATCGAGCTACTTCTTCTGCAGATGCCATTGGCCGTCGTCTCCTTTTTCGTAGATAGCGCCCTTGTATTTCCGGATCTCGTGCGGCTTGGTGCCGTTGCCGTTATGTTCGGCTTTTGCTTGCCCAGGCTTCGCAGCCGCTGTTCCGGTCGTATCGAAAGTCCAAACATACGGAGCTTCCTTTTCAGGCGCCGCCCCCGAAGCAGCAGCCTCCGGCGCTTGCTTGATCTCGGTGTGCACGGCCGCATCGCCATGAGGAGAAGTGATCGTCAGGAAGCTCCACTCCGACTCCGTGTCGGCGGGCGATGAAGTCGATGCGGCAGATTCAGTCGCTTCCTCCGGCCAGGGCGCTGTCGCTTCTTCCGCTGCCGGCGCCGTTGCCTCTTCCGCCTTTCCCGAATCCACTGTGGCAGGATTCGCCGTATCGAACGTCCACGTAATGGGCGCCTCAGAGGTGTCGGCCGGCGCCGCAGCAGCCTCAGTCGTCGCCCCTTCCACTGCCAGCTCGACTGTGACTTCGGCTGTGGCGTACTTTTCCCGTTCCGCGGGAGTGAAAGTGGCCGTCAGAGTATATCTGCCCGGCGCAAGAATATGACCCGCCGAGGGGGCGTAGACAAATGTGCCCGGAACCGATGCGGTGGCATTTAACTGAGCATCGCCCAGCGCGGTGCCATAGGATATCTGCGCCGGCTTGGGCCAGTCGATTTGCGCCCCCTGCTTCTCGGTAACATTCAGCGCCACGGAGGCGCGCGCGGTTGTGTAATTCAGCTTGTCGGTTGGCGTGAACAAGACCGAGAGCTCGTGCACTCCCGGCCCAAGCGTCTCGCCCGCGGCAGGTTTATAGGTAAACGTTCCCGGCACCGCCACCGTGGCATTCAGTTGTTTTCCGCTCAACGCTGTTCCGTGACCAATCGAATCCGGCGACGCCCACTCAATCGCTGGGGTCGATTTCCCCACCGCCAGCGACACAGAGCCCTGCGACGCTGTATAGCCCGCAGTGTCCTCCGGCGTGAAGACCACCGACAGCCTGTGGTCTCCTGCGGCAAGCACCGCCCCAACCCCAGGCGTGTATTCGAATTTTCCCGGCACCGGCGCTGTTGCGCATAATTGCGCGGCGCTCAGCTTTGTGCCGTAAATGATCGCCTTAGGCTCCCGCCAATCGATCGCCGAAATCGCCTTCGCCACCGTCAGCTGCACGCTCGCCTTCGCCGTGCCGTAGCTCACGGTATCGTCCGGCGAAAATGTAACCGTCAGCGTATGCGTCCCCGGCGGCAGCTTCGTGCCCGCTGCGGGAGAATACTCAAACTTTCCCGGCATCAGCGCCGCAGCGTTCAGCTGCGCGTCGCCCAACGGCGTGCCATAGACAATCGCCGCCGGTGCCGGCCACGCGATCGCCGGCGTCGCTTTCTCCACGGCAATCTGCACTTCGGCATGCAGCGGCTCTTGGCCGGCCGGTTGGGCCGGAGTAAATGTCACCCACAATGTGTGCGTTCCCACCGGCAGCACGTAGCCCGGCCCCGGCGTGTAGACAAATGTTCCCTCAACCGAAGCTGTGGCATTGAGCTGCGCTGAAGTCAGCTTCTCCCCGTAGCGAATCGGCGCCGGCGTCTGCCAGTTCACCGTCGACGTCGCGCACCCATCCGGCGAAGCCCCACCCGCAGCCTCGGCCGGTTTGTCTTTGCCGCCAACCGGCTTCCCGCCACTTGTGCCTGAACCCCGACGATCAAGGTTCCTCTTCCCCGCCTGCGCAATCGGGCGCCCCATGATCGAGATCGCCATCTCCGCGCTGATGCGTGAAATACGCGTCTCGGCAATCCCCGCTGCGCCATGCTGCAATGCCCGCGCTGCGTCCTGGTCGTCGGGAATCTTCCACTTCGCTTCCCACCCCAGCGCCTTTGAAATCACGTCTTCGTTCACTGCTTCCGGCGAGCGCGACTCAAACCGGTTGATCACGATCTCCAGGTGCACCCTGCCGTCGGCGAAAAACTGCGAGATGAGCCGGTTGGAATTGCGCAGCTCCGAGATGCCCGTCTGCGTCACCAGGTAAACGGTTGATGCATCTTCGAACAGAGCCTTCGCCGCCACATCGATCCTCGATCCCACGTCCACGATCACGTCATCGAATTCACGGCGCGCCAGTGCGATCAGCTTGTCGATCGCCTCCTTCGAAACCTCGACTTCGGGCACTTGCGTGGGAGCCGCAAGCACGAACACTCCGGAGCGATGCTTGACGAGAAGATTCTGCAAAAAACTCGCATCCAGCCGGTCGATATTGCGGAGCGCGTCTTCCGTCGAATACCCCGCCGCAATCCCCAGGCACAGCGCTGCATCGCCGATGGGTAAAGCCAAATCAACGAGCAGAACCCTCTGTTCCGATTTCTGGGCCAGCGCGATGGCGACGTTGCAGGCTACCGTCGTCACCCCCGATCCGCCTTTCGATCCCGCAAACACGTGCAGGCCACCCAGGCCCTCTGATCCCGGGTGAGCCTTTTCGCGATGGTTGGTTGCCGTGCGAATGATCGCTTCGGCCACAGCGCCTTGCTCGCCGGGCAGAATCAGGTACTCGCGCGCCCCAGCGCGCATCGCCCGAACCGCAAATCCTGGATCGGAATTCTGCGAGTACACCACGAATTTTCCCGCATCGCTCGCGCTCGCTCTTTCTACCAGCCCCAGCGCAACTTCGGGATTGCTGTCCACGTCGACCACCACCACATCGAACGAAGACAACAACCGCTGCAGGTGATCGAGCTTCGGCGGATACGAATCGAATTCGCGCACCCGCGTCCGGTGGCTTTCAGCCAGAGCCTTCGCCACCGTCGTGCGACGCTCCTCATCCGGGCCAATCAAGGCAACTTTGAAAACTCCCGCCTCAAAGGTGCCGCCATTCCTCGCATCAAAATCGGTCGCTGTGTCTGCTGACTTCACGGTTTCCGCTGCCCCCGACGGTGTCATCGACTTGCCATCCGCCTCTAAGCCTTCCGCATCCCAGGCCGACAGACCATCCGCGCCCCGGACTCGCCGGTGGCGTGGGCCTCGAACTGACAATTTCCGTGCAATTCCGGGGAGAAAAACGGGAAGAACCTGCGAAACAACCGCTGATTGATATCAGCCTGCGATACAATAGTCCGTGGAAAGATAGTAACCATTTTGCACTCGATGTGGTACTGAAATAACCACATGGCATCGTTACTAAGGTTCCGGCGAATGATCCGCCTTCTGCGCATCGTTCCACGGGTCAATGGATCGGGCATCCTCCCATCGCAAGAATGAGGACAATCGCAACTCGGCCCGACCGGAAAGTGCGCGTTTCGCTAAAATATAGCTATTTTAAATTCAAAGCGTTACGCCAATAACCTGACTGTCTGCTTCTTGAAGACATCGGCCAGCGACCAGCGGCCATTGCGGATGGATGGCTCGCTTTGTCGCGATCGACGGCCCGCATCGAGCGCGCAAACCCGAAAACAATGAAGATGGCGCCTTACAACGCCAGGGCTTCGCACCGATGCGGAACACTCTTTCCGCAGAGCCCGGCCTGGCCGGCTCCGCGAGATAACCTGCCGCTTGCGGCAAGTCATATGGCGGGGATCCGGTGCAGATCCTCCCGCAGCACTACGCCCTTGGGGGCAAATCGCACTGCTTCGTAAGGTTTGCTGTCAGATGCAGTTCAGTTCCGGGAATGTTGCCGGCAAGCTTCAGCGTGTCGCCTTCGAGCGTCCCGGCCAAATCCAGATCATATTCCTTGCGGCCCATCACGCCCATCAGATCCTGTGCAATCTGTTTCACATGAATCCGTACCGTTACCGCGTCACCATTTTGATCGTAAGTGCCCGTAAACATGGCAACGCTGTCGCCGCCAAACACATGGCCGCCGATATAAACCACGACCCCCGTGCCCCAGCCCTGCACGCCGACGAATTGAACCGTCCAAAATCCTTCCATCGAGAATGACCTCCGTATGGAGACTCCCATTCTATAGCGCGACCGAGCTGCGTCGATCATCCGGCCTTGGTCCAGGGTCACCGACGGCTGGGGCACCCTCGATAGCTGGCCATGAGTCGTAAGCTGGAATCCACTGTCTTCGGCGGACACCACCAGCCAGAACCCGGTGACTCCGGCCACAACCACAAACAGTTCGGAGTGTTCAGTTACAAAACTGCTTGGGGCGGGTCGTCAAACCCGCCCCGAGCGCCCGATCCTCTCTCTGTTCTCTGTTCTCTGCTCTCTGCCCTCTGCTCTACCCCCGCACCCAGTCCTTCACCTTCTGCACCATCACGTCGCGGCTGATGTCGCTGATAGCCTCGGTGAGCGGCAGCTGCTTGGGGCAAGCCTTGATGCAGTTCTGCGCAAAACCGCACTCCTGCACCCCGCCATCGCCGGCCAGCGCGCGCAGCCGGTCTTCTTTGAAAACTTTGCCGGTGGGATGGTTGTTGAAGAGCTTGACCTGCGCAATCGTGGCCGCGCCCACGAATCCTGTGTCGACGTTGAACTGCGGGCATACTTCCATGCAGCAGGTGCACGAGATGCAGTTCGATAGCGGGTAGTTCGCTTCCTGCTGCTGCGGATACACGCGCGGCCCTGATCCCAGATCATAAGTCCCATCCACCGGAACCCACGCCTTGACGCGCATCAGGTTCTCAAAGAGCACCGAGCGGTCCACCTGCAGATCGCGCACCAGCGGAAACTTCGTCAGCGGCTCGACTTTAATGGGCTGCTCAAGATTGTCGACCAGCGCCGAGCACGCCATCCGTGCTCGCCCATTGATCTTCATGGCGCAGGATCCGCAGATTTCCTCGAGACAATTTGAGTCATACGAAATGGGCGTGGTGGGCTTGCCTTCGGCGGTTACGGGGTTGGCAGCGATCTCCATCATCGAGGAAATCACGTTCATCCCCGGCCGCCACTCCAACTCGAATCGCTCCCACACCGCCGGCGCATCAGGACTCGCCTGCCGCTTGATCTCAAAGGTTACAGTCTTTGTTGCCATGTTTCCTTTCTAGTTCTTGACCGAAGCGCTTGACTCGAAAAAGTAGCCTGCATATCCCGCCTTGAAGGGGCGCGGCTTTATCGGTGCCGGAAGCGTTGCAAAATTCTCCGGCCTTTGCCGCTGCTCAACTTTGCCTCCTTCGCGTCTCTCCTGGGCGTTTCATTCAGTAAGCTCTTGAGTTGTCTTCAAAGCTCTCGCCCATAAACCACGAATCACGAACCACGAAACCACAGCTACTTCGCCGCATCGTACCTCCGTGGCCGCGGCTTGATGTACTGCGTATCCACTTCCTCAAACTCAAGGCGCGGCCCGTCGCAAACCCCCGTAAAACTCGCCTTGGTCGTCTTCAGGAACCGCTCGTCGTTGCGGTCGATAAACTCTGGCTTGTAGTGCGCACCGCGCGATTCATCGCGCAGAATCGCGCCGTGCGTGATCGTCCGCGAAAGCTCCAGCATATTCTTCAACTGCCGGGCAAAGGCAAAGCTGGTGTTGGCCCACTGGCTCTTGTCGCTCAGGTTCACCTTCTTGAATCGTTCGATCAGCTCCACAATCTTCTCGTCGGCCTGCTTCAGGTTCTTGTTGTAGCGGATTACCGTGGCATGCTCGGTCATCGTGCTTCCCAGCTCGCGCCACAGCTTGAAGGGATTTTCGCCGCCCTGATTGTTGATGAGCTTCTTGTTGATCTCCACCTGGCGCGCGACTTCCAGCGCTGCTCCGCCGTCGCCTTCCACCCCGGTCGCGCTCTTCGCATACGCCATGGCATTCGGTCCCGCAACGAATCCGCCGAAAATGCAGCTCACCAGCGAATTCGCGCCCAGCCGGTTCGCGCCGTGGTACTGATACTCGCACTCGCCGCAGGCAAAGATGCCGGGAATGTTGGTCATCTGGTTGAAGTCGACCCACAGCCCGCCCATCGTGTAATGCATCCCCGGGAAGATCTTCATCGGTTCCAGGCACGGATCGACGCCGACAAACTTCTCGTAGATCTCCAATATCCCGCCCAGCTTGTGGTGTAGCGTCGAACGATCGATGTGCGTCAGATCGAGGTAAACCATGGGCTGGCCTTCGAGCCCCAGCCCCAATTCGTAAACCACCTTGTGAATCGCGCGCGTGGCCACGTCGCGCGGCACAAGATTGCCGTACTTCGGATACCATTCTTCGAGGAAGTAAAACCGCTCCGCCTCGGGAATCGCCTTCACGGCGCGTTTGTCGCCCGGCGCGCGCGGCACCCACACGCGCCCGCCTTCGCCGCGCGCCGATTCCGACATCAGCCGCAGCTTATCCTCGCCAGGAATCGACGTGGGATGCACCTGGATGAACTCGCCGTTGGCGTAGTAAACGCCCTGCTGGAAAACCGCCGACTGCGCCGATCCCGTGCATACAACCGAATTCGTGCTCTTTCCGAAGATCGCACCGATTCCGCCGGTTGCCAGAATGATCGCATCTCCTGCAAAGGCGTTTAGCGCCATCGAGCGCAGATCCATCGCTACGATCCCGCGCGCCACGCCCTTGGCATCAAGAACGGCCGAGAGAAACTCCCAGCCTTCATACTTCTTGACCTTGCCTTCGGCTTCGTAGCGGCGCACCTGCTCATCAAGCGCATAGAGAAGCTGCTGGCCGGTGGTGGCGCCCGCGAATGCCGTGCGATGGTAAAGCGTGCCGCCGAAGCGTCGAAAGTCGAGCAGTCCCTCCGGGGTGCGGTTGAAGGGAACGCCCATACGATCGAGCAAATCGATGATTCCCGGCGCCGCCTCGCACATGTTTTTCACCGGCGTCTGGTTGGCCAGGAAGTCGCCGCCATAGATCGTGTCGTCGAAGTGCTGCGCCGTGGTGTCGCCTTCGCCCTTCAGGTTCTTGGCCGCGTTGATTCCGCCCTGCGCGCACACCGAGTGTGACCGTTTGACCGGCACGATAGAGAACAGGTCAACCGTGCCGCCGGCCTCGGCAATCTTGATGACCGCGGCCAACCCCGCAAGCCCTCCGCCAACCACGATGATTCTGGGTGTCGCCATGAAGTTCCTTCCAGAGATTCGAGATCAGAGACTAGAGATCCGTTGTGACTCCTTCAGCCACGGCAGTGGTCCCTCTTCTTTGACCTCTGATCTCTTTTCTCTTGTCTCTGTTCTCTGGTAACTCAGCTGCACGTTATCCGGCGCGTTCTGATACTTCGGACCGACAAATGCCCAGATGCTCCAGATGCCCATCCCTGCCAGAACGATCCCCAGCGCGGCGCAAACGTAGCCAAATCGTTTCCGCGCCGTTTCCCCCGGCGTGATGCCCCACTTGGCCGCAAACAGCCACACGCCGTAGGCGAAGTGCCAGCAGACCGCGATCATCGCGATCACATAAACGGCCACGATCCATGGATTGGCCAGTTCGTGTTGCACCTTGGCAAACGCCGCCCCCGGATTCTCCGGCAGGCTCACTCCCATGAAGCGCTGCGTCGCCACATGGTACCCGATATAAGCAAAGGCGATCAGTCCCGTGTAGCGTTGCACCAGGTACATCCAGTTCCCCGCCCACGGGTAATACACGATGTTCGATTTGCCACGCAGCCAGATGTACACGCCATAAACGCCGTGATAGAGAATCGGTAGAAAGATGAAGACCCACTCGAGCACGCGAACCAGCGGCAGGCTGTTGAGAAATTTCACCTGCTCGCCGTAGGCGATCGGGCCCTTCAGCGCTTCGAAGTTCGAAAGCAGATGTTCGAGAAGAAATGCGCCGATGGGAACAATGCCAAGCAGCGAGTGCAGCTTGCGCCAGATAAAACTCGTGCCCTCGCCGGCACGCAGTGGCTCAACGCCACGATGGATTTGCGGCGCAGCAGAAGTTTCGACAGTTGCCATCGGGAATGTGGCTCCTCGCGCAATGCATGATCAAGCAGTCTTAGAATGAGGGACGCAAGCTGAACGCTTTATTCCATTTGCATTATTCGAGGGCAGCGCCGCTTGCGTCAACCTCCCACCCCCCGATTCGTCTCGCCCGTTGGGAGCTCGCCGCTCACCACAGGCTTCCCGGGTTGTCGGCAACAACTACACCGCCTTGGTTCCCTCCCTGGTCCACAATCAGTTGTTTGATCGCGCCGCCGTGCAGCACGTTGTCCTTGATCACCACGTCGCGCAAGCCGCTGTAAACAATTCCGAACGCGGGGCTCCAGACGCCTCCACCGCCATCGTCTCTTCCGGCCTGCAGCGCGTTGCCCACACATGCCACGCCCTCGGCGCCTTCGAGCAGAATCTGCACCGAGTCGACGCCCGATGCGCTTGCCAACTTCCCGCTGCGCTTGACGAAGTTCCCGCTGATCGTGAATTGCGTGCACGGGTTCTGACGCTTGCGCAACGCGATCCCGCACGTCCCCGCTCGATCGAAAAAGTTGCCGGTAATCTGGTATCCATCGCCCCCGGCCACCACCATGTTCTCCTGGCCGTTCCACTCCACGCGGTTGGCTGTAAAGGTTACCGACGCATTCTCCTGCCGCGCCGCGTAGCCCGCCCCACGATTGCCTGAAAACCAGTTATCCAGGATGAAGGCGTCCCACCCGCGCAGGCTCAATCCGTCCCCGCCGTTATACGCGATCATCGAGTGCCGCACGCTAAAGCACCAGCCGCACTCTATATGCAGTCCGTCGCCTGTGAAATGCGTCACCTGGCACCCCTCGATCCGAAAGCAGTCCTCGTTGTCTGCCCATTGCTGCCTCCGCGTCGCCATGCCGTGAATCCCCACTCCCAGCTCGCGTCCCTCAAGCGACAGTCCCTGAATCGTCGCTCCAAACGCTTCCGTAAGGTTCACCAGACAGCTTTCATCGCCGTTGGCCAGCCGCAATGTCGAACCACCCGCGCCATGGTAGTCCCATGAAGGCAAGCCGACAAACGACGTCTTCGCACGAACATGCAATTCACCAGTCACATAAACTCCGGGCGGCAGAAAAACCGAGCCTTTCGTTTCTCCGGCTGCATTCAGCGCCCTTTGCAGCGCGGCCGTATCGTTCGATCTTCCATCGCCCTTTGCGCCAAACTCACGCGCATCCATCCGCGCGCCTTCGTCCGGCGAGCCTTTGTCCTTTGATTCTTTGGCGAACGATGCTTTGTCCAGGAGCAATGAGGCTCCGCCCAATGCCGCCCCCATCGCCATGTGGCGTCGCGTCAGAATCGGGTTGTCTACCTTGGCCATCTCCATCTCCTTCTTCCCCTCACCATCCCAGCGCGGCAAGCAGCGCCGCAATTGCCCGTCCGCGGTGGCTCAATCCGAGCTTGGTTTCAATGTCGATCTCGGCCATGCTCTTGCCCAGTTGTGGCAAGTAGAACAACGGATCATATCCAAACCCGCCCGTGCCTTGCGGCGCTTCCAAAATCAGGCCCTCTACCGTGCCGTCGGCAACCTGAACCACTTCTCCATCGCGCGCCACAACCAGCGTGCAATGGTAGCGCGCCGTGCGCAGCTTGTCCGGAATCTCGCCTAGCCGCTGAAGCAGGAGCATGTTGTTCCACACGTCCGTATTGTCGTTGGCGTCCGGAGAGTCGACGAGGCCCGAGTCTGCGGCGTACCGGGCTGAGCGAACTCCCGGCGCACCGCCCAGCGCATCCACTTCCAGGCCGGAATCGTCGGCGACGACCATTTCACCCGGAGCGAAGCGCGAATAATAAACCGCCTTCGTGGCCGCATTGGCCAGAAATGTGTCGCCGTCTTCTGCCGGCGCCGGGATTCGTTCGATTCCCGGCAAAGAGTCAATCTCCACCGCGAATGCTTGCGCGGCCATCCGGAAATCTCGTAGCTTGCCGGCGCTGGTCGTCGCAGCGTAGAGGCGAAAAGACATGGTTCGAGTTTATCGGTAAGGCCCGAATGAACCGGAACGGGAGCAAACCGGAAGACAGCAGCGAAGACCGGGAATTGACAAGACGCGCAGCGGTTTCTTAAGGTTCTTCCGTCTGAGAAATCCTTCCTTATGAAAAATGTGTTGATTTGTCTCCTCGCGTTTGGGCCCTTTTCCGGGCTGGTTCCGGGCGTGTTTGCTCAAACTGCCGGCCCTGCCTCCCTCCAGGTCGATAACTTGAAAACGCCGCTGGGCATTGACGATCCTGCGCCGCGCTTCTCCTGGCAATTACGCGATCCGGCGCGGGGGGCCAAACAAACTGCCTATCAGATTCAGGTGTCCTCAGCTGCCGGACGTCTCGAAACCGACGACGCCGATGTGTGGACCAGCGGCCGCATTGCGTCCAGCCAGTCGCTCAACGTGGCCTATGCCGGACCAGCTCTCAAACCCTCCACTCGCTATTTCTGGCGCGTCAAGCTGTGGGGCGCGGCGGGCAAATTCTATCCCTCGAGCCAGAGCAGTTGGTGGGAAACGGGACTGATGCAAGAGAGCGAGGGAGCAAGCGAGCCAGGGAGCCAATCCGTCTGGCGCGCCCAGTGGATCGGCTACGAGACGCCGGAAGAGGCAACCGTCCGCCATGCGCCCGCTGAGTGGATCATGAACCCCGACGCGAAAACCTCCGCCGCCGGCAACGGACCCGAACAACGCTTTGACTATCGCACCACGATTACCCTTCCGCAACCCGTGCGCTCCGCCGCGCTCTTCGCCACAGCCCAGGAAACAGTCTCCGCCTGGATCGATGGCGTTCCGGTGCTCACTGAAGATCCGCTGCCGCCATGGAGGCAGATGCCCTGGAAAAAGTTTGTCCGCGTTGAGGTGACGACTAAACTGCATGCCGGAGCAAACACCATCGCCATCCAGTCGCTGCACTACATCGAGAACCCCAACGGCATGGCCGCCCAGGATGCCCCGCCGATGATCGCCACACTCGTCGTGCAATACGCCGACGGAAGCTGGGCCAGCTTTGTCAGCAACACGGAGTGGAAGACAGCGATTCATGCCGCCGACGGATGGCAGCAGACCAGCTTCGACGACGCCGGCTGGAAGCAGGCTGTCGACTGGAAAGCGCTGCCGGGATCGTTTTCTGCGCCCTTGGGAAATCCCTGGATCCCCGACTCGGTGAAACAGTTACGCCATGAATTTGACTTGAGCGCTCCCGTCCGGTCGGCCCGGCTCTACGCAACAGCCCTCGGCGCCTACGAAATGTTCCTCAATGGCAAGCGAGTCGGTGACCAGGTCCTCGCGCCGGGTTGGACCGACTATCGCGAACACGTCTACTACCAGACCTACGACGTGACGAATTTGATCGCACAGGGAAAGAACGCGATCGGCGCGCTGCTTGCGCCCGGCTGGTATGAGACCCCGCTTGAATGGTTCCAGCAGCCAAACAATTATGGCGTGACCCCGCCCGCGTTGCGCGCGCAGTTGCGCATCGAGCACGCGGACGGCAGCGTGGACTGGGTGACCACGGACGCAAACTGGCGGAGTGAACAGTCATACATACTTCACTCGGAGATCTATGACGGTGAGGATCAAGACCCGCTGGGCCCGCAACAGGACCGCAAACCCGCGCTGCCGCCCTATGATCAGTGGCCGCATGCAGCTCTCATCGATCCCGCGCCCGTGAAGGTTGAAGCGCAAAACTTCCAGCCGATCCGGGTGGAGCGCTTGCTCGACGCGAAGTCACTCACCCAGCCCAAGCCCGGCGTCTTTATTTATGACTTCGGTCAGAATTTCTCGGGCGTTGAGAATCTGCGTGTCCTGGGCGCTGCCGGCACGAATGTTCGAATGCGTTTCGCTGAGGTCCTCAACCCCGACGGAACGATCTACACCGAGAATCTCCGCACCGCAAAGGCAACCGATCACTTTCTCATCAATAGCCCCCGCCCTGAGGAGTTCACACCGCAATTCACCTTCCACGGCTTCCGTTACGCCGAACTCACCGGCCTGCCCACGCCGCCGGACAAGGATGCCGTGACCGCCAATGTCTTCCACACCGACGCGCCCTTCACCGCGAAGCTCTCCACCGGCAGCCCGCTGATCAACCAGCTCTGGAGCAACATTCTCTGGGGGCAGCGCTCCAACTTCGTCGGCGTGCCCACCGACTGCCCGCAGCGCGACGAGCGGCTCGGCTGGATGGGCGACGCCCAGGTCTTCTGGCGCACCGCAAGCTACAACATGGATCTCGCGGCCTTCTCGCGCAAATTTGCCGCCGACATGCGCGGCACGCAGGTGGGATCTTCTTACTACGGCATCTACTCGCCCGGCACCGTAGCCCCCAATATGGGTCACGCCCCCGGCTGGAGCGATGCCGGCGTCATTATTCCCTGGACAAGTTGGCTCGAGACCGGCGACACCTCCATCATCGACGAAAACTGGTCGGCAATGAAAAAGTATCTCGATGCCATCGACTCCGCAAACCCCGACGGATTGTGGAGGACCGATTCTGGAATCCCGTTTGGCGACTGGCTCTCGCCCGAAGGCAAAACCGATCAGCTGCTGATCGCTACCGCCTATTGGGCCTATGACGTCACCCTCATGCGCCAGATGGCCCGCGCCACCGGCCGCAACGCCGACGCGCAACACTACGCCGAACTCTTCGAGAAGATCCGCACTGCGTTTGAGAAGCAGTTTGTTCACGATGATGGATTTGTGGCCGGCTCCGACAATACCCCGTCGCCCTTCGGCCAAATCAACAATCCCAACGCCAAAAGCAACGGCGGCGACACGCAGACCGGCTACGTGCTGGCGCTGCACATGAATCTGGTTCCTGATGCGCTTCGCGCGGCCGCTGCCAGGCGCCTGGCTGCCAAGATCGAAGCCAATCACAATCTGCTTGGTACCGGGTTCCTTGGTACACCCTACTTGCTCGAAGAGTTGACGAAAGCCGGCTACACGCAACTCGCTTACACGCTCCTGCTCAACACGAAATACCCTTCCTGGGGATATATGGTGGATCACGGCGCTACAACCATGTGGGAACGCTGGAACGGCGACCAGATGCGCAACGACCCCAGCATGAACTCCTACAATCACTACGCCTACGGTGCCGTCGCAGATTGGATCTACCGCTACGCGGCGGGTATCGACGCGCTGCCATCCGATCCCGGTTTCCACACCATCGTGCTGCATCCGGTCTTCGATGCACGGCTCGGTCAGATCTCCTTCGATTACGACTCGGCCTACGGGCCGATCCATTCTGGCTGGACGATGAATGGCAATACCGTCACATGGCATGTAACGATCCCGCCCAACGCCACAGGCTGGCTGCCGCTCAGCGGGAAAGACGCGCTGAGGTACAAGCTCAACGGCGCGCCTTTCAGCGGGAATCCCTTCGTCAAAGCCGACACCCACGACGGTCAACCCGGCTTCACGATTGCGCCGGGAAGCTACACGTTTCAGATCCAGCTTGAAGCCGTCGCAAATCCGTCCGCGTCGTGATTCACTGAGGAGACAACGAAAGAATGCCGATCGCAATTCTCGCTGGAATTGGCTGGCACACCGTGGGAGCGGCTTGCGCCGCGTCGTTTTACGCGCCTATCGAGAAGGTCAGGAAATGGTCGTGGGAAACCACCTGGGCTGTCGCCGGCTTCTTCTCCTGGATCCTGCTGCCTGTCGGCATGAGTCTCATCCTGCTTCCGAACTTCCATGCCTTCTACGCCTCGCAGCCGGCTAAGCTGCTGTGGACAGTGGCCCTCTTCGGCGCTATGTGGGGCGTAGGCAATGTCAGTTACGGACTCACCATGCGCCACCTCGGAATGTCGCTGGGGATCGGCGTCGCCATCGGTGTTACCCTCGTCGTCGGAACCGTCGTTCCGCCCATGCTTCACGGCCAGTTCATGGCCAAATTCTTCAGTCGCGGCGGCCTTTGGAGCATGGCCGGCATTGTGGTTGCGCTTATCGGCGTCGCCATCGTCTCCTACGCCGGGCACCAGAAGGAAGAGCGGCTCGGCTCCGAGGTGAAGGAATTCAACGTCATGCTCGGCCTTGCCCTCGCCGTCATGTGCGGCATCTTCTCCGCGGGCTTCTCTTTCGGCCTCGACGCCGCCACTCCGCTCCGTCAGGCCGCTTTGGATGCGGGCCTGAGCCCTCTCTTCGCGCGGCTGCCCAGCTACGTCCTCATCATGGGCGGCGGCGCCATCGTCAACATGACATACTGCTTTGTCCGGCTCGCCTTCAAAAAGGACATTTCGCTCCGCGCCGATCTCACGCAGCCAGGCCCGACGCTGCTCAAGAACGGAGCCATGGCCGCCGCCGGCGGCATCATGTGGTATTTCCAGTTCTTTTTCTACTCCTGGGGCGAGGCCAACATCCCCGCTCGTCTCGACTACGTGAACTGGATGCTGCACATGAGCCTCTACGTTCTGTGTGGCGGGTTGGTCGGCCTCGCCCTCGGCGAATGGATCGGCGTCGGCGCCCGCCCCATTCGCATTCTCTGGGCCGGCATTCTCGTCATCATTGCCGCCGCCAACCTCGTCGGCCTGGGAATGGCGTCGTAGGAGCAGGACTCAGAGATGAAGGCTCGGGGTTCACGGCCGGGGAAGATCCTCGCCAAATCCCCGCGCGATCAGCTCCTCCCGCAACTCTTGAACGTTCGAAAAGACTATCCCTTTCATCCCCAAATTCACCGCTGCCGCCACGTTGTCCCGCTTGTCGTCGATGAAAAGCGTTTCTGCGGGCTTCGTTCCCAGCTTTTCCAATACATATTGGTAAATTGCCCTGTCGGGCTTGGCTACATGGAGCTGGTAACTCCATACCAGCACGTCGAATCGTGCCAGCCACGCAAATTCCCGTTCCATGGCTTCAAGAACTGCGTCACCCATATTCGAGACGATTGCCGTTAGCAGTCCGCGTTCTTTCAACTTGAGCTGCCACTCCAGCATCGCTTCATTCACGTTCATCCACATCCGCGCGTCCCAGCTATTCAGCTCATCGATCGCCGCTTCGTTCAGATCGAGTCCCGCGTCGCTGGCCAGCTTCCGCCAGAATTCCCTTCCCGTCAGCTTGCCCTCATCGTAAGCATGGCGATCTGTCCAATACAAGGCGTCGAGACGTTCCGATGAAAGCCCGGTGATGCGTTGTAACTCGCCGCGTGCCGCTGGATCGGGAGGCCTAGTCAAAACCATTCCATAGTCAAGAATTACCGCGCGCAATCGCAATCGAGTTCTCTCCCGGCGCCGTGTATGGTGATAGTGGCGCTTGTTTCCATTTTGCACGATGGCTCGCCGCGAGCCGGTCAAATCCGCGCCCATTCACCACCAGCAGAGTCCTATGCGCTTTTCGCGGAGAACGAATTGGAACACCGAAGAGAGCGACCTGGCGCGCGCCTTGCGAAACCGTCGCAGCGCGGGCCTGCCCATTGCCGACCTGACCGCGTCAAATCCCACCCGCTCTCACTTCGTCTATCCTGCTTCCCTTCTTGAAGCCCTTGCCAACCCTCGCGCCCTCGATTACGATCCCCAACCCAAAGGCCTGCTCCCCGCGCGTCAGGCTGTCAGCGATTACTATTCCCGCCACGGCGCAGCAGTCGATACCGGCCAGATCATACTCACCACCAGCACCAGCGAAGCCTACAGCTTTCTTTTCCGTTTGCTCTGCGATCCCGGCAGCGAGATTCTGATCTTTCAGCCCGGCTACCCGCTATTCGACTTTCTCGCCGCGCTCGACGATGTAACCCTCAAACCCGTGCCGCTCGTTTACGACCGGGGCTGGCAAATTGACGTCGAGACGATCCGTCGCGCGATTTCTGACCAGACCCGGGCCATCGTGATCGTGCATCCCAATAACCCGACCGGGCACTTCACCAAGCCATGGGAAATCGCCGAACTCGCAAAAATCTGCCGCGCCTTCCATCTTTCGCTCATCGTCGACGAGGTGTTCCTTGACTATGCCCATGGCAACCCCGGGCATTTTCTCGCCAATAGCTTCGCTGCCGGCATCGAGGGCGTCCCCGTCTTCGTCGTCAGCGGCTTGAGCAAAATTGCCGCACTCCCCCAGATGAAGGCGGCCTGGATCGTCGCGACCGGCCCGGAATCGGGCGCGGCTCTCGAACGCCTCGAAGTCGTTGCCGACACGTTTCTCTCGATGAATGCCCCCGTGCAGTGGGCCCTCCCCGCGTGGCTTGAAAGCGCCCAGAAAATCCAGAACCAGATCCGCGCCCGGGTCGCCTCCAACCTGTCGTTCCTCGATCGTTGTCTGCCCGCGGTACCCGCGGTCGAGCGGCTCGCTCTCGAAGGTGGCTGGTATGCCCTGCTGCGCATTCCGGCTCTTCAGCCCGATGAGCAGACCGTTCTGGCCCTCCTTGACCGTGGCGTCTGGGCCCATCCTGGCTACTTCTTCTCACTTCCCGCATCTGGCTGGCTGATCCTCAGCCTGCTCGCGCCGCAGTTGGAGTTTAGTCACGGCCTCGATACCCTGATTAACTACTTGCGCAAGGATCAGGAAAGTAACACAGAAGAGGGAGTGCTTTAAGTGACCCTTGATGTAACTGTCATATTCAATTGCAAAAACTAGGCTTACAATACTCCAGAATTCTGTCACCTTGGTTGCAGAAACGGGTTGCTCCGCCGCTCCTCGCCAATCAGTGTTGCCGGTCCATGGCCGGGAAGCACATGCGTCTCGTCGGGAAGAACCAACACCCTCGCTTGAATCGAATCGATGATCTGGTCGAAATCCCCGCCCGGCAGGTCGGTGCGTCCAATGCTCCCGGCAAATAGCGTGTCGCCGGCAACCAGAAGCTTCAGCGGTTCAAAGTGTAAGCAAACAGAACCCTGTGTATGGCCGGGAGTGTGAATCACCCGCGCTGGGTAGTGCGCCAGGCCCACCACTATCCCATCCGCCAGCTCCCCGTCCGGCGGCGCAGTCTCCGGTGTCTCCACCCCCAGCCACGCTGCCTGTGCCGCCATCATCTTCAAAAGCGGCAGATCGTTCTCGTTCAGGAAGATGGGCGCCCCCGTCAGCCGCTTCAGCTTCAGCGCCCCGCCCACATGGTCGATATGTGCGTGCGTCACCAGAATCTGTTTCACCTCGAGACCCAATTCCACCAGCCGGCGATGAATCCGGCTCACCTCGTCTCCCGGATCGATAACGATCGCCTCATGCGCGCTTTCGTCCCCTAACAGCGTGCAATTGCAGGCCAGAGGACCCACGGGAAAGGTCTCAAGAAGCATCCCTCCGATTGTAGAGCGTCATCCCATCGCCCCCTCGGTCCCTGTACCCTGGCCCTCCCGGTTGCTCGTTCCCTGATCCCCCGCTCTTCCCCCGTTCCCAAAAAGTTACCTGCAAGAAAATCACCGGTTGCGCTTCGCTTTTTATTCGCTATAATGCGCCCATGGCTGTTACGCGCAGACAAAAAGAGATCCTGGACTTCCTTGAGTCGTTTGTGACTCGCAACGGGTATTCGCCCTCCTTTGAGGAGATTGCCCGCGGCATGGGCCTCAAAAGCCTGGCCACCGTCCACAAGCACATTACAAACCTTGAGAAAAAAGGCATGCTCGACCGCGTGCACAATCGCAGCCGGTCCATTGACGTGCTGCCCCCAGGCTCGCGCACCCGGTCCAGCCTCAAGCTGCCCCTCGCCGGCCGCATTGCTGCCGGGCTTCCTGTCGAATCAATGGAATCGCCTGAGACGATCTCCTTGCACGATGTCGTCGGCAATCGCGATGTCTTCGCCCTTGAGGTGCGCGGCGACTCCATGCGCGACGAGCACATCATCGATGGCGATTACGTGCTCGTCGAGCGCACGCGCACCGCTCGCCAGGGCGAAATCGTCGTGGCGTTGGTGCATGGCGCCGAAACCACCCTCAAACGCTTCTTCCCTGAAGGAGGCGTGGTGCGACTGCAACCCTCCAATGTCGAGATGGAGCCCATTTACGTCCCTGCTTCGCAATGCGCCATTCAGGGGCGAGTGCTCGGCATCTTGCGCAAATATAGGTGAGTTCTGGCCCACTCTCGAACTTTATTCGCGCGCCCCGGTCCATCGCCTTTGCGGTTCTCACCCAGTCCCGAAGCCGCGTAGCGCAGGTCTGAAACCGTGTGGCGCCGGTCTCCTGACCGGCTTTAGTGGGGGCCTTCAGACCCCCGCAAAGCAAACTACCACTCCAATTCCTCGACCCTCTCCACAGCGCCAGATCGGCGTGAGAAACGCTGCCAGCTCATTTCCCCAGCATCCGCTTGGCGCGCCACAATGCCCCGTCTAACGCAACCGTCTCTTCGCTTCCCACCCGCATCTCCGGCGCCGCCGCGCGCAGCCCCGCAAAAAACTCCTCCCGCACCAGTCTCATCTTGCCGATCACGCTTCCTGTCCATGCCACGGGAACTTCACTCGCAATATTGTGCTTGCTGCGCAGCTTCTTTCGTACCAGGAGCACAAAACTCACCAGGTCGGCCGCAGCCTGCTTCACCGTGCCCAAAGCCACTTCATCGCCTGCTTCAGCCAGATCGTTGATCGTCGGCGCCAGCGCCGCATAGTCGGGGCCCGGTGTTCCGTCACCAAGATTGATAAAGTCGTCGATCGTCGGCGTGCCCCAGATCTCGCTCACCCTCTCGATGATCTGGCACGGCTCCTCTCGATCGTATGCATGCAGCGCGCGGCGAACGGCGTTCACGCCAATCCAGTAGCCCGACCCTTCGTCGCCCAGCCGCGAACTCCATCCCCCGGCCGACTCACGGCTCCCGTCTGGCGCTCGTCCGATCGTATTCGAGCCGGTACCCGCAATTTGCAGGATTCCCGGCCCCCCTTGAAATGCCGCGTCCAGCGCGATCACCTCGTCACCAACCACCTCAGATCGATCCACGCCGAAGTCATTGAACACTCCCGTGATCCATTCCGTGATGCCCGGCATTGAAGCGCTGGCAACACCGCACGATGCGGCCTGCACTCTCTTCACTCCGGCCTGCGCAAAGGCCTCCTTCAACGCGCTGCGAAGGTTGGCTTCTGCGGCTTCGGCCCCCACCCGCAACCGCTTGATCGATCCGCTATGCCCGACCCCGACTACCTTTCCATCCATCTCGATCGCAGCCCGCGTGTTGGTTCCACCGCCATCCACTCCCAGAATCACACTCATCGCTTTCCCTTCTCACTTCACAGGCGCATCGCCGCCGTCGCGCAGAGTTCCCGACAGGATATTCAAACTGCCGTCATTCTTCGCTGCCTTCAGTCCCAGCAGGTGCGCCATCCACGGATACAGATTCACGTTATCAAACGGCGCCACGGTCTTTCCCGCCACCAGATCGGGACCTGCGGCAAAAAAACCGGCCTTCATCTCAGGCATCTGGTGGGGATCGAAGCCACTCATTCCCGCTGCGGGTGAGCTATTCGCTTGGCCCGCCGCCGGCGCGTGCGCGCGAATCGCATATGCGCCCGTAGGCAGCACCACCGGATCGCCTTCACGCGGATTCTGATTGAAATTCAGAGCGGCCGGCACGTCTTTGCGCCGGTACACGACAAATTGTGACGACGCTTTTTTGAGCTGGTTGTAGACGCGAACCCGATCTTCTTCGGCCTTGCCGTACAGCAGCGAGCCCACGGCTTCAAAGCCATCGAGATTGGCGAATTCGTCGAGGCTGATCCAACCGCCTTCCGGCCTCACCATGCCGTGATCGCTCACCACCACCAGATCAACCGGAAGGCCCGTCGCCTTCAGCGCGCTCCTCAGTTTGCCCACGAATGAATCCATCCGCAGCACCGCGGCCCGGGTCTCCGCCGCATCGGGCCCAAACTCGCGCCCCGCATGATCCGGCTCAGACAAATCGATAGCGATGAAATGCGGGCGCGCATCCGCCGGCAACTTCAGTAGCGCAACCGTGCTCTCAATCCGCGCCTGCTGGCTGGCCGCTGTCGGCTCCGTCTTCGCATCGTAGGTCGCGTAATACGATGGCCTGAAGCCGGCGATTTTCGCCTCCGATCCGGCCCAGAAGATCACGGCCGTGCGCATCCCTTGGCTCTCGGCCAAACTCCATAGAGGAATACCGCTGTACCATGACCCGTCAGCTACAGACTGCGCGTCGTCCATCGCATAGCGCGCGCCACGTGCCGGATCGAAGAATCTGTCCGCTACGATTCCTGTGTGCTCCGGATAGAGTCCGGTAACCATCGAGTATTGATTGGGAAATGTCAGCGAAGGATAGCTTGGCAACATCCCTTCCGGGGCCCAGACCCCCGCTTTGCCCAGGTCCAGAAGATTCTTCGCATTGTCCCGCTTGGCGTAATCCCACCGCAGTCCCTCGAGTGAAACCAAAACCACATAACCCTGCCTTTGTGCCCATTCTGAATTGGGACCATTGTCGGCATGGGTAAGCGGCAGCGCCGCGTTGAAGCCCGTCCCCTGTCCCGGCAAAATTTGCGGCGCACCAGTGAAACCAATGAGCAGAACAATGATGACCGGCAACCAACGCCAGACACCGCGCAACGGCATGCAAACACCCCCGCATCAGCTTATCGCACGGGAAAGAGCGGGCCGCCCGCGCCGCCCAAAGCACTCGCCTAACTGACGATTGTCAGCCAAACACCCGGGCCCACACCATCCATGCAATGCCCGCAGCCAGTATGGCCAGCTTCTTCACCAGCGGGACACTGGCGCGACGCGTAAATACATTGAAATCGGCCCGCTCGATGCGTTTCAGCAGCGAATGATAAATGGCAACCAGCACCCACAGTGCTGGACGGCTCTCGCTTTCGATTAAAGGAAGCAGCTGGCGTGCCGACCGATAGAAGCGCTCCGCGCGCCTCGCCATGGCGGCAAGCAGCTCGTATTCCTCCCGCGTCGGCGCCGCCCCCGCCGTGCGATGAAGCAGCGCCTCGGGCGTCACTTTGTGCGCCGCCAGATCGTCGAGAGGAATATAGATTCGATTTCTCGCCGCGTCCTCTTGAACGTCGCGCAGAATGTTGGTCAGTTGAAAGGCAACCCCGGTCTCCTCCGCGAGACGCTCCGCGCGCAGATCGCGATATCCGAAAATCCTGATGCAAACCAGGCCAACTACCGAAGCGACAAAGTAACAATACCGATACAGGTCAGTAAACGTCGCATACGTGTCCGGTGGATCTCCTTCTTCCTTTCGCAGATCCATTGCCACTCCGGCAACCAGTTCATCGAGAAGCTTCAACGGAACATTGAACCGCTTTGTCGCGTCAAGGACGGCGAGAAAAACAGGGTTCGTGGATTGACCGTTTGCCACAGTCGCGTCCCACTCATCGAACCACGATTCCAGGCAACGGCGGCGCTCTTGAATTGACAACTCTTCATCGTCTGCCAGATCGTCGGCCTGGCGCATGAAGGCGTAGATGGCGCACATGGCATTGCGCCGCGCCGACGGGAGAGCAATGAAAGCGTAATAGAAGTTCCTCGCCTCCCGCTTGGCAATTCCGCGGCAAGTCTTGTAGGCCAAAGCGAGCGTGAGTTCCTGCGATGACGTTGCTTGCGTCAAACAGCCGTTCCTCGAGAGCGGGCGCCAGGTTGCAAGAAGGGCAGCGCCTTGCCGCCTATGGCGCGCAGCATGAGCGCCAGCTTCGTCTTTTTTGAAATGGCAGGCCGCGCGCTGAGTACATCGTAGTTCCGAAGCTCGATGGCGCGCAAAATCTCCAGTCCCCCGCGGCTGAACAGTTCCAGATCCACGGCCAGATCGCGATTCACTCGGCCAACCAGCGGCAATCCCTGGCCAAACAGCGATCGCGCGTATTCCACTTCGAACTGCATCAGTGATCGAAACTCCGGGGTCGCAATTCCTTGCGCAATCGTCTCGTCGCTCACGCCGAAACGGCGCAGATCCTCCTGCGGAAGGTAAACTCGCCCCTTGGCAAAATCCACGCGCACATCCTGCCAGAAGTTCGCCAGCTGCAGCGCCGAGCACGTCGCATCCGACAACCGGAAATTCTCCTCGCCGGCCTCGCCGCATGCGTAAAGCACCAGCCGCCCCACGGGATTCGCCGAATAATGACAGTAGCCCAGAACCTCCTGCATCGATTCGTACCGCGTCACGGTCTGGTCCTGGCGGAACGCGATCAAAAGATCCGCAAAAGGCTCCTTCGGAATTTCGCACTCCCGTATCGTCTCCCCCAGGGCGACAAAAACCGGGTGCCGCGCGCGGCCTTCATAGCAGGCATCCAGCTCACGTCCCCATAAATCCAGCAGCGCCAGGGCCGCTGCATGATCCCCGACCTCGTCACCCAGGTCGTCGGAAATGCGACAGTAGGCATAAATGGAATAGAAATGCGGCCTCAAGGCCTTGGGCAGAAACCAGGTAGCCACATGGAAGTTTTCATAGTGCGATTGGGCGAGCATCCTGCAATAGGCGCGCGCTTCGCCGGGAGTC